>Ga0209517_10002606_pt1 | contig 25183 bp, 23 predicted proteins | sample PeaSoiMetSII2010_FD_187695 | JGI IMG/M metagenome (GOLD analysis project Ga0209517, IMG submission 187695) | Peat soil microbial communities from Weissenstadt, Germany - SII-2010 (SPAdes) (version 2) | ecosystem: Environmental > Terrestrial > Soil > Wetlands > Peat | place: Germany... | reverse complement strand
GCTCTCTTCCCCCTGCTGATGCGCCTCCAACAACTTCCGTCGTAGATCGTCAGAATAGGCCTTCGCCATCTCTTGCTTGCAGCCGGATCGCCAGAGCTGGTCTATATTATCTCAGAAAATGGTCTAGAACGAGCCGCCGATCGGCCGCAAGATACGGACAACGCTGTTGACTGGGTCGGCGACGTAAACGTTGCCTGCGCCATCCACGGCCACACTATTCGCATACTGCGCACCTGATGAACCGGCCGGGCCAAAGTCTGCGATCGTGCTGATGATCCCGTTCGTGGAAACCTTGTGGACGCGCGAACCCTCCGCGATGAACAGGTTGCCCGCGCTGTCCACCGCCACGCCCTCCGGCGATATTTGCGCGGCGGCTGCCGGTCCGCCATCCGCGGAGGAGCCGGCGAGCGTGCCGCCGCCCGCTACCGTAGTGATGATCCCGCTCGGCGACACTTTGCGGATGCGCCCGCTGTCTATGAAGTACAGGTTGCCTGCTCCATCTACTGCCACGCCCGAATACCCAGCCGTGATCGCCGTGCCGATGGCAAGCCCCCATCGCCGGATTGACCGTAATAGCCAGTGCACGCCACAGTGGTGATGATCCCACTTGCGGAAACCTCGCGGATGCGGAAGAGGTCTTGGAAGTACAGATTGCCCGCGGCGTCCACCCCCACGGCGCCCGCATAGGACAGTTGCGCCTCGGTGGCGAGTCCGCCGTCGCCCGAGTAGCCCGATGTGCCGTTGCCCGCCACCGAGTTGATCCGTCCGTCCGGAGATACCTTGCGGACGCGCGGGCCGTCCGCGAGGAACACGTTGCCTGCGGCGTCCACCGCAATGTTGAAGGGGTTGCACAGTTGCGCGCGGCTGGCCGGTCCGCTTTCGCCTGAGAGCTTAAGGCAACGCGTCGTTAACAGGCTGCCCGCCACTGTGGTGATGATTCCATCGGGGGACACCCGGCGGATGCGGTGGTTGCCTTGGTCGGCGATGAACAGGTTACCCGCTCCGTCCACTCCCAGGCCGCGAGGAAGGTCCAGTTGGGCGCTCGTGGCTGGCCCGCCATCGCCGGAATCACAGCAGGCGCCAGTGCCCGCTACCGTGCTGACGATCCCCTTGGGGGATACCCTGCGGACGCTGTCGCCGTCGGCGATGAGTAAATTACCTCCGGCATCAAAGGCTGCCTGCCCGCCCCAATATAAATATGGTCCCACGCCATCCACCGTGGTGATGATCCCATCCGGCGAAACCTTGCGGACGGCGACGCTATAGGAAACTCCGAGATCAACCCCCATCAACTCGACAATGAACAAGTTGCCGGCCGGGTCCACCGTCACGCTGTTTGCATAGCACAGCGGCGCTTGGGTGGCTGGCCCGCCGTCGCCGGAGACGCCGGCGACACAATCGGAGTTCGGGTTCAACTGGCTTGGATTCGGATTCGGCGGCCCAGGGCCTGCCACGGTGGTGATGATCCCCTCGGTCGATACCTTGCGAACGACGTTTCCATCCGCGATGAACAGGTTGCCCGCGTCGTCCAGCGCCACACCTGTCGGATTCACCAGTTGTGCGTCGGTGGCCGGGCCGCCGTCGCCCGAAAAGCAGCACGTGCCATTGCCCGCCACAGTGGTGATGATCCCATCCGGCGATACCTTAAGTACGCGGGGGTGGAGGCTGCCACCGGGCTCAACAATGCCGAGATCCGAGATGAACAGGTTGCCAGCGCGATCCGCGGCCACGGCCGACGGGAATAAGGACGCGCTGGTGGCGAGCTCGCCATCCTGCGCTTGACCCGGCTGTCCAGTGCCCGCCACTGTGGTGATCGTCCCGTCCGGGAATATCTTCCGGATGCGATTGTTGGCACTGTCCGCGATGAACAGATTGCTCAAGCCGTCCACCGCCAGGCCATTCGGTCGATTCAGGAGCGCGCTGGCCGCGGGTCCGCCATCGCCCGAAAAACCCGCCTGGTAGTAGTTGCCCGCGATCCGGCTGACCACCCCGTTCTGGTCCAGCTTGAAAACGCAGTAACAATAGGGTGGTTCGTCGCTGGAAAAGTACACGTTCCCGGCCGCATCCGCCGCGACGCCCAGACCGAAGTAGCCGGAGGAGGCGTTTGGCTGCTGCGCCACGCCCGCGTAAGTTGAAACCACATACTGCTGGGCTTGCGCTGGGGCCACGATCACCGCGCCTACTGAAAGCAAGATTGCCGCGGCTCTCGTCATTGGACCGGCCTCAAGACACGGATGACGTTGTTGAGCGAGTCGGCGAAGTAGACGTTGCCCGCGGCGTCAACCGTCAGGCCGGTGGGATTCCAGAGCTGAGCGTTGGTGGCGGGTCCGCCGTCGCCGGAATAGCCCGGAGATCCGGTGCCCGCTATAGTATTCATGATCCCGTCGGTGGTCACCTTGCGGATGCGCACTTGTTCGGAGATGTACAGGTTACCCGCGCTGTCCACCGTCACGGCGTTGGGATCCCACAGTAGAGCGCCGGTCGCAGGCCCGCCATCTCCGATGCCGGTATAAGGCATCATTGCGGTGGGGTTCCCCGCCACCGTCGTGAGGATCCCGTCGGGCGAGACCTTGCAAACGAGCCGGCCTTCCACAAAATAAAGATTTCCTGCGCTGTCCACGGTCACGCCCGTGGGATCGATTAGTTGTACGCTGGTCGCCGGCCAGCCATCGCCAACCGGAGGTGGCCCGCACGCGGGACTTGGTGTAGGCGAACAGCCGTTGGTGTTCGGCGGCGTACCGGTGCCCGCCACCGTGGTGATGATCCCGTCGGGCGTGATCTTGCGGACGCGGGCGTATTCGGCGAAATACACGTTGCCCGCCGAGTCCACCGACACGCTGTTCGGATACGCCAGCTGCGCTTGCGTGGCCGGGCCGCCGTCGCCCCTGCCCGTGCCGGCCGTGCCGTCTCCCGCAATTGACGTAATCGTGCCATCGGGGGACACCTTTCGGATGCGGTTGCGGTCCACAATAAACAAGTCGCCTGCGCCATCCGCCGCAACCTGGGAGGGCAAACACAGTTGCGCGTCTATGGCCCGAGCGCTATCGCCGGCGGCGGTGTCGCAATTTATCCCCCAGGCGCCGTTGCCAGCAACCGTTGTAATGATCCCGCCGGGCATTACATCGCGGATGCGATGGTCGTCCGTATCGGCGATGAACAGGTTGCCCGCGCCATCCACCGCCACACTGTTCGCGTCGCGCAGTTGCGCGCTGGTGGCCGGCCCTCCATCCCCTCCGCCGCAGCAGGCGCCACTACCCAATACCACAGTGACGGTTCCATCGGGCGATATTTTGCGTAAACTGGTGAGGGCCGAAAACCACAAATTTCCCGCGCCGTCCGCCGCGATTTGGCCCGTCAAGCCGATCTCCTGCGCGGCGCCAACTCCCACTACCGTAGTAATGGTCCCGTCCGGCGATTGCTTGAAGACCGCGTTGCTGAAAGCATCGCTACTGTAAGCGAAGACCAGGTTGCCCGAGGGGTCTAATGTCTCGTTGTAAACCGAGCAGGAGGGATAGTAGTTGGGCTTTGTACTGCATTCCGGGACCTGGGAGTCCAGATCAAACACTATTGTAATCGTCCCGTCGGTGGACAATTTGCGAATGCGCAGATTGTAGAAGTCCGAAAAGAAAACATTGCCCGCGCTGTCCGCCGTCAAGGCCCCCGGGCCGTTCAGTTGCGCATTGACGGCGGGTCCTCCATCTCCCGAAAAACCCTGATCGCCGGTGCCTGCGACTGTGTTGATGATGCCGTCCGGTGTGACCTTGCGGATGCGGTTGTTGCCAAACGGGGCGTCCCACGCGTCGCCATAGAGGCCGTCCCCGATGAACAGGTTCCCGGCTGCGTCCACGGCGATGCTGTTCAAGCCCATAAACGACGCGCTGGTGGCCGGCCCGCCGTCGCCCGAAAATCCCGGATCGCCCCCTCCCGCGACCGTGGTGATGATTCCGTTCGGAGAGACCTTGCGCACACGCTCATGGAAGCCGCCTAACGGAGTAATAGTAGGGTTATAAAGATCATAGAACACTCCCTCCGCGATGAACAGGTTGCCCGCGCTGTCCACCGCCAGACCGACCGGATCGCTTAGTTGCGCCTGGATCGCGGGGCCGCCGTCTCCGGAGAAACCCGCTTCGGCGCTGCCGGCGACGCGGGTAAGATTGCCTTGGGCGTCCAGCCTGAAGACGCAAGTGCAAGGGTTGTTGGCGTAGCTGGAGAAGTAGACGTTGCCCGCCGCATCCGTCGCTAGGCTCCTGACGAAGAGGGGCATGTTCGCGCCCGGTGGCGCCGGCACGCCTGCGTAGGTGGAAATCACGTACTGCTGGGCTAGGGCCGGGACCAAGCCGACGGCAGCCGAGAAGATGAAGCCGATAGCCGCACGAGGAAGAGTCATCGCGCACTCGCGCCACGCGCTTCGACGATTATATCGCGGGCTGGCTGCCGATCGCTGAGAAAGATCTTAAGGGGGAGAGTCCAGAGGTTCAACGAACCGGGCTCGGGTTCGTTTTGTAATTCTCGTGGCTCCGTCCGCCCACGTACGGCTCTGCCAAGCCGTACCGGGAGATTTTGCCACACGGACTGTTTCTTTATTTCACGGTGGGAGGCGTTACCTCCCGCTCCTCGACCTGCTTCGGCGAGGAAGACAGCATCTCGAAGAATAAGGAAACAATCAACAACCCAGCGATGGCGGCTCCGATTAACATGGTGTCCAGTCCTTTTGTCTCGTTCCTGCGCTCTAAACAGTGCACGCGTAATTCCACGGAAAAGCGGCTCAAAAAATCTACGTAGCGACCCTCGGTTTCGGTTTTGCCAGCCCGTCTCGATTTTTGACGTGGCTGGTACACTGAATGAGATGCCGAACCAATACTCGAAGATTCCCGACATGGCCATCGATCCGGCCCGTAAGTTCACCGCGACCTTCACGACGTCCCGCGGCACTGTGGTATGCGAGCTTTTCGCCAAGGACGCGCCAAAAACGGTCAACAATTTTGTGTTCCTGGCCAAGGAGAAGTTTTACGACGGCACCGTATTCCACCGCGTGATCCCGGACTTCATGGTCCAGGGCGGCGACCCCACCGGAACTGGCAAGGGCGGTCCGGGCTACCGTTTTGAGGATGAATGCAAGGGCAATCCCAATAAACATAAGGTTGGGTCGCTGTCCATGGCCAACGCCGGACCCAACACCAACGGCAGCCAGTTCTTCATCACCCACGTGGTCACGGATTGGCTGGACGGCAAGCACACCGTCTTCGGGCAGGTTCTAAAAGGTCAGGACGTGGTCAACGCCATCCAGCAAGGCGATAAGCTTCTCAGCGTGACCCTGGTCGAAGAAGCCGGCTGAGCGAAATTACCAAACGAACCCACCGGCAAATAAACCCAATCGTATGAATATCTTGGCGGTGGGTCCGCACCCCGACGATGTGGAGTTCGGCTGCGCGCCCATCCTGATCCAGGAGGTTGCCGCCGGTCACGCAGTGCAGTTGTTGGTATGCTCGAAGGGCGAAGCCGCCAGTTCCGGGACGCCTGAAGAGCGGGTCGAAGAAACCCGCCAGGCCGCCCAGGTGATCGGAGCCCCGGTCGAATTTCTGGACCTGGGCGGCGATTGCCGCATCGAATACAATGCGCCAAACCGCCTACTGATGACCGCCCAGATCCGCAAATTCCGGCCCCAGGTCGTGCTGGCCCCGCTCGCCGGTGAGAAATGGGCCGGCGAGAACCAGCACCCGGACCACGTAGCCGTCGGCCGCCTGGTCCGCGATGCCGCTCGCCTGGCGCGATATGGGGGAGTGGAAGGCATCCGGGATTTACCGCCGCACTCCATAGGGCATTTGTATTACTACTCGATTACGCAACCATTTCAGACTGGCCCGCCGGATGTGGTGATCGACGTTGGCCCGGTCGAGGAGAAATGGGAAGCGGCCATGGCCTGCCACCGCAGCCAGATGCGCACCCGCTCCTACCCGGATCTGGTGCTGGCCCGCGCGCGTACCCTGGGCGTTTCGATAGGCGTCGAATACGCTGTCGGCCTGTGGACGAATGACCCGCTGCGGCTGCGGTCGCTCGCCGATATTCCTCTGTCCTCGCGCTACTTCTGACGATGAAACCGAAGCCCAAAGAATCCCTGTCGGTGGGAATCACTTGTTACCCGTCGGTCGGCGGCAGCGGCATCGTCGCCTCGCAATTGGGCGCCGAGCTGGCGCTGGCCGGGCACAAAGTCCACTTCATCAGCTACGAGCCGCCGTTCCGCCTGGACCGCAACCAGCCCAACATCCGGTTTCACCAGGTGCAGCTCAACGAATACAACCTCTTTAAGTATCCCGACTACACCCTGCCGCTGGCGGTGAAGATGGTGGAGGTCGCCAGCCGCTTCCGCCTGGACGTATTGCACGTACACTACGCGGTTCCCCACGCCACCGCCGCGCTGCTGGCCACGCAGATCGCCCGCGAACAGAGGCGCCACACGCCCCACATCGTCACCACGCTGCACGGCACCGACATCACGCTGCTGGCCCGCGATCCCAACCTGATGCCGATCATCAAGTACTCGATCGAAAGCTCCTGCGCCGTGACGGCAGTGTCGGAGAGTTTGCGCGAGGAGACCATCCAGGTTCTCAAAACCCGCAAGCCGATTCACGCCATTTACAACTTCTACCGGCCCAAGACTCCCACGCGCACGCGCGAGGAAGTGCGCGCCGAGCTGGGCGTGCCGCAGAGCGATTTCCTACTGATCCACTTGTCGAACCTGCGCCCGGTGAAGCGCGTCGAGGATGTGCTGAAGGTGCTGGGCAAGCTGCACGATTTCCCGTGCGTGAAGCTGCTGGTTCTGGCCGGCGGACCCTTCGATGAGTACCGCGATCTGGCGGCGTCCCTGCAACTGGGCAACCGGCTCCTGATCCTCGAAAACGTGCTGGACATCGAGAACTACCTGAACGCCGCCGACGCGGGCCTGTACGCCAGCGAACGCGAAAGCTTCGGCATGGGCGTGCTGGAGACCATGAGCTTCGGCAAACCCGTCGTGGCGACCAAGGTAGGCGGCGTCGCGGAGATCGTCGAGCACGGCAAGACTGGATTCCTCAACCGCTTGGGCGATATCGAGTCGATGACCAAGGCCGTGCGGCGCTTGGCCAGCGATCCGGCCCTGGCGCGCAAAATGGGCGAGCGCGCGCGGGCTCACGCGGCGGAGGACTTCTCGGTGGACGCGGCTGTGCGGCAGTATGTGGAACTGTATCGCGCGACGATGCGGGATTGCCGGGAGTAGTCGAACCAAGCCTTACTTCGGGTGAGGGACGAATGTCCACGAGGTAGTAACGTTGCCCCGAATGAGGAAGTAAAAACGCCAGTCCTTGTTGACGCGCGCCTGCCATAGGTCTTGTGATTCGTCGTACTTCTTGGCCCGCAACGAAGGGTGGTGGAGGTTTTGCTCCAAAAGCCTCACCTGCTTGAAAACAGCTTTCCGTACCGCGGCGGGGGCATCTTTGAGGGCTTTGCCGGCGCGTGCGGAGTAGTCAACCTTCATCGAGGGCGCTTGGATCTCTTAGCGTTCGCGCTCTTCTTCAGTTGCGTTTTCATGTGGGCGATCATCTCGTCGGCGCTGTCGAAGGGGCCAAACGTGCGGCCGGCTTTGATGTCGGCCAAACCCTCGGCCAGGCGGGCGTCAATGATTTTGCGCTGCGCGAGGGTGTAGTCATCGTCCGCGCTCGAGAACTGAGAGCGGTCGATCTCCAGCTTGCGCGTGATGATAATCTTGCCGCCCCGAAGTGAAAACTCCACCAGGTCGCCTTTACACAGGCCGGCCTGGTTGCGAAGGCGGATCGGGATGGTCACCTGGCCGTTAGGTTGGATTCTGGCGGTGAGGTTCATGAAGAACTTGACGTCCGGAAGTCAGATTTCTTGACCTCTGAGGGAAGCATAGCAGAAGGTCACGGCGGCGGCACTTTGCCGGCGGGCCGGCCACGCTCGGATCAACGCTAAAATAGGCCCGATGTTCGGCTTGATGAAATACGCTCCACGCCTACCGTACTGCGGGACATGCAAGACGCTGGGGGCGCTCTATGGGCAGCGGACGCGCATGCTTCTCAATCACGACACCGTGTTTCTCGCGGAAGTGCTCTTGGACTTGGGCGGCGAGCCGGGTTGGGGCCCCGCGTATCGCTCCTTCAATTGTTTGACGCTGCCGCGGAAGAACACTCCGATCCCGCTGGCGCTGCAATACGCCGCGGCGGTGACCGTGGTCCTGGCACACTTCCACGTCGCCGACCATCGCCAGGACTCCGCAAGAGTTGCCGGGAAGTTGAAATGGAGGTTGGCCGCACGATGGCTGTCGCCGCAATACCGGCTCGCGGCAGAGCGGCTGCGCGATTGGGGTTTCCCGCTGGACGAGATGGCCGCGGTTCTGGCCACGCAACCCGCGCGCGAGGCGAGTCCGCAATCGCTGGCTCATGTTTCCGAACCTACAAGGGTGTCAACGGCCCTGGTTTTTGCGCACGGCGTGCGCCTGATGGGGCGTCCGGATTTGACCGGCGCGGCGGAGCGGCTGGGGGACGAATTCGGCGCGCTGATCTATTTGCTGGACGCGTATGAAGATCGCGCACGCGATGCCAGAACGGGCGAGTTCAATCCGCTGGCGGTGTTCCCGGAGATCTCCGCGCGCGAGGAGATTTTGGCGATCGTCAGCCGACTGGAGCGGGACATGCTTCCGGCCCATGCGGCCCGGCTGCGAGTCAGCGTGGAGGAACGCCTGGGTTTGCGCCCGCGCGTGCTGCAGGAGCGGTGCCGGCAGTCGATCGGACGCCGGTGGCGCAATGCCGTGGAGTTCGCCCGATCCTTGCGCGAGCGCGAGGGCGCAGGGTTTCTCAAGGGACTGGCCGTGCTGGCGAGCGTCACCATGCTGGCTTTCGTGTTTCCGCAGCACGCGCGCAGAACCGAATCCTGGCAGCAGTGCCTCGGCGTTTCGATGAATTTGATGGCTCTGGGGGCGATCTTCGCGACGCCGCCGCAGCCACCCCCTCCGCGACCGCCGCATATCGAGCCAATGCGGCCAGACCCGCCATCTATGAATGCCGGATCTTGTTGCTCTAGTTGCCGCGGCCAGTGCAGAGACTCGTGCCTCGAAGGCCTAGTCGAGGCGGCCTGCGATAGTTGCGGCTGAGACTGTGCGGATCGGGCTGCATACCTCGATTGCGGGATCGCTGGAGCGCGCGGCGCTGCAGGCTGCCGAACTGGGCGCCAACACGTTCCAGATTTTCTCGTCGAGCCCGCGGCAGTGGAAAGCTTCCGTGCCGAGCGTGCCTGCGATCCGGCTATTCCAGCGGGCTCGCGAGAAATTCGATTTGACTCCGCTGGCGATTCACGACAACTACCTGATCAATCTGGCTTCGGCGGAGGGTCCCACGCGTGCGAAATCGATCGAAGCGTTTCGCGGGGAGTTGCAGCGCGCCATCGCCATTGGTGCAGAATACCTGATCGCGCATCCGGGCAATTATAAAGGGCAAACGATTGAGCAAGGCATCCTGAATGTGCTCGAAAGTGTGGCCGAAGCGGCGCGGGGGCTCGAGCTCGGAAAGCTGATGCTGCTGCTCGAAAACACGGCGGGCGCGGGCGCGCAGCTGGGCAGCCGCTTTGAAGAACTGCACGTCATGCGCGAGTACGCGGCGCAGATGACCGATCTGCCGGTGGGATTTTGCCTCGACACCTGCCATCTGCTGACCGCGGGATTCGACGTCGCCACTCCGGAGGGATTGACGAAGGCCGTTCAGGAAGTGGATCGTCTATTGGGTATGGACAACGTGCGCGTGATTCACGCCAACCATAGCAAGGCTCCGCTGGGCTCGCACGTCGACCGGCACGAAAACATCGGCGAAGGGTATATTGGAATAGAAGGGTTTCGCCGCATTCTGGCTCACCCCAGCCTCCGCAACAAAGCCTTTATTCTCGAAACGCCGGTGGAGCACGACGGCGACGACCGGAGGAATCTCGACACCCTCAAAACGTTATGGCGCAAACCGCGCAGAGGCCTCACTTCGTCCAGTCCGAAAGTTGCAGCCCCTTGATGCGCGAGAATTCCTTGGTGTTGTTGGTCACCAGAACGGCGCCGCGGCTTAATGCCGTGCCGGCGATGAGCAGATCCATGGGGCCGATGACCAGGCCTCGGCCTTCCAGTTCGACACGGATGCGAGCCGACTCCCGGGCGGCGTCGCGATCGAACGGAATCTGCTCCAGGTCGGCCAGAAGATCCGAGCCAAGCGATTGCCGGCGCGGAGAGCCGCGTTTGTGGATGCCGTATAGGATTTCGTAGGCGGCTACGGAGGGGATGGCCAACTCACGCGGAGACGCGGCTTGCCAGTGCGAGACGACGGGCTCCCGGCCCTTGAGATAGTGGATGATGGTGTTGGCGTCTACAAGCGTCATTCCATCGGCTCCCGTGGCGCATCTTTCCCGTAGCCCTTGCGGATCTGGTTAAGCTCGGGAAAATCGGGGAATGCACCGGCCGCATCGAGTACTCGCTGGGGCCAAGTGTCGCTCAGGCTGCGCTGGACTTGGGCGGCAATCCAGCGGCTGACGGATTCTCGCCGGGCTTTGGCCGCCTTCCGGGCTTTGGCCTCCAGGGCGTCCGGTAGATAGATTGTAAGCTGTGCCATATACTATATAGTATACGAGATTGGATGAAACAAGATATGGCGGAAACGACGTACGACCACAACCAAATCGAGCTGAAGTGGCAGGAGCGGTGGCGGCGGGACTCCGCGCTGTACTGCGCTGAAGCGAATTCCAGCAAGCCCAAGTATTACGTGGTCGAGATGCTTCCCTACCCTAGCGGCCGTTTGCACATGGGGCACGTGCGCAATTACTCGATCGGCGACGCGCTGGCGCGCTACATGTGGATGCGCGGCTACAACGTCCAGCATCCCATGGGCTGGGATGCGTTCGGACTGCCCGCCGAGAACGCCGCCATCCAGCGCGGCCGGCATCCGCGCGAGTGGACCGTTTCGAACATTGCCGAAATGAAGCGGCAGATGCATCGCATGGGCTTCGCCTATGACTGGAACCTGGAGATCTCCACGTGCGAGCCGGAATATTATCGCTGGAACCAGTGGTTCTTTTTGAAGATGCTGGAGCGCGGGCTGGCGTATCGCAAGAAGGCTCTGGTTAACTGGTGCCCCGAATGCGGCACGGTGCTGGCCAACGAGCAGGTGATCGACGGGTGTTGCTGGCGGCATGAGACGACGCCGGTGGAACAGCGGGCGCTAGAACAATGGTTCTGGAAAATAACCGCGTACGCCGATGAGTTGCTGCGCGATATCGATGAGAAGCTGACGGCGGGTTGGCCCGAGCGGGTGCTGGCGATGCAGCGCAACTGGATCGGGCGTTCCGAGGGCTCCGAGATCGATTTCACGCTGGAGGGAACCGGTGAAGACATCCGCGTATTCACCACGCGCGTGGATACGATCTTCGGCGCGACGTGCGTGATTCTGGCGCCGGAGCATCCGCTCGCGCAGAAGCTGCTGGATGACGCGGGGCGCGCGCGGGCCAAGCACATGATCGATTCGCGGGCGCAAAAAGGTCCGGGAGATATCGAAAAAGATGGGCATTTTACCGGGCATTATGTGGTTAATCCGTATAGTGGCGGTCGGATTCCGGTGTGGATCGGCAATTTTGTTTTGCTAGAATACGGCACCGGCGCGATCATGGCCGTGCCCGCGCACGACGAGCGGGACTTCGATTTTTGTAAAACATTCGGCATTCCGATTGTTCCGGTGATCCGGCCCGCCGATGCAACGTTGGGCGGCGAGCTGGCACAGAACCCCCCGGCCGCGTTCACCGAGGACGGCGTCGTGGAGGGCTCGGGCCAATTCAGCGGTCTCGCCAGCGCGGAAGCGCGCCGCCAGATGAACCAGCTCGCCGAGCGCGAGGGGTTCGGCAAAGCCGCCATTACGTTCCGCATCAAGGATTGGGGCATTTCGCGGCAGCGCTACTGGGGCACGCCGATTCCCGTGATTCATTGCCCGAAGTGCGGCATGGTGCCGGTGCCGGAATCCGATCTGCCGGTAGTGCTGCCGCTCGACGTGAAGCTGACGGGCAAAGGCCGCTCGCCGCTGGCCGATTCGGCCGCGTTCATGAACGTCAAGTGCCCGCAGTGCGGCGTCGACGCCCAGCGCGAGACCGACACGATGGACACCTTCGTCGATTCCTCGTGGTATTTCTACCGCTACCTGGATCCGCACAACAGCACGGCGCCCTTCGATTCCACACTGGCGCGGAAGTGGTTCCCGATGGATCAATACATCGGCGGCGTGACGCACGCGATTCTGCATTTGCTGTACTCGCGCTTCTTCACCAAGTTCATGCGCGACCTGGGCTTGATCTCGAACGGCGAGCCCGCGGCGAACCTGTTCACACAAGGCATGGTGCTGGGCCACGACGGCTCCGCCATGTCGAAGTCCAGGGGCAACGTGGTCAACCCAGAAGAGATGGTCGAAAAGTACGGAGCAGACACCTGCCGCCTGTTCGTGCTGTTCGCCGCGCCGCCGGAGAAGGACATGCCGTGGATCGAAGCGAGCGTCGGCGGCCAGCGGCGGTTTCTGGAGCGCGTGCATCGGTTCGTTACGCGCAATGTGGAGGGCACGGGTAGCGACGATCCCCAAGCCGGCCGCCGCGCGCTGCGCAAGCTGCATCAGACCATCGCCAAGGTCACAGCCGACTTCGACAACCGCTGGCACTTCAACACCTCGATTGCGGCGCTGATGGAACTGATCAATACGCTGCAGGAAGAAGAAGCCAGCCTGTCGCGCGCGGCGCTGGACCAGATCCTGCCGGATCTGACGCTGCTGCTGGCGCCGTTCGCGCCGTACCTGGCCGAAGAACTGTGGGAACAACTCGGCCGCACCGGCCCGGTCTTCCGCCAACCGTGGCCCGCGAGCGACCCGGCACTGGCGCAAGAGGACTTGGCGGAAGTCGTGCTGCAGGTGAACGGCAAGGTGCGCGGGCACCTGCACGTGCCTTTCGGAACCAGCAAGGCCGCGCTTGAAGAACTCGCGCTTGCCGACTCGAAAGCTCAGCCCTTCCTCACCGGCAAACAAGTGGTGAAGATCATCGTGGTGCCGGACAAGCTGGTGAACGTGGTGGTCAAGTAAATGTGGAGCGGGCTTCAGCCTGCAACGGAGGCTTCAGCCTCCGTGTCGATCCTGCGAGCCGTCCATCCGGGGACTGAAGTCCCCGTTGCAGGCTGAAGCCCGCTCCACAGAAACGTCTACTGGATGGCGATGGTCGGCCCTTGCGGACTGGAGATCCCGCCCACCGTAACCGTCACAAACTGGTTTCCGGAGGTCAGACCCGTCGGCGTTTGGACATTGATCTGGCACACGCCCGTCACCAGGCCCGGCGCGGCGCCGATGAACAGGACCTTGCCATAGAGCGGATTGCTCACCGGTCCGAACCCCACCGCTACCGGGGCAGTCACCTCCAACAGTTGGGTTAGCGGAGCCACCGAACCGGTGGTGCCCGGCGGGCTGGTCTGCCCGCACCCGGTGGTGTACAGAACCACCACCGTTCCCGCCGGCGCCGGCACGGTAGAACCTCCCGGAGGACCGTTAAAGGTTCCGTTCTGGTTCACCGCCGCGGCCTGTCCGGACCCGGTGGAGTTCAACGTATACACCGCCGGCGCGAAGTCGTTCACGCGTACCGGCAGGGTTGAGGACGAATTCCCGTTGTACGTCACGATGATGTTGGTCGTCAGGCGCCCCGCGATCTCCCACGGAGCGGTCACATTGATCTGCACCGCCGAAACGTATATGGGCGTACCCGGGATGCCATCGAAGGTGACCTGCACTCCAGCCAGCGTATTGTTCACGCCGCCCGACGAATTCACGCTGAAGGACACCGGGGTGGTGGGTCCCAGCAACGTGCCCTTGATGGTGAGCAGCTCACCCGGAGCGATCACGCCCGCCAGGTTGCTGGCGTTGCTGGTGACGAAGGTGATCCCCGGATTGGGCGGCTGCGTAACCGTCAAGGTAACGGCCACCGAGATCGGAGTGGCCAGCACACCCGAAGCCGAGATGGTCACCGTGCCGCTGTACTGCGTTCCCGTGGCGCTACCCGCGAGCCCCGCTGTGTTCACCGAAACGTTGACCGTCTTGGTCAGCGTGGTGCCGGTGCCGCCGGTGGTTCCGCTGGTGGTATCCACCGAGAGCCAGTTACCGCTGGTGCCGGTAGTGGTGGTGCCGACCGTGAATTGCACGGCTCCGCCGGTGCTCGAAATCGTGATCGCCTGCGAGGCCGGCTGGGTGCCGCCGATGGTGTAGGTATAGGCCAACGTCAACGGCGCGACGGTCACAGTGACCGCGGGCGTCACCGTGATGGTCACCGCAACCGTGGACGACGCGGTGACGGAGTTGACGTAGGTGATGCCGATCTGGCACGTGTACGTGCCAGCCGTGAAATTGGTCGACGAGATACTGACCTGAATGGTGCCGTTAGCCGAACCGCTGGTGGGCGACACGCCCAGAAGGCCGCTGGGGCAACTGGTCTGCGATGCGATCGCGGCGGTGTACGACGCAGTCCCGCCGGAGCTGGTCAGGGTGATGTTCTGCGACGCGGGCGGCGACGCCGCGTTGGCCTGGAAGGTGAACGACATCGTGGACGGGCTTTCCGTCACCGTCACGTTGGGAGTCACCACCAGCGTGATGGTAATCGCGAACGAGCCGCCAATGCTCGACAGGGTGGGCGACGTGATGGTGAGCGTTCCGCCGTAGGTGCCGGCCGACAATCCGTTCGGGTTCACGTTGACGCCCAGGTTGGACGGAGTGTTCCCATTCGTGGTGGTGGTGTAAAGCCAGTTGCCCTGGCTTGTGTACTGCACTCCGAAGGGCAGCGACGTGTTGTCGGTGCTGCCCAGGACCAGGAACTGGGTGTTCGGCGCCGAGCCACCCTGCTGCATGGTAAACACGCCAAACCCCGCCGATTGAGATTGCAGCGTCAACAGCGGCGTGGTCGTGCTCACCACCACGGTGACGGAAACATTCACCGGGTTGTTGGAACCGGACGGTGTCACCGCCACTGTGCCGGTACAGACCCCGGCGGGAGTCGAGTTGGGCAAGGAGACGTTGACCAGCAGCGTGGCCGGCGTCGTCTGACCGGAGGCGTTGCTCACACTCAACCAGTTATTGCCGCAGCTATTGGTAGTAACCCCAGTCGTGAACGTCGTGTTCTGGCCCGTGGATTGGACCGAGACGGACTGGGTGCCCGAACTGGAGATTTTGGTCTCGAGACTGAACAATAGCGTGGACGGACCAACGGTGATCTGCGCCGCGTTGCTCACCGTCACCGACACGGTGATCGTTTCCGTGTAGTTGTCTCCATTGGTCGGTGTGACAGTAATGCTCCCGGTGGTGTTGCCCACCGGCAGGGAGCCCGAATTGACCGAGATGGTCAAAGTGGCGGGATTGGCCTGGCTGGCACTGTTGCTGGAGGTGCTTACGTTCAACCAAGACGCGGACGCCGAGCTGGGGTTCGCGCTAAAGCCCACGCTGCCGCCGCTGCCGGTGGTGCTGACCTGAACGGTCTGGCTCGGCGGGGACTGTCCGGCAAAGGCCGCGTTGAACGAGAGCGAGCTGCACGGTGTCACTGAAGCACAGGTCAACTGCAGAAGCGGATTGTTGCTGATCGCGAGGGTAACGGGTATGGTGGCGAGCGTAGTGCCGCTAAGAGAGTTGAGGAGAAGGTTGGTTGTGTAGGTGCCGGTACTCAATTGGTTGACGTTGACATTCAGCCCGATCGTGACCGGGGCGCCGTTGACCACGGTGCCGCTCAACGTACTCGGGACCAGCCAGCTAACCGATGTACTTGTACCCAAAGTGAAGCCAATGCTGCTGCTCGAATTCGTACTCACCGTGAGGTTTTGTTGAGCAGGCGTCGTCTGATGGGTCTGATAGAGGAAGGTGAACGCCCCCGGAGTGGCCGTCAGGCCGGTGCCGCCGCTGACCGTGAGCGTGACGGTGATGGTGGTGGAGTTATTCTGTGTGTCGATCACCGAGATGCTGCCGCTATAGGTCCCGGCCGCCAGCGTCGGCAGGATTGTGGAGCTGATGCCCACTGAGATCGCCGCGCCGTTGTTCTCCACGCCGGAAGTGCTCGTTGCGCCGTTCACCAGGAGCCAATTGCCGCCCGTCAGCGTCGATGCCGTCATCGTGTAACTGAAGCTCCCGGCGATGGACGTGATTAGGACACTATTGGCGGTCCCGGTAGCCGTCGTCGATCCCGCCGCCGCCGTGAATTGAAAATTGTTAGGGGTCGCGGTAATGTTCCCGCCCCCGGAGTTGCCGTTCGTCACGTTGAGCGTGACTTGGATCTGGGCGGAGCCCGAGGTGGTGCCTTGGGCACAGTTGGTCAGGTTCACGGCCAGGCTGGCATAACACACCGTCATGTAGGTATTGACGGTGGTGTTGGCGCTCAATCCGGTGGTGTCCACGTTGACACTGAAAGTGGTACCGGTAATCGTCGGGACACTGTTCAGTTGCACTGCCGTGCTGGAGCCACCAACCCACAACCAGCCGGGGTTAGGCGAGCCAACCGCGACCTGAATCGTAGACGGACCCTGGTTTGGAATGACTGTCAAAACCTGCTGGAACGTCGTTGTTGTGTGCGAAGTATTCGCCGGCACGCTGAACGTAAGCGCCGTTACGCTCACTTGGCTGCTGTTTTGTAGAGTGATAGCCTGACCCGCGGCCGTGTCGGAAAGACACACGAATGCAAGCAACGGCACAATGGAAATTGCCGAAAATTTATTGAGATGCATAAACGCTCCTCTTCCGTCACCACTGGGGATCGTGCACATCGGGTGCCAAAACAAATGCGTCCCTCCATGATGATAGTGCAATTACAACAATTTGTACAAGAAATGTTTTTTGTGCCCGGCGCGCCCAAACCGGGGATGTGGGGCAGGATGATATCCTGCGCGCCGGTTGGCAACCGGCGCTGGACGGCGTTGGAGCGGCTTCCCCGGGCGGGTGATCAACCCGCCGCAGGTTGCCAACCTGCCCCACCGGCGCGTCCCTTGCACCCACCCCGTAAGATGGAAGCAGATGACCCCCGGCCCGCCACCCGCCATCCGCACCGTCAATCTGCGGAAAACCTTCGCCTCCCCGGGCGCGGACCTGACCGTGTTCGCGGGCGTCGACCTGGTGGTCCCTCGTGGCGAGAAACTTGCTCTGGTGGGAGAGTCCGGCGCCGGCAAGAGTACCCTGCTGTATATGCTCGGCGGTCTGGACAGGCCAACGGAGGGTGAGATATACTTCGGGCAGAACGACATTTGCCGTCTTGCGGCCAATGAGTTGGCGGCGTTCCGAAACCGGGAGGTGGGGTTTGTCTGGCAGATTCATTCCTTGCTGGCCGAGTTTACGGCCCTGGAAAACGTGATGATGCCCCTGCTGATCCGGGGAAGCGCGCGTGAAGAAGCCGCACTGGCAGCGTTAGCGAGGTTGGATGAAGTCGGATTACGGAACCGCGCGGAACATCGGGCCGGAGAGCTTTCGGGCGGCGAACAGCAGCGCGTCGTTCTGGCGCGCGCCCTGGTGGGCGATCCCCAGGTGCTGCTGGCCGACGAACCCACCGGCAGCCTGGATTTCCGGACCGGCGAAATGATCATGGCACTGTTGGACGACCTGCACAGGTCGCGCCAGTTGACCTCCATCCACGTTACCCACAACATGAAATTTGCCCGCCGCGCCGACCGCGTGCTCCAACTGGAGCAGGGCCGGCTTCGTCCGACCGCGTTGCCGCAGCTTTTTGCAGAGCCCAGCCCGGAGCAAGGAACCAACTATGTTTGAACGCTACACCGAGAAAGCCCGCCGCGTGATCTTTTTCGCCCGCTACGAGGCCAGCCAGTTCGGCAGCCCGTGCATCGAAACCGAGCACCTGCTGCTGGGCCTGCTGCGCGAGGACAAGGCGCTGGCCAACCGGTTCCTGCGTTCCAGCGCGTCGGTGGAATCCATCCGCAAACAGATTGAAGCGCACACCACGCAGCGCGACAAGGTTTCCACCTCCGTCGATCTGCCGCTGAGCCATGAGTGCAAGCGCGTGCTGGCCTATGGCGCCGAGGAAGCCGAGCGCCTGAATCACAAACATATCGGGACCGAGCATCTGTTATTAGGATTGCTGCGGGAGGAAAAGTGTTTCGCCGCCGACATTTTACATGAGCGGGGCCTGCGCCTGGCTCCGGTGCGCGAAGAGATCGCGAGGTCGAGTTCAGAGAAAATGTCAGCCAACCGCCCCAAGGAAAGCTCCCTGCTCAACGAATTCAGCCGCGATTTGACTCAGGCGGCTTCCGATGGCCTGCTCGACCCCCTGGTGGGCCGCGATTACGAGACTGAACGCGTGGTCCAGATCCTGTGCCGCCGCACTAAGAATAACCCTGTACTCATAGGCGAGCCGGGCGTGGGCAAAACCGCCATAGTGGAGGGATTGGCCCAGCGTATCGCCGAGGGCGACGTCCCCGGGTTCCTCTCCGACAAGCGCATCCTGGCTTTGGACCTATCCCTGATCGTCGCGGGCACTAAGTACCGCGGCCAGTTTGAAGAGCGCCTAAAGACCATCATGAAGGAATTGATGGAAAATCAGAACGCCATTATTTTTATCGACGAATTGCACACCTTAGTCGGCGCCGGTTCGGCCGAAGGGTCGCTGGACGCGGCCAATATCTTGAAGCCCGCGCTGTCGCGAGGCGAAATCCAGTGCATCGGCGCGACCACCCCGGGCGAATACCGCAAGTCGATTGAAAAGGACCGGTCGCTGGAGCGCCGTTTCCAAGCGGTGAAAGTTCCGCCGCCCAACGAGACCGACGCCGTGCGGATTCTGTTCGGCATCAAGGAGCGCTACGAGAAGTTCCACGCCGTGGCCTACACCGACGAAGCCATCGAGAACGCAGTCTACACCTCGACCCGCTTCATCCCCGACCGGTTCCTGCCGGACAAGGCCATCGATTTGATCGACGAGGCCGGCGCGCGGGTGAAGCTGCGCCAGACTACGCTGCCGGGCGAAGTCGCCGACATCCAGAAGCGCATCAAGTTCATCGTGCACCGCATGGAGAACGCCATCGCCAACCACGAGTTCGAAAAGGCGCGCTTTTACTCCGATGAAGAGCGCAAAGAGCGCGAAAACCTGCGCGTTTTGCGCGAAAAGTACAACCTGGATGATACTTCGACCGGCGTGGTCACCAAGGACGATATTGAAGACGTTGTGGCCCGCTGGACCGGCGTTCCGATGACCGCCATCCGCGAAGAGGAAGTCCAGAAGCTGCTGCGCATCGAAGAGGAACTGCACAAGCGTGTCATCAGTCAGGAGAAAGCCATCTCGGCGCTGGCGCGGGCCATTCGACGGTCGCGCGCAGGGTTGAAATCGCCCAAGCGGCCCTCCGGCTCCTTCCTGTTCCTGGGACCCACGGGCGTCGGCAAAACCGAAGTCGCGCGGGCGCTGGCGGAGTTCCTGTTCGGCAGCGAAAAGTCGCTGATCCGCTTCGATATGAGCGAATTCATGGAGAAGCACTCGGTGTCCAAGCTGATCGGCTCGCCTCCCGGATACGTGGGCTACGAAGAGGGCGGCCAGTTGACCGAGCGCGTGAAGCGCGCGCCCTACTCGGTGATCCTGCTGGACGAAATCGAGAAGGCGCACCCGGATGTGTACAACATCCTGCTGCAGGTGTTTGAGGACGGCCAGCTGACCGACGGGCTCGGCAACACGGTGGACTTCAAGAACACCATCATCATCATGACCTCCAACCTGGGGGCCCGGTTCCTCGAAAAACGCAGCGCCATGGGCTTTGCGACGCCGAATTCGGGTCTGCCGGTCAAGGTGGAAGACCAGGTGATGGGTGAGGTCAAAAAGGCCTTCAACCCCGAATTCCTCAACCGCCTGGACGAGGTGATCCTGTTCACCTCGCTCGTCGATGAGGACCTGCTCAAGATCATCTTCCTGCTGGCTGAGCAGATCAACGTGAATCTGGCCACCAAGCAGATCAAGATTCGCCTCAACGAGGATGCCGCCAAGTACATTCTCGAGAAGACCTGTACCGACCGCAGCTACGGCGCGCGGCCGCTGCGCCGGGCGCTGCAGAAATACGTCGAGGATCCGCTCAGCGAGGCTCTGATTCAGGGTTCGCTGGCCCGTCCGGCGGAATTCGAAGTGTACCTGGGCGAAGGCGGGCTGTACTGCCGCCAGATCCAGGGCTCGGACGCCCCGGTTCAGGCCACGGGCGAACCGCAGCCGGTTGCCGCGGGCGGTCCGGCCGAGGAAGTCCCTGCGCGAGCCGGCATGCCGCTTTACATTTTCGAGTAGAGCGGGTTTGAGTAAAGCAGCTCCTGCGCTTGAAAATTGATTCGTGCCCTGACGGCAACGGCGCCGCGTGAGCATCGTCCGGCTAGTATATCTCAAGCGGCGCTTGAAGGAGCGGCCAACAAGCCCATGGCTAAAAGCCAGAAACACCCGCACGAGATTACCGGCTTAAGGTAATTTCTACAGGCCCCTAAAGGCAATCTCTTAGAGATCGTGTGTTATAAATCAATCACTTAAGACATGGAACCTGGCGTGCTTTTTCAGCGGCCCGGAGGCTACTTATGCCAATGCAGAACGGACTGCCTGAAAACCAGCCGCCGGAGGATAACCCGGCCGCGCGTCACCTGATCTGGGGATTTGCGACGTTAGCCGTGGTGCTGGCGGCCATCACGCTCGCGACCTTCGAGTATTCGCAACACCAGCGCAGGCAGATGGATGAGCTGGCCGCCACCAACCAGACCCTGAACGCGTCCTTGACGCAACTGCAGGAGCAGCTTCAGTCGGTCACCGAACGCTTGACCCGGCGCATTGAAGCGGAAAACGCGGCCAAAGCTGCGCCCCCTCCGGCGGCCGAGGCGGCCCGCACGGTTCGTAGGCCGGCCGCTCCCAAGCAGGTCGCGGAAGCGGCGCCTCGGAGGGACCCCCGCGTCGACGCCTTGCAAGGGCAGCTCGCCGATCAACAGAAGGCTCTAGCCAGCACCCGCGAAGACCTGGACCGGACTCGCGGAGATCTGGGCCAGACGCGGGATGAATTGAACGGCAAGATCGATTCCAGCCGCGACGAACTGAATGGCAACCTCGGCCGCACCCGCGACGAGTTGAACGGAAACATCGCGCACACCCATGACGAGCTGGTCGCGCTGCAAAAGCGCGGCGAGAAGAATTACTTTGAGTTTGCGCTCAACAAGTCCAAGACGTTTCAGAAAGTGGGTCCGGTGAGCCTTGAAGTGCGCAAGGTGGACTTCAAGCACAGATCCTACGATCTGTCGATGCTGGTGGACGACTTCACGCTGCAGAAGAAAAACGTGAACCTGTACGAGCCGGTGTGGATCAACTTGACCGACACCCCGGAACCGCTACAATTAATCGTGAACCAAATCGAGAAGGACAAAATCACCGGCTACATCGTTGCGCCCAAGTACCGCAAGTCGGAACTGGATCGCACGGCCTCCACCACGACGCAATCCCAGGCTGTGCAGTAAGCACATGGGAACCGTAATTGGCGCGGCGGTCTGGATCAAGGGCGAGATTCTCAGCCGCGAGGATTTGCGGCTCGACGGCGAGGCCGAGGGCCGCCTGGAAGTGGACGGCCGGCTCACCGTGGGGCAGCAGGGCAAGGCGCATTGCAACATCACGGCCCGGGAAGTGGTGCTGTCCGGTTTGGTCGAAGGCAATATCGAGGCTACTGAACGGGTGGTGCTGACCAAGGGCGCGGAACTGACAGGCGACGTGAAGACGGCGGGCATCGTGATCGAGGACGGAGCTTTTTTCAAAGGCGGCATCGACATCGTGCGGCCGGCGCCGGCCAAGACGGAGGCGGCCGCAACATCGGCTGCCGCAACATCAACTATCGCGACATCGACGCCTGCATCACCGGCTGCCGCACCTGGGGCGCCCGCGTCCCCGGCGTCACCAACCGGCGGCTCGCGCGCCGCGGGCGTTCACTCCGCCGGAAAGTAGCCGGGCCGCGCGCGCACAATCGCGTCGGGACGCGACGGAACTCGCACGCTCAGCCGGTGATAACCGGTGTGCGACGGCTCGCCCTTCGCAGCAGCGGGGGCGAAACTCAGCAAGTACTGACTGTGGATCTCCTGCCCGGTGACGGCGAGTGCATCCTCCAGCCCCTTGAGCGTCGCGAACGATAAGTGCCGCCCGCCGCTGGTGAAGGCGAGACTGTCGGCGGCATTGGGCGAAGTCATGCGCGAGAATTCGACGATCGCTCCGCCCAAATCCATGCCGCCCGGCAAAGGCGGATTATCCTGGGGGCGTGCCGTCCAGGCCACGGCCTGCGGAGAGTACGTGAGCGGGTACACGATCACGCCCGCGCGCTGAGCGGCCTCCACCGCGGCTTTGAGTTTGGTTTTGCTGCCGCGGTCGCGCGATTCGCCCACGATCAGCAGAATGCGCCGGTAGTTGTCGGGCCGCGTCGCCAGCATACGCACGGCTTGGCCGACTGCATCCGTAAGAACGGCGTTCTTAATGGTACGTGCGTCGATTCCCGCAAACGAAGTGCGTATCGTATCCGAGTTGGTGGTGAAACTTTCGAGCACGCGGACTTCGGAATCGTAGGCCAGCAGAGCCGTCTCCCCGCGCTGGCCGGTGATCAAAGGGTGGATCATGCCGCCCACCTGCCGCACCTTGGCGAGTACCGGCTCCGAGATCCCGCTGGCCTGCACCGCTACCACCAGCGCCACTGGCGAAAGCACCGTGTCGGAGGTGTCGAGCGTGATGTTCTGCCGCACGCCCTCGTCGGTGACGACGAAATCCTCGGCGGTGAGGCCGTCGATGAGCTTGCCGTGGCGGTCTGTGACGGTGGCCGGAGCCAGCACCAGCGGCACTTGAGTGCTGATGGTCGGCGGCGGCTGTTGCGCTCCCAGCGCCAGCGCCATCGCGACAAAAGAAGCAAATCGGTTCACTAAAATTCAGACGGAGGCCGAACAACGGCAGTTGCTAGAATCAAGAGACTCATGACTCCCTGGTCGGCGGGATTGCGCTCGGCCCCTATGTCTTAGTATCTCCCGTCGGCGCGGGCGGCATGGGTGAAGTGTGGAAAGCGCGACACACGACTGGAACGCATCGTAGCCGTCAAGCGCCTGAAAGCCCACGTCTCTCGATCGGCAGCACTCGTTCGAGCAGGAAGCCCGCGCATCCTCCGACCGTAGATCTCTGCCAGTTTGTCGTGGCATGGATTGTGGCATAATTCAGGTCATGAAGAACTTCCATTTGCCGCTCCCGGACCACACCTACGAGGCGCTGCGGACCGAGGCCCAACGCAGCCGCGTACCCGCCACCTCGATGGCCCGCCAGGCCATCCAAACCTGGCTGCAAGCTCGCAAGAAAGCCGGGCGGCGCAAGGCCATTGAGCAGTACGCCGCGGAGATGGCCGGGAGCAAGTTCGACCTGGATGCGGCCCTCGAACGGGCCACGGTGGAACTACTCTTGGACTCCGAGTCAAAATGAGGCGCGGCGAAATCTACTGGGCCGACCTGACGCCCCGCTCCGGTTCGGAACTAACCGGACGCCGTCCGGTGATCGTGCTGTCCCACGACGGTTTCAACACGACGCCGGGCTGGCGTTCGGTAATCGTGGTTCCCATGTCCACCTCGAAGGCTCAGGCGCGCCGCGGGCCAACCGCGGTGGAACTGCCCAGCACGGCTACCGGATTGGCGCGCCCGGGCATCGCCGTATGCCATCAGGTAACCACTCTCGATCGATCCCAACTAACCAAACGGGCAGGCGTTCTCTCCCCGGACCTGCTCGCGTCGGTGGAAGACGGACTGAAGGCAGCACTCGATTTGGACTGAGGTAGTGCCGTAGAATCGGTTTATGCCCGTCGTCGCATTGCCGGAACACGAAACGGTTCGGTTGCTGTTCGATTCCGATCAGATGCTCTCACACAAAGAGTACCTCGCGTTTTGCCGCGCTAATCCCGATCTTCGCATCGAGCGGACTGCGGAAGGAGAAATCGTCATCGTGCCTCCAGCCGGTGGAGAAGGATCTTATCGAAGTGGCAAAGCGTTTGCCCAACTCGACCGCTGGGCCGAACGCGATGGTTCTGGTGCAGCCTTCGATTGCAGCGTGGAATTCCTGCTTGCGGACGGTTCGGCGCTGTCTCCCGACGCTTCCTGGGTCTCCAACGAAGCCCTCGCGCGGCTCACCCGTTCCCAGCGAAGGGAATTTCTGCGGCTGTGCCCTGAATTCGTGATCGAAGTAATGTCGCCCAGCGACCGCCTGAAGCCGGCTCAAGCCAAGATGGAGGTATGGATCGCCAACGGCGTCCAGTTGGGCTGGCTGATCGATGGCGACCACGAATCCGTTTACGTCTATCGCCCGGACCGCCCTCCCAAAACACTTCGAGGCATCAAGGAACTCGCGGGCGCGGGCCCCGTCGCTGGTTTTGTCCTGAAGCTTCAGGCCATCTGGAAAGGCCTGAGCTAGCCCACTGCATCCGTCGGCTGGAAACCATAGCTGCAGCACCGAGCGTAGCTTGAGAAATGCAGCGTCGGTACACCCGTCGATTCTCGCCTGCGATGCGATCGCTTTGCGAATGGCGCTGGAGTTTCCCTTAGAAGCCTGTCTGGCCGCACGCTCAAGCGCGCCTTTCGGATCTCGTGGCTTGAGATCTCGATGTTGAAGCAGGCCTTGTTCCGTGAGCCATGTTCGCAGGCTTGCGCCGCCTCCGGCCCAGTTAATGGCCGCTGCGGTCGCGTCCCAGTCGCCCCACATCCAGTTTTCCAATTCAGGCCCAATGGCAATGGCCGCAGCGCGGTCTTCCCACCCATTCACCTGGAGCAGATTCTCAATAGCCGCCTCAACCTGCTCGCGGGTTCTTGTCTCGTGACCCGAGCCTTCGTGATCGAGTATCGCCAGCGCATTTGCGTACCGGCGCGACGAAGAGGGGTTGAGGAACTCCAGACTGCGAAGTCGCACGCCGGGGTCGTGATCTGGTTGGACGACCAAGTCCGCACCCCCAGCATCCACGGCGCGACATCCCAGCTCAGCGTGCCGTGACAACAGCGCCAGGTGGGGTATTTACTTCACTCAGGTGACCCCTACCGGTTGTGGTCGGCGTCTGAGCCGACGGCGGCACACCTGACCAGAGATTTGTATGGCACTGGATCGACGACAACCGCCTGCTGCACGAGGCGGT
>Ga0209517_10002605_pt1 | contig 25184 bp, 16 predicted proteins | sample PeaSoiMetSII2010_FD_187695 | JGI IMG/M metagenome (GOLD analysis project Ga0209517, IMG submission 187695) | Peat soil microbial communities from Weissenstadt, Germany - SII-2010 (SPAdes) (version 2) | ecosystem: Environmental > Terrestrial > Soil > Wetlands > Peat | place: Germany... | reverse complement strand
CGCCTGCCGGATTCGCGCAGCGCGGTGCTGCTCGTCGGCTACCAGGCGGAAGCGACGCTGGGCCGGCAGCTTCAGGACGGCGCGAAACTCGTGAAAATTTTCGGAGAGATGGTGCCGGTGCGCGCGGAGGTGGTGGATTTGCCGCAGCTTTCGGCGCACGCGGGCCGCAGTGAATTATTGCGCTGGCTGTCGGGGATTAAGGCGGCACCAAAGATGACTTTCTTGGTGCATGGCGAGCCGGCGGCGCTGCAGTCATTTCGCGGTGCGATTGATGCCCAGTATCACTGGCCGATTACGATTCCGGTTTATGGGCAGGCGTTTGAGTTTGATTTGTAGAGTGACGGACCCGCAAGAGTTGCGCCGCGCGTGTTTTTGAATCGTAGCGTCGTGTCGAGTCGTAAGATGCCGGCAGGGACGCCGGCGCTACCCTACGCGGGACATTGCCGGGACTTCTTCGGCGCGCAGGCCAATTACAAACATTGGGTGCGGCGCCACTCGTCCCCAGCGCACCAATTCCCACGCGGCGCGGATGAAATTCACGTTGGGAACAATCGTCAGATCGAGAACCTGGCGCGTTTCGCCTTTGTAGAAGCGCTGCGGAATTTTCAAAATCGGCTTCGCGCCAAAATTCTCTCCGTCGGCAGATCCCCAGATCGCCACGTCCAGGGATTCCTGTTCGATCTGATCGAAAATATCCATCGTGAGCAGAAAAGTCCGCGTAGCGCTCGAGCGGATGTCTGCGGCGGCAGCGTTGCCGTTTTCGGTCACGCGCGTGTGAGATGGAATTAATTCGAGCGTCGTTGGCATCGTTTCCTCTTAATATCCGCGCGCGAATTCTAGCACGATTGTTGGCATGCCGGTTGCGCCGCGCACGTCTTTGAATTGTGGCGAACCGCTTGGCCGTGAGATGCCGGCGGGGACGCGCTTCGAGCGCGCAGCGTAAACCGGCGCTACCTTAGCTTTGCCAGGCGCTCTTCAGCGGCGTTTAGCGTTTTCTCGGTTTTGCAGAACGTGAAGCGCAATTGCTGCTTGCCGTCGGTTGGGTGGTTGTAGAAGCTAGAGCCTGGGACTGCGGCTACTCCGATTTCCGTTACCAGATGCCTCGCGAAGGCTAAGTCATCCGAAAATCCAAAGCCGGAGATATCCGTCATGATGTAGTACGCGCCGCGGGGTCGGAAGCAGCGAAAACCCGCGTTCTCCAAGATTCCCAACAGCCTGTCGCGCCGGACCAAATAATCTGTTGCAAGCTGCGCGTAGTAGGAATCGGGAAAGCGCAGCGCCACCGCGCCAGCCTCTTGCAAAGGGGCTGCGGCGCCTACCGTCAGGAAATCGTGCACTTTGCGAATCGCGCCGGTGACTTCTGCGGGAGCTATAGCCCAGCCGACTCGCCAGCCGGTAACGCTGTAGGTCTTCGAAAGCGCATTGATGGTGATGGTGCGATCGTGCAAGCCCTCGATCGTCGCAGGCGAAATGTGCTGCGCGCCATCGTAGAGCATGTGCTCGTAGATTTCGTCGGTGATGAGATACGCATTCCATCGCACGCAAAGATCGCGGATCGCTTCGATCTCAGCACGCGTAAAAACTTTCCCCGTAGGATTATTCGGCGTATTGAGAATGATAGCCTTCGTCGCGGGGCCAAACGCCGCGGCCAATTCCTCCGGATCGAAACTCCACTCGGGGGGCTGCAGCTTGACGAAGCGCGGCGTTGCACCGGAAAGAATCGCGTCCGGTCCATAATTTTCATAGAACGGCTCGAAGACCACCACTTCATCGCCCGGATTGATGATCGCCATCATCGTGGCCATCATGGCTTCAGTCGAGCCGCAGCAAACGGTGATTTCGCGTTCGGGATCAATCTGGATTCCCTGCACGCGCGAAAATTTCTCGGCGATGGCATCGCGGAATTTTTTCCCGCCCCAGGTGATAGCGTACTGATTGATGTCCACGGAAATGGCCTGCCGCGCCGCCTCTTTGATTTCCTCCGGCGCGGCGAAATCGGGAAAGCCCTGCGAGAGATTGACGGCGCCGTGCTTCAGCGCCAGCCGCGTCATTTCGCGAATCACGGATTCGGTGAATTGCGCGACTTTATGAGAAAGCCGCGCACCGCCTTCGGCGCGGCCCGGCTTCGGCGCGCTCACCGGCGATACCCCCGGGCGGGCGCGGGCGCATGCTTCGTAGCGCGCTTTGTTACCGCGGGCGGCGCAGCGCCCGAATACAGCCGCCTGTAAATCGCCGCGTTCCTCAAAACGATCTGACAGTACTCGCGCGTCTCGGTGAATGGGATGGTATCCACGAATTCCGCAGCCTCAGCGAAATTTTGTCCGGCCTTCCAGCTTCCCACGCGATCTTCTCCTGCGTTGTAGGCGGCGAGCGCCGCTTCCACGCTGCCCCAGGTTTTGATGAGCCCCGCCAGATAAACGGTTCCGAGCCGGAGATTGTACTCCGGGTCCGTCAGCCGCGCCCTCGAATAACCCATGCGCATCTGTCGCGCCAGCAGCCGCGCGGTTTTCGGCAGAACTTGCATCAGGCCGTAAGCATTGGCGTGTGAGACGGCATTCGCCTCCCACGCGGATTCCTGGCGAACAAGTCCCGCCACCAGCATGGGATCGACTTTGGCGTGCTCCGCGGCAGCCCGCAACGGCTTTTCATACGGCAGCGGAAAGGCCGCAACCCAGACGTCGCGCGGCACATCTTCGAAACGCCGCGCTTCGAGCCCCGGATAAATCAGCCGCGCGGTGGTGATCGAAGGAGCGTAATGCCCTGCTTTCGCCGCGGCCTGTGCTGACTCGAGCAGCAGGCGCGGCTCGCCCGTGGCGATATAAGCAGCTCGCAACTCGAGTTCCGCCGATGAATCGAAGGCGATCGTGCGCAGCAAATCGGCGCGCGCCTGGCGGTTCGCCGCCGCGGCAGGAATCGTATCGCCGACGGACATCGCGGGCGGCGGCGGCAAGATTCGACTCAGCGCATCGACCGATGTTACCGGCCCTCCACCGAGCGTCTGCAGGTGGGACACCGCCAATCCGCCGAAGTAAGTTTGCGGAAAACGGTCGTACAGCTTTCCGAAATAGGCGCGCGCGAGGCCCGTATCGCTCGAATTTTCCGCTTCGCGGCCAAGCCAGTAAAGATTGTCGGTGATGAACGCCGAGTTCGGAAAGCGCTCGAGTTGCTTCTGGAGAAGCACCGCGGCTTCTGGCTTGCGCTCGAGATAAGCAGTCCAGGTGACGCGCCAGTTCGCGGTTCCGGCATCGCTGCTTCCGGCAAAACCATCGGCCACGCGAAAGTAGTAGGACGCGGCGCGATCGCGATCGAGCTGCACCCAGTAATAATTTCCCGCGGCGAAAAGAGCTTGTTCAGCCCAGCGGCTCAAAGGCGCGCGCGCGAGGATGGCGTCGACGGCGGCGAGCATGGGCGCTTCGGTCAGCGCGTTGCGGTGCGCCTGCGTGAGCGAATAGAGCCGCTCTGCATCGGTTTCGGGATCGGTGATGGTGAGATCGGTGAGCGCGCTGAGCGGCGCGCCGAGCGCGACGCGGCACTGCGCGATGCGCAGCTCGGCATGTTCGCGGTCCGCGCCCGTAACTTGCGGAAGCACATCAATGAAGCTTTCGCGCGCTTGATACCACTCCTTCGTGGCATAGAGCGCTTCGCCGCGCGAGATGCGAACATCAAGCGGCACGGCCGGAAAATCGGCACCGAGCTTGCCGCGCAGCAAATCGGCTTTCGAGCCGGCTTCGTGCGCGGAAGTGCTCGTCGGATAGCGGTAGGCTACGGCGAGGTAGTCGCGCGCCGCTTCCTGAAGTTGCCCGGCCGCTTCACGTGCTTGCGCGCGCACGAAGAGCAAATCCGGCTTCGTGTCGGTTTCAGGATACGCCGCGAGCGCGTCGAGAATTTCTTGTGGCTGCGACGCGGCAAGTGCGGCTTCGCCCAGCGTTTGCAGCGCCAGATCGGTCATCACCGAATCCGGAAAATCGCGGCGCAGGCGCTTCAGGCCGGCAATGGCTTGCGGCTCGTGCTTCAGTGCGCGATCGGTTTCGGCGCGCCAATAAAGAATGTAGTCCTCGAGAAGCGGATCGCCTTCGGCTTTATCGAGCCACGCGCGCGCCTTGGTGTAGTTCCCTTTGGAATAATCGTAGTAGCCGAGCGCCAGAGCAGCCCGCTGCCCGATTTCGCTCGGTTTTTTTCCGGCTGCGAGACCGCTGAGGCCAGCGTAAGCGGATGTGGGATTTCGTTCGCGAAGCGCGCGCGCCCAGATCTCCAGCTGATCGGCCGAGGCGGACTTCTTCACCGGCTCGCCCGTCGCGGCTGCGGCAGGAATACGAAGCAGTATCATCGCCGCGGCCAAAAACACCGCCGCGCCGATCCCCCCAATTCGAGCTTTCATCGTATGCGAGCTACTATCGCCGGACTGGCGAAGGATACGGGTATGCGCCGAGGGCTTCGGGGTCGCCGTCCGCCAAGATCGCCACCAGCCAGTCGTAAAAATAATCCACCGGTTGATCCTGGAGGGCTTTGAAGCGGCGATCGTATTCCTTGCGCGCCTTGTCCAAATCGTCCCTGAGGCGGATGCAAATGTCCCTGTTTTCGCGTGCCGCGCGCACGTCTTTCGGCCGGAGCATCTTGATATCCTGCATCGCTACTTTGGCGACGCGCTTGGCGCGGCGGTGCATTTCCTGCACCTCGGGCGCGAGCGTGGTCACGTCGAAGGCCGGCGGCGCTTGTAATTCGGGCGCGGCTGGCGTCTCCTCGACTGCTGCGGGCGCTGCAGCGACGGATTCAGCGGCGGGAGATTCCGCGACTGGCGTTCCGGCCTCAACGGGCGCGCCTTCCGCAATTTCGTCCTCGATGGCGGCTTCTTCCGCCTCGAGTTCTTCGTCTTCTATCTCGTCAGCCCGGGGCTTCGCGGCGGGAGCTGCGCCGCCAGCGGCTGCTGCGAGCATGTCGGCAGCTGCTTGAGCGCCACCCGAGCTGCGATCGGCCGGACGGAGTGCCAGCGTGACAAAATTGGTGAGCACGCCGAGGCCCGCGGAGAGCGATGCGGCTGCGGCTTGCGCGCGGAGCATTGCCGGGATGGCATTCGCGACGCGGCTTGACGCGCACGCGGCAGTCAGGTCTCCATAAGCGTGCTGCAATTCTTCGACGGCGCGCTGAAGCGGCGCGAGATTGTCGCGGAGCGCGCGAGCGACCGCTTCTTCGAGCGGATTCTCGGCCACGGGCGGCGCTGCGGGCGGTTTGTGAGTCTTGGTCATAGAAGAAATTGTGCTCTTCGATTATGGAAACCGTGCCGGAGAGTGTCAACTGAGTTTACGTCCCACGGTTCCTGGGAATGACGGCGGCGCGGAGGCGATACCGTGATTAAGGGAGGTCCGACACCGCCCGACTTATGCTTCGCACTCTACGTAATTCCGCAGGCAGTAGGATGGTATTCGCCGGTCGCCGCTGCTACTTTATTCTGGGAATTTGCAAATGAACCGGGCAACCATCCAACGAAAAAATGACCCCGGCAGACAGTTCGATTCCCAGATTTATGGTCGATACACCTCAACGAGCATAAATCGCCGTAACTTACTGAAAATAAAAGACGGAGGTCTTTTTAGGCCGTGACAAAATCGCACCCCTGTAGAGGCCTTCCCGGCCACTCAAAAAGGGGTCTGGACGTACCCTGAGTGCCCATAATATCGTCCGAACAACACCTCATCGCCAAGAGCTATTCTTATTTAGGTTTTCTCGCCAGGACTTGGTATTGCGCGCCCAGAGGTAACTTCACCAGCAATTTTTCGAGCGGGCGCAGGGCTTTCAGGAAGCGCGGGAAGACGAAGGCGAAATCGGTGCGCAGAATTTCAAAGCCGGCGGACTTCAAGAGTTGACGCGCTTGCCGCGGCACAAGCGTGATGGCGTCCTTGTCGAAGACGCAGTGCGACATCACGTAGCGCGTGCCGGGATTCCACGCGAAATTTTCCCAAAGCGCGAAGAGCCCGCCGGGGCAAAGCGAATCTCGTATGTATCCCGCGGCGCCGATGCGCTGCTCGATCGGAATGTGATGGAAGACTCCGTTGCAATAACCGAGATCGAGAGTCGCGTCGGGCGAGTATTCGTTCATCAGGTGGAAGCGGCAGCGATCGGATGCGAAACTTGCGCGGGCTAATTCGATGGAGCGCGGCGAAACGTCCACGCCAATCGTCTGCGTGAGCCCGAATTCTTCGCAGAGCAGCGGAGACGTCGAGCCGACCCCGCAGCCGTAATCGAGCCCGCGCATGGCGGTGAAGTCGAGAGCGCGAACGCAGCGGCCGAACCACGCGACGCGGCCTCGCGCGTAATACATGCGGTCTTCGCCGGAAAGCTCGAGCGCCGCCGCGAGGCTGGCGTCGTAGTCGTCGGCGTATTGGTCGAATGCAGCTCGATCGTTCATCGAAAGAGGAGTGGCGCAGTGAGATCGCCGACTAATTTCATTCGTCGCGCTTCAGTTCGTAATCGCCTATGTACGTGTCGCGGCTGATTCCCAACATGCTCAAGAAGAACGATGAGAAAATCATCTGCACCCCCAGAAAAAACCACAGCGACCAAAAAAGCACCCAGCGCACCTGGTTCAGCGGGCCGAAATCGCTGCGCGCCCATTCCGCGAAGACCCAGGCGTCGCCCGCGAAACCAACGAGTGCTAAGAATACTCCGAGCAGAAGTCCGTGCTCGAGCTTGACGCGCCGCAACATGCGCTTGAGCGAAACAGGATTACGATCGAAACGCTCGGCATAGCTGAAAACTTTTGCGAAAAATCCGATGCAAATAATCTGCGCGCCGAGAAGAGTGAAAATCATGCCAAAGATCATGGTGTGAATGTCGAGGATGATGCGCGGGGTCAGATGACGCTGCCCGGGCAACAGCCAGAACACGATGGCGAGACCCAACACCATCAAAATGGTTCCCGGCAGCAGAAACAACCAGTTCGGCGCGAAAAGCAGCATGAAGCGCAGATTTCTCCAGCCGTCGCTGATGGTTTTCAAATGCGGCCGCCGCCCGCGCTTATCCGGCCAGAGCACGATGGGAATTTCCGTCATGCGCGCGCCGGCCTTGGCCGCCTTGATCACAAATTCCGGGCCCCATTCCATGCCGCTGGTGCGCACGTCGATGCGATCGTGAATCTCGCGCGTGAATCCGCGCAGGCCGCAGAGGCAATCGCCGATGCCGGTCTTGAAGAACAAATTCATCACCGCAGTCAGCCCCGGATTGCCGATGTATTTGTGGCTCCACGGCATCGCGCCCGGCTCGATCCCGCCGCGAAAGCGATTGCCCATCACCACGTCATAGCCTTCGCGCCATTTGGCCACGAATTGCGGGACGGCGGAGAAATCGTAGCTGTCGTCGGCGTCGCCCATGATGATGAAGCGCCCGCGCGCGGCGGCAATGCCCGCACGCAACGCGTTGCCGTAGCCGCGCGCGCTCACGCGAATCACACGCGCGCCGCATTGCTCGGCGACTTCGAGCGAGCCGTCGGTCGAGCCATTGTCGGCGACGATGACTTCGCCTCGGATGCCGGAAGCCTCGAAAGATTTGCGCGCCTTCTCGATGCAAAAACCAAGTGAATTCGCTTCATTCAAGCAAGGAATCACCACGGACACTTCGATTGCTTCGGCCGGATTGGCTTCAGGCCGCGGCGTCGCGCGCGTAGCGATTCTTCGTTCGAGATCCATCGTCATCGGGCCGGCTGCTGCGAATCATCCTAGCACGCCTGTCGCGTTAGATAAGGATGCGCGATGTGCGTCTGACGATCGAGCGAAAATTCGGCAAACAGGCTGTGCTATTCTCCGGTGACCAATTATGCCGGAATGGCTATCCCTCTCTAATTCAGGTCTCGATCTCTCCCTCGCGGCTCTCGTATTAGTCGCGCTATTAGTGCCGCGGCTCGGTGAGCCGATCTTCGCGCGCATCGAGCATCTGGGCGCGAGCTTTGCGAGGCGCCAATCGCTAGTGGTCGCAGTCGCCGCTTTGGCCGCGATCTTGCTTCGTCTGAGCTTGGCTCCGTTCGGCCCGCTGATTCCCGTGCCGCACGTGCATGACGAGATGAGCTATTTGCTTGCTGCCGACACGTTCGCTCACGGACGTCTCACAAATCCCCCGCATCCGATGTGGTTGTTCTTCGACACGATTCACGTCAATCAGCATCCGACGTATATGTCGAAGTATCCGCCGGCGCAAGGCGCATTCCTCGCGCTCGGCCAAATTCTTGGCCAGCCGTGGATCGGCGTGCTGCTGAGCGTCGCGGCGATGTGCGCGGCAATCTTATGGATGCTGCAGGGCTGGCTGCCGCCGCGCTGGGCGCTGCTCGGCGGAATTCTGGTGATCGCCTGCTTCGCCTGCGGCAACTATTGGGTGGATAGCTACTGGGGCGGCGCGGTTGCCGCCATAGGCGGCGCGCTCGCGCTCGGCGCACTGCCGCGAATCATCCATCATCAGCGCCCGCGCGATGCTGTGCTCCTCGGCGTTGGAGCAGCGATTCTCGCGAACAGCCGGCCCTTTGAAGGACTGTTCTTCTTCTTGCCGATCGGCATTGCGCTTGTGGTTTGGCTCTTCGGACGGCGCGCGCCATCGCTGCGAATCAGTTTCCGGCGCGTAATTGCGCCGCTCGGCTCAGTTTTGATTCTCACAGCGCTCTTCATCGGCTATTACAATTGGCGCGGCACCGGCAATCCGTTTCTCTTTCCCTACATCCTCAATAACAAGACGTATTCGACCACGCCGAATTTCGTCTGGCAGGATTTGCGCCCTTCGCTCGACTACGCCAATACGCAATTCGACGACTACTACAACGTCTGGATGCACGGCATCTATTCGCAAACGCGATTCGACGGCTTGTGGAGGGGTCTGGAGCATGAGTGGCAGGCCAAGGTGCAAGCATTTCAAAAGTATTTCCTCCTGTCCGGTTTTCTGCTTGCGATCGTGTTCACTCTTCCCTGGCTGGTGCGCGATCGCAGGTTCAGGCAATTGTTTTGGCCCTTTGCCGCATGCTTTGCGGCGCTGACGACCGTAGTGTGGTTTGAGCCGCACTATGCAGCGCCGCTGCTCGCGGCCCTGGTAGCAATCCTCGTGCAATCGCTTCGCCATTTGCGCCGCTGGAAATGTCGCGGCCGCCCGATCGGGATTGGGCTCTCGCGCGCCATCGTCCTTTTCGTTCTGGCGACGCTTCCCTTCCGCGTTTCGGCCTCATTCCGCGAGATGGCCGAAGATCCGAGCATCGAGCAAATGAAGTATCGCGTGCAATTCTCGCGGCAACTCGAAGCGATGCCGGGCCAGCATCTCGTGCTGGTGCGCTACAGCGATGATCACGACGTGGGCCAGGAATGGGTCTACAACCGCGCCGACATCGACGATGCAAAGGTGATCTGGGCGCGCGTGATTCCCGGCGTGGATAGCCGGCCGCTCCTCGACTATTATCGCGGCCGCGAACTGTGGGAGGTTAACCCTGACAGCGATCCGCCCACGCTGCAGCTTCTTTCGCCGGAGGCTCACTGATGATCTTCAAGGGCTGTGCTTGGGGATTGGTGAATTGAAATTTTGACGCGACGATTTGTCAGGTTTGGGTTCATACTGCGCGCCGGGGTTGGAAGTCCTGGGTGCGACTATCTCTACTTTACAGGGGGCTGCATGAAGACTCGGCAATTCGTACTGCTCGCTGCAGGTTTGTTTTTGCTGTCTTTCGCGATAGGCTGCTCGAGTTCCGGATCTTCGTCTTCGAATCAAAATCCACCACCGCCTCCGCCGCAGGTCACAATTTCAATTTCACCGGACAAGGCTGCCATCGCGACCGGCGGTGCAGCCATGTTACAGGTCACGCTTACCAGCGACACCGCTGTCACCTGGACGGTCAATGGAGTGGCGAACGGCGATTCCGCAGTCGGCGAGATTACAACGCAGGGCCTTACGGGCACTTACACCGCGCCTCCGGGGCCAGTCGGTCTAGTAGCGACGGTCACAGCAACGAGCGTCGCGGATACGACTAAATCCGCCTCGGCAACCATTTACGCTGTGCCTCCGGGCACCGTGACTGCAACCGCCAATTCGCTCGTCGCAGACTACAGCATCACGCCTCCCAGCGATGCCAAGGTATCCATTCAATTCGGTCCGGACACCACTTACGGCCGAGCGACATCAGTGCAGCAGACGCCGCAAGGCGGAGGCGCGGTCAGCACGTTGGTCGCGGGCATGCTCGCGACGACTCTGTATCACATGCAGGCGATCGTAAATTTCCCGGATGGCACGCAGTACCTCGACGCCGACCAGACCTTTACCTCCGGAGCAATTCCGGCCGCCCACCTGAAGGCCGGTATTTCCGCGACAACAACTGCGGGAATGACTCCTCAATCCGGAATCGAAATGCTTGACCTGGTCATCGGCGGTGCGGAGGCGACGGACTTAGCCGGGAATATCATCTGGTATTACGAGGGGACCAACATCGTGGGCGGCACGATACTTCAGCCCATTCGTATGCTGCGCAACGGCCACTTCGCGCTTGTGCTGGCCCCGAACTCAGCGGTTCCTCTGACGGGACCGCCGGTGACGCCGACCACGACTGATGAAATCCGCGAAATCGATCTCGCGGGTAATACGATTCGCAGTCTCAACATCACCGATCTCAACACCCGGCTGGCCAACGCTGGGTTCACGCTCAATGCCCAGGTGATTCATCACGACATCATCGAGCTTCCCAACGGCCACTGGATCTTTTTCGTCAACTCAACGCAGGATTTTGTGAATCTGACTGGGCTTCCCGGCACCACCACGGTCCTCGGCGATGCCATCGTCGATGTCGATCAGAACTTGAATCCCGTTTGGGTTTGGAACTCCTTCGATCATCTCGATATCAATCGACATCCATTCCAATTCCCTGACTGGACGCACGCGAACGCGATACTTTATACCAGCGACGGCGATTTGCTGGTCTCTGTCCGTCACCAGAACTGGATCATCAAAATCGACTACAAGAACGGACAAGGCACCGGCGACGTTATCTGGCGGCTTGGGCAGGGCGGCGACTTCACGCTCGTGGGAGGAACCGATCCGACCGATTGGACCTACGCGCAGCACGGCCCTGCCTTCTTTGGACGGTCGTCAGCCGGAGTCTTTGACCTCGGTGTAATGGACAACGGCGACGACCGCGCTTTTCCGTCGAACGAGACGTGCCAGGCGGCCGGATTTACGACATGCCCGTTCACCACGTTACCGATCTACCACATCGACGAAAACGCGATGACCGCGACGTTGGTCTTCCACGATGTCACGGTGCCGTACTCCTTTTTCGGCGGCGATGTCGCTTCACTGGCCAACGGCAACGTCGAGTTCGATCTCTGCTCGGATACCACGGTGGCAGTTCAGCCCGGCGCGTCCGTGACGGAAGTAACTCGCGACGCCAACCCGCAAGTGGTGTGGAAGATGAGCCTCGGTGGAGACTATGGCTATCGAATGTTCCGGCAATCTAGCCTGTATCCCGGAGTGCAGTGGTAGTTTGCGCTTCTTGGATGGGACTGCGCCTAGCGTGGATTCCCGCCGCTGACCCTGAACGCGCAGGCGCAGTTCAGGCTCAGCTTCATCTTGAGTGGCGTGGTTTCTTGCGGGAAATCTGATGTAGGGCGTCTCAAGTGTCGGTGCGACTAGATAGTGCGGCCGGGTTACGTGGGTCGACTCGGATCTTTTTGCGCTTCTGATATTCGCCGATCAAAAAGCAGAATCCGCCTCCCGCCAGCACAGCGAGAAGAGGATCAATGAACGGGACTCTGAGTCGCGTATTCATTACGAACGGCAAATGCGCTGCAGTTACGAAGGCCGCATAAAACGCGAATCCAAAAGCTACGAGCCTCGATGATGAGAGGAGACTCATCCAGCCGGCAAACGCGAGAGCCAATACCAGCCAAAATGCAATCACCGCGGCGGCGCGCAAGATTCGTTGCGCTGGCGGGAAGCTCCTCGTATCGAGCAACTGGTCTTTGCTGAACCAGAAGGTCACGATTTTCAATGCAATGAGTTTCAGGCCGGAACTCCAACTCAGATTATTCCAAGCGTCGATTGCGGCGGCGCGAGCTTGCTGGTCCAGCTGGTCTTCACTGGGGAACAAGAGCCGATGAGGATGGTTCAATTCAATGTCCGTATGCTGCCATCCGACCGCCGCGCGAAAGCGCTCCCCTTCTCCGCCTTGAGCGCGGCCGTCAGGGGTCAATACGCCTTCCAGGAGATTGATACCTCCGTGCGAAGAAAAGAGAATCTTGCCGTGAAACACCTTCGCATTTCGGACAATCCACGGAGAGATGAGCAGACCTGCCACGAGGCACACGACGACGGCATGTTTCAAGCTGCGTCGCAGCCACAGGCAGCCGATGGCCGCGATTACCGGCAGGATTGCGCCGTTGAAACGAAGCAGCGTCGCGATTCCTGACGTAACACCCATCGCGACCGCGCCGTTCTTTTTTCCTTGAATTTCTTCCGCGAACGAAAACAAGAACACGGCGATCAAGAACGCCGCCAGTTGTTCCGTCTGAAGCTCTGTGCTTATGAGAACTAATGTTGGAAGCGTTAGGGCGATCGCTCCCGCTATGACGCCCGCTTCGATGCCGAAAAGTTTCTCGGCAAGCTGCCAGCAGACATAGGCGAGCGCGAGCCCGATCAGGAATTGAAGAATCCTCATCGCCAGCAGGTAGTGAGAGCCGAACACAACGTGAGCTCCTGCGAGTAGCAAGGGATAAAGCGGTGGGCGAAGAGCGGTTGGTTGACCGGCGTAGGTGAAACCGTTGCCTTGAAAGATGCTGTCCGCCAACGTTATGTAGCGAACTTGATCGCCAATGCCGCTGAATTGGCCGACCGGACGGTTCGCGGCAAGGACAAGAAGAGCGATTCGTCCTGCCAGCCCGAGGCAGGCGATCACCAGGGCAGCGCAGAACAAAAGCGGATTTTCGGATTGTTGGAGCTTGAGAAAAAATCGTTTGACGCCGTGTTGTAGTGGCGCAGAACTGTTCTGACCCATCATTCTACATTTTTGACCGGAGTTTCCGATTCGAAGCTCTAGCTTGTGCAGAGTACGCTTGTCGCGCTCCCGGCACAATGAATTTGGCGCCCGAGCAAAAGACGACGCGGCACCGCGGCGAATTCTGGCGCGCTCAAATAACAAAGCGCGGCACACACGCGCCGCTTAGTCGCGTCGCCGGGTGGCGAGCTTCTGCGCGGAATGCTATCCTTAATAAGTAGGGGGCGACACGGTTTCGACGGAAGCTGTCGCGGCCCGAAGGCATGCCGGGCGCCACTTGCCCGTAATCGAGTGGAACAACACAACTGGCAACTCACAGTTGGCACTCGCAGCCTAATTAAAAACTAGGCAGCGCGTCTCCTCCAGTGTCGCCCGCGTGCTGGAGATGAGGCGTCACATAGTGGGCTGGCCGGCGCATTTCGGTCCGCAATACGCCGGCGAGATCATCGGACTAGCTGTTCGCGTTTCTTGCCCGTACTGACCGCGAGCGGCGAACGCGCGGAGAGCCCGCAAGGGCCGGCCGCGAAGTGAACGGGCTACGCATGTAGTCTTCTGGTTGCAAGGCTTCTCGGACGGGGGTTCGACTCCCCCCGCCTCCACTTTATAATCGACTGAGTTTAACGATGAGGGCAGCCGGGCCAACAGCACGGACGGCGCATTCCCTCTTTAAGCTCCGATCGCGTCCTCTCAACGTGCTGCTTTCTGGTTTCCGGTTTCTTGACCGAGATAGTCCAGCAGATCCATTCATTGCGCGCGAGCGAGGTGATGTCTTCCCACGCTGCCCGCGCTGCCGGGTCAGAAACAAGGGCCTTTCGTAGGTCCGCCGGTACCTTATGTACGACACCGCTGGAGATTGCTTTTTTGCTCATGGATTTATTTTATATGCGTACAACCGGTCAGTGGGAAGCGAAATGCAGACCTCTCACCCCTGAATGGGTTCGGAATGACGGTGGAGGTTGTGGTGCAGCAATGATACGCGGTAAAACTGGGAGGGTCTAAAGCACCCTCCCCTACAGGCGCAGCAACAAATTTGAAGGAGCAGATCAAATGAGATTTTTCGTTTATGCAGGCTTTGCTCTAGTCGGTGCGGCGCTGACACTTTCGCTGGAGAGCCCGGCGCTTATCGGGACGCAGGAACCTGCGGCAAAAGCAGCGGCGCGGAGCGTGCCTGCGGCTTCACCCATTTCCGGGCAAGTGACGTTTCTGTACTGCAACGACCTCGGCAAGACCAGCGAGTTCTACGCCAGGCTGCTGGAAAAGAAGCCGAGCCTGGATCTGGACTGGGTGAAGATCTACCCCGTTACCGAAACGCTGTCGGTCGGGCTGGTGGACAGCACGCATGGGGCGCTCCGGCCGGCGGCGTCGAAGCCGGTGATGCTGAGTTTTGTGGTGCAGAATCGCAAGCAGGTGGATGAATGGGATGCCAGACTGAAGGCGCTTGGCGCTGACGTGCCTCACGCGCCCGAAGCGATGGACCTGAAGAACGGACGAGGCATCTACAGTTTGTCTTTTAAAGACTCCGAGGGCTACAGCCTGGAAATCTTTAGCTGGGATTGATCGCGGCCGAAAGCGGCTGTCCCCGCCGTCATGGTAGGCGTTCGACGCTGGCGGAAGCGCATGTTCGAAAATCGTCCAATTTTTAGTCAATAGTGGAAAACTGTAGACATCGCGGTAGGTTCATTAAAACACAGGGTCGAGGGTAGTTCTAATCGATAATGACTATCGTGCGGGCTCGGCGCCTGGAAACCGCCGAGCTTACAAATATTTAGCCTGGCTTGTAACCTCTGCGTAATAATGGCGCGCTAGTTTCCTGCATCCTGAGGGCATGAATGTCGCGCAACGGATTCGTCGATCCGCGTCACTTTTTCAATCGTCATCTGTCCTGGCTGCAATTCAATGAGCGGGTGCTTGAAGAGGCGCGCGACCCGGCCAACCCGCTCCTTGAACGCGTAAAGTTTCTTGGGATTACCGCCAGCAATCTCGATGAATTCGTTGAAGTGCGCGTTGCCGGGTTACTGCAGCAGGTCGAACACGGAAATCACGAAGCTGGGCCTGACGGCCGGACTCCGGAGAAGGTCCTGGCGGAGCTGGCCGGGAGAATCCAGAAATTTGTGGGCGAGCAATACGAGTGCTGGCGCGACGAACTCGTGCCGCAGCTCGCGGCAGAATCCGTGCGCGTCCTGGGCCTTTCCGAGCTTCGGCCCGCCGCGCGTGAGCATATCGAGAAATTCTATGTAACTTCGGTCGAGCCGCTGCTTACGCCAGTCACGGTCGATCCTGCACATCCATTTCCTCACGTCCTGAACAAAGCGCTTTGCCTGGCATTCCTTTTGCGGCGCAAGCGCCGGCGCTCGCACACTTATCTTGGCGTCGTGACCGTGCCTCGTGCGCTTCCGCGGCTCGTGCGGCTCCCGTCGCCCGAAGGCAGGATCGACTACATCTTCCTTCACGACATCGTGCACGCGTTTGCCGAGCGGCTTTATCACGGCTACGACGTGCTTTCCGCCGCGGCTTTTCGCGTTACCCGCAATAGCAATCTCTATCTTGAAGACGAAGAATCGCGCAGCATCCTTGATACGGTTGATACGCAGCTCCATCGGCGGCGCAAGGGCGAAGCCGTGCGTCTGGAGATCGAGGCGACCGCGGATCAGGAAATCGTCGAACGCCTCGAAACGAATTTCCGGCTCACGCCGTTCCAGGTTTTTCGCGTGCACGGGCCCATCAATCTCTCGCGGCTCTTCCATCTCTACGAGGAAACGCCGCGCCAGGACTTGAAATTTAAGCCGTTCACGCCGCGCGAAGTGGCGTTGAAGCCCGGCTTCGCCTCGCTCTTTGAAATGATCCGTAAGCGCGACCTTCTCTTGCATCATCCGTACGATTCCTATGCGACAGTGGTGCGCTTCCTCGAGAGCGCGGCGCAAGATCCGAACGTTCTCTCCATCAAGCAGACGCTCTACCGCACCAGTGAGAATTCTCCGATCGTCCGGGCGCTGATTGACGCGGCAGCGAAGAAAGAAGTGGCCGTGGTGGTGGAGTTGAAGGCGAGATTCGACGAGGCTTCCAACATTCGTTGGGCGCGCAATCTGCAAGAGGCGGGAGTGCAGGTTTACTACGGCGTGGTGGGCTTGAAGACGCATTGCAAGCTGGCGCTCATCGCGCGGCGCGAAGCCGACGGCCAGATTCGCCGCTACGCGCACCTCGGCACGGGCAATTACAATCCGTCTACTGCCCGCTTCTATACGGACTTGAGCTTGCTGACAAGCGACTCACACATCACTTCCGCGGTCCATCATGTGTTCGACTATCTCACTGCCTATTCCGAGCGCCGCGAATACCACCCTTTATTTGTAGCCCCGCTTAACCTAGGCAGGAATTGCCTGAGCCTCATCGCGCGAGAAACGGCGCACGCCAAGGCCGGGCGCCGGGCTTTTCTGATCGCCAAAGTGAATTCCCTGCTCGATGAGGAGACCATCCAGGCGCTCTATCGTGCGTCGCAAGCCGGAGTTCAGATTGAATTGATCGTCCGCGGGGCCTGCGCGCTGCGTCCGGGCTTGCGAGGTATTAGTAGCCGGATCCGAGTGCGTAGCGTGATCGGCCGGTTTCTGGAACACAGTCGCGTCTTCGTCTTCGGAAACGGCGGAAAAGCGGAAATCTATCTGGGCAGCGCCGACTGGATGCACCGGAATATTTACGAGCGAGTAGAAGTCATGTTTCATTTGCGGAACCCGGCACTGTGCGATCAGGTGCTGCGCGAAGTTGTCGCGCCTTACATGGCGGACACCGAGAAGACCCGGCATCTGCTCGCCGACGGGAACTATGTACGTGCTCGCGAAGCCGGCGCAGCATCCCGCGCCCGCAATGGCTTCCGCTTCAACGCGCAGGAGTATTTGCTGGGCTTTGCTCAAGGGGCTGCACCGCCGCCGGCCATCCCGGGCCTCGCGGCAATGTACCGGCTGGGATCGTCGAAGAAATCAGCTGAGGACTCCGCGTAGTGAAATTTGAAATACAATCGGTGATGGATCGCCCGTAAACACACCTTCTTTGTACGCGTGCTCCGTTACTCCACCAGATTCATCCGTTGCAGCAAATCCTCGAACCTCGTGTCCGATCGGATTGGATCGAATTCTGGATTTACTTTTAGCCAGACTAGCGACGCGTTGCGGTCTTGATAGGCTTTTTCGAGCCATTCCATGGCGCGATTCTTGTCGCCCATTCCTATGTAGATAATGGCAACCGCCCACGCAGAGACGTACAAGGTCTTCGCAAGCGCTACGAGTTCGTCCACGATCTTCTGCGCCTTCGCATTTTTTCCTGCTAGGCCGTAGGCGTGGCCGAGGCTTCCTTTCGGCTGCGGGTTGCCGGAATAGAGCATCACCGCGCGCTTCAGATAGAGAATGCCCTCCGCAAAATTCTTTTTCTGCACGTAGCAAAGCCCCATGCACCAGAAGGCGTTACCGAAATTCGAATCGAGCTCGAGCGTTTCGCGCAGACGCAATATCGCTTTGTCGAAGTCGCGCGCGAAATAATATCGCCAGCCGAGATTCACATTCTCCGACAGCGCCATGGGATCCAGTTCGTGCGCGCGCTCGATTTCGGCGATGGCCTTCTCGTGGCGGCCGAGCGCCGTCAGGAGATACGCGTAGCCCTGATGCGCATCCGCGGAACCCGGATCCAACTCGATCGCGCGCTGGAACTCACGCTCAGCACCGGCCCAATCCCAATCGTGAAAGAATTTCACCGATCCGAGCGCCGCATGCGCCGCGGCTAGTGTCGGATCGAGCGCCACCGCGCGGACCGCAGCCTTCAACGCTTTCGGTCCAACCTCCGAAGACGGCAGGCCCAGAAACTGAAGCGCGTTGTAGCAATCGGCGATTCCCGCATAAGCGGGCGCGTAATCCGGATCGAGCTGCAGCGCTTGCTGAAAATGCTCAATTCCCTTTTTCACCGCCTCGACCGTCCACTTATTGAAATGAAAGCGGCCTTTCAGGTAGCACTCGTAGACTTCCGCCATCACCTTGCGCGGCCGCTTGAAATGCTCGCGCTCGCCCGCGGTGAGTTTCACGCGAATCTGCTCCGCGATGGTGCGCGCCACCTCGCTCTGCAAAGAGAGCACCTCACTCAACTCGCGGTCGTACGATTCCGCCCAGATGTGTTTGTCGGTGGCGGCGTGCACCAACTGCGCCGTGATGCGCACGCGGTCGCCTGCGCGAATCACCGATCCCTCGATCACCCCATCCACTCCCAATTCCTGGGCGATCAGGTCCATGCGCATCTTTACGGACTTGTATTGCATCGTCGAAGTTCGTGAGATCACTTTAAGGGCGCGGATTCGCGCGAGCTCGGTGATTAACGCCTCGGTCATCCCATCTGCAAAATATTCCTGCTCGGGATCCGGCGAAAGATTGTGAAGCGGAAGCACTGCTATCGAACGAATTCGGCCGCTCTTCCCTTTTCCGCGCTTTGCCGGCCGCCGTGCGCTGTCCATTCCATCCGCGTCGAGTGATTTGAGCGCTTTCGCCACTTCCGCAGCGCTCTGAAATCTTTCACCCGACTCCTTCGCCAGACACCGGTGGATTATCGTGCGCAGTCCTGGCGGCACCGTCGGAGGAAATGCTTCCGGCACGCCGCAAAGAATTACCGAGCTCAACTCGAACGTCGTAATTCCCTGGAAGGGCTGACGGCCCGTCGCCAATTCGTAGAGGACAACTCCCAGCGCCCAGATGTCGCTGCGTTCATCCGCAGGCTGCCCTTTCAACAGCTCCGGCGACATGTACGGAAGTGTTCCGGCAATCGCGCCGGAGCGATCGAGCGAGAGTTGCGATTGCGTCGTCTCGGAGACTTCGTCCGTACGCCGCACTGCGAATCCGAAGTCCACGATCTTGGCGCGCCCGTCGGCCGAAATGATCACGTTCGCGCTCTTCAAGTCGTGATGGATCACGCCGTGCTCGTGCGCGTGCGCCAGTCCAGTGGCCACTTGATCGCCGTACTGGATCACCGAGGCAATGGGCAGCGGAGCGCCATTTGAAAGTTCCTTAAGTGACCGGCCTGCGACCAGTTCCATGGCCACATAAATCTGATCACCCATCGCGCCGGCGTCGTAAACTCCACAAATATGCGGATGATTCAGGCGCGAAGCCGTGCGCGCTTCGTGAAGCAGGCGTTCGCGCGCCTCGGGATCGTTGGCCGAAGCGGCCGAAAGCACCTTCAGTGCGACGTCGCGATCCAGCCGTTCGTCGCGCGCGCGATAAACCACGCCTATGCCGCCTTCGCCAAGTTTTTCGAGGATCTTGTAGCGATCTGCGATTTGATCAGGTGGCAAGTCGTATCAACCTTCTCGCGCATCTTAGGCAGGGTGCAAATTCAAGTCAACCGCGGAGAAAATTAAAATAATTTAGAGTTCTATATCGCGGCATTTTCCACGCGCCGGAAACCCTGGATGCTCCGAAACGGTTTTTGAACAGTCGAAAAACGGAACGGTGGCGATTTTGGCAGACGGACACGCGCGAGAAGTCTCTGTGTGGCGCGACGGTGCAGGAAGGGGCTCGCCAAAATTCTGGCGGGCGGGCCGGGCTGAAGCGCAGGCCCTACAAATGCTACAGACAATTGACAATCTTGGAGTGCAGGTGTATCGCATAGGCGCTTGATGCATACTCCTTCACCCACTTCGCGCCGCGAATTCCTTCGTTTCGCCGCTGCCAGCGGCATCGCAGTCATTGTGATGCCCTATCCGTCCTTCGGGAAATTTGGAACAGAAGCACTTGGCGCGGGCGCGTCGCCGATCGATAACAACGGCTGGATGGGTCCGCCGGGTCAGGCGCGCTTCCGCATTGACGGAATTCCCAAAGTCACCGGGGCAAAGATTTACGCGCGGGATTTTCACGCGCGCGATCTTGCCGGCTGGCCGAAGAAAGAAGCGTATGCGCTCGTGGTCCGCGCCAGCCGTTTCAATCAGACCGTTACCGGCGTCAATCTCAAGATTCTGCCGCCCGACTTGCAGCCTTACCGCACCATTACAAACGATGATCTCGTCCGCGACAAAGTGGCCGACCTCTGGTACGACGCCCCGATGCCGATGCTGGTTCCTATCGGAACATCGGCGCGGCTTCTCGGTCAGCCTGTGGCGATTTTATTCTTCGACGCGGCGCAAAAATATCGCGAAGCGGCGCGGCTGCTGCAATTCCACGAGGACGCGCTGCTCTACGGCGACGTGATCGTGCCGATCCAAATGCCGGGGGGCTTCCCACGCGCCAGATTTCTCACGCGCTTCGAGGACGAGTTCTCGCAAACGAAGGACGGGCGAACCGATCCGAACGGGCAGAAACCCAAAGACCAGAAAGCGAAAGAGTATCGAGAGAAAATCCGCGAGCGTATGAACTCCGGCGGCTTGAAGCTCTTCAAGCAAACGTATACGACGCAGGTGGTCGATCCGATGTTTCTCGAGCCTGAAACGGGGCTCGCCTGGTACGACTCCGAAGCGCAAACGCTGCAACTTCTGCTGGGCACGCAATCCACAAACGGCGATATCGCTTCGGCCGGCTCGGAAACAGGTGCGCTCTTCAACGGAAGCGTGTTCCCGGTGAAAACCGTGCAGCTCTATCCCTGCTATCCCGGCGGCGGATTTGGGGGTCGAGATACTTCGCCGTTCCTCGCTCTGCTCGCGGTGACCGGAGTTTATGCGGCCGGGCCGGTGCGCATTGCGAACGATCGTTTCGCGCAGTTTCAATCGGGAATCAAGCGCAATGCTTCGACTTCAGAAGTCACCATCGCGGTGACCGCTCAAGGTAAATTCGCGGCGCTCGAAAATCATCTGGCCCTGCGCGGCGGCGGCAAGGTGAATTACAGCCCATTCGTCTCCGATCTCTCGGCGTTTTCCGCGGGAAATAGCTACAACTTCCCGCTTGCCTCGGTGGATTCGCAGGCGATGTCGAGCTATGGGGTAACGGGCGGGTCGATGCGGGGATTCGGTGGGCCGCAGACATTTTTTGCGGTTGAGTCGCTCGTAGATGAAATTGCCGCGTCGCTGGGAGCTGATCCCATCGAGCTGCGACAGCAGAACGTGCTGCACCAAGGCGATGAGACTGTCACTGGCTACAAGTTGAGCGACGATGTGCGGCTCGAAGAAATCTGCAAGCTGGCGGCTGCAACGCCTCTGTGGAGCGGGCGCAACGCCGACAAGGCGAAACGCGCCGGGTCGTCGAAACTTTGGGGCGTGGGATTTGCGCTAGCGATGCAGGCTTACGGCGTCGGTTGCGATGGGATGATGGCGGCGGTGGAAATTGGCGTGAACGGCGACGTCGCGGTGATCACGAACTGCGTGGATACGGGGACTGGCTCTGCAACGACGCTCGCGATTTCCACCGCGAAGTCATTCGGCGCGAACGCCGTGAAAATAAAGATGGGTGAGGTGCCATTCTTCGATACGAATTTGCCGATGATATCGGGAGGCAAAAAGCTGGAGTGGGACAATCCGCTGTGGACGGCAGCGTGGGCCCTCTCATCGAGCGCGAGCGTGACCGCGTTTCAGCAGGTGCACGTGGTGGAGCAAGCCTCGAGAGTCATTTTCTTAACCGGGCTTTGGCCCGCGGCGCTCGCGCTTTGGGGAAAGACCAAAGCAGATTTGAAGCCTGATGACTCGCACTGGGAGAACGGGCAATTGGTGGCGCCGAATCTGCCGCCGTTGCCGCTGAAGGATGTTGCGCGCCGGGCTTACGCCGACGGCAATGTGATCGGGGCGGTGGTGCACGCCGTCTATCAGGCGCAGTGGATCAGCGCGGATTATGAAATTGACGACGAGGTTTACCAATGGCCGATTGATGGCCTGGCGACGCGCGAAGCCCCGGGGCTTGCAGAACTTGTGCCCGCGCAACACGGCCAGCGGCCGGCAGAGGCGCGCCGTGCGGAGCGCCCGGCGGCGGATTACGAGTTTCAATCGCGGCGCAATACGATTCCGCCGCCGAAGGATTCGGCGAATTACGGCCGCAGCTTGTATGCGCCGTCGGGCGCGCTCGTGGCAGTGGAAGTGGATCCGGTGACCGGACACGTTGCGGTGAAAGCTCTCGAACTCTTCCTCGATGCAGGACGCGTGATTCAGCCCGATCTTTTGAGCGGACAATTCCAAGGCGGCGTGGCTATGGGTATTGGGTACGCGCTGCTCGAGGAATTGCCGCCGGAACTGGGCGGCGCGGGCGACGGGACTTGGAATTTGAATCGCTATCGCTTGGCGCTCGCGGGCGACATGCCGCTCGAGCATTTGAAGCTCAACATGCTGCCGGCGAATGGTCCGGACGCCAAGGGAAAAGGAATCGCGGAATCGGTGCTTTGTCCCATCGCGCCGGCGATTGCGAATGCCATTACGCACGCTACCGGAAGGCGCTTCCGCGATTTGCCGATCACGCCGGAGAAAATCCGGGCGAGCTTGGGTTCGTAAAATTATGGCCGAAGAAACCATCTCCGTTTCCATTATCTTGAACGGCCGCAAGACCGAGCCGCGGCAAGTGCCGAAGAACATGCTGCTGCTCGATTTTCTGCACGATGAAATGGAACTGACCGGAACGAAATTCGGATGCGGCATCGGCGTCTGCCGCGCGTGCACCGTGGCCGTGCAGCGCGTGCCGACAGCGCATCTCGTGCCAATGCTCGCTTGTTCGACGCCGGTCGAGCTTGTCAATGGCCAGGGCATTCGCACCGTTGAAGGGCTCGCGGATGAGAATGGATTGAGCAAGCTGCAGACTGCCGTGCTCGAAGCGTTTGCATTTCAGTGCGGCTATTGCACTCCGGGATTTTTGATGGCCGGGGAAATCCTGTTGGATGGATTGAGCCGCGTTCCCGTCGAGCGCGGCAAAGTGGACGAGGCAGTGCTTGAAGCGATTGGACAGCACGTCTGCCGTTGCACGGGTTACGTGCGTTATTGTGAGGCGATGCGCAAAGTGATTCTTGAAACACCGGACCTGGTGAAATGATCGAACGCACATGAAACGATCAAACAACCAAGAAACAATTCGCCGAATCGCGATTCGAGCTGCGTTCTTGCTGTCCGCCGCCGCATTTTTCGCGCTGCGGTGCGTGCAACCAGCGGCCGCGCAGGACATCACGGCGTACGCAAAAGAATGTGCGCGCAAGATTGCTCCGGTGCAGGAGTTCGACTGCCAGAAGGGCGCCGAGATTCCGATTACCGTAAACCTGCAGTCGCCTCCTGGCTACCAGCCGCAGATGGATTGCGACCGGCCTTCCCTGCTATACCAGGCGGGCGAAAATACAGACGGAAGCTGCGTGCCATTTTCGCGCGCAATCGTGCTGCGGGACGATGCGCAGGCACAGATCGTGGCGATTTGCCGCGAAAAAAAGATCCGCGACCGCGACCCAAAGCTTTTCGACGAAGTGGACGTGATCTCGCACAACGTCCATACCGGCAGCACGTGCTGGTTTCAGGCGCAGGCGGCTGAGCCGCTCGCTCCCAATCGCGGTTTGTTCGGCACGCGCGTGCCCTCGCCTGAGGAGCTCATCGGGAAGAAATTCTGGAATGCGCCGGCGGTGACGGCGAAAGGAAACTGCGTCACCTGCCACGATAGCGATCCTTTTATGTATTCGCCCTACATCGCGCAGACGCGCCAGCTTCCCGCCGATCCCTTCGGCGAGTATGCGAACGATATCGGTGCAGTTTTTCGCGCATGGGAGAAACCGTCGGCGATCAGCACGCGCGGCAACACCTGCGTCGGTTGCCATCGCATCGGCAATCTCACCACGTGCCGGCAAACGGTGCGCGAGGCAGTCGGGATCGTCACCAGCCACGGCAGCGATGATTGGGCCAAGCAATATCCGAATTCGCACTGGATGCCGCCGGGAAATTCGATGACCGAGAAGCAGTGGGACCAGATTTATTCCGCGAGCGTGCAGAAAATCTTTGCCTGCTGCGCCAATCCGAAGGCCCCTGAGTGTGAGATCACGCCGATCCGCGGCGCCCTGCCGCAGAAGTGACCCGCAAACGATCCAATCGTCCAAACTGTCAGAGGATTTCTTGACCACGAGGGTGGCGGCATCATCTAATCGCCGATGCCAAATTCCATGAGACCTATCATTCACATGATCGCCCGCGCTTTATTTCATGCCGGCGGATTGGGCTTGCTGACGCTGGGCGCATTCGATTCGTCGCCTCTCGTTGTGCCCATGGGCAATGACTTGCTCGTGCTGGCGTTGTGCGCGCGCTACCACCAGCGCGTGCTCTATTACGTGGCGATGGCTACGGCAGGATCACTCATCGGATGTTTCGCTACGGACTGGATCAGCCGCAAGAGCGAAGGCGGGCTGAAGAAGTTCGCCTCGGGCAAACAACTCGACTACATCCGGAAGCAGGTGGAAAAGCGGGCTGCGTGGACGCTCTTGGGAGCATCGCTCTTGCCTCCGCCGTTTCCATTTACGGCGTTCGTGGCGGCGGCAGCGGCATTCCGGTATCCACGAACTAAACTCTTGAGTTTTGTCGGCGTCGGAAGATTAGCGCGCTTTACGATCGAGGCTGCGCTAGCCATTCACTATGGGCGGTGGATTATCAGGCAGGCCGAATCGCCGTGGTTCGAGCACGTGATGATCGCGCTCGTCGCGATTTCGATCGGCGGCAGTGCGTACTCCGTCTACCAGTGGAGCAAAGGAAGCAAACCTGCGGCAGCGCGCGCAGCGTAAAGCGAATCCGCGCGGGCTTAGTCTTTCGTCTCCCCGGCGTAGTCGGGATTGCGCGCCGGAGCGCGGTGGCGATGCGTTTGCTGCAGGCGGCGCAGCCACAGCAGCTCGGTGCGAAACTGCGCGATTGTAAGCGTGACCATCCACACGGCCTCGTGGAACTCGTGGCCGACCTCCTGAAGAATTGATTTGAGTGTGGCTTGCTCGCGCGCGAGTTCATTGCGCAAAAACGCGGCGCGGCGGCGAAGCTGGCGCGTGAAAACGCCGGGGCGCGCTTGCCAGGAAAGCGCCATCCAGGTTAGGAACGGCGGGCGCTCGCGCTGCGTGGTCCAAGCTTCGCGCTCGAGCGCGTCGGCGAGGGCGGCGCGGCCGCGCGCGGTGGTGGCGTAAACCTGCCGCTCCGGACCGGCTACGGCTTCATCGGATTGCGCCTCGTGGACGTAGCCCAGGCGCGCCAGTTTTTCGAGCGAATAGTAAACCTGGGGCTTCGAAATGGCAGCCCAGTCGCGGACTTCGC
>Ga0209517_10002604_pt1 | contig 25187 bp, 19 predicted proteins | sample PeaSoiMetSII2010_FD_187695 | JGI IMG/M metagenome (GOLD analysis project Ga0209517, IMG submission 187695) | Peat soil microbial communities from Weissenstadt, Germany - SII-2010 (SPAdes) (version 2) | ecosystem: Environmental > Terrestrial > Soil > Wetlands > Peat | place: Germany... | reverse complement strand
CGCCGGAGAGGTGGCAGAGTGGCCGAATGCGGCGGTTTGCTAAACCGTTGTACGGGCTAACACCTGTACCGAGGGTTCGAATCCCTCCCTCTCCGCCATGCTTTCAACTACTTGCAGGAGCTGCGATCCGCTCTGCAATCCGTTAGTCCGACTCACGCGGTGCAAGCGCCAGTCCAACGACCTTGGAGTGAGCTTGCGCCATCTCATCCGTCACGACATCACCGTACAAGTTCATCGTCGTGCGGATGTCGGTATGGCGCATGAGCTTCTGTTGCACAGCGATTGGGGTTCCCACAGCGTCCAACCATGAACGGTAGCTGTGGCGAAGCGTGTGGGTAGGCAGTTTGCCGATTCCCGCACTCTCTGCCGCCTTGTGGAACACCCGCAGTATCTGCGGATAAGACCACGGCAGCTGCCCTAGCTGAACGGGAGATGCGAACAGCCAGTCGCCGTCAGCGGGAAACTGAGTCGTTTGTTTCCACGCTTTCAGGATCGCCAGCAGTTCGCCGTCTACGCTCATCCGCTTCTGCGAGTAAATGGTCTTCACGTCATCGACTTGCTGGCGGACAATTCCCCGTTCAATCCGCAACTTGCCGTTAAGCCAATCCACATCGCACCACTTCAAAGCCAGACACTCACTGATTCGCAGGCCAAAACAAACACAGAGCAGAGCCAACGTGCGAAATGGTTCCTCAAGATGCTGAACGAACTTTCGGAACTCATCCACCGTCAAACTTCGCGGCTGGCGAGTGCGCCTTGTCGCCCCTTTGACCACCACGAGATCAATGGGATTACGCGAAATCTCCAGCGCACCACTCCACATCGCAAATTCCATGAGCAGGTGCAACATGCCCCGCACATGGGCTTTGCTTTTGGGTGACAAGTTCAATCCTCGCAACCATAGCTCAACCGGCCTGGGTTGCACTTCGCTAATCGGCTTGTCACCCCACTTCGGCAGTATGTGGTTCCGTAGCCAGGAACGATACATCCGCGCCGTTGAATGACGCGAAGGCAACCGCTCCTGCTCGTAACGTGCTGCCAAAGCCCGCACTGTGTGAGTCTCACTTTCTATAGGTTTTGGGCTTTCAAATGGCTGCCCGAGAACGTCGGCCAGGAGGGACTGCGCTTGCCGTTGCGCGGCTCCCTTGGTTCGGAACTCTTTCAGGGTGCCGATCAACCTTGAGCGCCGTTTCCCGTCTTCCCACCACAGGAGATTCCAGGTTTTACGTCGTTTGTCGAACACTACACTTCCAGTTTTGTGCCGTGCTGCCCTTTTCATTGACCCATCCTTTCGGCAGGGCGCACGGATGGCGATTCGGATGGTAGCACGGTGGATTCCAGAAGGGCAGCGTCCAAGTCCTGTCGGCGAAAGCGCCACACGCGACGCTTCGCACCGGAAAGTGCAAACGCTTTCACTTTCCCTTGGCGCACCCAGAGCAGGAGCGTGCGCACCTTCACGCACGGGCGTCCACACGGAACTGTCGTAGTGGCAGTCGGTTGCTAACTTTGGGTGGCGTGGCGATACGGAAATCGCGACAGGGTACTTATCGTTCAACCAGCTGAGCACTCGCTGCGCGGGAACGGGCATCCATGATGGCTTATTCTATATTACGTTCATCAGTTTCGTCTACCACGACCCCTTCGGGACTTCCCACCCATTTCCTGGTAGCGCAATCGATGGCGCAGATTGCCCCAGGGACAATTCACGCGATCTTAATGCAACGGCGACGGATGGTTCAGATTACAAATTGTTCTTCCCAGGGGGTGATAGCAGCAATCCCCAGAGTTTAACGACTCCCTCGGGGCAAGTGTCTATTCCTCCGTCAGGCGGTTCTTCCACTGGAGCGGGGCAGGTCACCGACGCAAACGGCAACCAGATTTCTGTGAACGGCAGCGGCGTGTTTACCGATACTCTGGGGTCGAAAGCGGTCACCGTTGCCGGGAACGGAACCCCCGCAAGCCCAAAGACGTTCACTTACGCTAGCCCCAGCGGCAATGCGGCTGTCACAGTGCACTATGTCAACAAGACAGTCAAGACCAACTTCGGCTGCGCTAACGTTTCTGAGTTTGGGCCCTCCACGATTGCGCTGGTCAATGATGTGACTCTTGCAGACGGATCGCAGTACATATTCCAATATGAAGGCACGCCGGGTTTTAGTGGTGACGTGACGGGCAGGATCAGTCAGGTGACTCTTCCAACGGGAGGGCAAATTCAATATCAATACACGGAAGCAAACGATGGCGCTATTTGTGCCGATGGCAGCACGGCCAGCCTCACTCGTACTTTGACTCCGGGCGGGCAGTGGCAGTACATACGTACTCCGCCGGGCACGGGAACACCCTGGGTTACGACCGTTACTTCGCCTCCCGACCCGGTCAATGTGGGTTCCGCCAGCGATGTAACTGTGCTCAATTTCGCCAAAGACGGCAGCACCACGAATCCCACCCAGAATTTCTACGAGACTCAGCGCCAGATTTATCAAGGCCCCAGCAATCTCCTGCTGACGGTCACGAAGTGCTACAACGCCGTGTACGCGAACTGCGCCACAGCCACCGTCAGTTCGCCGATTACCCAAACGGATACGTACAGCCAGCTTCCCAACCTGCTTCCGAGCGGTGGCATCCGATTGTCGGAGGTTCAGTACAACGGCGCTTTTTCAGGCTCGGGTCTGGTCTCAGACGACAAGGAGTACGACTACGGGGTGGCGATGGGAGCCGCGCCGGGAAACGCCAAGCTTATCCGAGAGACGGTCATTGGATATTCGGTGTTGGGAAATAACATCGTCAGGCCATCATCTTCGACGGTCAAAGACTGGACCAGTGGCACTGCGACCACACTGGCATCTGCGACCTACGCTTACGACGAAGGAACGCCCGCTTCCACATCGGGAACCCCGCAACACATTTCCGTCACCGGCTCGCGCGGAAATCTGACCACAGTCACCACTTCAACCAGCAGTACGGCTACACTTTCCAAGACTTTCACCTATTACGATACCGGCACTCCACATGTGGCGAACGATGTGAATCGCACGAGCACGGTGTATTCCTATAGCACCGCCGTCCAAGGAACCACCACCGCATCGTGCGGAAACTCTTTCCCCACCACGGTCTCGGTAACGAACACGGGTGTGAATCTGTCCACATCGACAGTTTGGAACTGTGACGGTGGCGTGGCGACGCAGACAACCGATCCCAACGGCAACAATGTCAGCTCCACTTACACTGATCCTGACTTCTGGCGGCCTGCCAACGTCACCGATCAACTCCTGAACCAGACCAACATCAGCTACATCGGGCACACTGCCGTAGAATCTGCGCTTCAGAATTTTAATGGCGGCAACTCCGTTTCCGATTCTCGCATCACCGTAGATGGCTTTGGTAGGCCGACCTTTAGTCAGCGATTGCAAGGGCCCGGCGCAACGAAGTACGACACCGCAGAAACCGACTACAACATCATGGGCCAGCCTTATCGGTCGACCATGCCTTACAGCGCTGCGGCGAGCCCATCAGACAACACCACAGCTCCCGCCACAACCACCACCTACGACGCGCTTGGACGTGTGGCCACGATCACGGACGCCAATGGTGGAACGGTTGCCTACACCTACACCAACAACGACGTGTTTCAAGCAGTCAGCGGCTCACAGACCTTTAAGAAGCAGTTGGAATACGATGGTTTAGGTCGTTTGACCTCGGTTTGCGAAATATCCTCCACTCTGCCTGGCGTTGGGCTGTGCGGCCAGACTGTTTCTCAAACCGGATATTTGACCAAATATACCTACGATGCGTTGGGTCATCTACTCACGGTCGCGCAAAACGCCCAACCTTCAACCACAGGTCAGCAGGGCAGAACTTACACCTCGGACATGGTGGGCCGTATGACTTCGGAGGCCAATCCCGAGACCGGCACAATCAACTACACCTACGACTCTTCCGACTCCGCCTGCGGTTCATTCTCCTCGGCTGGCGATCTAGTGGAGAAGAAAGACGCCATGAACAACGTCACGTGCTTTAAGTATGACGGCGTGCATCGCGTCACGCAGATTACCTATCCGTCGGGAACATACGCGTCGGCTACGCCGACGAAGTGCTTCGTGTACGATTCCGCCACGGTCAACGGGACCGCGATGTTGAATGCCAAATCGCACCTGGCGGAAGCCTACACCACAACGGCTGCGAGTTGTCCAGGAACAAAAACAGTGGATGAGGGCTTTAGCTACTCCGCTCGCGGTGAGAGTGCAGATGTGTGGGAGTCCACTCCTAATTCTGGCGGCTATTACCATGTGAACGCCACCTATTGGGCAAACGGAGCGATGAACGTATTGAACGGTGGAAGCAACCCACTGCCGGGATTGCCCGCTATCACTTACGGTGCAAGTGACGGGTCGGGCTTGGACGGCGAAGGCCGCATCACCAAGGTCATGGCTTCCTCGGGCCAAAACCTTGTTACCTGCAGCACTTCGCCTTGTGTGTCGTATAACGTGGCTGGCCAAATCACGGGCGTGACTCTAGGCTCGGGGGACAGCGATGCTTATCAGTACGATGCAAACACCGGACGCTTGACGCAGTACAAGTTCAATATGGGCACAGGACCGCAATCCCAGACTGGTCAGCTTACTTGGAGCACAAACGGGACGTTGCAAAAGTTGCAGACCACTGACCAGATCAACACCGCGAACAGCCAAACCTGCACCTTCGGCTACGACGATCTGGCGCGGATTACGGGTGCGAACTGCGGATCGGTGTGGGCGCAGACGTTCGCTCTCGATCCGTTCGGCAACCTGAGCAAGTCGGGTTCCGCCAGCTTCCTGCCGACTTACACAGGGACCAGCGGCACGGGCACATCACCCAGCAATCAGTACTATCAGATTCCCGGAGGGTCCAGCGGAGCCGGCAACTACTACGACACGAACGGCAATTTGAAGAACGACATCGTGCACACGTACACCTGGGATGCGGACGGCAACATGCTCAGCGTGGACGGGTCGACGGTGGCGGTGATTTACGACGCAATAGGCCGAATGGCAGAGCAGACGCGCGTGGCGAGCCACACCCAAATCGTGTATGGGCCGTACGGCACCAAGCTAGCGTTGATGAATGGGCAAACCCTGGTGAACGCGTTTGTGAAGCTGCCGGGCGGAGCGCAGGCGGTGTACAAGAGCAGCGGATTGGCCTACTACCGGCATGCCGACCATCTTGGTAGTTCGCGGCTGTCGACGACTCCAAGCCGAACGAAATACTACGATGTGGCTTATGGTCCTTATGGAGAAGACTACAACGGCTCGGGCACCCAGGACCTGGCCTTCACGGATCAGAACCAGGACACGGTTGGCAGCGGCTGGTCCACGAACCTGTACGATTTTCTGATGCGAGGATACCGCACGGCGCACGGGAGATGGACCTCGCCCGATCCGGCGGGACTGGGATCCGTGGACATGTCCAATCCGCAGTCCTGGAACCGGTATGCCTATGTCGGGAACAACCCTATGGCTTGGGTCGATCCGCTAGGGCTAAAGATAGATATATGCGACGAGTGCGTATTCCTTGGAGGCGTAGGATTCGGCGACTGCACCATGGACGGAGTCGACACGCCCTGCGACTTGGTCTACGCCACAATTGCGGGAGGCGGGGCGCTCCAGTGTCCGAATAACTACTGTGGCTACCTTCCGATACCCGGTACCGGAGGATTTGGGCTCCCTTCTTATGGAGCCGACGGCAGCATCAGTTGGTCGTTCACGTTTCCGATGATATACGCGGGAATCGACTACAACAGCGCTGCCCTTGCCGAAGCCCTAGGCTTACCAACCAGCTCTGACCTAACTGGCTTGCCGCAGTCGAATGCTGCCGCAAACAGTGCTAGTGCAGGGGGCAGCCAGAAGACGAACCTCCAAAGTGCAACCTGCGACAACCCGTACCCAATTACGAATGACAGTGCCGTGATAAATGCGTCGTATCAAAACCCTCCGCCTGACGTTACAACCGTGCAGTCCTTCTTTCCTCTCGGTGGCCGTTGCACCCAGATTGCCCCCAATATTCAGTGTTACGCCTACGATTCCGGAGGCTGCAACGTAACAATGTGCGCGATGCCCTACTTACCGTTTGTACAAGGTGCATACCCTGGCATATGGGTACCGAAGAAGAACGCACCAACGACCTATATCAAGGAACAGGTCTGTGCGAGGGTCAAGTGAATCAGGAGTGAACAGGGCTATGAGAAATGCATTAGTACTCTTTTTCGCAATGCAACTTACGTGTTCAGGTGTCTGCTCTGGCCAGATCAAGATGCACTTGCAGGATATCTCTGCCAAAGGGAGCCCCGTTCACGTGTCAGGGGAAGCGTTGTTCGAAGATGACGCCTCCAAGACAATTCGGTTCTCGTATCGGATTGAGGGCTCGGTTGCGAATGTGTCAAGCAGAGGATTGGTGCTCATGGTAATCCACTTCACTAGTAGCGGCTTGAAGGGACCTGGACTCGACTATTCTTACGAGAAGGACTATTTCTTTAGTTTGGACGTTCTCGAACCGGGGAAGATCGAGGTGTTACGTTCCGCTCCCCTTAGGTTTGGTATGCCAACCGTAAACGGAAAGGCGATGCCAGAGGATGACGATGCCATTTCGACTCCGGTCGTGACTGCGCAAGTCATCTTCGTTCAATTTGTCGACGGGGCGACTTGGGGCGACGCCGGTCGCGGACGCGAAGCGCTTGTCGTCCGCGACCAAACCTTGCGGGAGCTAGGCAGACTTGAGCGCGTTCTTGCAGACGCGGGGGAACAGGCTTTGAAAAACGAACTTTCGAAGAGTGACAATCTACTTCCGTGTATTCGGTCCCTTTTCGAGAGCTGTAGTAATGGGGCCTCCTCTTGCTTCGGCGATGGCCTACGTTCTATGATTGAGGCGGCGAGGCAACACGAAAGCGACGTGAAAACCAAGGCCACCTTGGTCGACGAGCTTTATAGGTGAAAAGATGGCCTCATCGTAGCCTCAAACAACGGGCCTCTCAACCCGAATTGCGGAATCACCGTTAAGTGTCGAGGAATTCAGACCGATAATCTCGGCAAGATCGGAATGCAGCACTGTGACGCCCAGGTGGACAGAAGCTGAATTCAGGTGGAAGCCTAATGTTCCAACCCTTTACGAACGATATTGACGTGATTGATGGCACGACAGGGCTGCTGCAGCATCGAGTTGTCTTGCCTTTGCAACTCGCCAACGCCTACGATGCGTTGGTCACGGATAATACGGATAATCTGGTCTTCGCGATTACGCTAACAGGGATCGCCCAGGTGAACCTCGCTTCGCTCCCCGTCGGATCGCAAGTTCGCAGGTTTAGTAGAGCAAAGAATCGTTCACAGTTTCGACTACCACAGTCACGAATTGCCGCATCCGAGTGGATGAAGCACAAGAATTGGTTGTCGCGTCCGCAACTACGGTATGAGGGGACCCCAAACAGACCTGGCTTCGGTCCTCACGACTGATAAATTGCCGGAGAGTTTCTGCAATCCGTTCGCGATCCGTTTATCCGTTTTCCGCTGCTTTCCATGCACTTTTATGCCATCCGTCGCCCTGCATGTCGTTGAATTTACGTTTCTAGGCGGGTTCGAATCCCTCCCTCTCCGCCATTACCTTAGTTATCTAGCACTTGCAAGCTGGTGATACCTACACTTGATACGGTTTTCAAGGAAGGGGTCACCCGATGCACCGCGAGGTCAATCTCACCAAAAGGGTCCAAACGCCGCAAGGAATGCGCTATTGCGCTGTTGTGCTGTCCGCGAACGGGCGGGTTAAGCCTGACGCGGTTCTGGTCAACGGCAAGCCCGAGCGCCACCCCGAAGGCGCTTATTACATCGAATGGCACGACAGCGGCAAGCGTATCCGCCTGTCGGTGGGCAAGGACGCAGCCGATGCCAGTTCGATGCGCCTGCGGAAAGAGACCGAGCTAAACCACGGGGATGCCACGGTGCCGGAGATGGCCGCGAACGGCCACAGGTCGGTGGCGGCCTCGGTCGCTGACTACCTCGAAGAAACCAGCCTCACGAAGAAGCCGAAGACGCTGGCGGCCTATACCACAGCCTTGACGTACTTCCGGGAGTCCTGCCACAAGCTCAATCTCGAAGACATTGACCGCATGGACCTGCTGAAATTCTGTGCCTTCCTGCGGGATGAGAAGGATCAGGCACCACGCAGCGTATACAACAAGTTCGAGAACCTGATGGCGTTCCTGAAGGCGAATGGGATTCGCGGGCTGGTCGGCAAGAACGATTGGCCCCGCTACACCGAAGAAGAACCCGAGATGTACGAGAAGGAAGAACTAGGAAAGCTGTTCGCAGCGTGTGATGCGGAGGAACGGTTGTGGTATGAGTTTTTTCTGATGACCGGGATGCGGGAACAAGAGGTGATGTACACGTACTGGTCGGACGTGAACTTCGCTGCCTCCACCGTCCGCGTCACCCACAAGCCCGACCGGGGATGGACACCAAAGGCGTACAAGGAGCGCGAAATTCCCATCCCTGCAAAGCTCGCAAAGAGTTTGAAGGCGTGGAAGGCCAAGGCCGACAAAACGTGCAGCCTCGTGTTCCCCACCGCCGGATGCAACCCGAAGTTGAATTTTCTCGATGATCTCAAGGCCATTGCCGAGCGTGGGAACCTCGACCCGGAGAACTTCTGGCTTCACAAGTTTCGCGCCACGTTCGCAACTCGCTGCCTTTGGGCGGGCGTCGATCTGCGCACCGTGCAGCAGTGGCTCGGGCACTCGGATATGGAGTCAACGATGCGGTATCTGAAGCCGTCCCGCAGTCAGCAGGTGCGGGAGAAGGTGAACAGGATTTTCGCTCTCTAGTGGTCAATGAGTGTAATCGCCTGATTTCGACAGTTGGGAAACGCAACCTCACTCCGTGCGATACTTCCCGCATGAACGAGCAGGATCAAGTCGCTGTGTGCAGAGAACATGGACGTGAATTTATGCCATGTCCACCTCACTCAAAACTCGGTGTAGCCCTTCAGACACTCGGTCAGACTCCCATTCACGGCTTGCGGCATCCACCTGTCGGTGAGACGAATGGGTGGTACATATGGGCAGGCGAATACTCCTCTGACGGAGATTTCTTCAAGCCACTGCACGCATCGCATCTCATTCAGAGACTTCCAGAAGTTGTCAGGTTCTTGGGGCTTCCACCGGGAAGCCGTTTCCTATTGGCGGGAGAGCATGTCGATGTCTGGTTCGACGAGTCGTTGCTGAACGTGTAGTAGGTGCATGACTGGCGAAACATCGCCATTACACTCATTGACAGGATTCCCCCCTTCCGTGGTCAATGAGTGTAATCGCCTGTTTTCGCCAGTTGACTTGCTGCGCGATAATGCAAGCTAGAGGCGTTCAGAATGAAATCGCTTGCAGTGGGCTTTATTCAACGCTTGCTCGTGTCAGTCGCTATCGTCATCCTGATCGGCGGGTTTGGAATCGTGTATGGGCGTTTGTTCGGCCCGTCTAAGATCGCTGGTGGTGCTTCCATCATGCTGATAGCTTGGCGGTGGGCGCTTCCTCAGATTTTTGTGGTGGTCTGCGTTGTCTGGTTTATCTTTCAACGGATTCGCCGCAGGAGGCGCAGCCCCGCACTGTAACTGTCGCAGAATCTCTAAGCACTCAAAGACCGGGGTCGCCAAGCCTCAATGAGTGTAATCGCCTGTTTACAACATTTGTCTCGGTTCGAGTCATATAATTGCGCCAAGAGCGTGTCGTTTCCTCGGCTTAGAGGCGGGAGTTGATCGTGAGAACAAAAACCTGCGTGTCACTGATGTTGATAATATTGTTCGCTGCGACTCTGCCTTTGGTTCCTCTGTTCGCTTCGCACGCGCCGACCATCAAAAGATCGAAATCTGACCGCGATATCAACGCCATCGGACAGCGAAACATAATGCACGCGCAGGACCGAAAATATATTGGTTCGCCGCTGATAGTGCTTCTGTGCCGGTGAAGCAGAATAAGTGTGGCTTTTGGTGCAAAGTGGGACGTGCACTTGGCGTAGTAGAGACCGAAGAGGAGAAGAAGGAAGCTGCTGAGCATCGGGACTGGATTAACAAACACGTCACTACAGAGGACGGCAAGCCTCTCGATATAAGCCACAAGTCCGACAACCAAGTGAATAACCTATGGACAATGATTCAGTTTGGTCTTGCAATGGGGCGAATTCCTGTGGAACCTTTCGCGCTAGATGCCTCAGGGAAGATTCACGGTGATTTGCCCGACAGCATTCCGGGCAATCTGAGCCGCAGTCAGTTGGAAGAAGCGCGAGGTGTCCTACAACAGAGCATCAAGACCAGGTTACAGGAATCCGCCGACTTAGGCGGCCCTGATGCAGGCCACATGGCTCGCATAAGACAGGAGCAGCAACTTTTGCGACAGGTGGAAGGCCAACTTGGCCAAAACTAAAGAGAACACATGGACTACGCGAAGCATCTCATCGAGCGAATAATGGCTGCCCCACAGCACGACAGGGTAGGTATTCTATCGAATGAACTATTGCGTGAATTTCAGCGTGGCTACCCCCTCGACGATCTCGGAGCACTGCTGAAGAGTAACGATGAAGACGTAGTTGCAATCGCGGTTTGGATCACCAGTGAGCTAGGTGAACGGTGCAGGCCTCTCCTACCCAACGTGTCGCCGCTCCTGCGGCATCGCATGCAAAGGATTCGTTTCTGGGCCTTGGACTGTCTCTTTTGGGCTTTGCCCCAGGACGGTTGTTATCTCGCGCAAGCTATCAAACTGCTCGATGACCCAGAGGAGGGTATTCGACGGAAAGTCTTAAATCTTCTTTCACGTTTTTCGAGAGAGCAGCTGGAGGCTGCTTACCACTGTGATGGACCCGACGGACTAGACCCGCCGCAGTCAACTGGACTTCGTTGGTTGCTGAGCGATGATGCCCTGGATCCCGATAAGATAGAGCGCGCCCTTGATAGCCCTGATCCTGTCTCCCGCAGGTTTGGCGCGGCTGCTGCAGCTAGGTTGCACAAACAGAATAAGATCCCGCTCATCCGCGCGTCGACGGTCGCCGATCCTGACATCTCAGTCTTTGTTCGCCGTCTGCTTGACGGCTAGGCAGCCGAAACAAGCAAAATCGGGGGCTGGCCCAACCTTGGGCCATTACGACTGAGGCTGCCCCACGCTTCGCGGTTTCCCGAAGCGTGGGCACCATGGACGATCTGTTGTCGGGGCTAGTTTAGGTGGTGGGTCCATTTGATGAACCTCTACCCTCGGTCGCCGTCCGATAGCGGTGATTTTCGGCGGGTGGCCCATATCTCGCGTCCGTTGCGAGATCTGGGCTTGCTATGGCTAGCCAGGCGCGTCAAAATGATTGGCTTAATTTGGGGGCTCCTGTGTCGGATCGTTATCGAGCTCGCCGGGCTTCGGTCTCTAAGGAACGCTCTGGTCGCTCTTTCGAGCTCTCGGCAAGGGTTCTAGCTCTCTGCCTGGCAGCGTCTGTCATTGCCCTGCCAGGTTGTGGAAGCGGCGCTGGAGGTTCCGGTTCTCAACCGCCGCCTCCCCCACCTCCCGAAATCACCTCCGTGACCGTGAGTCCCGGAGCTGCTCAGCTCATCACCGGGAACAGTCAGTTGTTCACCGCGCAAGTCAAGGGCACCGGTGCGTTCAATGCCAGCGTGAACTGGTCGGTAAATGGCGTCAACGGGGGCAACGCTACCGTCGGGACGATTGTCGGAGGGCAGTATACAGCCCCGGCGACGCCACCCAATCCGAGTAGCGTCACCATCAAAGCTACAAGCGTGCAGGACTCGACCGTGTTCGGGACTTCCACCGCGACCGTTTATGGTTCTGCGGTGCTGACTTCGATGACTCCGGACGCAGCGAGTGCCAGTGAGCAAGTAACGTTCACCGTTGAGAACTTGAATGGTCCCAAGACGGCGGTTTTCTCCGGTGTCAACGGCACAAGTGTCTCCATGCCTGTGGTGCAGATTTCGAGCAGTCAAGTCACGGCTACAGTTCCTTACGGAGCGGCAACAGGGCCGGTCTATCTAAGCCTGATTCCGTTCCAGGGCGCGAACGAGACGACTAATTCGATCACTTTTACACGGCTGCCGAACCTACGCGTTCATGCCTCAAATAAAGACCTTTCATCCGGTGAGACCCTGCAGCTTGATTGGCGGCTGCTGGGAGCGAGCACCCCGAGCGTGGTGCGCTGGACAGCGGATTCTGGAAGCATTAACGCGCAGGGCGTGTTCCAAGCGCCGGTCGTTTCCAGCGAGTCCTATTCGCACGTTACCGGTTGCCTGCAGAATACCAGTTCGTGCGACACGGTCCTCCTCCGCGTTCTGCCTTTTCGGATTACGCCGTCCGATCCAATAGTCGATGTCGGGAGCACCATTCAGCTTGATGCCCTTCAGGATGGATCTCTTCTTTCGCCGCAATGGTCGGTGCTGGCTGGGGGTGGGAGCGTCACGCCGGGAGGCCTGTTTACGGCGCCATCGGTGGCTGCGAAGGCCGGTTCTGTGCCGATAGCGGCGACTGCAGGCTCGACAACCGAGCAGACATCCGTGGCCGTTTCCGGGGCGTTTGCTGGGCTGGTCAACCGAATCTATGACTATGCGGACTTTACTACTTTCAGACCTCCGGAGGCGACGTTCGTCAAGTCTATAGCCGTCAGCGGGAATAGAGCCTACACCTTGAGCCAGGGAGCATTCTTTCAGCCCAAGGCACCACCGTATGAAGCCCTTGACGTTTACGACATCAGCAATCCTGACCAGCCGGTCTGGATCGATGCTGTCGAGGCCGCGTCCAATACGCCAGCCAATCTATTCGCTTACGGGAACACGCTGTTTAGCCTCGACCTCAGCAATCTCATTGTTTACAGCCTGACGACGCAGGTACCAACTCTTACTGAGATTGTTCCTATCGCAGAGCCGTGGCAATGGACATTTAACAACGGGGTGCTGTATGTCATTCGCTCTGTGAGTACCAACGATATACCGCCGACGTTGCCCATTGATCTCTACAACGTGAGCACAGGAACAGTGGTTCACAACCAGTACGACCTGCCGGCACCATCGAGTTGTGGATTTGTAGTCTGCGGTATCGCTGGAAATGGCAACATTGTCTACGTGTCATGGCTCGTCGACGTTAATAACACTCCCACGTTTACAATTGGGACTTATGACATTTCCCAGTCGCCGCCAAGTTTGCTGTCAACGGTCGTGAGCAGCAGCAGCACCGAATATCACCTTCAGGTCTTGGGCAACCTTCTATTCGCGGATTCTCAGGTTTATGACATCTCGAATGTGACACCAGTCCCGGTTGCAACAATTCCTATAGTCTTGGGGACCGTTTGGGGTGTTGAAGGGAACAGCGTTTTGGCAAGCGGAGGCCGCTTCTTGGTATTTGGTGGCTCTGCGAACTACGCAGTCGTGAACATCAGTTCGCCGACTAAACCAACAGTGCAGGCGAACGTTCCCGATCTCATGAACTGGGACCTTTATAACCCAGCCACAGCAACATGGGCGACCAGCGGCCGCTTTTATGCTGCCGATGGCACAGGCGGATTCGCTGTCTACAATGTCGCATCGAATGGCGGTCCGGCGGCTGTGACGACAGAGCCAATTTTTGTTTATATCTACGATCAGGCGATCGAGGGGCAGAACCTTTATGCGGCGGTGCTCGAAGGGTCGGGCGCGGGAGGGTTGGCATGTTTCGACGTGAGCGGTGGCACACCAAATCTCCTTGGCACTTTGTTATATCCAAACGATTCGAGTTTTGCTCTACAGGTTTCGGGTACTCATGTTTTCTTAGGACTTGCGGACAGCCTGAAAGTCGTGGATGCGTCGACTCCACAGGCTCCGGTCGAGATTGGCAGCGTAGCCATTCCGGTCAACGCATTGGCGTTGTCAGGCAATACACTCTTCGCGGGCACAGGGGACGGACGGTTGGTTGTTTTTGATGTTTCAACTCCGGCATCACCCAAGCAAATTGCCAGCGTGACCATGCCGGCCCCGTATACCATGCGTTTGTCAGGAACCCTGTTGCTCGTTGCCGCAGGACAAAGCGGGCTCTGGGTGTTCGACGTTTCGCACCCGAGCGCGCCTGTGATGCTATCTCAGTTTTCGCCAAGCGTAAGTGTGCCGGTGTGGGATGTCGCGTCATTAGGGGGATCGGCCATCATGTTGGCGGCGGACAGTTCGGGCGTGGTCACGCTCGACATCTCAAATCCCTCTAAGCCTCAGCAGCTATATCAACAACAACTGCCGTTTCTGAACGCTTTCCCGGCCTCTAGTACCGCTGCCGGAATTGTACCGGCGTTTAGCCTCGCAACCCAGAATGGCCTCATTTACGTGGGTACAACGGCTGGGGTCATGTTTGCCTTTGATGCCACTATTCCCGCGACCCCGAGGCTAATGGCAGTCAATGTCGTGGGTGAAGACGATATTGATACGGTTTCGGTCATTACGCCTGGAAGCAATGCGCTGTATCTAGCAGTTCAGGGTGTGACCATGCAGCTCGATAACTCAGTTCCGCAAAATTCGATTGAACTGTACTATCCACCTGCTGCACTATCCACAGCAATTCCGATCGGCGATGTGGCTAAACGCCAGGGAATGACTGGAAACCCGAAGCTGGAATGGATGTCGAGACGGTCGGCTACGAACGCGCATACTCCAGACCGCTTTGGAGTTGTGCAGCGTGGGCGTAGCAAGTAGTCAGTTGACCCGGTGACTGCGGGGTTTCGCCAAGTCGAAATGCGCAATCCATCCGCGATCCGTTAGCCGGTTTACCGGTGCCTTTCATGTTCTTTTGTGCCATCCGTGGCCTTGCATGTTGTTGAATTTACGTTTTCAGGCGGATTCGAATCCCTCCCTCTCCGCCAGTTCCTTTTGGCCTTCTTCAGAAACCCAGTCAATGAGTGCTATGGCGATGTTACGCCAACAACCGCATAACTTTCGCCGACCATCCGGGAGCTGTCATGCTGTGGTTCAGAAGCAATGTTATTAGCAAGACGCAGAACTGCCGGGACCAGTATATGGGGCCAGTCCGCCAAGGTGCGGTCGGGGTGAGCACCGAACCCGGAGTGAATCCTTAAATCAGTACTTCCACATCTGGATTTCGCTTCCGCCACGCTCGAAATGGACCTCGTCCATTAGTTGGCGGATCAGGTAAACGCCGCGTCCGTGGTCGGCATACACGTTCTCTCGGCCCTTAGGATCGGGTACAAGGTCTGGACTGAAACCTGGCCCGGGATCTGCCACGCTAATTAAGATTCGGCCTTGCGGATCAGACTTCAACTGACAGCGGACCTGTTTTGACGGGTCATTACCGCATCCATGCACAACCGCGTTCGCCAAGGCTTCCTGAACTGCCAGCGCAACTTCAAAGCGCTTCTGTTCAGGGACCTCCAGCCGCGCTAGGGTTTCAGATATTGCGTCGACGACAGCAGCGATCGCCACGGGATCCGCAGGCACGCTGCGGTCGAGCAATTCAGTTAATGCGGTGTTTTCCGGGCCACCGCTAGACTCAGCCGGCACAGAGGCTCACTTTTGTTCTGGAATCCACCATAGGGATCGGAGATTTAAGCGAAGGATTCTACCGCTGCGTCGTCGTCATCGAAAATCTCGAACAGTTTGAGAACACCCACCAGGCGCAAGGTCTGCACCGCGAATTTGGAAGGGTTTGCGAGCTTGATGTTTCCACCCTGCTTCTTGATCAAAGCCAGAAATTGTACTAGCAAACCAATCCCGCTGGAATCAACCATGGGAACTTCGGAGAGGTTCATGACAATGCGAGTCTCCCGGTTGCGGAGTGCTTCCTCCAGGGTTTGGCGCAAGCCGTCCACGGCAGGGCCCATGCGGAGAGGCCCCCGAAGCTGAATTACCTGCACCTGCGAGCGTTTACGGACGTTTATGTCCAAACTGTCCTCCGCAAAAACCACGTGCCAGACATGGGTCAAAAGTGGCGATTCGGAACGCGTCCCAAGTTACGGGAACCGGCCGGGTATTGCAAGTGCGCGGGCGTTTCGGGAATGGTGAATTGATTTGCGATCGGCCCGCCTGGGGAAACTGGGCACAACCATTGGAGTGCGACTCAGAAACGGGTGAAAGGGATAGAATAAATATTTCATCCTGAAGGGTCGAAATTTTGACATAATCGGTGGCGCCCAAAGGGACGGATCATGCGCACGGCGACTTCCCGGAGTGAATTGGCCCGTTTCGCAATTGTGATCGTGACCACCGACGAAAGGGTGCGTCCGGAGGCCGAGACCTATCTGGCAAGCGATCATGACCTACTTGTGGTTCAGACTTGGGATGAACTGACAGCATTGATCAACAAGCACCCGCCGGACGCCGTACTGCTGGACCTCGACACAGTGGGAGAACGCAGCCAGGACGGAATCACCGCCCTGGCCGAACTTCGCGCCCTGGAACCGGACCTGGTGCTTGTGGGGTTGACGCGCTCGAATAGCCGCAACCTACATCTGCAGGCGGTTGCCGCCACGGTCGATGAATATTTTGTGGCGCCCATCAATTTCGAGGAAGTCCGGGACGTGCTGAACCGGGCGCTGGAGAAGCGGGCGCTGAAGATCGAGTGCCAGCAACGACAAAGTGAGCAGATCGAGCGAGAGTCATTTTGCGATCTGATCGGCGGCAGCGAACCCATGAGGCGCGTGTATGACGCTATTAGGAGGGTTGCCGATAGCACCAGCACCGTGCTGATCCGGGGGGAGAGCGGAACCGGCAAGGAACTGGTAGCGCGCGCGATTGTTGCGCTTGGGCCGCGCGCACAAAAGCCTTTCGTCAGTCTCAACTGCGCGGCTTTACCGGAGAACCTGATCGAGACCGAGCTGTTCGGACACGAAAAGGGTGCCTTTACAGACGCACGCACGGCACGGGCTGGTCACATCGAACTGGCACATACCGGCACGCTGCTGCTGGACGAAATCGCGACTCTGGGTCTGGCCCTGCAGTCCAAGCTCCTGCGCGTGCTGGAAGACCGGGCCGTGACCCGGATCGGGGGACAAAGCGCCAAAAAGATCGACTTCCGTCTCATCGCGGCCACCAACGAAGACCTGGAGGAACTGGTGCGAGCCGGCCGTTTCCGCGAAGACCTCTATTACCGCATTAACGTCGTGCCCATTTTTCTGCCCGCGCTGCGGGACCGGCCGGGGGACGTACCCCTGCTGCTAGACCATTTTCTCCGCTCTTACTGTGCCTCTAACAACGTTCCCTTGAAGCGCTTGGACCCGGAAGTTACACAGATTCTGGAGGAGGATACCTGGCCGGGTAATGTGCGCGAACTCGAAAACCTGGTGCAGCGGCTGGTACTGATGGTAGACGGACCCGTGGTCAAGGTCCAACATCTGCCGCAGCGGCTTCTTTACAACAGTACAGCCAGCCAGGAGTCTATGCTGATTCCCGAAGGAGGCGTCAACTTCGATGAGGAAATCGCGAAGATCGAGGTGGCCTACTTGACTGCGGCGCTCCGGCGCTCCGGCGGCAGCAAGATTGGAGCGGCGCGGCTGCTGCAGGTCGATAAACAGAAAATGCACTATCTTTGCCGCAAATATCGCGTCGGCAGAGATTGAAAATTTAACTCCCGATCCAGCATGGATTAAAATCTAATCTATGCTGGATCAATCTTTAATACTTTCGAAGGGCTCGGCCCAGAGCCGGGTTCCTGTTCTCTGCTCCAGAACCACGCTTAAGTGTGTGATGTGGTTGTGTTTTTAGGGATTGGAGCAGAACTCGCCCCGAGTTGGCATTGGAGTTGCTACCTGCATAGCCGAGTAGGGCGGACGAAATCAAACAGGAGAAACGAGAATGTCGATTCAGAAGAAATCTTTGATCGGTAACCTGACGGCGGCCAAGAAGGCCATCATTGCGACAAGCGTTGCTTCCAGCAGCGCGGTTGTGGCCAAGACGCCGCACCTGGCTAAGACGCCAGCTATGGCCAAGACACCGGCCCTGGCCAAGACGCCTGCCCTGGCTAAGACACCGGCCCTGGCCAAGACGCCTGCCCTGGCTAAGACACCGGCCCTGGCTAAGACACCGGCCCTGGCCAAGACGCCTGCCCTGGCTAAGAGGGTTTAGGCTAACGATGCTGCCGAACTGTGAGGAGGGTCCACTGCTCAGAGTGAGCCCTCCTCTCTTTCGGTGTGGTACTCCTCACCAGATTTTCCGCTGGATAAACTCGCGGACGGTCTCCCACGCAAATCCTACGACGCTTTTCCTTCTGACCTCGATCTTTGCCTCTCCTGACATTCCTGGCCGCATGATCCCGCCCGGGTTGGAAACCAGAACGGTTGCCACGTAGTAGCTCGGTGGAGCAATCCCTTTGTATTTCTCGTCCTGCACGAGCCCGGACGCGAGTTCCGAAGAAACACGCCCAATGGAGCTAACCTCGCCCCGAATGGGCTGAAACAAAGAGTCCAGCCTTAAGGACGCCGGAGCGTCGGGCCTGATGCGCTGGACCTGAAATTCAGGGATGAATATCCTCGCCTTAAGAGTCCTGATGTCATCCACGTCGGCCAACTCGTCTCCTTCCTGAACGAACGAACCCAGCCGGTCCTGGAGCCTGGGCGTCGCCACGATGCCCGAAATCGGACTCGCGACCTGGAGGGCAGCTACCTGCTCAAAAACGGAGCGGTAACGTCCGAGTTGGGATGCGCGCTCGGCGCGTGCGATCCCGACGTTCGCGTAATTCAGCTGCGCCTCACGGGCTTTGGCTTCCGCGGTGCGGAGACCGACCCTGACTTCATCGGCCTCTGCCTCGAGACGCACATCGCGCAGAACGAACAGGGGGGTGCCGGCTGCCACCGGCATCCCTTCGTCTGCCAGAACCTCTGTGATCTGTCCGGGCACGGCCGCGCGTATGACCGCGCGCTGCTCTGGTTCGAGAACAAAGCGGCCACTTACGGTTTCGCGCCACACAGGCGCGAACAAGGTCAGGACGACCAAGGCTGCGCCTGCGGCCTTATACGGCGCCTTCCACCACATCCGAAAACTTTCTTGTTTATCTAGATAGAAATCCTTCATAAACCTCACCGAGGATCGCAGACGTGCTCTCAAAATCAGCAATGCGAGCAGAAATGCCGGCAGGAATGCCCACTGAGGGTTAAAGCGGGAGAATATGTTATAGAGGAGGCGCACCACGGCAAACAGAACGATGTAACTGTATAAACCAGAAATCAGGGCATAACCTACGAACAGCCAGCGCCGCCGGGAGATCAGGTAAGGAACTTCCACTTGCAGATGGAACACGTTGCGCTTCACCCAACTCGAAAGATAATCGGTCGAACTCTCCTTGATCGTCGGGATACCGACCAGCTCACCAAAAAGATAGTAACCATCCAGCTTGATGAGCGGGTTCAAGTTCATGAGAACCACCGCCACCCCCGTAATGAGCATGATTTTGTAAGCGAAATCATGAACCGGATTACCTGCTGGAGTTCCCCACCAGACGATGCTCGCCACGGAACAAAACATGAGTTCAACCCAGATTCCGGCGAGAATGGCCGCCACTCGCGGCCACTTGCCTCCGTAAACGTACACCTCACCGACATCGCAAAAGAAGGCAGGGGAAAGGTATACGAGCATGAAGCCCATCTTGTGCACTCCACCGCCGAAGTGCTTGCAGGTCAAGCCGTGCGCGGATTCGTGGAAAAACCCCAGTCCACAGAACAACAGCCAGAACTCGGCCAAGTCCGCCGCACCCTTATCCGTGAAGGTGTAGTACCGCACCGTGTCGCGCCAGATTTCACTCCATCCGTTCACGAAGATGAGAGCCGAGACCCCGAACATTCCCAAGGTGAAGAAGGTGAACCATTTTGTGTAAACAAAGCGGAGACGCGTGTGCAGCCAGGTGAGAAAACGGTCGGGATCCCAGGTGGAGAACGTCATCATCGACAAATCTATCTTTTTCCTGGCCCGGCGCCGGCGTTCGTCCGCCAGTTTCTGGCTGGCGGTGCTGAGTTCCGCGGACGTTCTGTACCAGATTCCACCCTCCTCAAGTGATTCGGCAAATTCCCGTACTTCTGCTTCAGTGAAAGCTATGCCGGTCTCTTCCTGGAAAAGCTGCGTGACCTCGGAGTACGAGCGCTCTCCGTTGAACAGTTGCACCAGCTTCCACTGCTCCGGGCTGAAACGCAAAATGTAACTGCCGCCCGGAATCATTGCGACCATGGTCGGGACACCGCCCTCAACCTGCTCGCGCGCGATCAGCTTGGGATGGAGGCGGGGAAATGCCTTTCCGATCCTGCGGGCGGGCAGTTCAGGAAGCGCCACGTTAAGGACTTCGGCAAGATTCATTGCGGATTCTTCAAGCGGATATTGGCGGTCATCCCGGGTCGCAGATCGGCAACGGATCCTTGCAATTCAGCCGTGATGTCGATCGTGTCGCTGGACGGGTCGACCACCGGGCCCACGAGCACGACTCTGGCCTCGTGGAGATCACCGGGACTCGTAGACGTCACCACGATGAGCTCCGTGCCCTTCCGCATGCGACCCAGATAAGCTTCTGGAAGGGCAAATTTCACACGCAAAGGTGCGACTGCCGAGATCCAAAACAGGCGATCATTCTTTGCCACCTCCTGCCCCGCGCGAAGATAGCGTCGAGCTACGACGCCATCAAATGGAGCTGTGATTCTGGTTTTTTCCAGTTCAAGCTCCAGAGACCGGAGCGTCTCTTGCGCAACTCTCAAGTCCTCTCGTTGGCGCTCTACCTCAAATTCGGTTGCATCGTATTGGTACTTCGCCTTCTCTTCTTCGGACTTGGCGATAATGTTGGCGGCCCATAGCTGTTCGGCGCGGTCACGCTGGGCGTGCGCCACTCTCGCGCTGGCCTCCCAGTTCTTAAGATCCGCTTCCGTGCTTCGCGCCTTGGCGGCAGCAGCATCCTTGTCAGCCGTGAGCTGCCGGTCGTCAAGCTGGGCGAGAATCTGTCCCTTTTTTACGGCTGTGCCGGTCTCGACGAAAACCTGCGCCACGACTCCGTCGCGCTGAGCAGCCAGATCGATCTGATTCTCCACCACGATTGGTCCGGAAGCGATGTAGTCTGTGGGCGCCGCTTGCATCTGACGCGTTGTCTCAGCAGCGGGCTTTGGAGGAAGGGTTGCGGCCGCTCCCACAGGGATAGGATTGGAACTGCACTCGCACAGCAAAACAGTTGTCGCGAACATTGCAAGTAGCGCCCAACCGCAAGGTGAAGACTTCTGCATAACCGCTCCCCTGAACCCGATTTCCTGCTACCAACCGAACCACGACCATAACTTGCCCCAAAGCCACATCGCGGAGCCACGTAGCAATACATAGCCGGCGGGATGCCAGCCCACGAACACTTTGCCGTGTCCCTGCATGCCGGGACGGAGCGCCCCATCCTGGTTGGACACATTCACGCGGGCAATAAAGACCCGCTGTTCGGACTCCACCTGGCTCTGTGGACTGACGACCGTTACATCGCCTCCGAAAGTGCGCAGAGGAAAGCTTTCGAGCTTGATGGATGCGTGCTCACCTTTTTCGATTAGCGCCGTGTCATTCTCAGGAACGGCAACATCAACGGTGACATGTGAGGTTTCAATAATCTCCGTAAAAGTGTCGCCGTGCATGAGGCGTCGGCCCACAGAGTTCTGTACTTGCGCGGTGGTCACGACCCCATCAAAAGGAGCCCTGATGGTAGTGCGATCCAATCGTTCGCGAGCGCGCGTCAGTTCCGACCTGAAGTAGTCGACCTTCACTCGTTCGGTTCCTGCCAGCGTTCCGTCATTCTGTGCCAGAGCGCGATTCATCGTGGCCGTAGCTTCTGCGTATTTGGCCTCTGCCGCAGCCAAGTCAGCACGATAGCTCCAGTCTTCCAGTTCAGCAAGTACCGCACTCTGCCTTACATAATCGCCTTCACGGACGAATACGTTCTTGACCACGCCGTCGATGCCGGCCTGCACTTGCGCGGATCGTGCCGAAGCTACGGTTGCGTCGCCTGCAACACGCATGGGCAGCGGACAAAATATGAGAAAGAGTCCTGCGGTCGCAGCCAGGGCGATCATTAGCCCGCGCCGTCGTTTATCCATTGCCAGGAAGCGCTTTTTCCTTTGCAGCAGCGGCTCCAGAAGATTGATGAATGGGACTTCCCGGTAGAGCGAAGCATTGCGCAGGGCAACGGTGGCTTGACCGGCCAGCACCTTAATGATCTCGAGATGAGCGACGGTGAGGAAATCGGGATCGCTGCTCTCAAAAGACAGAATGCCGAGGCGTCCCTGATCATCGATGAGCGGAAGGGCATAGAAACCGCGCATTCCAGTCGCCGAGAAATAGGCGGCAAACCTCGCCTGAGTTTCCTGGCGAGGGTCGTCAATGTGATCGCCGTGTTGGCTGACGTTGGTTTCTTTCGTCGAAATCGACGCCCACTCCAGCATTTCTTTCAAACCGGAAACGGCGGGGTCGGCGGGATTGATCTGCGTCATGCCCGAGATAGCTTTAAGCTGCAGTGCGCCGCGCTGTTCCAGGGCAATTGCAGCACGTTCGAAGGGAACGATGGCCTGGGTATGGTTCACCACCGATTGCAGCACGCGATCCAGGTTGAGCGTGGAGGTAATCTCACCGCTCACCTGAACCAGGGTTTGCAGGATCTCAACCTTGCGCTCAGACTGCAACAAGCTGGCATTGTGCAGAGCATTGCTGGCCGTTTCGCAGATGTTGGTCAGAAGGAACTGATCATCTTCGTCGAAAGGCTGACCGTCCAGGCGATTGACGGCCTCGATCACGCCCACCAGGTTCTCATGCTCCAAGAGAGCCGCCGCAACCAGGGAGAACACCGCCCCATCTTCATGACCGGCATTGCGCTTTCGCAGGCGCTCGTCAACAGGGTCGTCGATCAGCACGGGCTCGCCATTGTCGGAAATGTCTCCTGCAATGCCTTCGCCAGGTTTCTGCAATTGACCGACGGAGACGGTAGGGTCGAATCCTTCTGAGCTCACCAATTCGAGAGCGTCATTGTTCACCATCCACAAATTGATACCCTGGACGCTCATCACCTCTTGGAACTTCTTGGCGATGGTACCAAGCAACTCGTCCATCTCCAGGGTGGAGTTGAAAACCTTTTCCAGGTCATACATCTGGGTGACGCGGCTTATGGAATGAAGACTAGTGTTGCGCTCGCTTTCGTAGGATAAGGAGGCAGCCAGGGCCGGGGCTGCCAATTGCGCGATTTGGTGCAGCGCTTCGTGCACCTCCTCCGGAAATGTCTCTTCATAGCTGATCAGCTCGATCGCGCCGAACAGAATTTCACCGACCAGCAGGGGCATATAGGCGAGAGAGGTGACGGTGCGCCGGATATCGAGGTGCGCGTAGTCTTCCCGCGCCAGATGGCTTGCCTCGAACTGTGCAAATTCCCGGGTTTCCGCCACTGTGCCGAGCGTCCCGGTGTTGAATTCCATTCCCCCGGCGACGGTGATCCCACCGGCGGTGGCTTTCGGAATCCAGGAGGGGTTTCCCTGGTCCTCGATGACGTACACCACAACCGCAGTGCCCGGAAGCAGTTGTGCAACTTGTTCAGCTGTCACTTGGGAGCGTGGGCCCACCTCCGGCCGTGCCAGCAGGGCTGCGGCGAATTCCGCTACGGGAACGGCGAATTCGGATCTGTGAGTCGCCATGAACGGCGCTCCTAATGGTGCTATTCGTCGCGAAGCACTTCGTCCGCCTTAGGGGGATTGCCGGCGACTGCGCCGACGGATTCGGCATCTTAAGCTGCTCGCACGAACAGGTCAACCTTTCATTGGAGTCTTACGAGCAGAGGGCTCAACCTGTTGCCCAAAGCGAGCTTCAACAACACGGGGAAGATTGAGGTGGCAGGCGCGGGCTCGACCGTGATATTAGACCCGGACACATCGTTCATCGGGGTACGCTGACGGCCAGCGGAGGCGGCGTCATCGGCGCTACAACCACCAATAGGCGAACATGCCGTCATCCTGGAAGGTTTCGCGGCCGTAGTCACGAACGCGGAACCCTCGAGGCATTCGACGGTGCAACAGTGTCTTGGATAGAACCATCAACAACACCGGCAACATTGTGCTGGCGGAGTGGACGGTAGGCCCGGAGTCAGCGGTATAATCCCTCCCTCTCCTCCATGTTTTCAAGCACTTGCGAGACCTGCAATCCGCTTTGCACTCCGTTAGTCCGAGCTGCTCGTGCTAGCCCTACAGCCACATATGCCAACACGCTCCTTTCAAATATTGCCCTATTGACAGTGCATTCGCTCGGTGAGAGACTGCGCTCGCTGGCCGCGAAACTGGTTCGCCCGCTCGCCCGCTACAGCCCACCCAGTTCTGCAGCCGCAGAATCGCAGGCGCCCCGGTTATGAGTACATTTTCCAGCGTTGATCGGGAATCGTTCCAGAAGTTTTTGGCGAGCGCATTTGCGGTGCAGCAGAGTCAGATGGATAGTCAGTCGCTCACTGCCATTGTCGAGGCCGGACGGTTGATCAGGCGCGGAGAGCTTGACGTGGATGGGGCTGTGCATCTGATCGTCGACCGTACGCGAAAAGTGGCCAACACGGCCGGAGTCGCCAGCGGTCCAGTAAGCAGTGTCCAGCCTCCCTTGCCGGAACTCGACGAAGACGATCGAAGTTCCGGGGCCTTCCTGTCACACTTGGCGAGCGCGCTATCCACACGCGCCACCGGTGCAGTTTCAGCAGATGGGGCGCTCGAGCTAGCTCTCAATGATATTGCCGAACAAGCACGCCTGGCGACAAAAGCGAGTGCGGCGGCGATCGCTCTGATGCGCGGGGAGGAAATGGTCTGCCGTGCCGCCACGGGAAAGAATGCCCTGGAGTTAGGTGAGCTCTTGAATGCACCTTCCGGACTGTCACGCGACTGCATACAGACCAAAGAAACGCAGTGCTGCGCCGACACCGAAGCTGACTCACGTATCGATGCCGACGCATGCCGACGTCTTGGCGTTCGCTCGTTGCTCGTTTTTCCCGTGCTCAAGCAGGGGGAGTTAGTTGGACTCTTTGAGATTTTCTTCCCACGCCCGCAAGCCTTTGGGGACTCTGATATTCAAACTCTGCAGGCTCTTTCGCGCCAAGTCTTGATCAATGTTAGCTGCGCTGCCGAGCTCTCCACTCCTCCGCCCACGGATGAGCCGGCAATCGCTGCCGATAGCATGGATGCGTGCCTCGCGACATTCCAGGTCCGCCCGCCGGAGATCGG
>Ga0209517_10002603_pt1 | contig 25190 bp, 21 predicted proteins | sample PeaSoiMetSII2010_FD_187695 | JGI IMG/M metagenome (GOLD analysis project Ga0209517, IMG submission 187695) | Peat soil microbial communities from Weissenstadt, Germany - SII-2010 (SPAdes) (version 2) | ecosystem: Environmental > Terrestrial > Soil > Wetlands > Peat | place: Germany... | reverse complement strand
GGGCGCGGTCGCTTCCCAGGTGGATGACGACCTTACCGCCCGCAAGCGCGTATTCAAGCCCATTGGGCCGGGCCTGCGGGCCATAAAGCGCGGGCAGGATGGCAAGTACTACCTGCTGGCGTCGCCGGGCGTTGGCGTAGTGATCTTCGACGAAAACGAAAAGCAATTGAGAGTGATCGGGGCGCCGCCTCCAACGGCGGCGGCCGATAAGTCCGTGCGGGCAGCCATTGACTTTGGCGAAGACTGCGACGTGGATGCGGAAGGAAATGTGTACGTCGTGGATCGCGGTTACAACCAAGTGACCGAGTTCTCTCCGGAAGGCAAGCAACTGCGCGCCATCTCCGTGAACGCGCCCGTATCCGTGGCCGCGTTGGTTGAAGGGGAAGTGGCGATCAGCACGCTGCGCGAGGAGCACCTGGTGACCGTCTTCGGGCCGAACGGCAGGATCGCACGGGAGTTTGGCAACCCCGAAGATCTTTCAACGCGGCCAGAAATCAACCGGGCGATCAGCGTGGGCCATTTGGGAACAGATGGGCAAGGGCGGCTGTATTACGGCTATACCTATCGTCCCGAAGCTCTGGTACGGCAATACGACCGTGTGGGTTACGCTGGTCTGGATTTCGAGTTTACCGGACTGGATGCTTATCCGGAGGCGCAAGCAGCGCGCAAAGAGATCGAAAAACAGGAAAAGAAACAGACTCCTCCGTATTTCGTGGCGATCTTAACCGCCTTTGGCGTGGACCCGTTAAATGGAGACCTGTGGATGGCCTTGCACAACACGCTGCTACATTTTGACAAGGACGGGAATCGCCGGTCCGAATATCGCATCTATACGCCGGACGGCGGTCGTCTTGCTGCCAACACGATTCTGGTGGAAGAAGACCGCCTGTTGATCGGCGAGGACCCGCAAGGCGTGTTTGAATTCGAACGCCCGGACCGAAAACGGTGAAAGATTGCGGGAGATTTCCTCAGCCTCGCTTGCACAAAATCAGTGCAACGCCATCAAGCGCGAAAAAATAATTGAAGAAATGCGCGGGAAAAGCGGAGAAATATTCGTGCTTGCACAAAACTGGTGCTTGTGGAAAAGTTGTGAATGCCATGTGAACGGCGGTGCAGCCCTTCGCACATTTTTCGCTTGCTCGATTACGGACAGTGCGCGAGAATCCAACCCAGTTTAAAGGGAAGTGGCACGTGGTCGAGGCTACTCTGAAAGGGCCACGCGGGAATCCACGGGGCACGTTTTAATCGTTCCAGCGTGTGCACGAACTCCAAAGCGTGAAGCTTTAGGGCACAAGAATGCTTTCCACAGCTTATTCACACCTGTGGAAATAGCTTAGGATTTGGCTTTTTCCATCACGATGACTACCGCAACGCAAATTGGACGCGAACGCGAAACACAAAATGTCTGGGACAAGTTTCTGGAGCTTAGCAAGTCCCGGGTCAGCATCAATACCTACACCACCTGGTTCCAACCCACCCGGCTGAACCGCATGGATGGGGAAACGCTCTTTGTCCAGATCCCCAGCACGGTCTTCCGCCAGGTGCTAACGCGCACCTACGGCGAGATTGTTAAGGCGGTGTTCCACCAGATGGGCACGCCCAACATCAAGGTGCAATACGTTTGCACTGAGGAAGAGCCCGTGCAAGCTGCGCCAGCAGCAATTGGAGCCAAACAGTCCAAGCTGGACTTCGAGAGCAGCGATCACCAGTTGAACCTGCGCTATACCTTCGACACCTTCGTGGTGGGGAAGTCCAACGAATTTGCGCATGCGGCTTCGCGCGCAGTAGCAGAACAGCCTTCCAAGGCTTACAACCCTCTGTTCCTGTATGGCGGCGTGGGAATGGGCAAGACCCACTTGATGCATGCCATCGGGCACTTGATCAAGAAGCGTAACCCAGCCATGCGGCTGAGCTACGTCAGCGCGGAGAAGTTCACCATCGAGGTGATCAATTCGCTGCGGTTTGACCGCATGATCAGCTTCCGCGACCGGTTCCACACCGTTGACGTGCTGCTGGTGGACGATATCCAGTTCATTGCAGGCAAGGAACGCACCCAGGAAGAGTTTTTCCACACGTTCAACGCGCTCTATGAGCAGCAGAAGCAGATCGTGATTTCTTCCGATTGCCTGCCGAAGGACATCAATTCCATTGAAGAGCGGCTGCGCTCGCGGTTCGAGTGGGGCTTGATTGCCGATATTCAGCCGCCGGACCTGGAAACAAAGATCGCCATCCTGCAGAAGAAGGCAGAGAATGACCGTTTCAACCTGCCGGATGATGTGGCGGAGTATATCGCGCGGGCGATCAAGTCCAACGTGCGCGAGTTGGAAGGGGCGTTGACGCGCCTGATGGCCTACGCTTCATTGACCGGCACGGTGGTTTCGCTAGCCACCGCCCAGCAGGTGCTGCGCAACATCATCGCTTCACAGGAAAAGCGCGTCACCATTGACCTGATTCAGAAGCGCGTTAGTGAACATTTCAACCTGCGGGAGCAGGACCTGAAGGTGCGCAGCAATACGCGCGCGATCGCTTTCCCCCGCCAGGTGGCTATGTACATCGTGAAGCAATTGACGACGGCATCGCTGCCCGAGATTGGCCGGCAGTTTGGCGGAAAGCATCACACCACGGTGCTGCATTCCATCAACAAGATCGAGGAGTTGCGCCGTTCGGACAAGGAACTCAATCGCACCATCACGCGATTGATGGACGCGTTGCAGTAGAAGAGATTCTTCCCTCTCCGCCCAAAGGAAAAGGCTCACGGCCATCCGTGGGCCTTTTCTCTTTTGAGCCTGCTCTTTGCCGCAGCTAAGCGGCCCGCGCGCCACGGCGGTCCAACCGGCGCTACCAGGGACGCAGTTCACCGTCGTGCCCAAGAAACTTCCCGGAAATTTCCATCGGATTGCCAGCGAGCACTTTGCGCATTCCCGCGATGCTCTCCTGCGGAGAGAGTGGCGCGTGGGGACCACCCATATCTGTTTTCACCCAACCGGGATCGAGAAGCACGACGCTGATGCCGCGCGGCTCCAATTCTTTTGCAAGAATGGACAGAGCCATGTTGAGGGCTGTCTTGCTGGTGCGGTATTGGTAGGAGGTGCCTGCTTGCGCTACCGAATCGCCCTGAACACCACGCAGGATACTCAATGAAGTGGAGATGGCGGCAATCTGTTTGCGCGTGCTGGCCGCGACGTTTTCCAACAGCGCCTCGGTTACACGCATAACACCGAAAAGATTGGTCTCGAAGGCCTCGCGCCAGCCCTCGTAATCGATGCCGCCAATGTTTTGGCCTTTGCGTGGATAAACACCGGAGCAGTGTAGGAGTACGTCAATGGGCTTGCCGCCCAGTTTGCCAGCAAGATCGCGCAGGGACTTTTCTTCCGTAACATCCAAGCGTTGCAGAAAGACCGAGGGATGTTGCCCGGCCAATTGCTTCAGATCGGCGCTCTTGTCGGGTTGCCGGGAGGCAGCCAGCACCTCCCAGCCATCAGTGGCATATTGACGTACGAATTCAAGACCCAAGCCGCGGTTAGCCCCGGTGATGAGAATTATAGACATGCTGACGAGCTCCTTGGTTCCCGCTGGAAGCGCCCGGCGGGATCGCAAAAGCTGTGGACATGCGTTGGATAACGTAATTCTGGCACGATTTGTTTGATGCTTCGTGGAACAGTTTGTCACGAAAGGTGAGTAAGGAGAAGCTGTGAAGTACGAGTGGGAAAGGTGGGGATAAGCTGTTGAGCGATGTGCAACGAATTATGGTCACTCCCCAACGCATGGGAGTTATCCAACGATCCGCAGGAAATTGCACTTTACACCTCTCAATAGAACTACAAGCAGGGCTGCAGCGCGGATGGTTTTCCACCAATCCACAGCAGTCATCATCATCACAAGTTATAGAATGAGTTTTTCTATATGTGAGGAATGTGAAAGGAATGATGGTTGTGAAAAAAGCCTTTGTCGTGGTCCAGACAGCACTCGGGCAGGACATGCGCTCTCTTCTGAAACCCCACTATTTCCACAGAGAATCCGCAAGGGGCGGCCTTTATACTTTGTGAAAAAACGAGTAGAGTACGCTAGCGGGTGAAATAAACAGGGGAAAGCGATGACCGCACCGGGAACCGCACGCGAGGAAACCCAAGCAATGGAATTCAGCGTAACGAAATCGGCGTTGCTCAATGAACTTACGACGACACAAGGCGTGGTGGAGCGCAAAACTACCATTCCAATTCTCTCTAATCTCCTGGTAGAGGCTAAGGGAAGCCGCCTGACGATCACGGCGACGGATCTGGAGTTGAGTGTTCGCACCTCTTGCGAAGCCAAGATCAAGAAAGAAGGTGCGGGCACGATTCCGGCAAAGAAACTCCTCGAACTTGTGCGCCTGCTACCCGAAGGCGAGATCAAGTTCAAATTGCTGGATAATCATTGGGTCGAGATTGTCAGTGAAAAGAAGAAATACAAACTAGTTGGCATGGCCAAGGAGAATTTTCCCGCCCTCCCTGTAATGCCGCACACGCTCGTGAAGATTCCAGCGGCCGTCCTGGAAAACCTGATCGGCAAGACCAAATTCGCCATCTCAATGGAAGAATCGCGGTACACCCTGAATGGCGGGTTGCTGATCCTGAAGCCGGATACGCTGGCGATGGTGGCTACGGACGGTCACCGCCTGGCGCTTGCGGAGACGGATCAGAAACTGGCCGGGCTAAACGGTGAAGTGCGCGTGCTGATTCCCAAGAAGGCCATGGATGAAGTGGAAAAGCTCTCCAACGCCGCGGGCTCTGACGCGCAGATGGAGTTTGCGAAGGATGAAAGCCACCTATTTTTCCAGGTAGGTCATCGTTTGCTGATTTCGCGCATTCTTACTGGACAATTCCCTAATTACGAAGCGGTGTTGCCGCGCGATAACAACAAAACCGTCGCGCTGGAACGCACGGAATTGAGCGATGCGGTGCGGCGCGTCTCGCAACTTGCCGACCAGCGCTCGCACGCGGTGAAACTCTCCGTCTCCACGGAGGGCGTTGAGATTTCTGCTTCCAGCCCCGAATACGGCGAAGCGAAAGAGACCATCGAGAAAGAGTATAAAGGCGATCCCATTGCCATCGGGTTCAATTCCACGTACATGCTGGATTTTCTGGCCGCTGCCGCAGAAGGGCCGATCAGTATCGAGCTGAAGGACGAACAATCCGCCGGGCAGATGCGTCCACTGGCGGATGAGAGCTATCGCTACCGTTACGTCATCATGCCGATGCGCATCTGACCTGTCTCACGCGGCTCATCACGCAACCTTGGAATCAGAATTTGTGATTTTAAGCCGCATTGTCATAGAGCCGTATGATGGAATCTAGAATCAGTAAACAGATTATCCTTCACGACCGCATTCAACAAAGAATTCGTTTTCTTCGCGGTCAATAAGGTGTGGCCATGCTTTCGAGCGGCTTGCGCAGTGACCGCGCCGTGCAAGTCAACATCGCCATCATGCGCGCATTCGTCCAATTGCGAAGCATGCTTGCGAGGCACGAGGAGTTGCGGCGAAAAACCGAAGAAATGGAGCGCATATACATCGCCAGATTTCAGGCGGTTTTCGCCACAATTAGGCAGATGTTGGAGACACCTACTCCAATGAGAAGAGCAATCGGATTCCACGCGGCCCCCGATTCCAAAAAGCACAAGAAGTAATCCCCGCACAGCACTATAACTATTTGTAAATAAAACAGTTATTTATCCACAACCATCATTCTCTTGCTTGAGAAAAAGCCCGGTTTCCAGTAAAATTTAAGGGTTGCCGATTCGTGGTTTTTCCTCCTAATCGGCACGTCCGCCAGGAAGGTTTGGCCAGTAAAGCCCGGCGCCAGGGGCAGGCCAGCATTCCTGGAGAACATAAGTCTTCGCCACGTCCCGGATTGCGGGATGGGATGAAGCAAGGAGCCCTACGAGTCCCATGCGGTAACGGGATCAAAGGGTGAGGCGACGAACGGGGATTGCAAACTTCACGCCTTTCCTAGCTTCACCAATATAAGTTTTGCAGCATTACCGTCGGGAACCCGGTTGTGCACCGGGGCGCTTTCCGCATGAGTGGTTTGCCGTAGGCACGCACGTCAGGAGAAGAAATGGGCGACAAGGAATCGGTCACGGGAAAAGTCGGCCACCAGTACGACGCGAAGTCCATCAAGGTGCTTGGCGGATTGGAAGCGGTGCGGCTGCGTCCCGCCATGTACATCGGTTCGACTGGCGAGATGGGTTTGCACCACCTGGTGTGGGAAGTGGTGGACAACTCCGTGGACGAAGCGATGGCGGGCTTCGCGGACGAAGTGAACGTTACCGTGCACGCGGACAATTCTGTAACTGTGGTGGACAACGGCCGCGGCATTCCCGTGGACATGCACGCGACGGAAAAGCGACCTGCGGCGGAAGTGGTGCTCACGGTATTGCACGCCGGGGGAAAATTCGACAGCGAAACGTACAAGGTGTCCGGCGGCCTGCACGGTGTGGGCGTCTCCGTTGTGAACGCTCTCTCCGACTTTCTGGAGCTCGAAATTCAGCGCGATGGCGCCGTATGGGAGCAGAGCTACGAAAAGGGCAAGCCCGTTACCAAGCTAAAGCAAACGGGAAAAACGCGGAAAACCGGCACGAAAGTGAAGTTCCACCCGGATCCGGCGATTTTCGAGAAAACTGTATTCAGCTACGACACGCTAGCCACTCGGCTGCGCGAATATGCTTTTCTGAACAAAGGCCTGAAAATCACGCTGAATGATGAACGAACGGAAAAGAGCACGGAGTTCCGCTTCACGGGTGGCATCGCGGAATTCGTGAAGCATTTGAATCGCGGCAAGACCACGCTGCACGATTCGCCGATTTACATGGAAGGGAAAAGGGGCAACGTGGAGATGGAAATTGCCCTGCAGTACAACGACACGTACGGCGAAAACGTTTTTGCCTTTGCCAACACCATCAACACCGTGGACGGCGGCACGCACCTTTCCGGATTTCGCTCGGCGCTGACGCGTTCGATCAACAACTTCGCTTCCTCGGCGGGGATGTTGAAGGAGCAGAAGGACGAAGTGAGCATTTCCGGTGACGATGTGCGCGAAGGGCTCGTCGCCGTGGTCAGCGTGCGTCTGCCGCAGCCGCAATTCGAAGGGCAGACCAAGGGCAAGCTGAACAGCGACATCAAGGGAGACGTGGAGCAACTCGTCAACGAAAAGCTGGGCGAGTGGTTCGACAAACATTCCACGGTGGCGCGACGCATCATCGGCAAGTGCATTGACGCGGCGCGCGCGCGGGAGGCCGCCCGCAAGGCCCGCGAACTGACGCGGCGCAAATCCGCGATGGATTCCAGCGGGTTGCCGGGAAAGCTGGCCGATTGCCAGGAACGTGATCCAGCGCGCTGTGAACTGTTCGTGGTCGAGGGCGAGTCCGCCGGCGGCTCCGCGAAGATGGGGCGCGACCGCAAGTATCAGGCGATCCTGCCTCTGAAAGGAAAAATCCTCAACGTGGAAAAGGCGCGCTACGACAAGATGCTGGGCCACGAAGAAATTCGCGCCATCATCACCGCGCTGGGCACCGGCATCGGCAAGGACGACTTCGACGCCGGGAAGTTGCGCTACCACAAGATCATTCTGATGACCGACGCGGACGTGGACGGTTCACACATCCGCACGCTTCTGCTCACCTTTTTCTTCCGCCACATGAAGGAACTGATCGAACGGGGCCACGTGTACATCGCGCAACCGCCGCTGTATCGCGTGAAGCGCGGCAAGAGCGAGCGCTACATCCGCGACGAGAGGGACTTCGCGCGCGAACTGATGAAGCGCGCCACGGAAGACCACATCGTGAAGGCCAAGGAAGGAGTGAGCCTTGAAGGAGCGCGCCTGACTTCGTTCCTGCTGAATGTGCAGGAATATGAAGCCGCCGCCGCAAAGCTAGGCCGCCGATTGCGCGAGCCGGGGCTGGTGGAATTGCTGGCGGAGAGCGGACTGGAAAAGAAGACCGACTTCGAGGAGAAGAAGACACTGGAGAAACTCCTGAAAGAAGTGGAGAAGAGCAAGCTTAAGCTGGAAGGCAAAATCAATTTCGACGAAGAGCACAGCTTGTACGAAATCCAGTTTGGCGCACCGCACAACCAGAAGATCAGCTGGGCCGTGGCCTCGACGGCTGAATACAAGCGGTTGCGCGCGCTGACCCGGCAGATCGAGGAATTTAACCGGCCGCCATTTACGGTGGCGCGCAATGGCACGAAAGTCACCAAGGAAAAGGCCACCGACGTTCTGAATTATGTGATGGAAGATGCCAAGAAGGACTTCACCATCACGCGATTCAAGGGTTTGGGCGAAATGAACGCGGAACAGTTGTGGGAAACCACGATGAACGCGGACACGCGCACGCTGCTGCAGGTGAAGTTGGAAGATGCCGTGGCCGCCGAAGACATTTTCACCACGCTGATGGGGGAAAACGTGGAAGCGCGCCGCAAGTTTATCGAGGACAACGCGCTGGAAGTCGTAAACCTGGATATTTAAATCTTTAGCTGACTGGGGCGCAGCGTGCTGCACCCCTGAGAGCTTGATTGCATGATCTACCAGTTGGGATGGACGACGTTGCCGGGTTTACGCGGATTGAGCGTGAGTGATTTTCGCGCCACGCCGACGGACGCGCCAGACAACGAAAAAGGCGTGGCGATAAGCTTTGCCGATGAAGCGGAGCGCGATTCGTTTTTGCGCCTTATCGAAGCGGAATTTGCGACGCGGCGATTCACCAACGGTGCCGATGCGTTCGACACGGTGAAGGCGCATGTGTTGGAGCGCGCGAGCAAAGGAATCTAGGTTGTCGTCCTGAGCGAAGCGAAGGGCCTCAACCATTGATGGACCGAGGTGGAAGCTGGCGTTGAGGTTCTTCGGGCTGCAAAGAACGCAGCCCTCAGAATGACAAGCCAAGATTGGGAAAGGCCCGGAAACGGGCGACACAGCGAGGGATGATGGCAGACGAACACAACACATCGGTACTTCTACCCATTGATATCGAAGCGGAGATGCGCAAGTCGTATCTCGACTATGCGATGAGCGTGATCATCGCGCGGGCGCTGCCCGACGTGCGTGACGGCCTGAAGCCGGTGCAGCGGCGCATCCTCGTGGCCATGAACGATCTCGGCCTTGCCTCAAATAAAGGCTATCGCAAATGCGCGAAGATCTGCGGTGACACGTCCGGCAACTATCACCCGCACGGGGAAGCGGTCATCTATCCCGCGCTGGTGCGCCAGGCGCAGGACTTCAACATGCGCTATCCCCTGATTGATGGACAAGGGAACTTCGGCTCCGTGGACGGCGATCCCCCGGCGGCCATGCGGTACACGGAAGCGCGGCTGGCGAAAATATCGGAAGACATTCTTGCCGACCTCGAAAAGGAAACCGTTGATTTCATTCCGAACTTCGATCAGACCCGCGAGGAGCCGGTGGTGTTGCCGTCGCGGATTCCGAATCTCCTGGTGAACGGCGCAAGCGGCATCGCCGTCGGCATGGCCACGAACATTCCGCCGCACAATCTGCGCGAAATCGTGGATGCGGCGATCCTTTTGATCGAAAAGCCCGACACCTCGCTGAAGGAAGTGATGAAGATCGTTCCGGGTCCGGATTTTCCAACCGGCGCGTACATTGCGGGCAGGGAAGGCATTGAAGCCGCGTATCGCACGGGCCGCGGAAGCTTCATCATGCGCGCCAAGGCCGCCATCGAAGAAGTCGGCAAGGAACGCGAAAACATCGTCATCACGGAGATTCCTTATCAGGTCAACAAGTCCAAGATGATCGAGCGCATCGCGGAACTGGTGCAAACCAAGAAGATCGAAGGCATCGCCGACGTACGCGACGAATCCTCTCGCGAAGGCATGCGCGTCGTCGTGGAACTGAAGCGCGGGGAGGAATCCCAGCTCATCCTGAACAATCTTTTCAAGCACACGCAGATGCAGGAATCGTTTGGGATGATCCTGCTCTCGATTGTTGCCGGCCAGCCCCGCGAGCTTGGCTTGATCCCGATGATCAAGCTCTTCATCGAGCACCGCATGGAAGTCGTGCGCCGGCGCACGATTTTCGAGTTGCGCAAAGCGGAAGAGCGCGAACACATTTTGGTGGGATACCAGATCGCGCTGGATCATCTGGATAACGTGATCCGCGTGATTCGCGGCAGCAGCAGCCGCGCCGAAGCCAAAGAAAACCTGTTCAAGTATTTCACCGAGCAGGAAGTCACCATCACCGAAAACGGCAAGTCCAAGAAGCTTGAAGGCGTGAAGCTCGACGGGCGCAAGTACCGCTTTGCGGGCGCGCCGGAAATCGAAGCGGCCGGCCGTGAAGGCACCGGGCTTGGCCTCAGCTACGCGCAGATCGACGCCATCCTCGAATTACAACTACATCGCCTGACGCAACTTTCGATTGACGAAATTCTGAAGGAATTGAAGTCCATCCGCGAACTCATCGCGGAGCTGCGCGAAATTCTGGCCAGCGACAAGAAGCTGAAGCAGGTGATCATCGGCGAACTACGCGAAGTTCACAAAGCTTACGGCGATGACCGGCGCACGCAGATCGTGGACAAGGTGGACGAAATCAAGCTGGAAGATTTGATCGCCGACACCGACATGCTCATTACCGTGAGCCATGCGGGCTATATCAAGCGCACGCCCGTGGAAATCTACCGCCATCAATCGCGCGGGGGCAAGGGACGCATCGGGGCGCGCACCAAGGAAGAGGATTTCGTCGAGCACCTGTTCATTGCCTCGGCGCACAGCTACATCCTGCTGTTTACCTCCAAAGGCCGCGTCTACTGGCTGAAGGTGTACGAACTGCCGGAAGCGGCGGCGGCCACGCGCGGCAAGGCCATCGCCAGCCTGGTGAAATTCCAGGAAGACGAAAAACTGACGGCGCTGGTGGCGGCGACGAACCTGGAAGAGGAAGGCCGCTTCGTCTTCATGGCCACGAAAAACGGCACGGTGAAGAAATCGACGATCACTGAATTTTCCAACCCGCGCTCCACGGGCATCATCGCCATCAATCTGGAAGACAAGGACGAGTTGATTGGCGCCAAGCTGACCGACAGCAAACAGATGATTTTCCTGGCGAGCCATGAAGGCCAAGCCATTTTGTTCCGCGAAACGGAAGTGCGCCCCATGGGCCGCAACGCCGGCGGTGTGAATGGCATGGACCTGGACAAGGGCGATTACGTCGTCAGCATGGACGCCGTCCAGCCGGACTTCGTGATTATCGCCAAGGAACACAACCAGACCAGCCAAAACCTGGAAGAACTCGACAACGAGCACATCCGGGATTCGCTCACCACCCTGATGCTCACCGTCGCCGAGAAGGGCTACGGCAAGCGCACGGCTCTCGCCGAATACCGCATCACATCGCGCGGCGGCAAGGGCGTGGTGAACATGAAGACCACCGACCGCAACGGCTCGGTGGTGGCTACGTTGCAAGTCACGGAAGAGTCTGACGTCATGATCATCACCGAACACGGCAAAGTGATCCGCGTCCATGCGAACGAGATTCGCGAAGCGGGCCGCTCGACGCAAGGCGTGCGATTGCTGCGGCTGGATGATGAGGACTCCGTCGCGGCCGCCGCGGTACTGCAGGAAGAGGAAGCGGAAGAGAAGAAATAAACCTTGGAGTGCGGCAGCTTGTTTGCCCAGAGCTCTTTTGCGAAGGGCTGCCATCTTTCCAGTCTTTGCCATTCAGATCAAACGAAAATTGGGGCAAACATCGTCTTGCCCCTTTTTTGTTCCCACGTGCGTTACACTACCTGCATTATGAAAATCACTCGCCGCTTGTTTGTATTCTTTGCTTTCTCGATATCCCTAATGATTCTTGCGCTTGCTGGTGCTGCGGGCAGGCCTGCCGCCAGCCACAGCTATCTCGCGTTCGTCGGCACGTACACCAGCAAAATCGACAGCAAAGGCATTTACGCCTACGAATTCGACTCGGAAACCGGCAAGCTCTCGCTGAAAGGTGTTGCCGCGGAAACGCCGGATCCATCTTTCGTACTCGTCCATCCCAGCGGGAAGTACGCCTACGCGGCCAACGAAGGCGAGAAGAAAAGTATGGTTACCGCCTTCGCGATTGACGCCAATGCCGCTAAGCTTACTCAGCTCAATCAACTCCCCGCCCTGGGCCAGAGCCCTTGCCATCTCTCGTTCGATAAAACCGGCAAGTATTTGTTCGTGGCGAACTACTCCTCCGGAAGCATCGCCGTCTTTCCCATTCTTGCCGACGGCCGGTTGGGAGAGCACACCGCTATGTTCCGGCATCAAGGCTCCGGCCCCAACAAGCAGCGCCAGGAAGGGCCCCACGCCCACTGGATTGAAGCATCGCCCGACAACAAATTCGTGCTGGTAGCCGACCTGGGGCTGGATGAAATCGTCAGCTACCGCTTCGATGCGGCCAAGGGCACACTCGCTCCTAACGATCCGCCGTTCGCCAAGCTTGCTCCCGGTGCTGGTCCGCGCCACGGGGCGTTTTCAACGGACGGCAAGTTCTTCTACGTTGTGAGCGAACTGAACGCGACGGTCACTGCGTTTGCCTATGACGGGGAAAAAGGGACGCTCAAGGATTTCCAGGTCGTCTCCACATTGCCGAAGGGTTTCCAGGGCCGTAATGACGACGCTGAAATCGCCATCCATCCCGACGGCAAGTGGCTGTTTGCCTCCAACCGCGGCCATGACACCATCGCAGTCTTCGCGGTCGATCCTTCGAGCGGGATGCTTCGCCCCGCCGGGGAATTTCCCACGGGCGGCAAGGAACCCCGCCACTTCGCCATTGATCCTACGGGCCGCTTCCTGCTGGCTGAAAACCAGTTCTCCAATTCCATCGTGGTCTTTCGCATTGACTCCGCAACTGGCGCACTCACGCAAGTCTCCAAGACCGAAGGCGTGCCCTCGCCCGTCTGCCTGGCGTTCCTCCCAAACATGTAGCGCAGGGAGAGTCCGCGAGCCCTGCGGTTTTTCTCTTGGGTTCGCTGTATCCCGTTTTTTTGGGTATACAGGTTCTCTAAACTCCATTTATTGTATTTAACATTATAGTAATATATTATATGCCGAATGTCACGCTTGCGCCGGATCGAACAAGCCCATCGTTTCTTCTTCGTCACCACAAACCTGACCTCACAATGCGCTTCTCTCTCGCCGACAGAACGCACTCTTGTCCTTCATGAATTGAAAACCATACGCAGTTCCCACGATTTTCTTCTGTTCTCATATGTCGTCATGCCGACCCATATGCATCTTTTGTTGTACCCAAGAGAAACAACACTGACCGATATCCTGCGAGATCTGAAGAGTAGGTGCGCCGCGAGCTTGCACAAGGCCCGTGGTTCCGATGGACCCATCTGGCAGCCCCGTTTCTTTGATTTTGCGTGTAGGAAAGTAAGAGATTTCTGGGAGAAGGTGGAGTACATCCAGCAGAATGCTGTGAGGGCGAGACTGGTGACCGCGGCTACGGACTGGCTGTGGTCAAGCGCCGCATGCAGTGCATGCCCTGCAATACTTCGGCCCGATCCGATCGAATTGCCGGCTGACGGAAATGCCTTGATTTGGCCTGCTCCCTGGCGCTAGAGGGAAGTCGCAAGTGTGAAGGAGCGAACTGCGCAAAACACCCCAAGAGAAAAGCCGCAGGGCTCGCAGACTCTCCCTGCGCTACATGTGGGCTACATGGCCCGCATAAATCACGGTTGCTCTTGGCGCTGGATAGGTTACAATCCCCGCCGATATGGCCAAACGAAAAGCGAAGAAGAGCACAAAACGGCGGAGCAGCAGCAGAAAGTCCAAACGCGCGAAAGTCGTGAAGCTTCCTAAACACGCGGTGACGCTGGTGGTGATTATGCGCGCCAAGGAAGGGCAGGAGCCGCTGCTGGAAGCGGAGTTGCGCGCGCTGGTTGCCCCGACGCGCCGCGAAGAAGGCTGCCTGCAATACGATGTGCACCGCTCGGCGGACCTGCCGAGCCAGTTTCTGCTGCATGAAGTGTGGGAAACGCGCGAGCACCACACCGCGCATACGCGAACGCCACATTTCCTCCGTTGGAATGCGCGCAAGGATTCGTTGCTGGCCGCGCGCGAAGCCACGTTCTGGCAACAAATCGCCTGATCGCCGCCTCATCTCATTGGTGATACTATGAGGCTTTGGTTACTTTGGTGAGTGACAATCTAACCATCATGATTGGTCTGCTCGCAGCCCTTGTTGGGGGCGTTCTTTTCTTATGGCTGCGGGATCGTCTTTACGTGGATCGCACGGGGAAGCCAGCCTCGGAGCGAATACGCGATCAGAAAGAGCGAGCGAACCGACCCATTACGAAAGTCCGGTATCTGGTCCTTTCTGCTCTGGATGTCATAGCTATCGTGCTGTTCGTGCTTGCACTGTTCTGGAGTCGCGACTACAAAGGCTGGGCCATTCTGATTCCACTTTGTATTGTGCTGAACGCCGGCTTTGCTCTTCATCAGCTTCAAGCTAGATGGCGCAGACAGCAGCGCTCCGAGACACCCAGTGTAGTTCCCGATCAACTCTCCGGGCCGGCGAGGTAATACCCCGGGCGGGCGCGGACCTGCAATTCCGGATGATCCACACCCACTTTAATTTCGTGATAGCCGCTGGTGTCCGCGTCGCTTGGCACATACGTCAAGGAATACTGCGAATGCAATTCGCCGCCGATTTCGTCGATTACCTTTTCGATCGAGCGGCCTTTCCACGTACTGACGTGCGAACCGCCCGTGGCGACAGCTGCGATCTCCAATTCGTGTGAGGTCACCTGATCTTTCGCGTGTTGCACGGCCCAAACCGCCAGCGCGAGCAAGTCCACGCCTTCCCTGCTCTGGGCATCGGTGGTTGGCGTCTGCACCGTTCCAGGGGGACCGGGCATGCCAAATGTGCCCTCGGGAGTTGCGCTGATCGGAGGATGGTAATCGGGTTTTCTCTGTAAATCGGCGCGCGTTGACGAAAGCCCCACAGTGTAAATCGTTACATTGGCAAGCTGAGCCCAGCGCAGCACCTCGCCCAATTTCGCCTCGCTTTCCGCGTCGTGGGCTTCCGACAATACGAGCATCACGCGCCGCCTCAGAGGCTCGCCCGCTTTCGGCGCGGCACGGTTCGTCAGGAGTTCCACGCCTTTGGACATCGCGTCAAACAGTTTCGACCCGGAGTAGCCTTCCTTCAGATGGTTCATGGTTCGCTCGACGTCGTCCGCATTGTTCGTAAAATCCAGCAACGTTTGCACCGTGTCGTCAAATCCCACGATGGCCGTTTCGCCCGTAGGCCCGGTCACCTGCTGCGACACCAGGATTCCCATCTTGCGAATCTGCGGCAAGAGCGGCGAAATCCGCGAGCTCGTTTCAACCACAACCACCAGGGAAATGGGTTCACCACCCATTTCAAAATGCGTGATGCGCTGTTCCGCGCCGTTGTCCGTAACGTGGAAATCCTTGCTTTCCAGGTTATGCACCATTTCACCGTTCACGTTGCGGACAGTCACCGGAACCGTCACCAGAATACTTTGCACCTTGAATTTGCTTTCTGGCGGAGCCTGCTGGATGACAACGCCCGGCACGGGCGTCATGGGGCCTTCGGGCGCTTGCGCGTACAGAGTTGCAGCGCACAAGCTCAATGCAGCAAAAGGAAGAAGCCTTAAGGAGTGATGTAATTTTCCCATGGCTGGGTTCACGCTAGCACAGTCCGCCTGGAAACCCGCATGCCGGCCGAGTCCCTCCGAGGCTTGCCGCGTACTTGATTCGACGCACTCAGGGCCAAAGACGTTGCCGCGAGCCATGCGCGCTGCCTACAATCAAAGTTCGTCTGAATTGGAGAACCGCTCATGCCCGACGGCAAACGACTAAAGCCGCAACACGCCCCGAAAGCCCCGCACGAAGATCGCAAGTTCATGGCCAGTACGCCCGCACGGCCGATTCGCATCCTAGGGGAATACATTTATCCGTTAGCGCAACTCAAGAAGGAAGGTATTGGCGACACCATCGTGATGTTCGGCTCGGCGCGCATCGAATCGCACGAAACAGCGGCGGCGCGTTACACGCGGCTGAAACGGGAGAAAACCGGCAGTTTCAGCGAAAAGAGACTGAAGAATCACCGCGCAGCCTTGCGGGAGGCGAAGAGCGCCCTGGAAATGTCCCGCTACTACGAAGAAGCGCGACAGCTTTCGCACAAGATCACCACCTGGGCTCTTTCCCTGGGGCCAAAGCCGCGGCGCTTTGTGGTGTGCTCTGGCGGCGGCCCGGGCATCATGGAAGCGGCCAATCGCGGGGCCTACGAAGCGGGAGGGAAATCGATCGGGTTGTCCATCGAGCTGCCGCACGAGCAGTTCGCGAACCCGTACATCAGCCCCGAGCTGAGCATGAATTTCCATTATTTCTTCATGCGCAAATTGTGGTTTGCGCAGACTGCCAAAGCGCTGATCGTTTTTCCCGGCGGGTTCGGCACCATGGACGAAATGTGGGAAATGATGACGCTTTTGCAGACCGGTAAAATGCACAAGGACACGCTGATCCTGATCTACGGGCGCAAATATTGGAATGACGTCTTGAACCTGAAGGCCATGGTGCGTTGGGGAACCATCAACCAGGGAGAGTTCGAGCAGTTGCGTTATGCGGATACAGTGGACGAAGCGTTTGCAACGGTGCGCGACTGCTTGGAAAAATTGAACTTGCCGGCAGATCCTGTTTTGCAGGCCTATTGAGTTCTTTCCGTTCCGAAACCAGTACCATTTTCCTTTGAAGCGGCCGAGCATGGGCGCCTTGAGGTAGTTACAGACAAAAACAGAAAGGGCGCCCTGGAATGAACAGGACGCCCGCATTTTTTGCGAGCGAATTATTGCGCCGGTACGTACTCCTCCGCGCGCATGGCCTCAAACCGCTTGACCTCTTCCTGATCGTGCAGCAGCACCACCGGGACAACCCGCAACGATTGCCGGCAAAAGTGACACTGCACCCCCTCACCCTGCAGATCCTGCATGAAACCATCCGTGAAGCGATATTCGGTACGCTCGCGCCGCGCCTTTTTCTGGCTATCCGCGCCGCAATGGGGACAGACAAATTCGATGACGTCCAACTGCGGATCGCGGTCCAGAGCCGCCCAGCCGGTGCGGCGCACGCCAACAACCTCTGGAATACGCTTTTCCATTAGGTTTGACCTCCTTTGATCCACGTCCAACGGATTAGATGCTCGGTACGTTAGGGTAGATGCACCCCGGAAAGAGGCGCGGGGCGGCGAATTCCGGGGAACTTGTCGCGGGCCACGGTGTCCAATGCAACAGAGGACGCGCGCACCTCACATCCCTGCGAGCGCGGTGCCGGCCTCCTGTAGACAACCACAGGAGGCTGGTGCCGCAAAACTTCCCCGTGGCTCGCGGGCCAATCTACGGAGGTGTGTGATGAGATTTGAGCGAACAAGTGTCGCCGAAGAAGGCCTGGTTTCCCTGAGGAATTGTTTCCTGGAAGGCAGCGCGGAGGAAGAAAAGAGCGCGCGCAAAGTGCGGCGCCGCGCCATCCTCACTTCCATCATTGTGCAGATCCTTGTGCTCGCTGCGCTTGTGCTGTATCCGATGTTGGGACGCGGCGAACGACTTCCACTCACGGTCGTAACACCTACGGTTCCGTATTCGTATTCCGGAGGGCACCCAAACCAGCCAAAAGGCCCGCGGCAACCGACTCCCCGGCGACAGACCTATGGGATCTCCGCTCCGTCTTACATTCCGCCCACCATTGCGACTACTGATCCCGCGAGGTCAACCCCAGGAGGCGATGAACAAATTGGCACGGGGATTCCCGGTCTGCCGGATGGAGAACGCATTGTAGGTGTCCCAAATGCCCCTGGGCCGGAGAGCGTTCCAGTTAAGCCGCAACCAGAAATGAAAACCAATGAGAAGAAGCGCATCAGCATTGGCCACATCGAACCTGCCATGCTGACTCGTCGCGTGGAACCCGTCTATCCAGCGCTGCCCCGGCAGTTGCATCGAGAGGGCCGCGTGGAATTGCGCGCCATTATTGCCACCGACGGGACGATTCAATCATTGGAAGTCGTGTCTGGCGACCCAATGTTCTACGACTCAGCACTCGCGGCGGTTCGCGAATGGCATTACAAGGCAACGGTATTGGACGGGCAGGCCGTGGAAGTGGAGACGCAGATTAGCGTGATTTACAGGCTGAATAACTGAGCCGCTCCGCGGGCCCCGATGCATATGGGGATGCGAGTAGAGAGTAATTCAATATCGTCCCGAGCAGCGAGAGGGACCTGCTTTTTGCCAGACGCTTCTGGAAAAGCAGGTCCCTCGCCCATTCAAGAACCGAACGGCGCGCGGAATCACGACTTTTTTGATTTAGTCAGAGCGATGGGACTGTGGGAGGCACAGCTCACGTAATCGGTTCGCCAGAGTGGCGAGCGATGGCTTCGCGGGAAAGATCGCGCAGCCGCACCATCTCCGGTAAATGGCCTGGCCCACCACTGGGCATCGCCGCCGAAGGATAAATCGGTGGTGAGAGGGTAATCGTGACGCGCGTGGGACGCGGCAAAAAGGTACGGTCGCGCAGAAACCGCCGCGTGCCCGCCAGCGACACCGGAACGACCGGCGCGCCCGTGGCTACGGCTCCGCGAAACGCGCCAAGCTGAAAGGGCCGCACGCCTTCTTCTGGTACGAACGTGCCTTCGGGAAAAACAAAGACGGAGTCGCCCTGCCGCAGGTAGTGCTCGATTTCATGCACCTGGTGAAGGCGCGAGCCGGCGTCATGGCGGTCGAACGAGAGATGCCCCATCTTGTTGAGGAAAGTTCCGATGAAGGGCATCGCGTTCACTTCGCCTTTGGCCACGAAGCGGTACGTGACACCCAGGGCCATCATCAGCGGCAGCACATCGAAGTAACTCGCGTGGTTAGAGGCATAAACCTTGGCGCCCGGAGTATCCATGTACTCTTTGCCGACAACTTTCACGCGAATGGCCACCAGGAAAAACAGAACTTTCAGGGCGGCCGAAGTGAAGCGTCCCGCCGCTTTGTGATCCTTGAACTGCTTCACGATCATCCACGTGGGCACAATCCACAGAAGGAACACGACAATGAAGTACATGCCGTAGAGCTTCTCAAACGCCGTTCGCAGGCCGCCCCAGATCGTCCGCAACGCCCCTTTCACGGAGGAGACCAAGCCGAGCCGCGCGATCTGCAACCACGCCGGAGGCTTTGCGGCGGTCAGTGTACCTGCCAGGTAGAGCTGTTTGGTCTCATCGCGGCGCAATTTGCCGCTGGACGTTTTCGGGATGCTGCCGGGAGGAATCAGCTCCACGCGATCGGGGGGAAGGCCCAAGCCGCGCGAAACCTGGTCCGTAATCTTCGCGGCAATTGCGGCGCGACTGGCCGGTTGCGTTTCGCGGGATTCAGCGACAATGACCAGCTTCTCCGTGCCGCTATCTTCATCTTTCAATCCAAACGCCACCACGCAGCCTTTGCGGATTCCCTCGACACTCGATGCCAACCCTTCCACTTCATGCGGATAGAGATTGCGCCCGCCCTTGATGATGATGTCCTTCACGCGGCCGGTGACGTAGATTTCACCAGCGGCGCGATAGGCGCGGTCACCGGAATTCAGCCAGGGATATTCGTCGGGCGGTATGGCAGGGCCACGCGGAAAAAGCTGCGCGGTCGCTTCGGGATTGTTGTAATACCCACTGGTCGCCGAGGGCCCGCGGAACCACAGAAATCCTTCCATGCGATCGGGAAGCTCGTCGCCCTCCCCATCCACGAGCAAAACATCGTGACCTGCCAGAGGCTTTCCCGAGGAGACAAAGGAGATGCTGCCCTCCTCACCGGAAGCGGCCGGAACGGCGCGGCCCTGAATTGTAAAGGCGTCGCGTTCCACGCAATCCACAAGCGGTCCGCGACCGAGCGGCGGCACAGTTACCCCCAATGAAGCCTCCGCAAGACCATAGACGGGCAGCAGGGACTCACGCCGAAAGCCGAACTTGGCGAAACGCTGCGCAAATCGCTCCAGCGTATCCGGGTTGACGGGCTCCGCTCCATTCAGCGCCTTGCGCCAAGAGCTGAGGTCCACCCCTCCCATCGCTTTGTCGGAAACCTTGCGGACACAAAGCTCGTAAGCAAAATTCGGCGCGGCGGCGACGGTGCCTTTGTGTTTGCTGAACGCCTGAAGCCAGCGCTCGGGCCGCGTCAAGAATGCCAGCGGCGACATCACCACCACCGGGACACCGTAGAGATACAGCGTGAGCCATGCGCCAATCAGACCCATATCGTGATAGAGCGGCAGCCAGGTCACGCCGACATCTCCGGGACCGAGTTGTACGGCTTGTGCCAGCGCGCGCATGTTCGCCAGAAGATTCGTGTGTGTCAGGACCACGCCTTTCGGATCGCCTGTAGAACCTGAAGTGTACTGGAGCAGGGCAATGTCGCTGCCCTTGCGCATGCGGCTGCCCGTAAGGAACGCTGGAAGTGCTCCGGGCGCGGGCGGCGGCTCTTTTTCGGCGGCTTCCAGCAATTTCCCCGAGTCCATCACTGCGAGCAGCGATTTCACGCGCGGCTTCAACAGATTGGCAACGGCCTCCGCGCGGCGAAACGTCAACAGGAGGCAAACCTCCGCGTTGTTCAAGATGGCGGATTGCCGCTCAGCGTACTCTTCGATGCGATCCGCTCGGAACGGCGGGTAAATGGGAACAGGAATCGCACCCGCCAGCAGAATTCCGGTGTAGCAAATGAAGAACTGACGCGAGGTGGGCAGCATCAGGGAGACGCGCCCTCCAGCGGGAACGCCGCGCCGCGCCAATTCTTCAGCGCACTTCTGCGCGGCGGTGAAGAGTTCCCCGAAGGTCAGCGTGAAATGATGTTCGCCCTGCTCGTCATCTTCCGTAATCAGGAGATGAGCGCGCGTGGCGTCGCGAGTTCCGCGGTAGCGGATCACATCAATTAGCGTTTCCGCAGTTTCGACGATGGATTCAGCGGCTTCCGGCTGAAGTGTCTGCTCGGTCACGGAAGCGCGCAACACGGAAGCATCCTCGTCGTTGGGCGCGGGAGCGCCGGGAGCCATCAGGATGGCTCGGATGAGCTCGTCTGGCGTGCTGGCTTCCGCCGCGAGCGTATCCGGCAGGCGCACGGCAAAGGCATCTTCCAGGCGCGTGAGGAGTTCGACGCGTTCGAGGCTACCAAGTCCCAGATCGCGGTCGAGATTGGACGAAATAGAGAGCTGAGCTAAGGCGCCGTGGCTGCCGAGTTCTTCGAGGAGTCCTCGCACGACATCCAGCACGCGTTCGCGTACGCCAGGCAGGTCCAATTGTGTGGAGGATGTTGCCAAGATTTCCCCTGATTCGTGGGCTTCGCGAGAGGCTAACACGCGCTGCGGTGATTTGCCATCTCCGCGGGCTCCGCTCCGAGCGTAGAGCGAGCCGGCTAGCCCTCGCGGCGCTTACGCCCCGCGGGATTTCGCCGCGTACCCCGGTGGCATCAGCGTCGTGGACAGATCGACGTCGCTCAAATCCACCTTGCTTAAATCCGTTTCGCGCAGGATGGCAATGCCCATATCCGCGCCGGAAAAATTCGCGCCGTCCACGCGGGCATCGCGGAAATTTGCATTGCGCAACAGCGCGTGCTGGAAATTGGCGCCGCTCAAGTCGCAGCGGAAAAATTCCACGCCGCTGGCCTGTGCTCCCGTCAAGTCGGCGCCCGGGAGAACCGCCTCGGTCATGTCCGTATTGCGCAGATCGGCTTTGCGCAGCCGCGCCCCGCTGAGGTCCGCGCCAGGCAGACGCGCGCCGCGAAGGTCGCTGCCCTCGAGATTGGCGTTGCGCAGGATGGCACCCGCGAGATTGATCTTCGTAAAATCCGCGCGGGAAAGATCCGCGCCGGTGAAATCAGCGCGCGCGCCTCCTTCCTTCCCGCTATAGAATCGTTCGTGCGCCTCCAGGATGGCAGCCACGGTCTTGCCGTTGTGTTTAATACTCTTGAGTTTGCGAAGTCCCATAGTTTCGTATTTTCTCTCGTTGGATGAATATCACTCTATTTTACCGGAAGGAGCGTCGCACAGGAAACGCCCCAGCCCATCGGGTTTGGCTGAACAACCGGCGGGGCCACGGAGTATGCTAGGTACTGCAGGCACCCAGACTGAAAAAGGAAGGAAAACGATGCGAAGGCTGTTGCTCCTTGGCGCGATGTTCGTGGCGGCCGTGCCCGCATGGGCGCAGGTGGATGAGATTGTGGCCAACCTGTCCGGCGGGCGCGTCATCGTCCATGTGGCGCGCGATGCCATTATCTTTGCGGGGATCAGCCAGCCGTTGGAAGCGAAAAGCGTCCCACCGCGTGTAGCTTCGATGGACGCAGGGCACGTCGGAATTTTCTTTGGTGCCGAGGAGTGGCAGGTGCCGGCGCAACCGCGGCCCATCCGCCTGGATCACGACATCGAGCATATCGTCCGGCCCGACCCACACTACATGCAGCCGGCTGGCAGCGGTGAGAGCGATCTGGAGCAACTTGGCGTGATCTTTCTGGAAAAGTTGCGGCCACTGGTTTCCCAGCTCCACCACAAGATTGATTTGAAGCCCGATGAACCGCTCCTGGAAATCGTGCTGATTGGGTATGCGCCAGAGGGTTACGGGGCGGAGGTCTGGCTGGTTGAATATCGCGTGGAGCAGGACTCCATCAGCTCTCAGGCCGATTACCTGGAGACGAAGCCGTTACGCCCACGTTTTACGCAACTCTATCCCCCGGAAAAGCACGCAGCGCACACACTCGTCGAGGTGCGATTCCCGAACGATTCGCAGGAAGTGCCACTTTTGGGGTTGATTCAACAGAACGATCCCCGCATCGCGCGCTTGAAGTCCTCTGAGCCGCGGTTTGCAAAAGTCGTCGATTTGATCGAGCGCGGCCAGGCGCAAAAGGCCGAGCCCAAAGATTCTGCCGATTTCATGCGTGCGCTGTTGCCTCTCCTGGCAGGGAAAGCTACCTTTTTCGAGGGAACGATGAGCGAACAGAGCAGACTCGAGTGGATCGTGCCGCCGGAAGAGCCCATCGAGAAGCGGGCGGAGGACAAGAATCGGCCGCCTGAAGCACCAACTCTGCAGCGCAAGCCGATCCCTTAGGATCTTACGGCGGACTGCGGTTTGATCGGTGGCGATTGCACCACGATCGTATCCCCAGGCTGCACAATGCCGCCACGCAAGACCCGGCACAGCATGCCGCGGCGACCCTGCAACTCCTGTTGTAAGCCGGTGCGGATGGTCTCCATCAACTCGCAGGGTTCGCAAACGGTGCTGACTTCCAGATGCACACCGCCGATGAGTAACGTCTGGCCCACCTGCAATGCGTTTACGTCCAGACCCTCCGTGGTGATGTTTTCGCGCGTGATACTCGGCGTCAGTTTCATGCTGCGTAGCGTTTCCACATCCACCAGCAGCACCTGGCGCTTGCCGCCCGGGCGGGCGTGGGCGCAGCCTTCCAGGCCTGAGTTTTCGACGGCGCGGGCCATAAAGAGCTCTTCCATGGGGGCGCGGCGTTTTGGGGCGCGGAAAAGATGCAGGACCTTAGCCAATATCTTTAGTCTCCTGCCGCCGAGGTTTGTTGTTGGTGGCGGCCGATATCTTTGCGGTAGTGCATTCCGTCAAAATGTATCTTCGCGGTGGCCTGGTAGGCTTTTTGAAGGGCTGCAGCCAACGTATCTCCGGTAGCGGTGAGGCCCAAGACTCGGCCACCACTCGTGACGATGGCATCGCCTTGCCGGCGCGTTCCCGCATGTAACACCTTTACGTCGGGGACGAGAGCCGCCTCGGCCAGTCCCTTGATTTCCTTGCCAGTTTCAAACTTCCCCGGGTACCCCCCGGATGCCAGCACGACGCAAGCACTGGCGCCGGGCCTCCATTTCAGCTTGGCAGGATTCAACTTTCCCGCAGCAACGTCTGAAAGCACCTCCGCCAAATCAAAATCCATGCGCGCGGCAATGGCTTGTGTTTCCGGATCACCCAAGCGGCAATTGAATTCCAGCACTTTGGGCCCTTGTTTCGTCAGCATGAGGCCCACGTAAAGGAACCCTTGGTAGTGCAAACCGTCTTTGGCAAGGCCTTGAAGGGTCGGTTCCACGATCGTTGTTTGAATCGTCTGGCGCAAAGCCGGAGGCAGGAGCTCGTCCGAGGAATACGCGCCCATTCCGCCGGTATTCGGCCCTTGATTATTGTCGAAGGCGCGCTTGTGATCTCGTGTGGGAACCAGAGATGCGGAATGCTCGCCGTCGGTCAGCAGGATGAACGAAAGCTCATCGCCTTCCAGGGTTTCTTCGAGCAGGATGCGTTTGCCGCCCTCACCCAGTTCGTTCTTTTCCATGACGCGCTCGATGAATCCTGTCGCCGCATCGGGATCCTCCGCCAAAAACACGCCTTTCCCGGCGCAGAGGCCCTCGGCCTTGATAACCACAGGCCAATCCACCGAGCACAGCGCTGAATAAGCAGCGCCGGGCGAATCGTAGGAGCCCACCATTTCTGCCGTGGGAATGTTGTGCCGCAGGAGAAATTCCTTGGCGAAAATCTTGCTGCCTTCGAGCTGCGCGGCTTGTTGCGATGGGCCAACCACGGCGCGTTTGTGTTGCCGGAAGGCGTCCGTCAAGCCGTTGACCAAAGGAAGCTCTGGTCCGACGACGGTCAAATCTGGAGAAAGTTTTCCCGCCAGCGTCAGCAGCGCTGAAACATCCCCTGCATCCGCGGCCACGCACTCCGCCGCAGTGGAAATTCCGCCGTTGCCCGGCGCGCACCAGACCTTTTCGACACTGGCACTCTGCCGAAGCTTCCACACCAGAGCATGTTCGCGTCCGCCGCCGCCAATCACCAAAACTTTCATGAAATCCGCCTCGCAAGCACATCTTTCGAACGATAGTCCGCCGGTCCGGGTGTGTCAATCGGGCCCATTTTGCAGCCCCGCGGCGTGGCATCAGAATGCCCACTCTTGTGAGCCCTGCGCTCATCTCCCCTCGTTACGAATACGTCAAGCTAACTACTTAGCGCCACCTGTACTTCGGTGTTCGGCTCTTAGTCTTCCACGCACTTAATCTGAAATGACAGATTCCAGTCGATTGGAACGGAGGCGGGGCCTTCGGGAGAACACGATGCTGATCCCTCTACGTCACGAAAGCATGCGCGGCCGACGATGGCCCATCATTACCTTTGTCCTCATCGGGTTGAACATCTTGATCTTCCTGATGACCC
>Ga0209517_10002599_pt1 | contig 25196 bp, 18 predicted proteins | sample PeaSoiMetSII2010_FD_187695 | JGI IMG/M metagenome (GOLD analysis project Ga0209517, IMG submission 187695) | Peat soil microbial communities from Weissenstadt, Germany - SII-2010 (SPAdes) (version 2) | ecosystem: Environmental > Terrestrial > Soil > Wetlands > Peat | place: Germany... | reverse complement strand
CGGCGATCCAGGGTGAGCTGATGCGCTTCGCCGGCGGCGCCGGGTCCCACAGGAACGGCGGGCCTTGGCGCGGACAGAGCGCGTAGCGGTCGAACTTGTCGCGCGCCCATTCGCCGATATGCGTGCCGGTGATGTAGCGAATATTGTCGAAGTTGAAGCACAACACCGCGCCGAGGCCGGATTGCTTCACTGAATTCTGGGCTCGCTCAAAACGTTCCCGAACAAGGCGGGCGTAATCAATGCCTTTTTCCCAATCCTTGGCCATCGTGCCCCAACTGGCCGTCGAATGCCGCCGATTGTATTTCATCCGAACCTCCCTTCTTGCTGCGCCATCCCATCCTGGGACTACCGGTCATTGAGCAAGACATAAAAACCGGCAGGGCCATGTGGTGAAGCACGTGGCGCCCGTCCCTCTCGTCGAAATTGTTCAAAAAAAAGAATAGCCAACAGAAACATGATCGACGTTGATCCAAATCAATCGCTACGCCGGCCAGTAATCACCTCCAGCCTGGCCATCGCACCGTCTCTTGCACCAGTGCAAACACCGGTGCTTGCATCGGTGCTAAGAGCAGGCTCGATCAATCGGACAACTGCAAGGCTGCCTTCGCCGGATGCTTACGGCTTAGGCGTCGCAACACCGGTCCCAGAATCCTATCCGCGCGCGCTCAGGGGCGTGGCCGGATGCGATTTCCTCGATGATCCAGATGACGCGCGCGCTGCTGGGCGCAGCCCGCCAACCGTCACGCTGAACCACAGCGAACGACACATCGTGCCGAAAGCCTTCAATGCGGACTTGAGATTCACCAAGGCACCCGTGTCATCCCGGGTGCGTATTTTCTTTATGTTTAACTGACCTCCTCATACATCTTGACCACGACGTGTGCGCCTTGGATGTTTCTGTTGGTTTGCTTGATCTCTCGATGACTCTCGCTTTGCAGGTACTTGCGAATGCTCTCCTCATTATCCCACTCCGAATATGAGATGTATTCGCCAGGGATGTCCCCGCATCGCAGCAGCCGCTCCGAAAGACAGCCCGGCTGCTGAATCATCAATGGCGCGCATTTCTCCTTCCAGTTTCGCTCAGCCTGCTTCGCCATATTCGCGGGGAATGTGGTGTGGATCATGCGGATGATTGACATGCTGCCCCTCCACGGGTGAAGTCTTGTTGCCGATAACACATGCGAAATCTGTCGCTCCGCTTGCGCTGGAGCACCAAACCGATATTCCCCCGATGACCGGTCTTGCCGCCTTCAGAATGCTCCATTTCGGCCTAAGCAGCAAGGCGGATCCCGTGCTGGACCTTCATCTGCATGGCCGTTTCGGCTCCGACCATCGGCGCAACTCCCGAAGCATTGCTGCACGCCTTAGGTGACACTTCGAGGCACGCCGATCGCCTCGCACGGACACGATGGTCTAGGCGATCGACGAGCGCAGACGCTTCGGCTCCGGCTGCAGCTTCTCGTCATCCGCGGTCGCGGTGGAGAGGCGCTCGATTCTCCCATCGGCATGGACCCGCAGGATCTCTCCGTGCTCGATCGCGCCGAGGCCGCGAACCCCGACCACCATCGGGACGGCGCATTCGCGGGCGAGGATCGCGACATGGCTGAGCCAGCCGCCGATCTCGCAGACGAGCGCCTGGGCCCGGCCGAAATAGGGCAGCCAGGCCGGGTGCATCATACGGCTCACGATGATATCTCCGTCGGCGAAGTCGCGGAGCGGCGCGCCGCTCTCGGCCTCGGTGAGGGAGACGACGCAGGCGCGCCCGGTCACGGGAGCGCCGTTGGACACCAGAGTCCCGGCGAGCGCGCCCGCCACCGGTCCCAGCGCCGCTTGCGCCCCGGTGAGCGGCAGCGTCTCGATCGCGGCAGTGTCGAGTTCCGAGGGAAGCGGCGCTACCCCAGCAAAGACCGAAGCCTCCGCCCGGCGCTCCGCAATGAGCGCCCGCGCGCGGGCGAGCGCCTCCGCGTCGGAAATTGCGGCGATCTCGGCGAAGGCGAGCCGAAAGATTCCGCCAGCGAGACCGAGGCGCCGGTCGAGAGCGAGAAGGATGCGGCGGAGCAACGCGATCTGCCGCAGCGATTGATGCTTCGCCTCTTCCTTGAGGGTCTGGAACCGGCGGGCCCGTTGAACCAGCGCAGCGAGGGCACGGTCGTTCCATCCGGATTCCGGGCTGGGTTTCGCGGCACGGCTCGGCGGCGCCGGAGCCTTGTCGATGCCGGCGACGAGCGCCGCCGCCTGGGCGCGGTCCTCGCCGTAACGGGCTTGCGCCAGCTCGTAGTCGAGCGGCGCGCGATGGCCGAAACCGGCGAGGAAGGCATCGATGCGCGCCTCGCCGCGCTTTTCCGCGGCGGCAGCCAGCGCCTGCGCCATCGGCGTGTCCGCAATGCCGGCAAGATAATGCGCCGGATCGAGACCGCGCTTCTCGAGAGCGGCCTTTGCCTTCTCCAGATAGAATTGCACGGCGATGTTGATGACCTCGACATGCGCGGCGGTCTGGCCGACATAATCGGAGCGAACCGCCTCGAGCTGCGCCTGCAAAGCCGCGGTGGACAGGCGGTCGAAATCGACCGCCTCGAGCACGGTGACACGCTCCGCCAGCTCGGGAACGAAGTGCTCCTGGTAATCCCGCTCGATCGTCTTGCCCATGCGGCGGAGCTGCATCGCTGCCTGCAGACCCACCTGCACCGCCCGCCTGTGCTCCTCGTGGCGGTCGACATAAAGCCGACCGAAGACCGAGACGAGATAGGGACGCGAATCATCGTCGACAAAATAGCGCAGCCGTAACATGCGGCAGGCCAGATCGACGCTGCCGCCGGCCTGCCAGAGCGACTGCATGAGGTCGAGCGACAGCGGCGTCGGCCGCGGCAGGAGTTCCGAGATCTCGTTCTGGGCGAGGGACACGCGCTCGCCCGGCACCGCGGCGGCAACCGCCAGCACGCGCGCCCGCTCGCGCTCTCGGCGCAGGGCCTTGCTGTCGTTCGCGAGTTGAGTCCGGGTGATGTCGCGGCTCTGCAGGATCGAGAACCGGCCGTCGCAATAGGCCCATTCAATGTCCTGGGGCGCGCCGAAGATGGCCTCGATCCGCCGGCCGAGGGCGATCAGCGGCGCGAGATCGACGGGCGGCGGCGCATCGCCGACGAGCCGGCCGGTGCAGCGGCCGAGGAGATAGGTCGCGGGCGCCGCGGCGCCCGCGACGAAGGCGTCGGCGGTTCCCGGCACCATCTCGACCATGGCGAGGCCAAAAGAGGTGGGCGCCTCGGTGAAGAGGACGCCGGCGTATTCCGCAGCGATCATCGGCTGGAGAACGATGTTGCCGGCACCTTCGGTGCCATAGCTCTCGGTGCGTGCAGTGAAAGAGGCTTCGACCGCGGCGATCGCCGCGGCAAGGCCGCCGCGGTCGACGTTCAGCACGGATTCGAAGACCCCGGCGAAGCTCCGGTCTGAGCCGTCCTCCGCCTCGGCGGAGCTGCGAACGGCGAGGGGGCGGCGGCCGCTCCGCCGCCACAGCCGGTCGAGCTGCCGGCGGCGCTCGGCTTCGGACGCGCTCCCGAGGCGCGCGAGAAAGGCCGCGGTCAGCACGAGGCCGTCGGGCGCCGGCAGGCCGTGCCTGAGAATGACGCCGAGGCGCTCCGCCTTGTTGCCGCACCCCGGCGCCAGATGCGCTTCGGCGAGGCGGATGACGCCACTGCTCCGGGCGCGCCGCTGGACCCGGGCCTGGCGCAGCGGCGCCAGGTTGATCGCGACTATGGCCCGCTGCAGCAGCATCAGACCGGCGCTGGCGACCATGTAGAGATCGGCGCCGGCGCTCAGATAGAAGGCAAGGCCGGTGAAGGCCGGGAAGCCGATGACGAGGGAGGCGATCCGCTGCTTGCGAGTCCGCGCGACCGAGAGCATGAGATAGAGGATGACGAGCGCGCTGAAGGCCGCGGGCATCAGAAGGGTATGGTCGCGGCTGCCGAGGTCCGGCATCCACCACAGCGCCTGCGGACGCTCGTGCACGGCGGCGTTGACCGCCGCGACCGAGAGCGCGAGAACCGGCAGGAAGGCGAGCGCCAGGAGGTTGCGGCCGGGCGTCATGCCGTGGCGGCGATGGAGCGCCGAAAGCGCCCGGGAGAAGCGTCTGCCGTCGCCGCCGAGACGCCGCTTCAGCGCCGCGATTTCCCCGGACAGCGTTTTGAGCGTCGCCTGATCGCGTTCTGCCTTGAGCGAGACGGGCAGCACGAGAAGACGAGACAGCAGGGCGAGCAGCACGATCGCGGCCGGCAGCCCGATGCCGCGATCGGCGAGCCAGACGACGCCCTTGCCCAGGGTCCGCGACGCCCGCGTCCAGACGGTCGCGCCGACGCGGTCTCGCCACGCCGCGACATAGGGCGGCTCCGGCGTCGCGATGTAGTATTCCCAGGGCATCGTATAGCGGCCGCGCACGTCGAAGCCGGCGCGGCTCAACTCGAGACCGAGAACCGTCGACATGAAGCAGCTTCGCCGGTCGTAGCAGGCGAGCACGACCGGCTGCCTCGGAAGCGCTGCAATGCGCGATTTGAGGACGGCGGTCGGCAGGCGGCGGATCGCGATGTTGATGGCGCCGGGGATATGGCCGTGCTCGAATTCGCCGGGATAGCGCGCATCGATGACGAGCGCATGCTCGTGCTCGATGAGCTCATGGACCGCCGCCGTGCTGAGGAAGACGCTGTCGTTCCGGTAGCTCGGCACGCCGCGGAGCTGATCCGGCGAACGCAACTGCGAATTGCTCATGCTGCCGCCTTCCGCGATCCACTTCTCCAGGCCGCCGATCACGAAATTGCAGGGAATGCCTTGCGCGCTCAGCGCCGCACAGGTCTCGCTGCTGCGGTTGCCGTTGTGGCAGATCAGCACGTTGCGCTGGTTCTTGAAGTCGATTCCGGAGGCGGAGAGATCGGGCCAGCGCACCGGCGTGAAATGCCGGAGCTCGCCGAGCTGGGTCTCGCCGGTTTCGCGGGTGTCGATGAAGTTGGTAGCCGCGGCCTGGCCTTGATCGGCCTTCAGCAGCAGCGCCGCCAGCTCCTGCGTGGTGATGCCGTTGGGATCCTTGATCTGCTCGCTGTAGGATTCCTCCTTCAGCGTCGGATCGAGGATGGGCTCGCCCGGATTGTGCGACGGCCGCACCAGCGTCGCCTGGAAGCGGGCCAGACGGGCGTCGTCGCGGGCGAGGTACTGATAAAGGTTGCCGCCGAACGACAGCACCATGACCGCGAGCGCGATCCACAGCACGAGACGCCGCCGCGGGCTTGCCGGGGCCGGGGTCCCGCGTCCGAACGTCAGGCGGCCGCTGGTCATGGCCAGGCCGCCGACCACGGCCGCGGCCAGCATGGCGATCTGCGACAGGCTCGACAACGAGCCAACGATCAGATCCGGCGAGGGGATGGCATAAGCGGGAACGGGAAAGAACGTCGCGAACGCGACCACAATCACGAGGACAAAGCCAATCATTAACAGTCCCCCCTGCTGCGCCGGCACAACGACTTTCCGAGGGTTTCTTCGGCTTCAGGAAGCGCGCTCGCGATGCCCCTCACTCCTGGGCGCGAAAAGCACGGCCCCGCCGATGCGGCCTCGACGGCTCGGCCAGACATGGTTAATTACATATATATTACACATCAGTTGCAAGGGGTTTTTGGCCATTCTTTAAGTAGTTAGTGACCTAAGACTATTCCTGGTAGGTCGCAAGCAAATTACCGCTAGGAATAGAAACCAGCCGTTCTTGATTGGCCGCGACGTATCCTTGCCGGCGGCCGATCTCTTCTTGGCAGCCTGCTCTACAGGTTGTTTCAGGCCCGGGCGGAAATCCTTCCGGTCCCAGGTTTTTTCAGAAAGCCTCTGAGTCGTAAACGAGGGATCGCGTCGGCAACACTCAACCGGTGCTGGCGCGGAAGACGCCGAGCTCCACGACCTCGGCCGTCGTGGTCGGTGCCAGGAGGCGCGACACCGGAAGCGAGAAGCGGACGGTGGTGCCGACCCCGACCTCGCTGGTCAACTCGAAAATGCCACCATGAAGCTCGACGAGCGCCTTGGCGATCGGCAGGCCGAGCCCGGAGCCGGTCTCGCGGCGCGTATAGGCGTTCTCGATCTGGGCGAAGGGCTCGAGAGCCTTGCTGATCTGTTCGGCCGCAATACCGATCCCGGTATCGGCGATGGTGACGAGGATGCCGAGGTCGCGGTCGACGCTTGCGGAGATCGTCACCGAGCCGCCGAAATGCGTGAATTTGACACTGTTCGCGACCAGGTTGAGCAGGATCTGCTTGAGCTTGCGCTCGTCGGCGCGGACGAAGGGCAGCCGCGCCGGAAATTTTTCGATGATCCGCACACCGCCTTCGCGCGCGCGGGTGCGCATGAGGGCGAGCGAGGTTTCGATTGTCCGCAGCAGATCGACCTCGCTCTCCTCGATCGACATCTTGCCCGACTGAATCTTGGAAATGTCGAGAATGTCGTTGATGATCGACAGGAGATGCTCGCCGGAGCTGTTGATGTATCCGACGTATTCGCGATATTTCGGATTCTCGACGGGCCCGAAGACGCCCATCCGCATGGTTTCCGAAAAGCCGATGATGGCGTTGAGCGGCGTGCGCAGATCATGGCTGACGTTCGCGAGAAACGCCGATTTGGTGCGGTTCGCCGCCACTGCCTCGGCATGCGCCGCCTCGCGCTCGATGTCGTACTGCTCCTTCCGCGCCAGAAGCTCGCCGAGCTGATTGACGGATGTCTCGAGATCGCGCAGCTCCAGCGGCGTGAAGACGGGGAGCCGGATGACGCGGTCGAATACGCCGTCGCGGAACTCAGCCAGGCGTGCGCCCATGCGCTTGAGCGGAACGATGGCGAGGCGCGTTATCAGCATATAGAAGAGCAGGCTCATCGTCAGGCAGATCGTCCCGATAGTCGCGGCGAATACGAATCCGTGCTGATTGATCTGCCGATTCGCGGCGGAGAGATCCCAGACGGCGGAGAAGGTCCCGAAGAACTCGCCTTCGAGACGAATCTGGCGGAAGAAGGACTGAATCTTCCTAGTGCCAGACTTCTGTTCGCGATGCTGGGTGAAAAGCGGCTGGCCCGCGGGGTTCAGGATCTGCAGCGACACGAGATTCGAATCGCGCTGCATCAGATTTTGCATCGTGGTCTCGATGCGCGGAACGTCCTGGCTGATGATGTCGTCGGTGGTAGCATAGACGAGGAGATCGAACTTGCGCTCGTTCTCCGTGATCAGCTGCGAGGTGAGATAGCCGCGCTCGAAGTTGCGCACGATGAGCCCGGCGGCCGTCGAGACGACGGCGGTGATGAGGATAAGTGCCAGCAGAAGTTGGACCGAGAGCGAGGTCGGGCACAGGCGGGAGGAGGGCTTTAGACGGAGCGGCAGCATCGGCCGGCTCACGACGCGGGTTTGCGGAAGAACAGTGGATTTTCCACGATCGACGAGCGGATGATTGCGTAATTGTCGTCGGTCGCCAGAAGGAAGCCGTCGAACCGCAGCGTCGCCAGCGCCGCCTTGTCCTGAATGCCGAGGAGCCCCTGGCGAAGCGCCGCGATGACCCGGGGATCGAGCCCGGCGCGGGCGACCCACGGCTTGGTGACGTTCGGGAAGGAGGCGAGCTGCCGGATCGGCACGCCCTGATTGACGAGCTTCTGAAAGATCGTGCCCTCGAGCGCGCCTGCGTCGAACTGGCCGGACGCGACCGCATAGGCGACGCGATCGTGACGATCCAAATAGTCGAAGCTCTTCAGATCCTCGGCCCTGATGCCGTGACGTGCGAGATAAAGCTGCGCCAGATATCGCCCGATGGTCGATTGGTCGTCGCCGAAGGCAAAGCTCTTGCCCTTCAGGTCTTCGATCCTCGTGATGCTGCTCGTGGCACTGACGCAGATCACGCCTTCGAAGAAGCGGGAATCGCCAAACCGTTCCGCCGCGATGATGGTAATGCCAGGCGCCTTATCCTTGGCATCGACATAGGAAGCGGGGCCGAGGCGCGCGAAATCCAATTGACCCTGGATCAGCCGCTCCGTGCCGAGCTCGTAGCTGCTCAGCACTTCCATCGCGATCGTGACCTTCTCGCCCAGAGTCTGCCCGACGGCCTGCTCCAGGAGATCGAGCGTTGGGCGAAGCTGCTGGACCATCGCCGACGGTTTGTCGGAGGTATAGACCCCGAAGGTGAGGCGAACGTCCGCGTAGGCACGGTGGAAGGTGGTCAGCAGGAAGCACGCGGCGGCGAGGACGCCGAGCCGGCGGAAAAAACGCGTTCGAGATAGCACGGCGGCCATGACAATTTCGGGGCAAAAGCGAACCGGCGAGGGCTCGGACCGATTACACAGCACCCTGGTTAAGCAATTGCTAACCTCTCTTATTCTGTGCGCCCCGAGGGCGCGGAACAACCGAACCTACCGAAAACCTGACGCGGCACGGATTTCGCCGAGCACCCGTAATCGGTCCGATGAGGTCCCGGCAGGATCTGGAGAAAGAGTATGTTCGGCTGCGACGCTTGGTCGCGGACCTGTCGCTCGCGAAGCAGGTTCTGAAGAACATTGCCTCGGGAAACTTGTAGCGCCCGACCATCGCCGGCAGGCGGTTGGGCGGATGGCACATTTGGCTCAAATAAGCAACGGAATGCGATATCAGAATCGGGGCGTCAACGCGGTAAAATTGCACGTCATCCGGGGAATGCGGGCTTATCCGTTGCGACGCGGCGCAGCGTATCCGAGCCGACTGGACAGCTCATATGCCGTTTGCCTCACCATCTCAATGACCTCTCTCCGTCGCTCGCGCTTGAAGCGATAGCTTGGCACCGTTGCGGTGATTACCGCCGCAATCTGCCCACGCAGGTCCCGAACGATGGTCGCGACAGCGCTCACCTCCGTTACGAATTCGCCGTCATTCGTCGCGTAGCCTTGCAAGCGTATTTGCTCGAGTTCGCGCAGCAGCACGGTCGAATCGGTTATTGTTCGCTCGGTGAAGCGCTGAAGCGGGCGAGACAATATGTGATCGACCTCGCTCAATGGGGCATGCGCGAGAAAGGCCTTGCCTGACGCCGTGGCATGCGCCGGGTTTCGCCGTCCCGGCGGAGCAAAGTGCATAATGGCATTCGCCCCGAGAGCCTGCTCGATGCTAACGGCTTCCTCGCCGTTCCAAATGCTGAGATTAATGGTCTCGCCACTGCGCTGCGCGAGATCCCGGAGATGGTATCGCGCGAGCTCGACGACTTTCAGATTGTTGAGCAGCGGTGCCGCTAGGACGATCACGCCGATGCCGAGATGGAATCGCCCCGAGGACGCATCTCTCTCCACCAGTTTTCCCTCCGCGAGCGTGCCGAGGAGGCGGGAGACGCTGCTCTTGTGTAGACCGATGCTTGATGCGATCTCCGTTACGCCAAGGGTTTGCGCCGTCGCGGAGAATAGATTCATGATCTGTATCGCATGGCGCACGGCTATCACCGTGCCCGGCCGCGCCGGCGGCCTTTGGTTCTGACCCCGCCGCGCGTGACGCCGCGAGACGGTCGCGGCTGATTTCCCTTGCAGAGTCACTGGCATCTCCAAACCGCTTCCGGTTGACACCCCGCATCATCTTGCACGTATAATTCCGTTGCAACAGCGTTGCGCACTGCGCAACAACGGCCACGAGGGATCTGGGGTATGCGGTGAGGCGCGGCGCAGGAACCGGGCCCGCGCTCCCGGACGAAATCGCCCGGCTTATCATCGCGTTTGAGATGCGTACATGGCGCGCGGCTATTCTGGAATCCGGATTGCAGTCGTGCAGACATTCACCGCTGAGAACGCAGCCGGAATAATGCTGCTGCCCCGCATCGGACAAGGAGAGGGCTAGTCGCGCCAATGGAAAGCTTCCGAGAATTGCTGCACTGGCTCGAGAGCCGCGGCGAGCTCGCCAAGGTGAGCCGCGAGGTCGACCCCCGTCATGAACTCACCGCGGTAATGCGGCAGATGCAGAAGGCTGCCAACCGCGGTCTGCTCTTCACCAAGGTCCGTGACAGCAACATGCCGGTCGCCACCAACATCTTCGGATACCGACGGACGGTGGCGGCGTCGCTCGGGCTGGAGGAGTCGGTGCTCCTGCGCAGCCTGGTCGCCATGGAGAATCGGCGGCTTCCGGTTGAGCGCATCGAGACCGGCCCGGTCCAAGAGGTGGTGAAGACTTGCACCATCGATATGGCGCGCGATCTGCCGCAAATTGTCTACTCGGAGCTCGACGCCGGAGCCTATATCACCGCGGGTGTCCTCATCGCTCCCCATCCCGTCACCGGCGTCTTCAATGCCTCTTGGAACCGCTGTCAACTCGCCGACGACACAAAGCTCCGCGTCCGCATGATGCCGCCGCAGCATCTCGGGCGCTATCATGCCGACGCGGAGGCGCTCGGCCGCAACCTGCCTTGCGCCATCGTCATCGGTGCGCCACCGGGCCTAATGTTTAGCGCGGCGTCGAAGGTGCCGTACGAAGTCGACGAGCTCGAAGTGGCCGGCGCGTGGCAAGGAAAGCCTTTGCGAGTCGTACGCTGCAAGACCGTGCCGATCGATGTTCCCGCGGATGCGGAGATCGTCATCGAAGGCGAGGTAATTGCCGGTGCGCGCGAGGACGAAGGGCCGTTCGGCGAATTCACCGACGCCTATGTTCCGGTCATGCGCAATCATGTGTTCCGAGCGACGGCAATCACGCACCGGCGGGATCCGATCTATCACGGGATTCTCGCCGGCGGTACCGAGGACCTCAACCTGGTTGGCGTGCCGGTGCAGGCCGAGATCTATAAAAGGGTCTCGACCTTCGTGCCGAAAATCGTCGACATCGCTACCCCTGGTTACGTCTTCGGCTGCGTCATCGCGATCGACAAGGACAACGAGGACCAGCCGAAGAACGCGCTCCTCGCCGCGATGGCGGCCTACAGTTGGACGAAGATCGTGGTCGTGGTCGATAGCGACGTCGACCCCTTCGACGCGGCGGACGTGCTCTGGGCCGTCCAGACGCGCTGCACGCCCGAAACCGGCTTTTATGTCGTACCGCGTATTCCGAGTTACACGCGCGAGGACGTTCGCGACATCCACCGCGGCAAGGTTGGAATCGACGCGACGGTGCCGATCGGAATGAAGCAGCTGTTTGCCCGCCGACGCTTCCCGGGCGAGGAGCGCATTCGCCTGCAGGAGTATTTGGATGCCGGCTCTTGACCTCGAGCGGATCGGCGACGCTGTCGACCATTTGGTCACGTCGCCGATCTCGAACTGGACGATTCTGAAGGGCATCCCGCTTGGGGCCCTCTACGCTGCGTCACGCGCTCGCGTTGGCGGTTCCCTCACCTTAGCCGCCAGCCGTCTCCTCATGGAGCGCGTGCATCCGGGAGATCGCGTCTTAATCCTCAGCGGTTTTATCATGCGCGATTATGGCCGGCCGGAAACCGACGGTCCGATCGGGGCGGCCGTGCTGGCGCGGGCCTTGGCGCTCGGGCTGGGTGCCGTCCCCGTCGGTGTTTGCGAGCCATCTGTCGTTCCCTGCCTCGATGCATGTTTCGCGACAGCCGGTTTGATCGGCAGCGCCATGGCCGACCTGCAGATTGGTCGCAACAAATACACCATCCTCGACTTCCCCATCGACCAGAGCGAAGCTGCCGCGGCAGCGCGGCGGCTGTTGGACGAGCTGCAACCGAGCGCGGTGATTGCGATCGAGCGGCCGGGCGCGGGGCGAGACGGGGAGTATCACGGCGGCGGCGGCTTCGTGATTTCGTCCTTTACGGCGAAAACCGACCACCTGTTCGCGGAGGCGCGTGCGCGCGGCATCGCGACGATTGGCATCGGCGATCTTGGCAATGAGCTTGGCATGGGCACCATCGCCGATGAGGTCGCGCGTTGTGTGCCGCTGGGCGAGACCATTGCCGCCCGGCTTCCGGCCGACATCGCCGTAATTGCCAATATCTCCAACTGGGGTGCCTATGGGGTCGCGGCATGCCTTGCCGCCGCTTTGGATAATGAGGCCATCTTCCACAGCGCGGAGGAGGAAATCCGGTTGATCGAAGCCTGCGTGCGCGCGGGAGCCATCGATCCGGTCGGAGCGCAGCTGAGGCCTTATGTCGACGGGACGGATGCTCGTACCAACGCCGCGCTCGTCGAGCTACTGCGATGGGTGGTCGGGCTGAGTCTGCGCGAGGCGCGGAACATCGCTGCGTACCAGAAGTCCTGGCGAAAATGACCGAGATCGGGCGCAATCCGTATGCGGGCGGTCGCCGCGTTGGGCTGATCGTGCCGTCGGTCAACGCCACAATCGAACCGGAGCTTGCTTGGTTGGCAATCCCGGGAGTGTCCTTCCATGCCACACGCGTGATGCTGCGCGAGACAACCCCGGAGGGGGTGCGCGCGATGAACGCGCAGCTCGTCGACGCCGCGCGGCTGATCGCGTCCGTCGGCCCTGAGGTTGTGGCATACGCTTGCACCAGCGGCTCGTTCCTCGACGGGCCCGCGGCTCTCCAAGAGCAGCTCGCGGTCATTCATAGCATCGTCCTGTGCCCGGTCGTTGCAACCTCAAGCGCGATGATTGAGGCGATGCGGTTCCTTTCCTTGCGAAGAATCGCCCTTGCCACCCCCTACCTCGATTCGATCAATGAGGCCGAGCAGCGCTTTCTCGAAGCCAACGGCATCGAGGTGGTTGCCGTGCGCGGTCTCGGCTTGTCGGGCTCAGCGATCCGCGAGGTGGCGCCGGAACGTGTCGTCGAGCTCGCTCGTGCGACCGACAGCGCCGATGCCCAGGCATTATTCATCAGCTGCACTGATCTGCGCGCGCTCGAGACGATCGAGCATTTGGAAGCCGTGCTCGGGAAGCCGGTTCTGACCAGCAATCAGGTGACGGTATGGGCGGTGCTGCGTGCGCTGCGCAGACCAATCTCGGTGCCCGGCTTTGGCAGGCTTTTGGGCTGATGGCGCAGAATCCTCACATCGAACAGGTGAAGACGCTTCGGCTCTATGAGAACGAGCTGTCGCCCGATGCCGTGGCTGCCGAGATCGGTCTCCCACTGTGCGACATCCTTGATTTTTCGCTGAACGTGAACCCTTTTGGGCCGCCGGCGGCGAGTGTCGCAGCAGCACGCGAGGCGATGCAGCGCAGCAACGAATACCCCGATTTGAGGTTGAGCGCGCTGCGTCACCGGCTGGCCCAGCATCATGGCGTGCGCGAGGATGCCTTTCTTTTCGGCGCGGGACTCGATGATGTCCTAAAGCTGATCCTGCAAGCGTGGGTGTCGGAAGGCGATCAGGTACTGGTTCACTTACCGACGTTCCCGCGGTACGAGCTCGAAGCCTGCTTGCGCGGTGCCATCGTGACGCACGTGCATTCCGTTCCGTTTTGGACGATTGACGTCACGGCGATCCGCGCGAGGCTGGCCCTGGGCGGGATCGCGCTCGCCTTTCTCTGTACGCCAAACAATCCAACGGCCGCAATCATTTCGACCAGCGACATCGCAGCTCTGGCCGCGGATTTCCCGCAGACCCTCATCGTCGTCGATGAAGCCCTGATCGACCCCGGCAAGCCCGGGGCCGTGCCCCTGGTTGGCGCCCACCAGAATTTGATCGTCCTGCGCACATTTTCCAAATACTTCGGCCTTGCCGGAATCCGACTCGGCTACGCCATCGCCGATCCCGCGCTCGTGTCGACCGCCGAAGTGGTGCGGCCACCGTTCAATGTCGCCCTGGCTTCGGCCGCGGCCGCGGCCGCGGCGTTGAACGATGAAAGCTTTCTGGTGATGACACGAGACAGGTTCAACGCCGAGGCGAAGTTCGTCCTTGCCTCGCTGGGCTCGCTTGGTGCGATTAGGGTGCGAGGCTGCCATGGCAATATGATGTTTCTCGAGCTCGCCAACCTTCGCGCCGAAGCCTTTTTGACGGCGATGGCGCAGCAGGGAATCCTCGTGGCGGACGGAACATCCTTTCATGGGCTCGAAGGGACGGAGACGGTCCGGATATCATTGCGCAGCCGAGTCGAAAACCAGCGCCTTCTTGCCGCAATGGAGCAGGCCTTGCAGACCACTGGCGACACCAACCCGACGAAGGGAATTCGGACGCCCGGCGACGGGCGCACCACGGATCCGGGAGACAGCAGGTGGCCGTCGAGAGCCAAGTAAAGTCGATGATGCCCGCGCAGACCAAGGCGCGGCGGGCAGGATACCGACTGCTGCGCTCGGCCAACACGCCGCTGGTTCTGATCGCGATTTTCGCCATGTGGGAGATTGGCGTGCGGCTCGGTCACGTCCCCAGCTACGTTCTCCCGCCACCCTCCGCGATCATCTTCCGGATCGTTCATGACTGGCGTCTCGTCCTCGTTCAGACCTGGGTAACGTCCATCGAGGTTCTCATTGGCTTTGGTCTATCGATCGTGATCAGCATCCCGCTTGCGGCTGTGCTTTTTCAATGGCGTTGGCTGGAAGAATCAATGTACCCGCTGCTCGTCGCATCGCAGACAATTCCAAAAGTGGCGATTGCGCCGCTGATGGTGGTGTGGTTCGGCTTTGGGTTGGCGCCGAAGGTATTGATTGCCTTCCTGATTTGCTTTTTCCCCATCGTCGTCGATTCGCTGATCGGTTTCCGCTCGGTGCCGAAAGAAGTCATGTGGCTCGCCCGCTCGACCGGCGCGTCGAAATGGAACACTTTCTTGAAGATCCAGATTCCGGGAGCGCTGCCAAGCATCTTTGCGGGCATCAAGGTCGCGAGCACGCTCGCAGTCGTCGGAGCCGTCGTCGGAGAGTTCGTCGGCTCGGATACCGGACTTGGCTATCAGCTTATTGTTGCGAACGGCACCATCGACGTCCAGCTTTCGTTCGCCATCATCATTGTCTTGAGCATTCTGGGCATCGTGCTGTTCGCCTTCGTCGAGCTCGCGGAGCGTCTGCTCCTGCCATGGCACATCTCGCAACGGCGCGTCAGCAGGGCGAACAGGAGTCGAGCATAGATCCCATGAGTCTGGCGCTCGACATATCCCATGTGAGTATGGTCTACGAGACCGGCACCGGCTACGTGCCAGCACTCGACGACATCAGCTTCTCGGTCGAGACGGGAGAGTTCCTCGCCATACTGGGGCCGAGCGGCTGCGGCAAAAGCACGCTCTTGGCGCTGATATCGGGACTCGAGTTTCCGACGGAAGGTTCCGTCAAGGTGGCCTACCGGCCGGTCTCGCGGCCTGTCACGGATGTCGGCATCGTTTTTCAGACGGATGTCCTGCTCGACTGGCGGCGCGTCCTTGGCAATGTGCTTCTGCAAATAGAGCTGCGGGGCGGCGATGCAGCCGCCTTTGAGACGCGCGCCCGCGAACTTCTGCGAATGGCGGGGCTCTTCGGCTTTGAACAGAAATACCCCTACGAGCTCTCCGGAGGCATGCGGCAGCGCGTTGCCATCTGCCGCGCTCTCATCCATGATCCGCCGCTTTTGCTCATGGACGAGCCCTTTGGCGCGCTCGATGCGCTCACCCGCGAGAAGATGGTGCTTGAACTGCACCGCATCTGGTATGAAACCCGCAAGAGCGTCGTCTTCGTCACCCACGACATTCAAGAGGCGGTCTTCCTGGCCGATCGGGTCCTGGTCATGACGGCGCGACCCGGGCAGATCGCCGAGATCGCCAGGATCGACATCCCTCATCCGCGAACTCCCGCGACGCGATCGTCGCCGGAATTCATAGCGATGGCTTCGCATCTGCGGGAGCTCTTCACGAATGCTGGTGTCCTTTAGGTGATCAACAGGGAGGAAAATATGGAAAAGTCCAGGCGTAACGTTTTGGGCGCGGCCATCGGGTTGGCTGCGACAATAGCGCTCGGCAATGGTGGGCTAGTCGGCCCCGCCTCGGCGGCCGAACTGAAACAGGTCACCGTCCGACTGGGGTTCAATTACAACGCCCACCGATCGCCGTACCTCCTCGGTGTCGATAAGGGCTTCTACAGGGATGAGGGGCTCGACGTCAGCGTACTCGAAGGCCATGGCTTCACCTCCTCGATGCAGCTCGTTGCCAACAAGGAGGACACTTTCGCGATCGTCGATCCGCCGTCTCTGATGCTTGCGGTTGCCCAAGGGATGCCGCTCAAGATGGTGGCCCAGCTCTATCAGCGCAGTCCGAATGCCGTCATCAGCTGGCAAGACGCGAACATCCAAGCCCCGAAGGACCTCATTGGTAAAACGGTTGCCAGCCTCCAGGGCGACACTACGACGACGATGCTCTTCGCATTACTGGCCAAAAACAAGATCACGCGCAGCGACGTGAATATCGTTGCGGCTGACGGCGGAACGCGGAACCAGGTGTTCCTCAGCAAGCGGGCGCAGGCAATTACCGGGTTCAGCAATGATTCCTATCTCGGCTTCAAAGCTGCCGATCCCGGCATTCGCTACTTCCTCTACTCCGACTATGGCATCAACAGTATGGGCGATGGCGTCGCCGCGAACATCGCTACGATTAAATCATCGCCGGACGTGATACGCGCCTTTGTCAACGCCACCATCCATGCCTATCAATATGCGTTGGCACATCCCGAGGAATCCGTGGACGCGCTTTTGAAGCGGACGACGACGACCAATCGGGATGTGGAGCTGGCAAAGCTCGTCGCGACTCGCGACTTGGTGAATTCGCCGGAGACTGAGGCGCACGGGTTTGGCTACAACAGCCCGGCCGCGTGGCAGGCCGCCGAGGCGCTGATGCTTGAGTTCGGTGGTTTGACCAAGAAGGCGGATAAAATCGATGAATATTACACGAACGAGTTCCTGGCGACGAAGATGAAATAGTGTCAACATTCTCTGGTCAATCGAACTGGGGCCTTATCCCGGCCGATTGAATGGGGTTAGGGATTTCTCGGGGCCTGGAACCCAAGCCGCGGCGAAACGGCAACGACAATACTGTCGCACGCGCGACTGATTTGACCAGGCCATTCCAGGGCCCGGGGATGCCGTGACAATGCGTCCGTGCCGGTGCGGCCATCGGGCGAAGGCGAAGCTTTCTCGCATCTCACGACCCAAACCGCAGATCGTTGATCCATCAACAATCCTCAGAGCGTGCGACGCCCGAGGCTAGCGCAGCGCTGGCAGCCGGAGGCCGTGCTCGCGCGCGCAGCGGACGGCGATGTCGTAGCCGGCATCGGCATGCCGCATCACCCCGCTGGCCGGGTCGTTCCACAGCACGCGCTCGATGCGCCGCGCGGCCTCTTGCGTGCCGTCGCATACGATGACCATACCGGCGTGTTGCGAGAAACCCATGCCGACGCCGCCGCCGTGATGCAATGACACCCAGGTGGCTCCGCTCGCGCAGTTCAGCAGCGCGTTGAGCAGCGGCCAGTCGGAGACCGCGTCGGAGCCGTCGGCCATGGCCTCGGTCTCGCGGTTGGGGCTTGCGACCGAGCCCGCATCGAGATGATCGCGGCCGATCACAATGGGCGCTTGGAGTTCGCCCGATCGCACCATGTCATTGAAGGCGAGGCCGATCCGGTGCCGGTCGCCGAGCCCGAGCCAGCAGATGCGCGCCGGCAGGCCCTGGAACCGAATCCGCCGCTTTGCCATGTCGAGCCAATGATGCAGGTGCGCGTTGTCGGGCAGCAGCTCCTTCACCTTCGCATCGGTGCGATAGATATCCTCCGGGTCGCCGGACAGCGCCGCCCAGCGAAACGGGCCGATGCCGCGGCAGAAGAGCGGCCGGATATACGCGGGAACGAAGCCAGGAAAATCGAAGGCGTCGGCGACCCCCGCCTCCTTGGCCATCTGTCGGATGTTGTTGCCATAGTCGAGAGTCGGGACGCCTTGCCGATGGAAGCCGAGCATGGCACGCACCTGCTCCGCCATGGAACGCTTTGCTGCGTCGGCGACGGCCTTCGGCTCGCTTGCGCGCCTGTCTGCCCAGTCGCCCAGCGTCCACCCCTTGGGCAGATAGCCGTTGACGGGATCATGCGCCGAAGTCTGGTCGGTGACGACGTCGGGCCGCACGCCGCGCCGCAGCAGCTCGGGGAAGATCTCTGCGGCGTTGCCGAGGAGACCGACCGAGACCGGTTTCCGATCCCGACCGGCGCGTTCGATGATGGCAAGCGCCTCGTCGAGGCCGTTGGCCTGCAGGTCGAGATATTTCGTGCGCAGCCGCATCTCGATCCGACTGGGCTCGCATTCGATCGCAAGCAGCGAGGCGCCGGCCATCGTCCCCGCGAGCGGCTGCGCCCCGCCCATCCCGCCGAGGCCGGCCGTCAGGATCCACTTGCCCGACAGATCGCCGCCGTAATGCCGGCGCCCGATTTCGACGAAGGTTTCATAAGTGCCCTGCACGATGCCCTGGCTGCCGATATAGATCCACGAACCGGCGGTCATCTGCCCGTACATCATCAAGCCCTTGCGATCGAGCTCGTGGAAATGGTCCCAATTCGCCCAATGCGGCACCAGATTGGAATTCGCAATAAGGACGCGCGGCGCATCCGGGTGCGTGCGGAAAATGCCGACTGGCTTGCCCGATTGCACCAGGAGCGTGTCGTCCGCGTCGAGCGAACGCAGACTGGCGACGAGCTGGTCGAAGCTCTCCCAGTCCCGCGCCGCGCGCCCAATTCCGCCATAGACGACGAGCTCGCCCGGTCGCTCCGCAACCTCGGGATCGAGGTTGTTCATAAGCATGCGCAAGGGCGCTTCGGTCAGCCAACTCTTGGCGCTGATTTCGGGGCCGCGCGGGCTGCGGATGCGGCGCATGTTGTCGAGACGGGTCATGGTTTCCTCGCTCAGGTGCCGGCGCTCGCGCTCATTCGGCGGCTCCCACTGCATCCGGCAGTGAATCAGCGCCCGCGGCCTCGGCCACGGCACCGGTGCGGACGAGGTCCGCCGCTGCGGCAATGTCCGGCGCGAGCGGCCGGTCGGCATCGAGATGCGGCACGCGGGCGCGCAAGGCCGATCGCACGCGTTCGAGCCGCGCGCTCGACAACAACGGCGCGTGGAAATCGCAGCCTTGCGCGGCCATCAGCAATTCGATGGCAATGACGTTGGTGCCGTTCTCGGCCATGGCAATCAGCCGGCGCGCGCCATGCGCGGCCATTGAGACGTGGTCTTCCTGATTGGCGGAGGTCGGGATCGAATCGACGCTGGCGGGATAGGCGCGCTGCTTGTTTTCCGATACCAGGGCGGCGGCGGTCACCTGCGCGATCATGAATCCTGAATTGAGCCCCGGCTCGTGAGCCAGAAACGGCGGAAGCCGCGAGAGCGCCGGATCGATCAGCAGCGCGACCCGCCGTTCCGCCAGCGAACCGATCTCGCACAACGCCATCGCGATCACATCGGCCGCAAAGGCGACGGGCTCGGCATGGAAATTGCCGCCGGAGATCACCTCCTCGGTTTCGGGAAAGACCAGCGGATTGTCGGAAACGCCGTTCGCCTCCGTAACCAGCGTCTTGGCCGCGCTGCGCAGCAGATCGAGGCAGGCGCCCATGACCTGCGGTTGGCAGCGCAAGCAATAGGGATCCTGCACGCGGTCATCGTTGGCGAGGTGCGAGGCGCGGATTGCGCTGCCGGTCAGAAGCGCGCGCAGCGCCGCCGCAACTTCGATCTGGCCGCGATGGCGCCGCAGCTTCTGGATGCGCGCATCGAAGGGGGTGTCGGATCCCTTGGCGGCATCCGTCGAAAGGGCTCCGGTCACCAGCGCAGCCTTGAACAAACGCTCGGCGGCAAACAGTCCGGCGAACGCCAGCGCCGTTGAGGCTTGCGTGCCGTTGAGCAGCGCCAGACCCTCCTTGGGCCCGAGCACGAGTGGGGCGAGGCCGGCCTCCGCGAGTGCCTCGCGCGCCGGCCGCGGTTTTCCCGCGACAAAAATCTCGCCCACGCCGATCAAGGCCGCGGCCAAATGCGCGAGCGGAGCGAGATCGCCCGACGCGCCCACGGAGCCCTGAGCGGGAATGACGGGAATGAGGCCGTGGCTCAGGAAGGATAGGAGCTGCTCGATGATCGCGAAGCGGACGCCGGACGCGCCCTGCGCAAGGCTCGCCACTTTGAGCGCCATGATGAGCCGCACCACCGCTTCGGCCAATGGTTCGCCGACGCCCGCCGCGTGTGACAGCACGAGATTGCGCTGCAGCGTCTCGAGATCGTGATCGGCGATTCGTATCGAAGCGAGCCGGCCGAAGCCGGTGTTGATTCCATAAACCGGCTCGCCCTTGGCAATGATCGCTCGAATCGCCGCGTTACCCGCCTCGACCGGCGCGCGACAATCCTCGCCAAGCGCGACCTCCGCGCCGGAATAGATCGCCCGCAAATCCGCCAGGGATAGCGAGCCGGGAATGAGCTTGATCTGTTGGGTCATGGGCCGGTTCGAAACGCGTCGGATTTGTCGGGCTGTGCCGGGCGGCCCTTCCAAACCCGAGCATGCAGCGGGTTGAAGCCTAGGCGGTAAACCAGCTCGGCAGGCCGCTCGATGTTCCAGATGGCGAGATCGCAATATTTCCCGGGCTCGATCGTGCCGATATCAGCGATCAGACCGAGGGCGCGCGCGGCTTCCCGCGTGACGCCGGCAAGGCACTCATCGACGGTGAGGCGAAACAGCGTCGCCGCCATGTTCATGACGAGCAGCGGCGAAGTCAGCGGCGAGGTGCCGGGGTTGCAGTCCGTGGCAATCGCGATCTTCACGCCATGCTTGCGAAGCGCCGCGACCGGAGGGATTTGCGTTTCGCGCAAGACATAGAAGGCGCCCGGCAGCAGCACGGCGACGGTCCCGGCTCTTGCCATCGCCGCGACGCCCGCCTCGTCGGTGTATTCCAGATGGTCGGCCGACAGCGCCCCGTATTCCGCCGCGAGCTTGGCACCATGCAGATTTGACAATTGATCCGCGTGAAGCTTGACGCGGAGGCCATGCGAAGCGGCAGCGGAAAAAATGCGCGCGACCTCGTCCGACGCAAAGGCGATGCCCTCGCAGAATGCGTCCACCGCGTCCGCCAAGCCGTGGCGCCGGATCTCGGGCAGCATCTCGTCGCAGATGCGGGCGACATACCCGGCCCTGTCGCCCAGCGCTTCGGGCGGCAGGACATGCGCGCCGAGGAAGGTGGTGACGACGCGGACGGCGCGGTCCTGCCCGAGGCGGCGGGCGGCACGCAGCATGCGCAGCTCTGTCGCGAGATCGAGGCCGTAGCCCGACTTGATCTCGACCGCGGTGACGCCTTCCGCGAGGAGATGGTCGAGACGGGGGAGCGCCGATGCCACGAGCTCCTCCTCGCTGGCTGCACGCGTCGCCTTGACGGTCGAGACGATGCCGCCGCCGGCCGCTGCGATCTCTTGGTAGCTTGCGCCGGCGAGGCGTCGCTCGAACTCCTGCGCCCGATCGCCGGCGTAAACCAGATGGGTATGGCAGTCGATCAGGCCAGGTGTGATCCACCGCCCGTCGCAGCCAATGCGCTCCGTTGCGTCCCACCCGGTCGGAAGATCACGCATCGCGCCGGCAAAAGCGATGCGGCCGTCTTTTGCGGCAACTGCACCGGGTTCGACGATGGCGATCGATGGATGTGCGGGCGCCAGGGTTGCGAGGCGAGCGTCGGTCCAGATCCGATCGAACCGCAATGCATACCTCCGCGCCGCGGCTGCGTTGTTAATTATCTATACATAATTGCCTTATTTGTCTATACATAATTGGCTCGCCGTCCAAGGGGTGGCGGGCAGGCAGGACGCAATGCGACCTCGAAGGGTCGAGCCAGGAGCCGTGACCTCACTTTTCTTCGACCACGCGCTGCTGCCGCAGGGTTGGGCGTCGGATGTGGCGGTCGATATTGCAGACGGCTTCATCCGCAACATCGCGCCGGGTGCCGCGCGCACGCGGCGCGAGCGCATCGCCGGGATCGCCCTGCCGGGCTTGGCCAATATTCACAGCCATGCCTTTCAGCGCGCCATGGCCGGCCTTGCCGAGATGCGAGGGCCCGCGAACGACAGCTTCTGGACCTGGCGGCAGGTGATGTACCGATTCCTCGAACGCCTGACGCCGGAAGATGTCGAGGCCATCGCGGCCTTCGCCTATATGCAAATGCTGGAAGCGGGCTTCACGGCGGTCGCGGAATTTCATTATCTCCATCACGATCCGGTGGGACGCCCCTATGCCGATCTCGCGGAGATGAGCGGACGCATCGCATCCGCCGCGGCCGAGTCCGGGATCGGACTGACGCTTCTGCCGTCGCTTTATGCGCACAGCACCTTCGGCGGTGCGCCGCCGCTGCCGGAGCAGCGCCGCTTTCTCAACGATCGCGAGCGCTTTCTGAGGCTCGTGGAGGGCGCCGAAAAGGCCGTAGCAATGGTCCCGGACGCGGCGCTTGGTATTGCCCCACATTCCTTGCGCGCGGTGACACCGGATCTGCTCAGGGAGGTCATCGCGGCGGCGCCGCCCGGACCGATCCACATTCACGCCGCTGAACAGCTCAAGGAGGTCGAGGACTGCGTTGCTTGGTCGGGCCGGCGTCCGGTCGAATGGCTGCTCGACGAAATGTCGCTCGACCGGCGCTGGTGCGTCGTGCACGCGACCCACATGACCGAGGCAGAGACGCGCGGCCTGGCCGCATCGGGCGCCGTCGCCGGACTTTGCCCGCTGACCGAGGCGAATCTCGGCGACGGCATTTTCGATGCGGTGCGGTTCCTGACGGCGGGCGGAGCTTTCGGCATCGGCACCGATTCCAATATCGAGATCACCGCTTCCGGGGAGCTGAAGCAGCTCGAATATGCCCAGCGCCTGAAATGGCGCGCCAGGAACGTGCTGGCGCTAAAGGAGGGCGCGTCGACCGGCCGCCGCCTCTACGAGATCGCGCTGCGCGGCGGTTCGCAAGCTTCGGGGCGGCGCATCGGCGGACTTTCCGTCGGAAATCGCGCTGACATCGTCGTGCTCGAGGGCACGCATCCCGACCTCGCGTCGATCGGCGGCGACCGCTGGCTCGACGCCTATCTGTTCGTTGCGGGAAGGAGCGCAGTGAAGACGATTATCGTCGGCGGCCGAGCGGTGGTCGAACAAGGCCGGCATCGGGCGCGCGATCGGATCACGGCGCGCTACGCCGCGGCGCTCACGCGAATTGCGGAGGCATAGGATCGTGGATGCCGTCGTCATCCGGGCGCGCTCGGCCGAGATCCGACGCACGCTCGAGCAACGCATTCTTGCCGGCGACTGGCCGCCGGGGCATCGTGTCCCGTCCGAGCTTTCGCTGACCACCCAGTACGGCTGCTCGCGCATGACGGTCAACAAAGCCTTGTCGGCGCTCGCCGCCGCCGGCCTGATCGTGCGCCGCCGGCGCTCGGGGTCCTTCGTCGCGTCCCCGAAGTCGCAGGAATCCGTATTGGAGATCCACGACATCAAGGCCGAAATCCTTGCCAGCGGCAAAGCGTATCGGCACGAGGTGCGGTCGCGGCAGATACGGTCCGCGACCGCCGAGGAGGCGCGACGGCTCGCGCTCGGTTCCAACGCCAAGGTCCTAGCCCTTGTCGTCCGCCATTTCGCCGATGGCAGGCCCCTGGTCCTCGAAAACCGGCTGATAAATTTGGGCGCCGTCCCCGACGCGGCCGCGGAGACTTTCGCCGTGTCCCCGCCGGGCTCATGGCTCCTCGAGCGAATTCCCTGGACCGAGGCCGAGCACGTGATCCGCGCCGTTCCCGCCGATGCCAACATGGCGCGCCAGCTTGGTGTGCCGAAGGGCGCGGCTTGCCTGCTCATCGAACGCGTGACTTGGCAGGTGGACACGACCATCACCCATGTGCGGCTGGTCTATCCCGGAGCAAGCCATCGGTTGATCGCCCGCTTCAACCCGGCGGGCGGGATGCGCGCGCCGAGGCGGCTGAGGCCCCGCGCGTCAGAATAGGCGGTGGCTACGAGTTCATCGCCTCATTGCGGCCCGGTCGGCGGGTCGGCAGCGGCTCCATCCCGCGCCTGCCAAAACACGTTCCGCTCGAAAAAATTCTGCAGAAACTGGCGCAAGCGCGGATTTTCATCGCGCCGGAAGACCTGCCGGCAACCGATAGGTCACGTCTCGCGTCGGCGGCACCACGTCAGGCGGCGGTCGGTTGGGCTTCGATGCGTTGGGCATCGATCAAAACCCCATGCAGAAGAATGTCATACCGACAGCCAGGAGCCTCGGGCGGCCTTTGGGTGGTCAACCGCTTAAAGGTCGCGGAGCCCGGGATTAAATTCCCCGATCCCCTGAATTAATTCCCTGATATGCTGTCGCGAGTTCGCCGTTCGGTTTTCTCGGGAATTTGCGTTTAAGGTATTGAAACAAAAAGTCTTTTTCGGATGCTCTCGGCTCCCGACGGAGCCCGGAACGGCCAATCGTCTAATCGATTGAAGCGAGCGGAAATTTCTCGGCAAAAGGGGCAGCGCATCAGCGGCCGCCTCAGAGAGGCGCGCGGTGCGGAGGCGCGGAATGGCGAATTGGGTTGAGACTTTCAAAGGCGCCGTGCTTGCGTCGGAGTACGACGCCGAGGCGTATATGAACTCGCAAATGTACGTATCGCGGTTCGATCAGGCGACGTGGTTCCTCCTCGAATCGATTGGCGTCACTCCCGCGAGCATGAAGCGCCAGAAGCGCCGCGTCGCCGTGGTGCGGCAGAACTACCAGTTCCTGGCCGAGTTGCGCGGCGGCGAACTCGTGACCATCAAGAGCGGCATCGTCGCCGTCGGCGCCAAATACTTTCGCTTCATCCACCAGATGTTCAACAGCGTGACGGCGCGGATGGTCGCGACGAGCGATTGCACCGCGGTCCTGGCGAAGCTGCAGACCGGCAAGAGCATCGCTTTGCCGCAGAGCTTTCAGCAGCGCGCCAAGACTCATCTCATCTCGACCGGCGGGTTGCCCGGCAGCAGAACCCGTCGCAGCCCCCGTAAGAAACGGGCACGCGGCTAGGTTTCTCTCAGGCGCGGACGGCCCGAGCAAAAGCCAGGCGCGAAGGAGCCTTCATGGTTCAGATCGGCGAACAGGATTCCGCCCCCGAAACGATCGAGGCGACGGTCAATTATCTCTTGGATACGGGGATTGCGCCCTTCACCTACACGGGCGGACCCGGCTCGACCGAAATGCGCACCGGCAGCGCGCCAGACCCGCATCGCGTCGTCATCCGCAACGGCCGCCTCGCCGCCGACCGTTTCTCGCTCGAGCGCGAGGGTTTCCGTTTCGTGCGTCACGACACCAAGGTCGGCGACTTCTTCGCCGAGGACGAAGTGCGGCAGGCCTATTACCCGGAGATGGAGGCGCTAGATCGGA
>Ga0209517_10002598_pt1 | contig 25208 bp, 13 predicted proteins | sample PeaSoiMetSII2010_FD_187695 | JGI IMG/M metagenome (GOLD analysis project Ga0209517, IMG submission 187695) | Peat soil microbial communities from Weissenstadt, Germany - SII-2010 (SPAdes) (version 2) | ecosystem: Environmental > Terrestrial > Soil > Wetlands > Peat | place: Germany... | reverse complement strand
ACCAGCAGAAACGCGGGGACGGCAAGCCGCCCCCCTACGGCGGGCCGGTTATCGACGGATTGGGGCCGCGCCCCTGCGTCTTGACCCATTTCGAAGAACTGGTCTTCACTCCCTCCACGATTTTTGCCAGCGCGAGGTTCTTCGACAATCGAAACAGCGCGTGAACGTGGTCGCTCATGCCTCCGACTTTCAGCGCAGGAGAGTCCTGCTTATTGAGAACCGCCGCCAAGTAGGCGTGGAGGTCTTCTCGCACGGGCGCCAATAACATCGGCTCGCGATGTTTGGTGCTGAAGATCAGGTGGACGTAGAGTTGCGAAAGCGATTGCGGCATGCGGGAACACCTATCTCGCCCCTTCAGGGCTGGCGGCAAAATTGGCGGATAATCTAAACCCAGGCCGTTGGCCTGGGCTTCGTTAGATCGCCCCTTTGGGGCTAAATCATCGGCCCTGTGGGGCTCAATCATCACCCTGAATCAATAGCCCTTTGGGGCTCAATCAACGGCCCACTGAGGTCTCAGAATATTGGCAGGTTTCTCGGCAACCAGCAAGCACCTGGACGGTCGCCTTTTCATAAGTTTTGCATCTTTCCGGGAGGGCCCGTAAATAAAGGGCTTGGCGTGTTGCAAAAGTCTGGTTCAACAGTGGTGCTGCATCGCAGCGAAAATGAGGATGATGAGTCCGAAGGCGGCCATGAAGATGGCAGCCGTAGAGGTGGTGGTAAGAAATCCACCCTTCCTCGGGTATTCGAGTTCGTCCTCTGTATACAAGGGTAGTTGGCTGTCGGATTGACGGGGGTCTTTGGGAATGTAGAAACCCATAGCGATCTCGCACCGCACCAAGAGATGGCGCACTTCAGCTCTGACGCCGCGAAGTTCGGAGCTGTAGTGCCAACCGAAAAAGGCAAACACAAGCACGATGAGAACAACGGCAACTGACCCCACGTACCCCAAATGTGCTTTTGGGATCTCCGTGGCCCCTACTCCGAAGACTCCGAGGATGATAAGCAATAGCTTGTTCAGCCGGTCTTCGATCGATGCCAATTCGGTACTATGTTTCCTATATGCCTCGAGAAGGAAGTCATGGTTATTTGTATCAGCAGGCGGGGATGGCGTCATTTCCCCCGAAATTCTCGTGAGTTTCGTGTATTTTGACTGACGATGAGCGGCCTTCCGAGCGGCCTTGCAGTCTTGCACCTTACGCCAATCCCGGTAACGCTTTATCGGGTGCTTGATTGCAGCTAGCCAGTTAACCGACTGCTGACTTTCCTCTGCCTTCGCGAGAAGTGTTCTCACTTCCTGCACTGTTTGTCCCTCCGCCTCCATTTCTCCCACCCTAATTCGCACCTTTCGACCGTGTCGGGCATGCAGCCACGCTCCTAGCACGACTCCGAAGCTAGGCCCCAATGTAGCCGCTAACTGAAGTAAAACCGCGTCACTAAGAGATTCACCCTCCGGGAAAGGATGTTCGCACTGTAGCAGCTCTTTCAGAAGCCACTCTAAAGTCTCGCCACAGGTCGGAAAAACCGCTGGTTCGTTACCGGCCTCGTCGGGCGCGGGGATAAGGACTATCTGGACAGAGGAACTTTCCATTGAGCGGCACATTACCACGTCTTTCGGAATACTACAACATATCGTCCGTTATGCAGAACCAGGTCGCCACCTGGTCGTTCTAGTCTGACAAACCACTGAAATGGCTCACGCATTCAAACTCCCGAGATACGGGCTTCGGGGAAATAGTTCCCGGTTTGTCGCGGGTGGCGCACACAGCCCGACAAGAACGGTCGGGACGTATGCACCACCCACGAACATCGACTCGAGAGAATCGCAGCGTGAGATTGAACCCAAAACTGCTGCAACACGGGTTATTTGCGGATCACACCATCTGTCAGTGAAATCTTTCTGCCGGGTGACTGGATCCCGTGGTAGAGTCCTGAGCTTGACATTTCGAGGAATCAGGGCAACGGTGGGGTGGCTGAGCCAAGCCAACATTCCATCCCGAGTCTGAGAATTCCGACGGCCATCGGCTGCTCATGAGTTGGAAATGCCACTCTGGAGAGCCGGTAAATTTTCCGCGCCGTCCCGGATATTGGATGACATCTCGTTTGCGCAATATGGTTGGATTCGCAAAGCACGGCAGGGGGTGGCCAGTCAAGTTTGGCGGGGCGCGGCATTTCCTCAGCGCAACGCTCGCCGGCGCGTGGATCATGGCGTGCGCTGGTCTTCTGTGCGCCCAGTCTGACGCCGCGGGGGCGCTGGGAGGGACCATCACCAGTGTGAACCGGCCCGTGCCGGGCTCGACCGTCGTGCTCACGAACAACGCGACGAATCAGACTTTCAGCATGATCTCGGGAGAAAACGGGAGCTATCGCTTCTCGTTGCTTGTCCCCGGCACGTACCGTGTGAGCTTTTCCGCACCCGGATTTAAGACCGCGCAAGTCCCCTCAATGACCGTGAGCGTTTCAGAAGCGCCCACGCTGGACGCGAACCTGGAACCCGGCGACCCCCGCGAGAGGGTCGAGTGCAATTGCCGCCTGAGTTCGTCGGCCTCGTCGACTGGGACACTGGTGGATCACAAGACGATCACCGGAGTGCCGCTGACCACCCGCAACTTTGCGCAGGTTCTTTCCATGTCGTCGGGAACCGTCGCGGACGTGAACAATGCCGGAACGCTGGGCAGAGGAACCCAGACGGTCAACGTGAACGGAAGCACCACAGCAGGCAGCTACGCCATTGAGGGAGCCTACCCTCCCAGCACCGTCCCCAATCCCGACACCATCGCCGAGTTCAAGATCCAGACCTCGCAGTACGACGCCGGCTATGGCGCGATGGTGCCCAGCACCAACGTGATGACGCGGGGGGGAGAGAGGCAGTACCACGGCACCGCGTGGGAATTCGTGCGCAACGACATTTTCAATTCCAATTCCTTCTTTCGGAATGCTACCGGACAGCCCAAACCGAATCTGAAACAAAACCAGTTCGGACTTTCACTGGGCGGCCCGGTGCTCAGAAACAAATGGTTCTTTTTCGGTTCCTACCAGGGAACGCGGCAGGTGAACGGGCTCGACCCGACGTCGGTGGCCACGGTCATCCTTCCGCCTCTGACGAACGACCGGTCGGCTTCGACCCTGGCGGCCGAATTCTGCCCGGCGAATCATCTGCTGACCAGCGGGCCGGACGCGGGCCAACCCGACCCGAACTATCTGACCTTCGCGGGCGGGAAGCAACTGGACTGCGCGAACCGGAATACTGCCACGACCGCTCCCTTGAGTCCAGTGGCGCTGCGCATTCTCGAAACCACGCTGCCCGACGGCTCATTCCTGTTGCCGGTACCGCAGACGATCCTCCAGTCCGGCAGCAATGCGGGCATGGGTTTCTCGTCCTTCAGTTTTCCGTCTTATTACAACGAGGATCACCTCGTCGCCAACAGCGATGTTGTCGCCTCCTCGGTCAACACCCTGTCGTGGCGCGGCTTTTTTTCACGAATCCACCAGCGTCGATCGCTGGGAGCGCCGGGCGGGGCGACCGTCACCCCGGTGCTTCCCGGCGCCGGCTCTCCCCAGGCGCTGCATGCGAAGGACGCCGCGCTCTCCGTGAAGCTGACCTCGGCTTTGACGCCCAAGGTGGCCAATGAAGCGCGGTTTGCTTACACGCGCACCCTGCAGACGGCCCGAGGCGTCGGCACTCCCGATGCGGAATCATTCGGCATGACCCCTGTGGATCCGTTTTTCCCCTTTCCCCCCGAAGTCACCATGCTGGGCCCCATGGGAACCTTCCGCTTTTTCGGCAATGGAGCGAACGATTTCTCCATGCTCACGAACACGCTCAACTGGGCAGAAAATCTCTCCCTGGTTCATGGAAGGCACAATGCGCGGGTGGGTGGAGTCTTCCTCTTGCAACACAACGACCGGCTGGACACCGGCGCCGCGCGCGGCAAGACCACCTTTGAATCGTTTGAGGACTTGCTGGTGGGCCTGAGCGCGACGGACAACCAAAGCCCTGTCGGCCGCAGCAATATCGAAACCGTGAGAGCCAACGAAGGAGTGGGACCGAATGGCGAGGTGCAGTACCAATACCGGCACTATTACGGGGCGGGCTTCGCGCAGGACGATTTCAGGGTGACGCCGCGCCTGGCGCTCAACGCCGGCCTGCGCTGGGAGTATGTGGGACCCTCGTCCGACAAGGCAGGCGAGATCGGCAACGTGTGGCCGTCTCTCTTGAAGGAGGCGCCGATTCCGCCGCTCGCGGGAACTCTGGCCGGCGACGTGGTTGCGGCCAATTACAATCCCGCCCTGATCAATCCTTACACGGGCCTGCCGTTTGGGCGGCCGCCCATGGGAGTGTGGACCAGCGCCCATCGCAGTTTCTATCAGAACAGCACTCCGCTCGGGAAATTTGCGCCCCGGTTTGGTTTTGCGTGGCAGCCGTTCGGAGCAGCCGGGCGCACCGCCTTGCGCGGTGGTTACGGCTGGTTTTATCAGGCGCCGCCATACAGCGCCAATGCCGGGAACGCGCCCCTCTTCACCGCGGCGCCGTTTGCGCAGGGCTTCACCAATACCGACGCCGCCAACGGCCAGTCAGACCTCCAGAAGCTGTTTCCGACGACGACGCTCGGCTTTGTTCCGCGCACGCCATCCTCCCAGCTTTCTGACCGGATCGCCGGCCCGGACTATAAAATCCCGCGGCTCCAGCAATGGAACCTGAGCATCCAGACCCGTCTGGCGAGAGCTTTCACTTTTGACGTAGGCTATGTGGGGTCGTACGGGGACGACCTCCTGATCGGCGTGGGCCTCAACCAGCCTTCTCTCGCGAGGCCCTCAAACCCGATCAACTGCGGCTACGCCAGCGCGCCCACCGGCTGCATTACAACCAATACGGCCGTCAACGCGGGCGAGCGCGTTCCGTACCTGGGAGAGACCCCATCCGCATTGACGGACAGCGAGTTTGCCGGCGAGTCCTGGTATCACGGCCTGCAGGCGACGCTGCGCAGGCAGATTACCCACGGCCTGACCTTTCAGTCCGCCTACACCTTGTCGAAGGCCATGAACGACACTTCCATTTACAACGACTTGAATTATCTCGCCAGGAACTGGGCGCGCGCCACCTTTGACCGCACCGAACGGAGCGTAACCAACTTCGATTACCAGTTCCCCACTCCTGTTCATGGCACCGGCGCGGCGGCAAAACTGTTGAATGGGTGGTTTTCGACCGGGATCATCATTCTGCAGAGCGGATTGCCGCTGACCCTGAGCGATCCGAACGGCGGCACGGTCTACGGTGAAGCCTCTCCCTCGACCGTCACTCTCTGCCCGGGTCGAACGCTCGCCTCAGTGGCCACATCCGGCAGCTTGGAATCGAGGCTGGGCGGCTGGATCAACATGCAAGCATTGTGTTCTCCCCCCGCCATCGGCTCCGATGGTGCAACCGGGTACGGCAACACAGGACAGAGCTTCCTCGACGGGCCTCCGCAGATCAATACGGATTTTTCGCTGGGAAAGACGACCGTAGTGGGTGGCGTGCGGGAAGATGCTGAACTCGCGTTCCGCGTCGAATTCTATAACTCCCTCAACCATCCCCAGTTCTCGAACCCGGGCACAACGCTTGGGACGGCAAACTTCGGTGTGATTACTCAAACCTCGGTGGCCCCTCGCCTCATTCAGTTCGCACTAAAATACATGTTCTGACGGTGCCGGATATGCCCATTTGATTGGATTCAAGGGCTGCTCTGCATCGCAGCCCACAAACTGGTACTTTCGGACCCTGTTTTTTGGTCAAACCGGGGGACGTAAAATCAGTGACTTGTGGGGCCGCGAGATTCCAGGTTTTTGGGCGAACAACCCGCCGGCCGCTTCCGTTTCGACTCGCCTACATAATACCTTCGTGGCCGGCTACCACAACGCGACGGACAGCGTGCTGGGCCTCATACTCTGTGTTGAGGAATACGGTCCCGCCATCTTAATCTGGTTCCTGATCTTCATTTTGCCCGCGATCTTGCTGTGGCGGCGGTATCAAAGGACAGCTGCGGCGGTTTAGGGAATTACGTCATTTGCAGGATAGTGGCATGAATCGAAAACGGGTGCTGCAGGTGTTAGTGGCGCCCGGTAACTTCGTAAGTATCGTCAGTCATTCGGAAATTGCCCCCGCTGCGAGGCAGTAGCGATAGGTGTTGGGAAATCCCCATATGTTCAACAATGCCGGCAGTCCGCGGGTGGACCTCCGAACGACCGTTCGTTCCCCTAGCTTCAATCGAACTTGAATTAGCCGAGCCTCCTTCGGTCAGGACTGGGTCGAACTGAGGCGCGGCAACCTTCATGGCCTGGGTGGGGGGATGACCGTCCAAGAAGCAGACCAACTCCACGACCTTTAAGCCGAGCCACGCTCCTGGAGCCTTCTCGGCCATCCCCAACAACCACTCCCGCGTCATGCCGGAATCCTCGGAGCTTTGCTGATTAAGGTGTAGACTCACGGCTTTGCTGGCTCCATCGCTAGCACCGCTTTCGGGGGCGGCCTGGGTCGAATCTTGATATCCTCTAGCCGGGGCCGCAAGTCGTCGAGTACCCAACCAGGTGTGCCAATGAAAAGAAGAACATTTCTCCAGAATACCGTCGCCGCTTCCAAGCACTGGTTCGTCCACGGCGAGGTGATCCGAGTGCGCAACTGTCCCACCCGATTCGGGCCGATTAGTTGGAGCACACGAGCTCGCGACCTCGCGAACGGAACTGCTCGCTGGCAGGTCCAAATCACTTTCACCAGGCCGTTTGCAGCGGACCTCCATGTCCACATTCATCCACCTGAGCGAGCCTCTTTGCGATCCTCCACGCTGGGGCAAGTCCACCCCGCGTATATTTACGTCCCCGCCGTTCAGCTTGCGGGCAGGACACGCGTTACAATGGATATCTCCTAGCGTCAGCATGGCGACGGCTAGTGAGGTTGACTCATGACCTTCAATCTGGTGGCGCTGGCTCTGGCGGGCATTGCGGGCGCCTCATTTGCCTTGCCGATGATGTATTTCCGTGGCTGGCGGTGGGAGCACGTATGGGTCGGCCAGGCGCTCACCAGCAATCTTGCCTTTCCCCTCCTGACCCTGGCGCTTTTGTGGGGACAGTTTCGAATGCATCTCACGGAGTTTTCCGTGGCCCGTTTGGCAGTCATCGTAGCGCTGGGAATGGCCTGGGGGATGGGTGGTACCGGCTACGGCCTGTCCCTGGTCCTGCTGGGACTGTCGTTCACCTATTCGGTAATATTCAGTGTGACGACCCTATTCGGCGCACTTCTCCCCATGTGGATCGGGCTGCGGGGCCGGCCCGAGCATCTGATTTCGTTCAGCCTGGGTTTGGGTCTGTGCGTGGCCGGAATTCTCGCTATTGCCAGCGCAGCGGCGCGGAGGGAGAAGGAAACTTCCGGCCGGGCGGCCAAATCTGCGACGCTGGCCGTGCCCGTTCCTCCCCTCCCTTACAAGGCTGCCCTGCTCATTACCATCGCGGCGGGATTCTTTTCCGCCGCAATGGGACTGGCCTTGGTGGTCAACGAAGATCTGGTGAATCACCTGGTCACGCGCGGTGTATCGCCGGCGGTCGCCCCGCTGATCGTCTGGGCTCCTCTGGGTGTGGGCTCCGCGTCCGTTAGTCTGATTTTTGGACTCTGGTGCGCGTGGCGTTCCTCAAGCGCGCGCCGCTTTATCGACGCGCACCCTGGGCGTAACTGGCTTCTGGCCGCACTGATGGGAGTCCTCGGTTTCGGTGTGCTGCTGCTCTATGGATGGGGTTCCACCGCCCAAGGGCATCCGTCCAAGAACGCCTCGTGGGCGGTTTACATGACGTGCTTCATACTTGCGGGTAACGCCTTTGGACTGCTCACGCGCGAATGGAAACACTGTTCGCGACGCACCCACGCGGAGTTGACGGCGGGGATTGCACTGCTTCTCGGAGCGATCGTTTCTCTCGCCATGGCCTAAAGCCGCGCATTCCTGCGGTTGCGCGCCGGGCGAGGCGGGGCGGCCGATTCCCGCACGATCAGCTCAGTTTCCAGCTCAAGTTCTCGCCCTGGCTCCTGGTTCTCTACATTCCTTACCAGACAATCCACCACCATCTGCCCCAGTCTCTGGCGGGGAATGTTGACGCTAGTGAGCGACGGGTACAAATACTCGCAGAGATAGCTATTATCGAACCCCACCAGCGACACATCGCGGGGGATGGCCATGCCGTGCGCCCACAGGCTGCGGAAAACTCCCAGCGCCACCGGGTCGGCGATGGCGATTACCGCCGTGAAATCGAAATGCTCGAGCGCCTTCTGCATGGCTTGTTGCCCGGCTTTGGGTCCGGGGCCGGAGCCGGTGACGATGGCGGCCTCCAGTCCCTCTGGTTTGAACTGCCGCATCGCCTTTTGAAAGGCCTGGGTACGCATGCAGATCGATAGAAAAGCGCTTTCATCCTGCCGCGTATCCGGGTAGCTGCGGACGAACAGAATCCTGCGGTGACCCAGGTCGAAGAGATACTTTACGGCCTTGAAAATCCCCCCTTCGTAATCGATGCGAATGTTGCTGACCGTTTCGCTCACCGTTCCCACGTCCTCGAAGACCGCCGGCATCCTGTGCGCGCGCAGCATCTCCAGGACCCTCGGGTCCATCTCCGTGCTCATGATCGCCACGCCGGCCACCCGCATTCCAATCATGCGGCGGATGGCGGAGACAAGCTCGGCCTTGGAAAACTGCGTGGAAGCCAGGAGGACTTCGTAGCGCCGCGCCTGGGCCTCCTGGCGGATGGCTAGCGCGATTTCCCCAAAAAAGGGATTCATGATGTCCGACACCACCAGGCCCAAGGCACGCGTCTTTCCACGCGCCAGGTTTGCGGCATACAGATTGGGCTGGTAATTCAGCTTCTGGATGGCATCCAGAACCCGCCGGCGGGTTCCGGACTCGACAGTACCCCTTTCGTTGACGACTGCCGACACCGTCGCGGTGGAAACCCTCGCGCGTTTCGCTACATCTGCAATGTTGGCCAAATGGGAATTCCTCCGGTTGACCGTTTACTATACTCCCATAAGGGGATGCAAAACAAGCCGTGGGAGTGAGATTTATGGAAGCGCTTAACTAAACATATTGTCCGATTGACAAGATTCCTTCCTAATTTCAACTCGCCTCAGGAGACGCACGACACCGCCTAAACATGGGCCTTTGGGGCCTTGCCGTGACCGCCAATTTTTGCCTTGACAGAAAGCGAGCGAAAGAGTTAGTGTTCATCTCGGCAAATCGCTTAGATTTCGATTGCCTGAGAGTTCTCGCGACCAACGGTTCAATTCATGGCCTCACCCGCGCAGTTCCGGGCAGCACGGCAGAATCGGCCGACGACTGTCCGGAAGCCGGGGGTGCAGGCGCCATCGATTTTCACTATCTTAATCTTGATTCTCCTGGCTTTCGTTTCGGGAATTAGCGGCGAAATTCTCGCCCAGAGCAGCGACCCGTATCGAGAGGGAATCCAGGCTTTTCAGCAAGGAAATGCGACTGAAGCGCTTCAGCTTTTCCAGCAGGCGGCGCAACTCCACCCTCAGGATGCGCGGGTGGCGAACGCGTTAGGAAACACCTGGCTTACGCTCGATCAGCCTGCCAGGGCTCGCGAGGAATATCAGCGTGCGCTGACGCTCGATCCGAAACTGGCGGCGGCGCGGAAAAATCTTGGGATCCTGGAATACCAGCAGGACCACTTTTCAACTGCCCAACGCCAGCTCGAGGCAGCCACCCAGGCCTTACCGCAAGACGCCGTGGCTTGGCGTTTTCTGGGCCTGTCGCTCGCGGGGGAGCGACGGCCAAAAGAGGCGCGGGTCGCCTTCGAACGGGCGATCGAACTCACGCCGGAGAACGCGGAAGCGCGTCTTGACCTGGCTCGAGTCGAAGCCCAGAGCGGGGAGCGAGAGGCGGCGCTCGCTGACTACCGTCGGTTGGTGCGGAATGCGGGGCTCGACCCGGGAACCCAGAAGTCCATCGGGCTCGCGCTTGCCGACTTGGGCGATCACGCGGACGCCATCTCGCAATTCCAATTTGTGCTGGAGAAACGCCCCGGCGATGAAGAAACCTCTTTGGCGCTGGCGCAGAACTACGCGCAAGCACAACAACCGGAGCAGGCCCTCGCGACGGTGCAGCGAAGCCTTCCGAACGCCTCCGATAAGTGCGCCTTTTACACTCTCCTCGGGTGGATCAATCAGCAGAACGGTCATTCCAACGAGGCGGCGGAAGCCTATCGCCAGGCGATCCTGGCTGATCCGAAACGTCCCGAGGCTTATCTCCAACTGTCGTGGCTATACGCGGAATATCGGCACTTCGATGACGGGGCCAAGACGCTTCGGGAAGGGTTGCGGTTCGTTCCAGACCCTTTCAGCCTGAAGCTGCAATTGGCCACGATTCTGACCTTGGGTGGACATGAGCCGGAAGCGGAGCCAGTGCTTCGGGAGGTCATCGCGGCCGACCCTCACAACCCTGCCGGCTATACCACCTTGATTATCACGTATACACTGCTCGATCCGTCCTACGTGCGGGCGCTTGAAATCGCCGAGAAAGCCGTCAACCAATGCCCGGAGAGCTATCTGACCCATTACTTGTACGCCGGCTTGTTGTTCCGAATGCACCGGCAGGACTTTGCCCAATCCACGCCGCCCGCCCTCGTGCAGCGGATTAGATCCGAGCTCGCGGAGTCGATCCGCCTCAATCCTGATTTCCCCCATTCTTCGTATGATCTGGCGCGAGTGGATTTTGAGACCCGGCAATACCCGGCTGCGGAGCGTGAGGCCCAGGCGGCCCTGCGCGCAGATAAGGAGTTCAGCGAAGCCCGCTATCTGCTGGGGAGGATCTACATCAAGGAAGGGCGCAAAGAGGAAGGCCAGGCGGAGATGGCCCGGGTTGAACAGCAGCACGTCGATGATATCCATCAAGTGGAGGCCATGGGCCACGCTCTGCTGGCTCAACAGGCGGCCGCCACGGGCTCCGCGCCGCGCGGTGTGGCAGGCCCGGCGGAGGCAGTGCGTAATAAGTAGCGCCGCCCTCGAACTCCGCATCCGCCGGGGTGAAGCGCGGCGCTGGACGGGGAGTGCAGATTCTCTACCGAGGAATCTCGGTTGCTTTTGTGTCGGGTTCGGCGGGTAGTTTACGGAGGATATTATGCAGAAGATCCTGGTTCGATGTCTCTTTATCGTCACGCTGTGGGCGTTGACGGGAATTTCTCCGGCGTGGGCGCAGTACAACGCAGGCTTCCAGGGAGTGATTACTGACTCGACCGGCGCGGTGGTTCCGGCAGTAAAGGTCACCGCCCGCAACCTCGCCACCGGAGTCGAATACCCGGCCACTTCCAACTCCTCGGGCGTTTATCACATCACCGACCTCCCTCGCGGGACTTACAGACTATCCGCAGAGAAAGAGGGTTTTGCAGTCGCTCAAACCGATGCTTTGGAACTGCACACGGAGGAACTCAAGGGTGTGAACCTGATCCTCACCTTGGGCACCATCACGCAGACGGTCAACGTCACGGGCGCGGCGCCGCTGCTCAACACTGAAAAGGCGCAGCTTTCCCACGACATCGGCTACACGGCCATGGATAGCTTGCCGCTGGAAGGCGAGAATCCGCTCGCCGTGGTGGCCTTGACGCCAGGCGTCACGGGAAGTTCTCCTGGCAACAGCACTATCTTTTCCGTCGCCAACAGTGTCTCGGTCAACGCCAACGGGCTCAATTCGGCCTCCAACAATTACAAAGTGGACGGCACCACCGTCACCGAGACTCCCAACGGCGGCACCATGAATATCTCGCCGGACCTCGATGAAATCGCGGAAATCCACGTCACCACCAACAACTTTTCGGCGGAGACGGGGCGCAGCGGAGGGTTCCAGCTCGACATGTCCACCAAGAGTGGTACGAACGAACTCCACGGCGACATGTTCTACTACGGCATCACCGCCCGTCTGGACGCCAACAGCTTCTTCTCCAATAGGGTCGGCGGCGTCACGGGCGGCAACGCTTACAAGCCGCGCTTTGACCAGAACATCTTCGGGGGTACCCTGGGCGGCCCCATCAAGAAGGATAAGGCGTTCTTCTTCGTGTCATATTCAGGCCTGCGGGAGGTCGGCGGCCCGTCGGCCACCACCGGCTCGCCCGTGGCCATTGATACGGTAGAGACGCCGGCTTTCGCCCAGTATGTCGAAAACACTTACCCCAACAGCATTGCGGCGCAATTGTTCTCCAAGTTTCCACCCAGCCGGTACCCGCAGTTCAACATCACCACGGCGGCAAATTACGCCCCCGGCTACTTCACCTCCAATACCGCCTTTCCGGCTGACCTTTCCGTGACCGGCAGCGCTGTGTTCTCTTTCCCCACTTATAGCAACGGGGATCATTACCTTGGACGCATCGACTACAACCTTCGTCAGCAGGATCGAGTGTACGGCAGCTTCATGCAGACGTATTTGAAAAGCCCGCAACCGTACGCCCGGCCGGCTTTCGAATACCCCTATCCGGAAGGCGACTCATTCCTGAGCTTGACTGAAGATCACACCTTCGGCTCGAACATGATCAACGAGCTGAAGTACGGCTTTTCGCGCACTGGCGCCTTCGTTCCGGGCTCTGAGCCTTCCATTCCTCAAATCGGCCTCAACGACGGCGTGCAGGGCTTCGGCATATCGGGTTCCATACCCTTCGGGTTCTTCCAGATGAACTACGAGTGGAAGGATATCCTGACGCGCTATCAAGGCAAGCACAACCTCAAGGTGGGAGTGGAATTCCGCCGTGGCCACGACGATTTTGAGAGCGTATCCCGCCCGGCTTATACGTTCCAGAACATTCTGGACTTTGCCACGGACCAGCCCCTGAACGAAGGACTCTATGTGGACGCCGTTTCAGGTCTGGCCCGCGGTCCGGGATACGAGGAACGTACCTTCGAAAGTGCGGCTTTCGTCCAGGACGATTATAAATTGACGCCGCACTTGACCCTAAACCTGGGCCTGCGTTGGGAGGACTACCGGCATCCCACCGAGATCTTCAAGCAGTTTAGCAATTTCATCCCCGGCAGCGGCTCGACCTATGACCAGCAAATCGCCGCTGGCAGTATGCAGCTTCGGCAGGCCCCGTGGAGCAGCAAGGATCTGAATTTCGCGCCACGCCTGGGCTATTCCTGGAGCCCGAAATCCAAACTAGTTATTCGCGGCGGTTTTGGCATAACCTATGACCGCTTCCCCAACGCCGACTGGGAGTCCCTGGCTTACAACCCGCCTAAGGGTCCAACCTTTGCTGTTGCCGGCCCGCAATATAAGACGCCGATTATCTACCAGCTCGGCTCATCGGGCCCGAACTTCGGCTTCTCTCCCAACCCGGCATTTGCCACGGGACTCAACGCTCAAAACGGCATCAATGGCGCGCGTGTGGGCGTTACAGCCGCGAACCCCAATCTCTCCGAACCTTACGTGGAGAACTGGTTCCAGGGTATTCAGTATGAGTTCACGCCGAATTGGATGATGGAGGTAGACTATCTCGGCAACACCGCTCATCAACTGATCTGGAACCGGAACATCAATCGGTTCCCGGGTGATTTGATTGAAAACCAGGGAACGTTCACGGGCTTCAATCCCGCCTTTTTCAATATCACGACAATGTTCAGCGACGGGAATTCCTCTTACAACGCCCTGGTCTTTCACGTGCGGAGGCGACTCGCGAATTCCTTCAGCGTCGACGCCGTCTACAACTACAGCAAGTCGCTGGATGATGCGGAGTACGGAGGAAGCGACGCGCAAACCCTCAGCGATCTGGCGCTCGAGAAGGGGCTTGCCAGCTTCAACCATACCCAGCGCGTTACCGGCTATGCCGTCTGGCACACGCCGGCTTTAGCCCACAGTAGTCGTGCCCTGCGCACCGTGGCCGGAGGATGGCAGGCGAGCCCCATCGTGGTTGTGCAGTCGGGCTCTCCCTTTACCGTAAACTGCGCCCTGGGGTTCAATTATGGAACGAATGCGGCGGGACAGGTCACGGACGTAGGCGGTTGCGGGTGGATCGCGGACGGCTATACGACGGCGCGACCCGATGCTCCGGCCTTCGGAAGCAAGACCATCCCCGGGCGCGGCTTCAATAGCTGGCTGCACGGAGCATTTGGCCCTAACCCGTTCAGCACCTTCCCTGCGCCGGCGTTGGGGACAGTGGGCAACCTGGGCCGCGACACTTACATCGGACCCGGCTTTGGTTCCGTGGACTTCTCGCTTCGCAAGGATTTCAATCTCTCGAGCGAGCGTTGGAAGCTGCAATTCCGCGCCGACGCTTTCAACCTGTTCAACCGCGTCAACCTTGTCAACATCGACAGCGGCATGCAGGATGCCAGCTTCGGCCAAGCGCTCGGAACCCAGAATCCGCGCGAAATTCAGCTCGGATTTAAGCTGCTGTTCTAGCGCCGTGCCCCAGAGGTTCGCCGAACATGTCAGCCCGCAAAGCGGGCGGCAGCGAGTAGCCCACGGCGTAATGGAGTGGGTTTGTGAGGACCTCCCTCACCCCCGTCCCCTCTCCCGCTCGGGCGGGAGAGGGGTGCCGAAGGCAGGGTGAGGGCCGTCCAGCCCAGGGCTCACGCCCTGGGCTACTTTACGCCGCCCCTGACGGGGCTGCTGACGCGTGGCCGAGTCGTCTCGACTTATATCGCGGATTATTGGGACACGACATTAGCGCCCTGTGTAGAATTCAGGGCTCTCCCGGCTCGTTCGGGAGGGCCCTGTTTCATCTTGAATCATGAACCGACGCGAATTTTCGAAAAAACTGGGTATGGCAGGCGTGCTGGCCCCGACGGCGTGGAGAGAGCCCGAAAAGGTTTCGGGCGCGCAATCCGGAAGTCCGGCGCAAGCCGCCTCAGCGACAGCTTCAAAATCTCCGGACGCGCAGTTTCCGCCCGGCAACTACACGCCGTTCGGCTACCTGGACAACCCCTACCACACGTGGGACCTGCATCCGAGCGGTGTCGTGCGGTCGGTTCCGCCGCTTGGCATCGGTTGGTACTATCCCGCCGGACCCGGGGGCTACTTCTATTACAAAGCTGACTCCGTTTATCGGGCCAGCCTGCGGTTGGGCCTCGAGATCGGCGGCAGGAATTTATTTGAGCACGACGATTTCCGCGCCGCCGGCGTCGAGATCACGTCGCCGCATCATTCCAAGGATCTTCTGGCGCTCGAATTCACTGTGGCGGAGCTCGCTTTCTCTGCTGCGTTTTTCCTGATGGGCGAGAACACCATCTCCTGCCGCCTTTCGCTCCACAACACTGCTAGTGAGGCGCGGGCGCTTCGCATCTTCGCGGTGCATCGCCTGGAGCTCGGTGACGCTCAATGGTGGGGCCGCGATGGCATTTCCGCTTCCTTTGACGAGCGCGCCCACCAATCGGTCATCCGTTCGTTCGCAGCGGGGCCTGTCTTCGTTCTCAAGGCGGATCACCCCATCGACTCGCACTTCGCGGGGGCGGACGCCGCGCTCCAGGGTTGGATGGCCGGCAACGGCGCGCCGGCTTTGAGTTCGACGACTTACTTTCCCGATCCGCTGAACTCTGCGGTCAGCTTGCGCATAAACGTCGCAGCGGGCAAGCAATGGACCGGCGAAGTCCTGCTGAGCCGTTCCCAAAACGCACGCTTCGCGGCGCGCGAGGCTGCTGCTTCGCTGGCACAAGTTGAATCCGTTCACACCTCGAAGATCAAAGCCGACGGCGAATTCTGGAGCCGCGCCCCGCGTCTGGAAGGCGACTTCCCGGAGCACTGGAAGCGTTCGTGGGTCTACGATTTTGAGACGCTGCGCATGATGGTCCGCCGGCCGTTGGGCGTGTACAAACACCCCTGGGACGCCATGCAAATTCAGGCACCGCGCAACGTTCTAGCCGAAACTTCCATCGATATGTGGGCGCTCAGTTACGCCGACCCGGAGAGCGCTCGGGCCATCTTGCTGGGGCAATTCCAGGATGCGGTCGAAGCCAACGTCCCTTGCATGCGCGAAGACGGAACCATGAATATGGTGGCGGCTGATGGAAGCGAATGCGGAACCTCTGTGCAGTGGTGTTATCCCTTCTACTGCATTGAGTCTGTCTTTCTCCGCACGGCTGACAAAGCTTGGCTGGGCAAACTCTATCCTTATTTGACCGCCTTTCTTGACTGGACGCTTAAGAACCGTACTGACTCCGAAGGCTGGGTCGTGCCGAAGTGCAGTTGGGAGTCAGGCATGGATGCGTCGTCCCGCTTTCTCATCAAGCAACCCACGGGAGGAGAGTTAATCGATTTCATCCGCGTCGCCGAAATCCAGGCGGCCATGGCCCACGCCGCAGGCGCGATGCGGGCCTATGCAACGCTCGTGGGGCGAGCGCAGGATATCCCCCGCTGGCAAGACCTCTTCGCAAAATACGCAGGCAAGACCCGCGAGTTGTTCTACGAGGGCTGGTTCTACGACGTGGATGGCCGCTCGGGAAAGCCCATCGTGATTCCGGGACACCGTGAGGTAACGCAGATGGCCCCGCTGATGTGCGGCGTCGCCACGCCCGAGCAAATCCACGCTATGATTCCGGCGATGCTCGAGTACACTCCCTTCCAGGAGTATTGGCTGGAATGGCCTTCCCTCGTCCTGCCTTACGCGGAATCGATGTGGCGGGCCGGCCAGCGACGGCCGCTGGCGAAAGTCCTCGGTGAAATCGTGGACCGCGCGTACCGGTCAATGGACCGGCGCGAGCTTGAGCCCGAGAAGCATCTGGGGTGGCCGGGAGTAAGTTGCGAATACTGGGGACAGAACGGGGCAGCAGGCGGGGAGGGCTATGGCTGGGGTGCGACCCTGCCCGCGCACATTATTCGCAGCCTTTTCGGCTTTCGCGAAGTGGCCTGGACCGAGGGCAGCCAGTTTGAACTCGGCCCGAATATTCCTGACGGCCTTAGCGGTGAAGGGAAATCGTTCTCGCTGCTTAACATGCATTTCCGATCGCGGCGCTTTGACCTGCACTATCGGCAGACTGCCGAAGGCGAGCTTCGTGCAACTTTGGCGTGGGCGGAAAGAACTCGAGGGCTTCGAGTGGCCGACGAGGCCGGGCATGCGGTGCCCGTCGAATGGACTGGCAACGCGGCCAACTTCAAGGTGAAAAACCACGAATTGTATCGAGTCCTGCTGAGCTCAGAATGACAGAATCGGTCGAAGCATGCGACGCTACGAAGTGGTCACTTCTCGAGCTGCACACGCACCGTGCAACTTGTGCACTCTGATTTCGTGAAGGAGTCGATGAATAGCAGAGAGCGAGTTCAGCGCGCCATCCGGTTTCAGGATCCCGATCGGGTTCCCATTTCGCACGCTGTCCTTCCTGCCGCTCAGATAAAGTATGGGAAAGCGCTGGACGAAATCCTGACGGAGTTTCGCGAAGACTTCGGCTGGGATTATATGCAAGACCTTCCCGTCGCAGATTTTCCAGCGGTTTACAAACAGGGCACAAATAGCGACGACTTTGGCACGATGTGGCGCTCCGAGTGGCTGGGGGTATGCGGAATCCCTATCGCATGGCCCCTTCGCGACCTGGACGGTTACGAAGAGTTCGAGTGGCCGGGGGTTTTCAGCGCCGGACCGCCTTCCGGAAGGCTTTACAGCGGCCACATGATGGGCTTCGACGATCGCTGGTACGCCCGCGGCGCATGGATCACCCTCTTCGAACAGCTTCAGCAACTGCGTGGAATGGAAAACTTCCTGGCGGACATCGCCACCGAATCGAAGGTCTTCTACCGGCTGCTCGACGACATGCTGGATTTCAACCTGAGGTGGATCGACAAGTGGGCCACTCTTGAATATGACGGCCTGCACTTTGCCGACGACTGGGGGGGCCAAACCTCGCTCATCATTAAGCCTGCGAGTTGGCGGCGGATCTTCAAGCCGCGCTACGCGGAAATGTTTAAGCGCGTGCGCGAACGCGGGATGGACGTCTGGTACCACACCGACGGGCAGGTGCGGGACATCTTTGGCGATCTCATCGAGATCGGCGTGCAGGTAATCAATTGCCAGGTTCGGGTGGTGGGACACGAGTGGATCGCCAGGAACGCTCGCGGGCGCGTCGCCATTCGCACCGATATTGACCGGCAAAGCGTGATGCCTTTCGGTTCAATATCGCAGGTGCGGGAAGAAGTGCACCAGACGTTTGAGGCGTGCGGCGTATCGCAGGGGGGGATTGTGGCCTGCGGTGAAGTTGGACCGGACGTACCGCTCGAAAACATTCGCGCCATGTACGAGGCTTTCCGGGAGTACGGAACATAGGCTTCAAAGGCGGGTCTGGCATGACACACCGGGAGAGAGTCCTGGCCGTGTTGAACCGGCAGAAGCCGGACGTTGTACCTTGGTTCGGCGACTTGGATTATTGGGCCACCGCGTTAATACACCGCGGCGAGAAACCTCAGGATTTCAAGACCAGCGACGCCTACCTTGACTGGCACCGGGACCTGGGCGTGGGCTTCTACCTGCAAGGCTATTTCCCCTTCAAAGCTATCAACGAGCGTTGTCAGGTTCGAGAATGGAACGAACGAAATTTGCGCCGACGGCAAATTGAGACACCCTTCGGAACTCTCGAAGAAACCTGGACGTGGCTCGAGAATTCGTTTGCGGAGGCGCCGACGGAGCATTTGGTGAAGTCGGTCGCTGATTTGCGCGCTTATCGGTATTTCAACGAAACCACGCGATACGAACCGGACTATGCGTTGGCTCATCGGCGCCGCCCCCTGGTCAGCGATATCGGAGTGGTGCTCTGCTACCTCCCCAAGAGCCCGTTGATGCAATTGATTGCGCTCGACGCGGGACTGACGGCCACTTTCGGGATTTTCAGTGAGGCGAAGGAAGAATTCCGCCAGACCCTAGACGTCGTCAGGAGTTCGCACGATGTGGCGGCGCGCCTCGCGGTCGAAAGTCCCGCCGAAGTTCTCATGATTCCCGAAAACCTTTCATCGGAGTGCGTGGGGAAGGCCTTTTACGAAAAGTTCATGCGTGACTATGAAGAGACCTGGGCGGGGCGCATCCGCGAAGCAGGCAAGATTTCCTGCATTCATTTGGACGGCACGTTAAGAGGCCTGTTGCGCGAATCCTGCTCCACGAGCTTGACGTTCATTGAGGCGCTGACTCCCGCGCCGGTCGGCGATTTGGAAATTGAGAAGTGGGGGGAGTGGAGTGGGAACTCGCGAACTGTTCTTTGGGGAGGATTGCCGGGGATCTATTTCACCGGTTTGGTGAGCGACGAAGAATTTGAGCGCCACATCAAGAATGTGCTGAGCGTGATGCGCGCGGAGCCACGCTATGTGCTGGGCGTGGCGGACCAGGTCCCGCCTGATGGCTTGGAGCGAAGGGTGCGACGCGTTCGGGAACTCGTGGAGCAATACGGCGCGTACGAGTAAGGGTTCATTGCTCAACGCGCGCGGAGCGTTATGGAACGGGCGGAAGAAGGTGCGGAAAAATCAACTGCTGTCATCCTGAGCGCAGCGAAGGATCTCTGCAGTTGGTTTTGAGTTCAATGAGTTTCGAGACACTGCAGAGATCCTTCGCTGCTTTGAAAACCTGTAGGGGTAGGGCTTGCCCTACCCGCCCGCCACGAGCCCGGCAAAAGGGGACGGCAAGCCGTCCCCCTACAAGCTGGTGGAGGAGGGGCAGGGGGTGGTGGGTGGGACCGTCAGCGAACGACAACCACCCCTAACCCCTCCTTACCAAGGAGGGGAATCACTTTCGTGCCAAGTGGTGAGCCGAAGGATCATGGAATCTGCGCTCAGGATGACAGGGTTCGTAAGGGATGTTGGCCTACAGCGACCCGGCAAAAGCAAGCACTAAGGTAGCGATCTCCCAGGGTTTCACCGCCAATCGAAGCGAACCGTCCTCCTCTAAGCGTAAAGCTCCTTCCTTATCTTCGATCAGGTTGGCCTGCCATGCATGCGCGATGGGTTTTGAAAACCTGATGTGCGCCTCACAACCAAATCCCTCTGCTTCGTAGAATCGAAGCGCAATCTGTTCGCCGTCCTCGCTTTTCTTCAGCGCCGTAATCACGAGGTTCGCCGGTTGGAGTTCGAGGAAACTTGCGTTTGCGCCAGCCGCGTGGTTTGCGGGTGTCCCCTCGTTCTTGAGGAATGCCGCCAACGGATAGTTGAATCCAATCGCTTCCTTGTAGCGGTTTCGCCAATTAGCCGCATGGGGCATCAAAGACACTCGGTAACGATGGGTTCCCTTTTGGGTGAACCAGTTGAGCGGGTTCCACGCCTGGCTCTTGCGGGTGCACAGCAGCACGTGCTGCAGAAGAGGCTGGGAAATGGGATGGTCGGTGTCATCGGCGAAAAGATGCACCGTGGTGTCCGAGGCTGACAGGCAGCCATGGCCAAGATAATGCTCATCCGACGCGTCGATCCAATTGATCGCCTCGCGGTAACGAAGTTCACGCTTGGCGCCGTAGGGAACCTGCTCGAACCATGTTCTCAGCGGATCGGCCGGAAGCAGCGAAAAATCGAGTTCGTCCTGCCCCAGTTCTACTTTGCCAAAGGGGACCTCATACGTGATCCGCGCCGTGTCGAGGTTGATGGGGAAAACCACTCTGAGTTCGCGCTCCTTCTGGCCGTCCCAATCCAAAAGTTCCAATTCGAGATCGATGCGATCGATCGCATGATAAAGATGCAGAAGCTGCCGCAAGCGAAAATGCTTGAATTCGGCCTCGCGAATGGCTGTAACCCTCACCGGTGTGCGGGTAAAGGACTTGACCGGGAAAGGATGGCGGCTGGTTTGGTCAAAGTCCGCCATGCTGATGTCTTGCGGGTCATCCCAGGCATAGCCAAGCGCTCGGAGCTGGATGACTTCCCCTGCATCGAATTTGCCGGTCTTGAAGACCTCCCAATCACCACGTTTGTCATAGAGGCTCTTGATGCCGCCCGCGCCGAAGGTGGCCTTGAAGAAGCTGTTTTCCACTACGTCGCCGGACAGCGGAGTGAATCCGCCGGCGCGTGGAGCTGGTCTCAGGGTGTACGTGCGATAGCCGAGCGAAGGCACGGCGTGAGCTACGAATACGAAGCGGAGCGCGGGCGGCTCGCCCGTAGACCGCCCCATCACGGGACTCCGGTCCACGATTTCGAGTGGGACGCTCTCCCCCGCCTCATCCAGTAGAGAGAACCCCTCCCAGCCCGCTGGCAATTCGAACCGAACCTCTGCCAAGTCCGTTCGCTCCCAGTTCAGCGCATTAAAAACTACGAACGAGGGGCCTGATTCCCCGCCTCGCCCGGTAGCCGCCGCAAGCTTTGTTCCCGCGCCCCTGAGCAGCCCGTCCGCAAGCTCGCTGGATTTCTCGTAGGAGGCGACAAATACGGCATCCGTAATCACCCCTTTGTTGCCGCCCCACCCGTGGTCCGGCCAGCAGTTGGCGCGCCAGGCTTCCTCGAATGCCTGCTGCGGGTAATCGTCGAACCCCGTGTCCAAGCTCAGTGCGGCATAGATTCGTTCCGCCGTGAGCAGGCGGTTATGCGCAAGCCTTCCCGCCAGCAGCCCCTCGCGATGGCCGGGCTCATCATAATATGCCCAGTTGAGCGGCCAATCGCCGCGAAGCGTTGTGAGGTTCAGCTCGTGCTGGGTGAACTCGTCGAAGAACCTCTCAGCCGAAGCGAAACTCATACGTGGCGGGTGAAGCTGGCTGTCAGAGGAGGATGTTTCGTTCCAGAGCGCCGCGACCCTTTGCATGGCTGCGTTTTGATTTCGAACGTAAGGCGGCAGTTCGGGCTGCGGCACGAGATAATCAAACCAATAGTCATAGATCAGGTCGTGGGGAAGATGGCGGGGCTGATAGTAATATTCTCGCTGCTCGGCAAACTTCAACCAGCCTTCGCTATTTTTCGCGTCGAGGGGATCGCTGAGGGGCGTTGCCGACAGGCCATAGGTGAAAATAACCGACCCGTCGAGGCCCTGCCACCAATAGAACCCAAAGGGCATGCGCCCCTGAAGAAGGTACTTGACGCCGGCCTTGCGCAGAATCTGTGGCATTTGGATGCTGAGCCCCGGGGGATCGGTCTTGTAGTAAGTGTGCGAGTCCACACCGGGAAAGTTCTTTCTCAACCAACGCCGACCCAAGTAAAACTGCCGCACCAGCTTTTCCGGCCCGACGTGGACTTCCAGGCATTGCACGTAGCTTGCGCCCCACGCGAACCGGCCTTCCCGCATGTAGCTGGCAATCTCCTCGCGTCTTTCCGGATGTCGCTCGAGGAATTCCATCAAGTACACCGGGGATTCCATCGAGTAGCTGAACTCCGGATACTGTTTGAGCAGCTCGAGCGCCGGCAGAATGATCTTTTCTGACCGAAAGTCCCCCGTCTTCTGTTGCGTATCCAGCCAGCCCAAGTCATTGTGGCAGGTGCAGTGAATGGCAAAGGTCCCACCATCGAAATACGACTTCAAGGTAGGAATCGTCAAGGTGCGACCGGAGCCGAAGCTCGAAGTTCCAACGACGATCTTGACTTTGATCTCGCCGCCGCCCAGAAGTGCCGGAATCCACACTTGCTGGCGGCTCACCGCGCGAGCGGGAATGGCGGCCAGTGGCATCTCGACTAGGGCATCCCCATTCGCGGAGACGCCAAGACGCGCGCCTTCGATCGCCTCATCAGGATTCGTAATCTCAAGAGTTGCGGTTTGCACCGCCTTTCCGTTACGGAGGTCATACATCGCGTGCACGTCGACCTCAAAAGACTGCTGATGGAGCCTGGGAAAAACCTTCACTTTCGCGATTCCGGTTTCCAGGGTTCCGGCACGCCCCCAGACGTCCTCAATCCGGATCCGCACGAACGTGGACGTGCCGGCATCGGGTAGCGGAACGATCTGGTAGAAATCCGCGTCCCGCAACTCAGCCGCGATCCCGGACCCATCCGAGAGGGTGCAACGAACCTTGCGTGGGCAAGCATAATACTGTGTCCGCGAGAAGGTGGCCAAATAAGGATCGGAACCTACCACATCGCGCGCCAGCGGCCGTCCCAAAATCCACAATTCGCCCACCCTGCGCGGCGCGGCGAAATCGATCTGCACCCACGCGCCCCCCAATTGCTCCCCTGCCTCCCACCCGGCGCGATCGTCATCGTTAAAGATATTTTCGGGGACGTATCCCCAGGGAGGATCGGCGAAGTAAGACGACGCTTGGGCTTTGGGCTTGAAAGCGTCGCTTGCCCAATTGGGATTTTCGTCGTGTCCGGCCTGTGGGGCCGCGAGCGTCCGCGAGCTTGCCACGACTTCGGCCAAACCGCCGCAAGCGATCCAGGTGAGACCAGCCGCCCCGCTGGTTTTCAGGAAATTCCTTCGGTCCATAGTCGGTTTATGCTCTCCTCCCCTCGCCACCGAAAATGAGATTCTTCACGGCATGGAATGTCTCCGGCGGAATCTGCACCGCGCCACAGCGGTGGTAAGGAGCCAAAGCCCGCAGGGAAAGCCCTGAAAGCTCCCACGCTCCAGCTTCGCCCGGCGATTGCAGATGCGGCGTCCCTTCGAGGACGCATTGCGGCAAACCCGGCAACAAACGATTCCAGCGCTTCGCGCCGGGGTCAGGGAATGAGGTCTGAACTAATGACCCGCTTCGAGTATCAATTTCTGAACCCGCCAATTCAGCAGTTCGGCGACGTAGATTTCGGTTTCCGACGGGCAAGCGATTTCGTGGATCCACCCAAACTGCTTAAGTTGTTTGCCTGATTCGCCGAGCACTCCCAGAACCTTTCCGTCCAAGCTGAGCTTGTAGATGCGGCCAGGGTAGCCGTCGGAGCTGAACAGTACTTGATGGGGACCCGGCGTGATGCAGACGGTCCAGGGTGCACCGGGCGCCATCGCGCCCGTCGTCGCAGTCGGCTTCGCGCCGATCGCCGGCCGGGCGTCCGGGTCAACCGGCACGTCAATGGTGATCTGCCGCAGGAACTTGCCTTCGCCATCGAACACCTGGATGCGCCGATTGCCGCGGTCCGCTACGTAGACGCGTCCTTGAGCATCCACGCCAATGCTATGAGGCGTGTTGAACTGGCCGGGGCCGTCGCCCGGCTCGCCCCACGACTTCAGCCAGTTGCCGTTTTTATCGACCTTGGCGACGCGAGAGTTGATGTAGCCGTCGCTGATGTAAGTGTTGCCCGCAGCATCCCATGCCATGTCGGTTACTTGTCTGAACATCCCGTCCACCGGAGGCAGGGGTGGTTTGGGATGGCGTAGCGGCTCGGTGCCCTCATCCGAGGCCTCCTGTTTACGCCCAAAGACCATCATCACCCGGCCCGCGGCGTTGAACTTGATCACCATATCCGAACCCTTGTCCGCAACCCAGATGTTGTCATCCTTATCGATCTTCACCGAGTGCGCAAACGACCAAGCGTATAAATGGTGGCCGATCTCGCGAATGAAGTTGCCGTCGGCGCCGAACTCCAGAAGTTGCGCGGCTGCCGCCCCATAGGCAGGCCCGGTCGTGTCACCACGCGAGAAGACAAAAACGTGTCCCTGAGAGTTCACCGCCACGCCCGCGACTTCGCCCAGATAGATGTCCGGCGGAAGTTTCAGAAAACCGGGAACAGATTGGTACGGGATCTTGGGCGGCTGTTGGGCGAAAAGCGAAACGCTGAGCAAGAATGATAGGACAAGTATCGAGCGCCTCATGAAAGCCTCCTGCGAACAAGCACAGACCCGTATTACGACATTCGCACCAAAATGCCTCGGCTGGTGAACTTTTTTATATCCCTTTGCCGGTGTAATTCGCAAGTGGGGCACTAAAATGCCACTGTTTGGAGATGTGACAGTCTATGGAGAGGGAACAAAAACGCGGAAACCGGGACATCCTTTTCTGCCGCTGGGTAACTCCGCAATGTTAATCGTGAGAAATGCAAGTTAATTGGATGTTAGGGCTGTTCCCAGCAGTTATCAGCTAACCTTGCGGGACAAGGCGCTGGGAATCGGTTGGGTTGTGGCCGGACTGGAATCGGTGCGCGATACGCGAGGGGGCCGAGATTAAGTTCCCAGTCAGAAACCGAGACTCCTACACCTCACGTGGCGCTTCGCCGACCCTGGACCAAGGCAACCCTTGCCCCCGCAAGATCGGGGTCCCTGCGCTATCTGGCAATCAACAACACCAGTCCGCGGCCGCAGAGGCCGTACACAACACCCGGTCCGCCAATCGCGTCCTCTGACCCGGGGATGCGTACCTGGTTGGGGCCTTCCGCCCAGCCGCAGGTATCGGTGACCCGATACCAGTTCACGCC
>Ga0209517_10002597_pt1 | contig 25220 bp, 17 predicted proteins | sample PeaSoiMetSII2010_FD_187695 | JGI IMG/M metagenome (GOLD analysis project Ga0209517, IMG submission 187695) | Peat soil microbial communities from Weissenstadt, Germany - SII-2010 (SPAdes) (version 2) | ecosystem: Environmental > Terrestrial > Soil > Wetlands > Peat | place: Germany... | reverse complement strand
CGGCCGCCGGCGGAGCCGGCCTGACCGAAGCCCTCGGCCTCCGCTACGGCACCGAGCCCGAGCAGTTCCGCCACTCGCGTCTGATTCTGGCGTGGGGCGCCAACATTCTCGGCACCAACGTACACTTGTGGCCGTTCGTGATGGAGGCGCGCCGCAACGGGGCCAGGCTCTACACCATCGATCCTTACCGCAACCGCACCGGCGCGGCTTCCGACAAGCACTTCTTCATCAACCCCGGCAGCGATACGGCGCTCGCCCTGGCCATGATGCACGTGATCTTGGGCGAGGGCCTCCACGATGCCGATTACGTGGCCCGCCACACCGAGGGCATCGACGCGCTGCGCGAGCGCGTCCGCGACTGGACGCCCCAGCGCGCCGCCGGGCTCACCGGACTTCAAGCCGAGGAAATCGTCTCGCTAGCTCGCGAATATGCCACCACGCGGCCCGCCGCCATCCGGCTCAACTATGGCACGCAGCGCAGCGAGCGCGGCGCCATGGCGGTACGCACCATCGCGCTGCTGCCGGCGCTGACTGGATCGTGGAAGGATGTCGGCGGCGGACTGCAGCTCTCGGTGTCGCAGGCCTTCCAGTTGAACCGCGCGGGCCTGGAGCGCGCCGACCTGCAGCAGCAGGCGCTGGGCCGCGCGGCGCGCCTCGTGAACATGTCGGAGCTGGGCGGCGCGCTCACCCGGATGGTGGGTCCGCCGGTGAAGGCCCTGGTGGTCTACAACTCCAACCCCGCGGCCATCGCGCCCAATCAGAACGCGGTGCTCGAGGGCTTCCGGCGCGATGATCTGTTCACCGTGGTCCTCGAGCAGTTCCAGAACGACACGGCGGACTACGCGGATATTCTTCTGCCTGTCACCACCTTCCTGGAGCACACCGACCTCTACTACGCATACGGCCACTACTATCTTCAGTTAGCGCGGCCGGCGCTTCCGCCTCCCGGCGAGGCCCGATCCAACGTGGACATCTTCCGCCAACTCGCCGCGCGCATGGGCTTCGACGATCCCTGCTTTCGCGATTCCGAAGACGACATGATCCGCACCTTGCTCGATTCCCCGCACCCCTTCGTGCGCGGCATCACTCTCGAAGAGCTCGACCGATGCGGCTCCGTGCGGCTGCGGCTGCCCGAGCCGTTCCTCCCCTTCGCCGAGGGCGGGTTCGGGACGGACAACGGCAAGTGCCACTTCCACGCCGAAACGCTGGACTACACGCCGCCGGTGGAATCGCGGCACGGCGACACGGACCTGCGGCGGAAATACCCTCTGGAACTGATTTCTCCCAAGAACGACGACAGCATGAATTCCACCTTCGGCCATCGCGACGCGGTGGACCTTCAGACCGCGATCCTGCACCTGAACGCCGCGGATGCCGCCGGTTTGGGCATCCGCACGTCCGACCAGGTTCGCGTGTCGAACGGCCGCGGCTCGTGCGTGCTGATGGCCCGCGTCGATGACACCGTGCGGGCGGGCGTGGTCGCGGCGCCCTCCGTGCGCTGGGGCAAGCGTTCGCCCGGGAAGCGCAACGTCAACGCGCTGACCTCCGAGCGCCTCACCGATGCTGGAGGCGGAGCGACGTTTTACAGTTGTCTCGTGCAAGTGGAAAGAATCGGAGACTGAATTCAGAGCCGCAACCATAGGGAGCGGTTTCTTATTTGAGACTCAATCATGCGTCCTCTCGCTTCCGCACTCCTGATGATGCTCGCGTTTGCGCCGCTGGGCTGCAAACACAGACAGGCGCAATCGCAGTCGGCTTTCGAAAAGGGAGCGCCCGAGCTCGCCTCCACCGTGCACTTGGGAGACCCCAAGGTCGCCGACCAACTGGTCAGCGGCTTTCACGAGATCGAAGCCAACGCGTGGCGATGGACCGCCCGCCAGTTTGTGGTGGTGCTGCGGGCGCCGGCCGGCTCCGGCCAGATCGGCGCCGGCCTGCAGGTACATCTGACGGTGCCGCCCGTGGTGATCGAAAAGCTGGGGGCCGTCACTCTCTCAGCCTCGATCGGCGACGGCACGCTCGCGCCCGAGACCTGGTCCAAGCCTGGCGACTACGTGTACCGGCGGGACGTTCCGGCGAGCCTGATCCGGAGCGGATCTGTGCGGTTGGAGTTCCAACTGGACAAAGCCATCCCTGCCGGATCGGTGGACCAGCGCGAGTTGGGGATCGTGGTAAGCAGTATCGGACTGGCCCTCAAATAAGGCTCGCGCTCCACCAGAATTCTTCCGCGACACGGGGCACGGTTTTCTCAGCGCCCTCTGCTGCCTCGGCGCTCTCAGGTGTTCACTTTCTTTTTCTCGGCGCCTCAGCGTCTCGGCGGTGAGACAGTCGGTTCCTTTTCTGGTTCCGGCCACGCCGGGTCAGGTAGAGGGGATCGGTCAATTGAGCGCCCCCGGCCCTCCCACGAACCGGTACACCTCGTACACGTGCCGCCCGTAGCGGTCGGAGATGACTGCGATCACCGTCCGCCGGTAACCCGATTTCTCGGCAAAGCGAATGAGATTGGGGCTCGGAAGAGGAAAGAACGCGAACTCCTTGGTATGCGCGATATACACATTCGCCGGCTCGTTCAGCAGCCACATGGCGCCGCGGCGATCCTCGTCGCTCATCTCCGGCTTGGAGACCGGGTCGCTTCCCTCGATCAGCGGCAACCTCCCGCGGTCGAGCAGCCGCAGTGGGTCCATGATGCCCCAATCCATGCAAACCACGTTCTTGGCGTTGAGCCCCTTTACGTAGCCGGACAGCGCGAAGATGGCCTCGTTCCAGCTCTGGGCGCCTCCGTATCGCCACAATTCCACATAGTATTGGTTGATCACCAGGGCGCCGGATGCCAACAGCAGCGCCATCGCCGTGGCAAGTGCCGGAATAGCGGCACGTCCCAACCGCCGGGATGCGCCGGCGAACGAAATCGCGATAATCAACTCCGGAATGGGCCAGAGCAGAATTGTATGGTGGAGGCTGGCGCCGGTATTGGCGTTCATTGCCATCTGGATCCAGGCCACCGCCATGACAATCAGGCAAAACAGAATAGCGCGTATACCGTTGCGGCCCGCCAGCGGCGCCAGCATCAGCGCCAGAACGAAAGCGTAGACCAACTGGAATTTGTGCGGGCTGCCGGCAAGTGCCGAAATCCGGGCAGCCGTGCTTTGCGCCATGCCGTTCGGTGGCTGGGGCTCGGGCGTCTGCCAGTCGCTGGCGGTCAACCAGCCGAACAATCCCTTGCTCTCGGTATATAGGAGAAACCGCGCTTTTCCCGTAATACCCTTGGTGTCGCGGGACCAATTGCCGTGAAAGGTGCCCCAGTGGTTGTCCACGTTGTAGACCAGCAGCGGGAGCGCACCCAGCACGAACGCCAGCACTGCGATGGCGACCCGCCGGCCGGTAATGGTGACGAATATTTGCCTCGGAAGTGTCGATATTCCCGCAACTGCCATTCCACTCAACAGCCACACGGTCAGCGCCTTGTCCCACATGGCCAGCCCGAAAAGGAAGAAACCGCCGGCGAGGGCCCAAGGCTGCTTCTCCTGGTAGAAGCGGACCAACAGCAGGGCGCCGCCTACTAGCAGTAGATGCTGCAAAGCCACCGGCCCCCAGTCGAAGCACACCGTGGCCAGATAACTTGAATCCACGGCCAGCAGGCAGCATCCAATTAAGGCAGCCCGCTCCCCCGCGATCCTGCGAATGAGCAGGAAGAAGAGCCACACGCTTAGCGTGCCGGCCAGCAGCATGGGAACGCGCAGGGCGAAAAGCCCCGTTCCGAAAATCAGCAGAATCGGTTTGTAAATCAGGGATTTCAGCGCCCCCAGATAGCTCATCAGCATGAGCGGAACGTGGGAGGGCCCGATGCCGATGGCGAATAGTTCGGCTCGGGGTTCATAAATCGCCTGGGCGAACAGCGCTTCGTCATTCTCGATTCCGGCGTGGGGAATCAGGGCAAGACCGGCAATGAAGAAGAAGAGGCAAGCGATCAACGCGCAGACGTTTTTTCGCAGTCTATCAGTAGAGGTATGGCAGCGCACCGATTTTTTTTGACAACCGAAAGAGAAATGGTAGCATCTGCCGATAAGTGAATGGACTGTCCTCTGGGTCCGCCTGCCAAATGCGGCCGCCGAAAACGGAGTTTCGGAGCGTCTTGCACTTTGGCAATCGGATTGCTACGATATGGAGCCGTGCAACGTCGCTGGGCGAAAACACGACGAGCCATAGCCCTTTTGAGGGACGTTATTTTAGAGAGCTGACGTGAAACCTTTGGCATATTTTTCCGTCTATATTGTTGCAGCAAGCGAACACGATAAAGACAACAAAAAAAAGGAAAAACTTGCTGGAGGATGAAGGAGATGGACCGATGAACCAGACCGAACTCAACAAATACAAAGCGATGCTGGAGACCAAGCAGGCGGAGTTGTCCGCCGGACTCCGAAACCGGGAAGACATCGCCATCGAAAAAACCCCGGACGCGATTGACGAAGTACAACTGGCCGGCGAGCGGGAACTGGCTATCCGCAATCTGGACCGCGAATCCAACCTGCTTCGCAACGTAAGGGGCGCTCTGGCCCGCATGGCAGACGGCAGCTATGGGATCTGCATGCACTGCGAGGAGGAGATCAAGCCCAAGCGCCTGGATGCGGTGCCCTGGACCAAATACTGCATTCGCTGCCAGGAAGCGGCGGACCGCCACGAATTCGAGTCCGAAACCGGCGAGACCATCGACGAGCTTCTGGCCGCCTAAGCTCCGGACCATCGAAGGGCGCGAGGGACATCTCGCGCCCTTTGTGTTTCTAAGGGCCTGCGTAAAACTCCGCTCTTTCACTCCCCTCCTCTGTGGGGAGGGTTTGGGTTTTTTCACGCAATTCCCAACTACAATGACAAGTCATGGAGTTCTTCCACCGGTCCCAGGGCGCCCCTTCCCGCCTTGGAATCCTGCCGGGCACCTTCAATCCGATCACCATCGCGCACCTCGCGCTGGCCCGTGCGGCAGCGCACTCGGTGGACGAAGTCGTGTGGGTTTTGCCGCGCGCCCTGCCGCACAAAGAATACACGGGTGCAACATTTGCCGAGCGTGTCGACATGCTGCGCGCAGCGCTAGGCGGTGAGCCGCGCTGCTCCATCGCGGCCTCCGGCGGAGGCCTGTTCGTGGAGATCGCGGAGGAGTGCCGTGCCGCCTATGGCAAGGACGTCCGGCTCAGCTTCCTTTGCGGACGGGACGCCGCCGAACGGATCGCCGGCTGGGATTACGGACAGCCGGGAGAGTTTGCCCAAATGCTGCGGCAGTTCGATCTCCTCGTTGCCGCCCGCCGCGGGGAATACCAGCCGCCGGCCGAGTTGCAGGCGTCCATCCGCCGGCTGCCCCTTGTGGGCGAATTCGAACACGTGTCGGCCAGCGACGTCCGGGCCCGAATCGCACGCGGAGAACCGTGGGAGCACCTGGTGCCGCCGGCGATCCGCGATCGGGCGCGCAAGATCTATGGCTGAACCGATCTACTGCTGAATCGGCAGGGTGACCACCTGGCTCACATAGGTATTCTGCGCGATGGTGAGCGTGTCTGCGGTGTTGCTAGAAAGGCCCGAATTCAGATGCAGGACTACCTTGAAGGTGCCAACCGACCCGGGCATCAAGGTAGCAAAGATCACGTCGGCGGTGCTTCCGCCTGCAATCGCGGAGAGGGCCTGTGCGGGCTGCGTGATGGGCGCCCCTTGCGGATACGGGACGCCGGTGTTAATGAGCGGGGAGATCGTGTCGTCAAGCACCGGCAGGCCCAGCCCGGTAGCATACACGGTGATGAATTCCCCCGGGACGGCCGGATTTTCCTGGGTCACCGGGCTGTTTTCCACGTTGGCGCAGCAAAGCGACGCCGTGAATGCCGTCATGACTTCCGTGGCGGCCGAACTGGCGCTGGCGCCGTACGGAATGGCTTCCCCGTCCGGCCCCTCCACCAGGGCCGTCAGGATGATACGGGTATACGCACCCGACGCCGTGGCGCTCACTTTCGGATCCTGGCCGATTAAGGCGACGAGGTTGTCGCGGATGCTGGCCAGGCTATCGGTGGACTGCACCGTGTAATTGTAGGCGCGGTCTTCCACCGTCACCGTGACCACGTCATTGGCAGTGACGCTGCCATCCACGCTCACGATGCCGATCGCTCGGCTGGAGCCGTGCAGCACCATTCCCGCGGGCGGAGAATTCGTGTCGCCGGGTTGTGGGAACACCCCGGGATTAGCCGGCACGATGGTGACGGCCACCGGCGTGGTGACCTGGATGCTGCCATCGTTCATCACCGACCGCACATAGGCGTTGATGCTGGTGCTGTCGGTCACTTCCCACGGGATCTGGGCCGTCACCTGGGTGGGCGAAACCGAGAAAACCGGCGAGGGAATGCCGTTGAAATATACGCTGGTTCCGCCCAACTGGGTGGGCAACGGCTGGCTCGAATCGGCGGACGCCGTCTGGGCCGAGATGCTAGTGCCGGCGCTCGCCAGGATCGTCACAATCGTTCCGGGAGCGATCTTGGCGGCGTCTCCTCCCCCGCTCAGGTTGGTGCCGGACGCGGTGGCCGTGACCTGCGCTCCGCTCGAGACCGTGGTCGATAAGGTAATGTTGTTGCCGTTGTCGCCAGCCACCCGCGAGGTGAGGACCACGGCTTCGTTGGTGAGGTCCGCCGTGACCATGACGTTGGGATCGCCCTGGCCGCTATTGCTGGAATTGATGGCATTCACCAGCCCGTTCACGATGTCGTCCAGGGTATCGGTCGCTTTGACGGTATACGAGTACTGCACGGGGGTGGCGGTGGTCGAATTTCCGATCGAAATGGAGACGATGTCCCCGGAGTGGATCGTCCCCGCGATGGTCACCGTGCCGTTGGCGATGATGTTCATGCCGGCGGCATTGCGAACCGCCTGGTACGGCAGCGCGACGGGGGCCAGCGTGTAGACCGTGATGCGGCGGTCGTAGGGGTCGCTGACGTAGAGGTTGGTGCCGTCCCAGGCCAGCGACATCGGGCAGTACATCGAATCCGCGGCATCCGTTGCCTGGACCACGGTGCCGCCAAGCTCGCCGAGGATGATGTCGGCGGCAACCGCGTTCTGTGTCGGAATGGTATTGTACACCAGCACCCGGTCGTTGCCGCCATCGGCGATAAATAGCATGCCCCCGCCCGCAAGGGCAAATCGGGGGTAGCTCAACGTGTAATTGCAAACCGAGGGATATGTCGGATTGTTGTTGGCATCGGTGCCGTTCGAAACGGTGCACAGAACCGGCGTCTGGGGCGGAGGCGTTAAGGTAGAAGTCGTACTGGTGGTATACGCGTTGTCCGCCACCGAGCTGTTCATGTCGGGCTGCCCGATCTCCACGTCCGCCGCGGCGTAATTCGCAGTGGGGATGGTGTTCCAGATGAGCACGCGGTTATAACCCAGGTCGGTCACGAACAGATGGATTCCATCCGAGGTTACGGACACCGGGTTCAACAGGTTCTGGGCGGTAGCGCTGGTCGTCTGCTGGGTCAGGTCCGGCTGCACGGTCGTGGTGAAATCCGGCTCTCCGAGCACAATGTCGGCCGCCACGCCACTGGTCGTCGGGATATGGTTGTAGATCAGGACGCGGTTGTTCTGCGTGTCGGCCACGTACAGCTTGCCGTTCTGGATCCACGCCCCCTGCGGCCCGCGCATGGATTTCGCCGTCGGGGTGTTATTGGGAGGCAGGCCGGAACTGACCATATCCGGTTGCCCCACCACCACGTCGGCCGCCTGGTTGTTGACGGCGGGGATTCGGTTCCAGATCAGAACGCGGTTGTGGTCGGTATCGGCCACCACCACGTGCACGCCGTCGGTAGCCACGGCCGTCGGAAGGCGCAGGGCGCTGGACGTGGCGTTAATGTTTTCCGTGGTGGTTGTGAAATCCGGCTGGCCGAGCACTGTCGTGGCTTGGCCGACGCAGACGGGGCACTTGCGGTTGTAGCTCAGACTGGCCGTGGGACTCGGCAGCATGGAGGATAGACCCTGGTAAATCAAGACCCTGTGGTTATTGGGCAACGCGCCCACGTAGTTCGCGTCGGCCACGATGAGAGTATCGCCCCCATAGGCTATGCCGCTCACTCCGCCGATGAAAACGTCGCTGGAGTTGGAGTCCTCGCTGGTGAACGTCGCCTGGCCGATTACCAGCCGGGCGGCCTGTCCATTAGTAAAACTGCCGGCCTGTCCGAACATAGTGGCCGCGCAGAGAAAGATTCCGGAGATACACTTCATGCGATAGCTAAGAGACACGTTAGTCTGCGGTTTAACTCCCGATTATACCAAGCGCCGGGCCGCGCCGCTCCGGGTCACAGGTGTGCGGAATCGGCACGACGCCAACCTGTAAAACCCTTGAAACCCAAGGAGATCCAGCCTTCCGTCGGAGCACGAATAAGACCAGTGCAAGCCCATTGCCAGGTGGGGCAGGCGCTTTCGCCTGCCAACTACTCCGCCCGAAGCGCTTGCATGGGCTCCAGGTTCGCGGCGCGGCGCGCAGGCACGTACGCCGCCGCGAGAGCCACTGCCGCCAGAATCACAGGCGCCACCACGAAAGTCGTGGTATCGCGCGGGCCGATTCCGAATAGCAGGCCCTTGAGGAGTCCCGACAACGCCAGCGCCCCGGCGACCCCCACCACGGTTCCCGCCATCACCACGCGTGCCCCGCTTCCCACGATCAGTGTCACGATGCGTCCGGGCCTGGCGCCGAGTGCCACGCGCACGCCAATCTCGCGGGTGCGTTCGGTGACGGAATAGGCGAGCACGCCGTAGATGCCGATGGCCGCCAGAACCAGCGAGGTCAGCGAGAATCCGGAGAGCAGGAGGGCGCTGAATCGCTGGCGCGAAAAGGTCTCCGCGACAATCGCCCCCATCGCCCGCATGTCGGCTACGGGTTGCGCCGAATCCAGGCCGCGGATGATCCTCCGGACAGGCTCGGCCAGACCCATGGGATTGCCGCCGGCACGCACCACGAAAACCATCCCGGTATAGGTCAGATGCGCATGGATGTAATAGACCGTCGGCCGCGCCGGTTTGTCGAGCGCGCCATCGTTCACATCGCCGGCCACCCCGATGATTTCGCCGAACGGATTCTGCCGGTCCATCTCCGCGCTGATCTGGATGCCCAACGGTCGCTCGCCGCGCAGATAGTTCCGCGCGAATGCCTGGCTGACGATGAAACGGTAGGGGCTGGCGGGATCGTTGTCGGCGGCAGTGAAGTCGCGGCCGCTCTCGAGTGGAATCCCCATGGTACGAAAGTAACCGGGCATCACCGTCCGGATGTTGGCCACCAGCTCCTCGCCCGGCTTGGGCGCCGGCCTTCCACCGATCCGGACGCTGGTGCCCGCAACCATGCCATTGAAGTCCAGGAAGCTCACCGCGCTGGCGGAGCGAACGCCGGGGAGCCGCTGGATCTGTTCGATGGCGCGCGCGAAGAACTGCGTACGGCGCGGAAGCTCTGAATAGCGGACGGTGGGAAGTATGACGCGGAAGGTGAGCACGTTGGCCGGGTCGAGGCCGGGGTTGACCGCCAGCAAGCCCACCAGGCTGCGGAACAGCAGCATCGCCCCCACCAGCAGGATCACCGAGAACGCGACCTCCGCCCCCACGAACCAGGAGCGGAGACGGCCGCCGCCGATGCCCGATCGGCCGCCGTCGCGCAGGCCGCGGATCAGGCCGGCACGCGAGGTCGCCAGGGCCGGCGCCAGTCCGAAGAAGATGCCCGTCAGGACGGCAAGCGCGACAGCGAAGAGCAGAACCCGCAGATCCATCCAGATGGCCGCACCGCGGACGAGGTCCCGAGGCGCCATCGCCAGCAGGCCTTTGACCGCGCCGCGAGCCACCGCAATTCCCGCCAGTCCGCCGGCCACGCCGAGGAGCGCGCTTTCTGTGAGCAGTTGACGGATGACGCGCCCGCGGCCCGCGCCCAAGGACACCCGCACCGCCATCTCCGTGCGGCGCGTCGCGAAGCGCGCCAGCAGGAGGTTCGCCACGTTGGCGCACGCCACCGCCAGCAGCAACCCGACGGCCCCCAGCAGCACCACGAGCGAGGTCTTCACCTGCCGGACCATGGCGTCGCGGAGAGGCTCGACATTGACCGTCCAGTTGGTATCGAAATTCGGGTAGGCGGCTTCCAGCCGCTTCGCCACGGCAGTCATATCGGCCTGCGCCCGGACGCGCGTCACGCCGGGCTTCATGCGGGCGAGGCACAGCATCCAGCGGCCCTGGCTGGCGCGGTAGTCGCGCGCCGGGTCGAGGCCCAGCGGCTCCCACAGGTCGGTCTCGCGCGAGAGGAAATAGAAGCTCGGCGGCAAAACTCCGATGATGGTTCGTGGAGTGTTGTTCACTTGCACCTTCCGGCCCACGATGTTGGCGTCGCCGCCGAACCAGCTCTGCCAGAGGCGGTAGCTGATCAATAGCACGTTGTCGAATCCCGGACGGTCGTCTTCCGCAGTGAACAGGCGCCCGCGAAGCGGCTCGACGCCCAGCATGGGCAACAGCTCCACGCTGGCTGCCTGCTCTTCTAATTCCTCGGCGCGCGTGCCCACGGAGAGCACCGCGCGGAACGTGGTAAAGCCGGCCATGGTCTGGAAAGCCTCATTCTGCTTTTTCCAGTCCAGGTAATTGCCGGGCGAGACCACGTTCTGGTCGGCAGCGGGGCGGCGCCGGTTCATTTCCCAGACCATGGTGAGCTGGGACGGATCGCGGTACGGCAACGGACGCAGGAGGAGGCTGTCGGTGATGGTGAAGATCGCAAGGCTCGCGCCGATTCCAAGGACCAGGGACAGGATGGCGGTCACCGCAAAACCGGGATTCCGGCGGAGGCCGCGCACCGCGTAGCGGACGTCTTGCCACAGAGTTTCCATAGGGTGATTAGACTCCATTGGTGCGCCGAGGTTTGCAGGGCTGCCCTCCGTGCTACGCTACTTCCGAAGGAGGGGGTGTGAAGTTCCTGGTGTTGCTGTGGCTGTGCCTGGCGGCTCCATGCGCCACTTTGCGTTACTGGGTGGAACCCTGCGCGAAGCCCGAAAGCGGCTGCCACACCGGCGACCCCGAGCTGGCGCAATGGGCCATGGAGGCCTGGCAGGGGGCCTCGGCGGGGCATCTTGCGATCGAGAAAACGACTGACCGCGAGAAGGCGCACATCCGCGTCTTTTGGTCCGGCGGACGAGAAGGTCTCTATGGCGAGGCGCGGCCGATCCTGGTGGATGGAGTGCGCGGCGCCGAGGTGTACGTGCTGCCGCCGCCCGAGACACCCAACGACAAGGACGCGCTGCTGCGGGATGCCATCGTCTACCTGACCTGTCTGCACGAAACGGGGCATGCGCTGGGCCTCGCGCACACCGCGGCCTTCGCGGACATCATGTACAGCTTTCAATACGGCGGCGATATCCCGGAGTACTTCGGGCGGTACCGCCGGCTGCTCACTTCGCGCAAGGATATTCGCAAGCACTCGGGGATGTCGGCGGACGATCGGCGACGCCTGGTGGAGTTGTATCGATGACGCAGTTTCCGCCTTCGCGCGCGGCGCGCGGCGCGGTGGCTCGGCTCAGGGATATGTGGGGCGAAGCGTCTCCTCGGGTGGTAGAATCGCGGGTGTACTATGGCGTTTCGATATGCCTGCTTCCTGAGCTAGAGGCACGGACAGGACGAGTTGACGGGAGCAATCATCAACCAGCTCTATTCCGCTCTTGAAAATGAAGTTCGGCAGTTGGTCGATCTACCCGTTTGCGTGGATCACGACCGGTTGAAACCGGGCTACCTCTATAACGAGGCACTGGCGCTCGAACTTTGCTACAGCGTCTGCCTGGTGATGGTCTACACGCCGACGTATTTTGACAAGGACCACACGTACTGTACCAGGGAGTTCAAGGGCATGGAGCAACTGGAAGCGGAGCGCCTCCGGCGGGTCACTCTTGGTCCCGAAGCACGCTCCCGCGGCCTGATTATCCCGGTAGTATTTCGAGGCGTAACCCGCCTGCCTGGGGAAATCTCTCAGAAACGGCACTACGAGGATTTTGAGAAGTTTGCGTTGGGCGAGCCAAGGTTGAGCAGGCACCCCAAGTTCAAGGGCCGCATCAGAGTCATCGCGGAATATATAGCCGAGCGGCATGAGACGTTGAAGTCCTGCGGCGCTGATGCTTGCGGTGAGTGTGCGAACTTCCAACTGCCGTCCGACGACGACGTGCGAGAGTGGTTGAAGACTGCAGCCCCCAAGCCGCTTGAGTTTCCGGGGCACGAGGAGGACGCATGACCCCGAACTACCAGTCTGGGGAAGTGATCACGTTCTATTCCTTCAAAGGCGGAACAGGGCGTAGCATGGCCGTCGCAAACGTGGCTGCGGTCCTCTCGCGGAACGGCCAAACCAGGGTTCTGATGATCGACTGGGACATCGAAGCACCTGGATTGGATCGTTTCTTTGACCGCCAGTTAGCCCCGGAAGCGTCAGAACGGATTCGTCTGGGCAGACAGCCCGGCCTACTCGATTTGTTCGCCGAGATCTCCCAGATTTTGGCTGGTCCGGAGGCGCAGGTGCCTCAATCTGATGACGAAAGCGACCAGTTCTTTGCAGGGCTCCACATCGATCGGTTCATTGTGAAGATGAATGAACGGCCATTGGATCTGCTTCCCGCGGGCGCTTTCGACGTTACCTATTCATCTCGGGTCCAAACCTTTGATTGGGCGTCTCTCTACAGCCGTGCGCCATGGTTGTATTCGGCCTTTGTGGGCTACCTTTCGCGCCAGTATCGGTACGTTCTGGTCGATTCCCGGACCGGCGTATCCGACGTAACCGGGATCTGTACCACCCTGGTCCCGGACAAGCTCGTCGTTGTTTTCACCCCGAATCGACAGAGTCTCCTCGGTGCGCTCGACGTCGTCGTGCGTTCCGTAGCGTACCGCAAGGAGTCGGCCGATCTCCGGCCGCTCCTCGTCTTCCCTCTGCCCTCACGGATCGAACACGCCGAGGATAAGTTGCGCGTAACTTGGCGGCGCGGAAACGAGGCTGAAGCAATACCAGGATATCAGCCGCTGTTCGAAGCGCTACTAGCAGAGGTTTACGATCTGCCGGAGTGCAAGCTCGAGTCTTACTTCAATGATGTCCAAGTTCAATACATCCCACGGTACGCTTACGGTGAAGACATCGCGGTGCTCGACGAGGGGGCCAGTGACCGGCTGTCGTTGGCGCGCAGCTACGAGACGTTTACGGCACGGCTCACGGCACCGAAGGGACCCTGGGACGAAACATCGCTGACCGAGGCTCCGGCTCCCAACCTGAATGGTGGAGAGCTCAAGCAGGCCGCACAGCTATTCCACGAGGCGCTGGAACGATACATTCGGGCTGGTGACCTTGCTGGTCAGGCGAGCGTGCTCCGGCGGCTCGGGGACCTGCATTTTCGGTTCGGCCATCTCGATGAGTCAGCCGGAAATTATATTCAGGCGCGCGAGCTTTTTCAGAAAATCGGCGATAAGCACGGAGAAGCGACGGTTTTGAAGAGCTTGGGTGATGCCTCGAAGAAGCAGAAAGATGTGCCAGCTTCGGCAGCATTTTATGAAACGGCCCTAAAACTCTTTGAGGAGAAGGGAGCCCTTCGGGAAATGGGAGAGGTATGGCGCGCTATCGGAGATTTGCAGCAAGGGGACGGCGATGTCGTGGACGCTATCCAATCCTACTCCGAAGCCTACGAAGCTTCGGTAAGAGCGAATGATGCGAGGGGAAGAGGATTAGCTCGGCTAGCGGGTGCCGAGGTTGCATCGTTACTAGGTAAGCACAATGAGGCGGCGCGGTGGTCCGACGAAGCCGCTCATGTCTTTCACCAAATCTCGGATGCACCCAGGCAACTCACCGCGCTTCAGCAGTCCTTCTCAGCCTGGATGAAGCAGGGCGACGTCAACAATGCAAACCCACGATTCAGGCAGGCGATCGGTATTCAGGGCGGTGCGCTAGTCTCCAAGGGGTGGAAGGGCGAAGCCCTCGTGGAGATGGCAGAGCGACTGGTCCGAGACACTCGGTATCAAGAGGCCGTGGCCATGTACAAGGAGGCTGAGGCTGTCTACACCGACGGACCACCTGGGCGCTTGGCGGCCGTCCTCCGCGGCCTGGGAGACGCCCAGGTAGAACTCTTTAAACCAAACGATGCAAAGGCGAGCTACACCAGGGCCCTCGAGATTTACCGGTCGATAGCAGATGACCAGGGCCACGCCGCAATGCTGGAGCGCCTCGGCACTCTTGCATTCTTCGGTGGCCACTGAAACCGAGGGCCACTTTGGTTTCCTTGCCTGCCCGGCTGGACCGCGGTTACGGCTGAAGTCGTCCATCCGGGCGTTGCGGAAAAGGGACTTGGGTGTGTGTAATATGGATTTGCGCAGATGCTTCCCGTATTGACCGACTTTCGCCATGCGGTGCGAGGCCTCCGCAAATCCCCGGCCCTCGCCGCCCTTGGTATTGCCTCTGTGGCGCTCGGAATCGGCGCCAATGTCACCATCTACAGCGTGGTTCGTGAAATGATCCTGGACGATTTGAGCGCCCGCCAGCCGGACCGCCTGGCGCGCGTCGCCACGGAAATCACCTACGCCCGGTACCGCGATCTCAGGGAAGCCGGTGTCTTTCAGGACCTGGCGTTCGAAACCGGCATCGGCAACTTGAATTGGGATGTGGGAACGCACAGCGAGGTGGCTTGGGGGATGCGCACCAGCGCCAATTTCTTCGATGTCCTCGGCGTCGGCGCGTACGCCGGCCGGCTGTACTCTCAATCCGACGAGGGCCTCCCGGTCGCCGTGGTGAGCTACGGTTGCTGGCGCAAGCGCCTGGACTCCGATCCCGGCGCCGTCGGCCATCCGCTCCAGCTCAACGGCAAGCTCTATACGGTTCTGGGCGTGCTGCCGCGGGACTATCGCAGCGTCATGGGCCACGGCGTTTCTCCGGAAATCTACGTGCCGGCCCACCCCGATGGTTGGGGTTATCATCCCTTCGGACGGCTGCGCGACGGACTCACGCGGAAGCAGACGCAGCAGGCATGGGTCGCCGCGGCCCGGGCAATCGGCGGCCAGGACTTCGCGAAGCAGGTATCGAGGCTCCGGCCAATGGGCGGACTCGCCGCGAATGCGGCCGGCGAGGGCGACGATCGGCGCTTCTTCGTGTTCTTCGTGATGCTCTTCGGCACTGCGGCCATGCTCGCGGTGATCGCGTGCTTCAACGTGGCCGGGTTGCTGCTGGCGCGTGGCGTCACGCGGCAGCGGGAACTGGCCATTCGCAAGGCGCTGGGCGCCAGCCGATTTCAGTTGGCGCGGCAGCTTCTCGCCGAAGGATTTGTGCTCGTGGGTTTGGGCGCGGGTCTTGGTCTCATCGTCGATGCCTTCCTGCGCAACCGGCTGAGCTATGTCCGCTGGCCATCGGCCTACAATCTACCCTTCGAGTTCCACTTCCAGAGCGACCGCAGCCTGTTTCTATACGGGTTGGCGACGGCCCTGGTGGCGCTTCTCGTTTCCTCGCTGCTCCCTTCGCTGCGCGGCTCGAATGCCGACCTCGGCCTCGCCATGAAACAAGGGGAGCCGGCGTTCTCCATCCGGCGATGGAACCTGCGGAATAGCTTCGTGGCGCTGCAGGTGGCCCTGTCGATGGTGCTGCTGACGCTCGGCGTCCTCTTCTCCAGGAGCTTCCTGCAGATTGCCGGCGTCGATCCTGGATTCGACGTTTCGCATACGGTCATCGGACTGGTGGCTCCGCGGCCTGGGCAGCGTCAGGGTGAAAAAGGCTGGAGTTGGCGCGACGGGGTGGTCCGGCGCGTGAAAGAAGTACCCGGAGTCATGGGGGTCACTTCGGTCGGGACGCTGCCGCTCACGGGAGAGTTGCCGCGGGATCCGGTGCGGCGAAAGGGCGACCCTCTTTCGGCGGCCCGCGACGCGTACTCGGTGGGCGCGGGGGAGCAGTTCTGCAAGGTTCTCGGAATCCGCATTCTGCGCGGCCGCGACTTCGAAATCGCCGACCGCTCGCGACAACCGGTGCCCGCCCTGGTCAATCGGACGCTCGCGCGGCGGTTGTTCGGCGATGCCGATCCGGTTGGCGCCCAGATCGTCGCAGGCCGCGAAAAGGAGCGAGTCCTGGAGATCATCGGAGTCACCGCGGACGCGAAGATGCGCACGCTCGGTGAGGCCAATGCTCCGGTGTTCTTCACGCCGTATGCGGATGCGCAATTGCTCGTGCGCATCGCCGGGAACCCGATGCAATGGATCCAGCCGTTGCGCAATGCGCTGGCCGAAGTGGATGCGGTCTCGGCGCTGGATGTCCGGCCGTTGTCGGACGCCACCGCGGGCGCCATCTTCCCGATGCGGGTCGCCGCGGGATTCGTGGGCTCTCTGAGCGGCCTGGGCCTGCTGTTGATACTCACCGGCCTGTACAGCTCGGTCTCCTATGCCACACGGAGGCGCACGCGGGAAATGGCCATCCGTGCCGCCGTGGGAGCCACCCGCTCCACGATTCTCTGGACGGCCATGCAAGACGGCGTGGCGGTTCTCGCCTGCGGAGTAGTGGTGGGGCTTCCCCTTGCAGTTGCCGCCATTCGGCCCTTGACTGACATACTCCCGGATGGCGTGGACCCATGGGATCCGGCCATGTTCGCGGCGGTTGGGGTCCTCCTGCTCGCGGCTGGCGCCGCCGCGGCCTGGATTCCCGCCATGAGCGCTGCCGGCGTGGACCCCTTGCTGGCGCTCAGGCAGGAGTGACAGCGCTCACTCCTCGAAGAGACTTGCCTGCGGCCGCGGCGGAACGTAGTCCGCTCCCAGGGCGTGGCGAAGCGGGGCATGCGGGCTGCCGTCGGGGAAGGAACTGGTCTGTGTGCGGGCGGCGTTCTGGGCAAGCCAGTCACAGCGGTTATTGTCTTCGTGGCCGGCATGGCCTTTGGTCCAAAGCCAGGTGGTGCGATGGATCTCAGTCAGTTCGTCAAGCTCGATCCAGAGATCCGCGTGGCGAACCGACCAGTCCTTCTTCCACCAGCCGAGGCTTTTCCATCGGATGATCCACTCCGTGATTCCTTTCCGCACATACTCGCAGTCTGTGGTGATTTCTACTTCGCAAGGCTCTTTGAGCGCGAGAAGTCCTTGGATGGGCGCCATCAGCTCCATCCGGTTGTTCGTAGTGTGAGGATCGTATCCGAAGAGCTCCTTCTTCGCGCCGCCGAATCGCAGTATGCAAGCCCACCCTCCTGGACCCGGATTACCCAGACACGACCCATCGGTGATCAGCGAGACTTTCTTTATTGCCATCATCACGAACCTGGCGGCTTCACCGCTGCTAACAGACCCGATCTACGATTGTACGGCAACCCCGGCAACCCCCGATGGGAAGACACGAAGTTGTGTCCAACACTTGCCGCAGCCCATACTGGGGAATGGAGCAGATATGCCTCAGATCGTGAAAGCCGTTTATGAACAGGGAAGCTTCGTACCCGAGACTCCTTGTGATCTCCCCGAGGGTGCAAAGGTTGTCCTCATGATTCAGCGTGAGGGCATGGCGCTGCCGCCCGAGGTCACTGCTCCTGAGGAGCGCGCCGCGGTACTGCAGTCGTTGGTGGAGCGCATGAAGCGCAACCCCCTGCCCCCAGACTCACGCCGCTTCAGTAGGGACGAGATGCATGACCGCGGTTGACACCAATGTTCTCTTCTACGCTCACGATTCGCGTTACCCGGATAAGCAGAGGACGGCTGCTGAGCTGATTGGCTCGCTGACCGATGGCGCTCTTTTATACCGCTCTCGACCGATCAAAGGTGTTGCGGGCAAATTACAGCCTCTCGTTCTGGGATGGTTTGTTGCCGGGGTGCGGCGCCGTCAACGCGTTCGCTTGAACACACCCCCGCCGGATGGCGATCAGGGACTTGGCCATCCCGCAGAAGCGCTCGCGAATGATGCGCGCGCCTGGAAACAGGGCGCGCACCTCGCGAACGCCGAGCAGCCGCACGTCGCTCAGATAGTGCTCGATATAGAACTGCCGCCGGTCGGGGGTCACGCGCACGACGAGGCTCCACAGATTGCAGCGCGGGACGATCGGCCGCTGCCAGGATTTCGGCAGCCAGTGGATGAACGGCGTCAGCAGGTGCTGTTCCACGGGAAACCAGCGATTGGGCGTCTGGACCCAGTAGGCGCGGCCTACGCGCGCCACCTCGCGGGCGAAGCGCTCCTGGCTGGCCGCGTCGCCGACGTGCTCGATCACCGAGTTGCTGAAGACCACGTCGAATGCCGCGTCGCGAAACGGCAGGCGGCGGCCATCGCCGGCCACCCAGCTTGCCGCTCCCGCCAGGTCGTCGCGGGCGCGCGGCGTATTGAGCAGCGTGAGGCGCGGCTGTTGGGGAACGAGCGCCCAGCAATCCGGCGTGCCCCCGATGTCCAGGACACGGGTTGCCGCGGTGATGCCGAGCTCGCGCGCGAAGCGCCGCATGCGGCGCCGGCGAAAGTATCGGGAGAGCGAGGCGAGCATCAGAACTGGAATCGCAAGGAGCCCTGCAGCGATCGCGGCCCGCCGGTCTGCAAAATCGGCGCCAGCCCGCTGCCCGGGCTGCCGGTTCCCAGCATCAGGTTCAGCATGGACGTGGATTGGCCGAAGACCGCGCTGTTCAGAAAGGGCACGGGGTCGGCGAAATTGGCATGGTTGAACAGGTTGTAGGCCTCCAGTCGAAACTGAAGGCGCCGCCGTTCAGTCAGCCGGAATTCGCGCCTCAGGTCAAAATCCAATTGCGCCATTCCAAAGCCGCTGAGGGCATTGCGGCCCAGCGTGCCCTGCTGCGGGGAAAGCGTTGCCTGAAACGCCGCGGGATTCAAGATCCTTCCTCCGGCCACGCCCGGAGCCGCGAGCCACAGCGGCACGCCAAAAACCAAGTCCGGACGGAAAGCATTCGCCAGGTTGATTCCCAGGTATTCTTCGCTGTTCAGGACCGAAATGGGGAAGCCGCTGCGGGTGTGGAAGATGGTGTCCATGGCCCATCCTCGCAGGAACCGGGCTACCGGCGCCGTGGATTTCGGCTGCGCAAACTCGTAGCTCAGCGAGCCGGTCAACGAATGGCGCAGGTCGAAATCGGACGAGGCCTTGTCGATAAATCCCGGCGTCGACCACACTAGGAAGGCATCGCTCGAATCGTTGTCGATGGAGTGCGACCAGGCATACGCCACCAACGACTGTAGCCCTCGGGCCACGCGCCGCCGGTACCCGACCTGCAGAGCCTGGTAGTTGGATGAGCCGTTGTCGGAGGTGAAGGCTATATAGGACGTTGGAAGGTTTCCCGCCCCGCCCAGTTCGCGGCGGAGCAGGCTGTGCCCCTCCGATCCCAAATAGCCGATGGATACCACATCGTGCGCTCCGAACGCCCGCTCCAGGGACACGTTCCACTGCTCCACTCTCGGCAACCGCAGGTTCTGCGTGAAGCCGTAGATCAACTGGGTCGAGAACAGCCCGTTGCGCCCGCTGCTGAAGCCCCCGGCGGAAACGTCGAGCGGACCGCCCGTCAGGAAATCGGTTGCGATGCTCAAGCTGGAGTCATAGTACAGCCCGCCACCGGCGCGCAGCACGGTGCGCCCATCGGCAGTCAGGCGATAAGCCACTCCCAGCCGCGGCGCCAGGTTGCGATAGGAGGTGGGCCACAACGGCTGCTGTATCGAAGACACCGTGCTGGTCGCCGGATCGAGGAAATTGACCGGGGATGCGGGCACTGGCGCAGGGCTGTATTCCCAGCGAAGTCCGCCGGCTATCGTCATCCGCGATGTCGCCTGCCAGGTATCCTGCGCCCACAGGGAAAGTTCTGTGAGCTGGGTGGACAGGTTCCGCGCCGCCGAGAGGTCGATCCACAGATTGCGCTTATCGGCCAAGGATGAAAGGTTGTCCGCGATGACGCTCAGCGAGCCGGTCGGATCGCGGCGGATTGCCAGGATACGGCGGTAGTCGGCGCCCAGCCCCAGCGTGTGCCCATGCAGACGATAAGATGCCGACTGCACCGCTTGGAACTGCCTCTGCCGCCGGTTGCCCTCGCTGCCGGAGACCAGTTGTCCCACTCCGCCGATGGAGAACCGCACCAGGTAATTGCACGGAGTCGGGTCTCTGTTAAAGGCCGCCACCAGCGGCTGCAACGCGCACGGGTTTCCCGGTGAGACCCATAGGGAACTCGCGTTGACCTGCGACTCATTGGCCCGAAAATCCAGAGCCAGGTTTGCGGTGGGGCGCGCGTTGAGCCCCAGGGTCAGGCTCTGGGAGCGAAGATCGAGATCGTTGGCGGTCAGGGTTCCGAACTGGTTGTTGGACGGGGAATCGTTGTAGCGGCCGAAAAAGGAAATGCGCGAAGTGATGGCCTGGTCGATTCTGGCCCCTCCGACGCTCAGTCCGGCGGGCCTGACGGTGCGGCCTACCCATTCGCCGACGTCGCCGGTGAGCGGGCCCGAGTTGGGGGCGGGGAAGAGGGCGAGCAAGGGCTGCGCCCAATAGGCCGCGGTTTGCCGGACGTCGAGCGAGGGCACGGGCTGCCGCCACACGAACGGTTCGAGCAGCGACATGTGCTCGTAGGAAAGGAAGAAGAACGTGCGGTTCCGCTTGAGCGGTCCGCCGAAGGTCTGGGCGAAGTCTTGGAGGTGCAGGGGCAAGGCCCCGTAACCCGCCTGGTTGCCGAACCAATCGTTGGCGTTGAGCAGCTCGTTGCGGATGCGGTAGGCCGTGGAGCCGTGAAGCTCGTTGGTTCCGGAGCGGCTGTTGAGCGACACGATGGCGCCCGGCAGCCGGCCGAACTCGGCCACGGAGGTGGAGGTGGTCACGCGGAATTCCTGGACGGCGTCGAGCGAGATCAACGAATCCAGGCTGCCGAAGGCGCTCAAAGCCGGGAACGCGCCGCCGGTGGATTGCGCGGGCAGCCCGCCGGCCGTGACCCCGGTATTGGCGCTGACGCCATCGACGGTGAAGTAGTTGGTGTTGGGACGCTGCCCGCTGGTAGTGAACTGGCCGGCTTCGCCGCGAGTCGCCGGGGTGACGTTGGTGCCGGGAGTCAGTTCCAGCAGGGTCAGCACACCGCGCCCATTCAACGGCAGACGCTCGAACTCGTCGCGCTCGACGCGGCTGCCCGTCGAAGCGTCTTCGTGTTCCCGTTCAAACAGGGGCGGATTGCCATATACCGTGATGCTCTCCTCGATGCTGCCCACGGACAGCACAAAATCAGCGCGTGTGGGGGCGGTGTCGACGAGCCGCACGTCAAACCGCACCACGGAAACGAAGCCTTCCTTGCGCACCGTGATCTTATAGATGCCGGGCTGCAGGGAGGCGACCGCATAAGTGCCCCCGGTCTCGGACTGTGTGACGCGGCGAAATCCCGTGTCCTGGCCGGTCACCGTGACAGCCGCATCCGCGATGCCGCCGTAGGAGGTGTCCAACACCCGCCCGTAGAGGTCCGCATAGCGCTGCGCTGCCGCGGTTGCCGTTGACAAAGCGAGAACCGCAAGCAGCCGGGTAACTGACATCTACTCCTACGCTACAATTCGCGGACACGCGGCGCAAGCCGCATCCGCGCTCTACTGTGCGAGCCAATGTAAACACCAATCCACATCCGCCCGCACTTCGCCCAAGGCCTGGAGCAGATCCGAGGGCAACCGGCCTGCCGGGGTATTGCCGGGCGTCACTCCCAGCAGCACTGATACCAGCACCTCGAGACGATGCGATGCGCGGGCCAACTCCCCGGCGGCGGGTTGCCAGGAAGTGCCCGTCACGGCCGGCGGGGACACGGCCAGGCCGCCGAGCGAAACCAGCAGCGGATTCAACGAGCGATCGAGAGTGGAAACTTCGCTTGCCAAAGCCGCCGCGTGCTCGCGGGCCATGGCCCGCAGCACCTCCCGGTCTTTCACGGCCATATCGGCGTCCGTTGGAAAGAGCTCCGCAAGGCGGCGCAGCGCATACGCGCGGGCCATGAGCGATTCGTTCCGGTCCAACACCTGGGCGCTGAACCTTTCGAACTCCGCTTGTCCGCCGAGTTGCTGTTCCACGCGAGCCTGGAGGCCATTGGACGTCGACGTTGCGCCGGCCGCGGGGGCGGCGGGAGCTGCTTCGGCGGTTACGGACCGCCCGGCCGACGGCTCGGAAAATTGAACGGTCACATTGGGCATGGCGTCCAGGCGGCCGTGGATCTGCTGCCGATGCTCCGGCGGAATGCCCACACCGCCGACCACTACGCGGCCGTCCGTAAGATTGACTTCGACGGGGTCGCCCAGGTCGGCCCCGATCTCGTGGAGCGCGGCTAGCACCTGCAGCTCATCGGAGATCGAGGCTGGCCCGGACAACGTTGCGGCCGGCCGGCTTGGTACGACCGGCCGCACCGGAGGCTCGACATGCGCCGCGACGGAGGCTCCGTCATCGCGAGTCGTGGCATCCGTAATGTCGGTCAATTCCACCCATTCTTGATCGCGAAATTCCAGCCGCTCTTGGACCGGACGCAAATCGGCGGTGCGCAGCATGAGGCTGGCAGTGGCCAATTCCCCTTCCTCCGCGACCGTGCGAATCCGGTAGCAGCTCAGGGTAGGCGACTGCGGATCGGGAACCGTGGTCACTTCATCCCTGGCGGGCACAGCATCGCTCCGTGCAACGGAGTCGTGCCAGGACAGGTACGATTTCGCGCTGAGCGGGTCGTCCCAGGGGTAGTGGGCGGCCTCGAAGCGCGCCTGGATCGGCGCGGCCAAGGGTTCCGCGACTGGCGTCGGGCGGCTTCCAATGGTTCGAGTAAACGTTTGCGTTTTGGTGCGAACCTGGACGCGCCGCGCCGGCGAGGGTCGCGCCTCGGCCGCCAATACCGCCCTCTTCAGAAGGACCGCCGCCTGAACGGACGGCGTCTCGCGGAACTGGTACCAGATGGCGCAAACCATCGCCAACGCAGCCGCCGCGGCGACAGCCCATCGCCGGACCCCGGCACTCCCCAAAATCGCCATGAGGCGTGCCGCCAATTGCCTGGCTACCTGAAATTCGCCGCTCGCGGAGGAATCGATACGCGCGAACTCCCGGTAAAGGTCCGGCCACGGATTCGGTGGATCGGGCAGGTGCGCCTGGAGCACGTTCTTGCGGTAGCGGACGCAACCGGCAACCGTGCTTTCGAGCTCTTTGACTTCCGTGCGGCACTGCCAGCAGGCTCTGAGGTGGCGCTCCACCTGGCGGAGCTTGCGCCCCGGCAACTCGCCATCGATATAGCGCAGCAGTACTCCGTCTTCCGGATGCTGCGTTACCAGATTACGCATCCCGCACCTTCCTTAGCCGGAATATGGCGCGGCGCAAGAACTCTCCCACAGCCGACGCGCTGATCCCCAGCGCCGACCCGATTTCCGGGTAGCGCAAACCCTCCAGGCGCAAAAACAGACAGCGCTTCTGCTGTTCCGACAGCCCCTCCACGGCGCGATGAAACCGCACCATGCGCTCGCGCTCCAGCAACCCGCTCTCCGGGTCCTCGGTCCGCGACACCAGGCAGGCTTCCAGGGCCGGATCGAAAGCCTCTTCGGAAGCCTGCCGAGCGCGAACCTTTAGGCCGTGGTTGTGGGCCACGCGAAAAACCCAACCCCTCGGGTTTTCGATCTTCTCGCCCTTCTTGAGAGTGGCGTAGAGCCGCAGAAAGACTTCCTGCACGGCTTCCTGCGCCTTGGGAGGGTGCAATCCCAGCGTCAGCAGGTAGCGGTACACGTCCTGGCGAGATTCCACAAACAACTGAGCCACCTCGTCTTGCAACGTGCCGCCGGTGCGTTCCTGGCGGAGGATTCCCACGACGTTTTCACCAGCCGAATACACCGACATCGTTCCAAGCCATATCAAAGACCCGGTTGCCGCGCCTTCCAACTACAGCGCGCGGTGGGATTTTTCGAACAGTTTTCACTTTTATTCAACCTTAGTGTAGTGGAACCGGCCTGGTCCGGGGTCTTTGTCGTGTTGGACCTTAATCAAACGGGGCGGACCACGAAACCAGTGACTGACGGAAGGATATGTGTCGCTATCGTCACCTACAACAGCAGCCGGTACATCGGCCGTTGCCTGCAAACCGTGTTACGGCAGGAGGGAATTCCGCTTGAGGTAGTGGTAGTAGACAACGCATCCACCGATGGCACCCGTGAGATTCTGCGCGAATTCGGAGGGCAGATTCGCACGATTGAATGCGTCCGCAACCTGGGATTCGCCGAGGCTCAGAACCGGGCGATCCGCTCCAGCGCCGCGGAGTGGGTCTTGACCCTGAACCCCGACGTGCTGCTGCTTCCCGGTTTCATTCGCACGCTTTTCGACGCCGGCCGAAGCGATCCCAGCGCGGGCACGGTATGCGGAAAGCTGCTTTCCATCGGTTCCGGATTCCATCCCCTGCCGGAACCGCGAATCGATTCCGCCGGCATCTTTTTTACTCCCGCAATGCGCCACTTCGACCGCGGTTGGCACCAGCCCGATCAAGCGTGCTTCGAGAATTTGGAGTACGTATTCGGGGCCAGTGCCGCCGCGGCTCTTTTCCGCCGCCGGATGATCGACGACGTGGCAGTAGAGGGCCATTTTTTCGATCCCGATTTCTTCGCCTACCGCGAGGATGCGGACGTGGCATGGCGGGCGCAGTTGCTGGGCTGGCGCTCGATCTACACGCCGGCCGCGGTGGCCTACCACGTGCGCAGCGTGACGCCGGGGAACCGCCGGTCGGTCCCGGCCGCCATCAACATGCACTGCGTGAAGAACCGCTTCCTCATGCGGATCAAGAACGTCACCGCCGGTGTGTATCGCCGTCATTGGCTGCCCATGACACTGCGGGACCTGGTGGTGTTGGGCGGCTCGATTTTCTGGGAGCCGACGTCGCTGGTGGCCTTCTGGCACGTGGCGCGGGGGCTTCGCCGGGCCATTCGGCAGCGGCGCCTGATCATGAGCCGCAGAAGGGTTTCGGACGACGTGCTGGCGCAATGGTTCAGTTTCGAGCCGGCAGCCCAGCCGATCCACGCCGGCGCGGCCCACGAGGCCGCCCGAAATGTTCTGGCGCCGGCGGTATCGCTGGCGGCAGAGTAACTTTCCGAAATCGATAAACTGAAGCATGCCCAAAGACTTTACCGCGGAGTTGGTTGTCTGCCTGGGACAGCCGGTCAGAGAGAACCCGACCGGGGTCATGCAGGAGGCTGCCTTCCACGCTCTCGGTCTCAATTGGCGATACCTCACGGTGGAAGTCCCGCCCTCCGGACTGCGCGACGCGATGGTGGGGGTCCGCGCGCTCGGCAT
>Ga0209517_10002595_pt1 | contig 25226 bp, 25 predicted proteins | sample PeaSoiMetSII2010_FD_187695 | JGI IMG/M metagenome (GOLD analysis project Ga0209517, IMG submission 187695) | Peat soil microbial communities from Weissenstadt, Germany - SII-2010 (SPAdes) (version 2) | ecosystem: Environmental > Terrestrial > Soil > Wetlands > Peat | place: Germany... | reverse complement strand
ACCCGCCGCGTCGACGACGTAGCCGCGCAGCTCCTCCTCGCCCACCTTGATGCCTTCGCCCCGGGCCACCTCCCTCAGGTACATCTCCACCTCCCTGGGGGGCGGGGGCCTGAACCTGAAGGGGACGCACGCGCTCGAGAGCTTCTTGATCTCGTCGGAGTCCGGGTCGTTCGCGGCCATCACGATGGGGTTCTGGCTCTCCTTCACGGATTCCTTGATGAACTCCACCGCGCCGATGTCCGCCCTCCCCGCGAGCCCGTCCACCTCGTCGAGGAAGATCAGCGACCTCTCCCCGAAGAGGCTCACCGTCGCCATCGCCTCGCCCATCCTCCTCTGCAGCTTGTCCTTCGTCCGCACGTCGCTCGCGTTGAGGTCGACCAGGTTCATCCCGTTCGCGCGCGCGAGGAGGTTGACGCACGTCGTCTTCCCCGTGCCCGGAGGCCCCATGAGGAGGGCGGCTTTCGTCCCCGGCTTCCAGGTCGAGAGCCAGACGGTGAGCGCGAGCCGCGCCTCCTCGTTCCCGATGAGCTGGTCCGGCCTCTCAGGCCTGTATTTCTCCGACCACATGCCCTCAGAACGCGCCCCCGATGAAGACTATCAGCCCCAGGAGCATCCCCATCAGCGCGGTCCTCTTCACGGACAGCGCGCCCTTGACGTCCGCGTGGGTGATTATGCTGTAGGCGAGGTAGACGAACGCCGCGTCGGGCAACACTACGCCCACCTTGTAGAATATGCTGACCGAGATGAGCGCGAGGGGAAGGAGGCTCGTCACCACCGCCAAGAGGAAGAAGACCGCCCCGAGCGCCGCGGCCGACCTAAGCCCGTGCACGCTCGCGTACGACCTCACGCCTCTCTTCTTGTCGCCTTCGACGTCCGCCATCGCCTTGACCACCTCCCTCCCCACCCCCGCCAAGAACGAGGTGGACGCCATGAAGAGGAGGAGGGAGTCGAGGACGCGTCCCCCCGAGATGGCCCCTCCGTAGATGAAGGGGATGGCCAGAGACGACGCGACTATCAGGTTGCCGGCGACGCCGTACTTCTTTGCCTGAAAGTCGTAGAGCCAGGCGAGGAAGCTGTAGAGCGCCACTATCAGGACCGCCTCCAGGTTCAGCAGCAGCGCCGCCGCGCCGAAGCCGACGAAGAGCATGACCAACGCGATCCCCACCGCGCCGCTCTTCGAGACCGCCCCGCTCGGGAGCGGGCGCGTCGGCTGGTTCACCCTGTCCACCTCGATGTCGTAGTAGTCGTTGACGACCATCGAGAAGGCGCATATCGCGAATCCCGTGACGAACCCCAGCACGATCGCCTGCGGCGAGGCGGAGGCGGGCTTCGAGACGAAGTACCCTATGATTACTGCAAAGCCGATCATCGCGCAGTTTATCGGCCTGAGCATCGAGATTGAGGCCTTGAGGTTCAAGGTCGCTGCGCCAGAGGCCCCCTACTTGCGGAAGGTCGCCTTGGTCACCCTGTAGTAGATGACCTCCCCTCTGCGCTCGATGACCGCCACTATCGCCTCCTTCCCCATCCTGACTATCTGCTTCACCGAGTCCCTGAGGTCGCCGAGGCTCTTCTCCGTCCCCTCGTCCAGCGCGAAGACGACGAACTTCGCCGCCTTCGCGGGGAAGTCGCCCCGCTCGTACACCCTCAGGTCGGTGCCGAACCCGAAGCCGTCCTTGACCACGTAGCCTCTGCTCCTGAGGTCGCGGTAGATGATGAACTTGGTCCAAGAGTCCTTGACCCTCGCCTGGTTGGCCTTCGCGTGCTCTTCGAAGGAGACTCCCTTCCCCTTCCAGTCCTTGAGCGTCATCTTCCCGGCGTAGAGCAGGTAGAGCGCCTCGAAGTCCTTAAGCCGGATCGCCTTGCCTTGCCTCTCGCCGTACCCGGCCTCCTCGAGCTCCCCGAACCTCTCGCTCTGCTCCACGACGACCGCCCCGCCCTTGTCGACCGTGCCGAGGATGGGATCGCGGGCCGGCTGAGGCGCCTGCTCCTTCGCACGCTCCTGCTCCTGGATCTCCATCAGTGTCGCGCGAGCCCGCCGAGTCATAATAAGGGTTTCAAGGGCTGGGCGTAATCCGCCTAAGTTCCAAGACCGATTCGAGGTTCAGCAGCGCGACGAGGGTTCCCAGCACTATGTAAAGCGCCGTCACGCCAAGAGGCAGGCCGCCGCCCACCTCAAGGTTTGGCTGGGTGCTCACGATAACCCTCAGGGCGACCCCTGAGGCACCCAATGCGGACGCGCCCGCGTAGCTCCACGCCTTCCCCTTCTTGCAATAGCGGACGAAGACCAGGCTGAGGATTATTATCGGAATGATCAGTCCCGCTGCGAGGATTTGCATCTCAAACGTACCAGTTGACACTGTCACTATGAACGCAAGGACGACTGCGACGACAAATATCTCGAGCAGGGCAGTCGCGGTCCTCATGTTGACGCTCAGCGTCCGATTCATCGTCTCCTGGGTAGAGCGCTCTTCTGATTACTTAACCCCGCAGAGCCGGACAGAGGCGGCCGCGGACAAAGACTTTAGAACTCGCCGGGCCGTCGCGGCCCGTCTTGAAGGAGAACTTCTTCACGCTCCGGACCGTCATGTGGGACGGGGGCCGGGTGAAGATTATAGACCAGACCCTGCTCCCGGGGCGCCTCGTCTACCGGTCCTACGACCGGTGGGAGGACGTCGCCGACGCGATAAGACGGCTCGTAGTCAGGGGGGCCCCCGCGATCGGCGTCGCCGCAGCGATGGGGATAGCGGCCGCCGCGGTCAACTCCAAGGCGAAGACCCGGGAGCAGCTCCAGCTCGAACTCGAGAGGGCCGCCTCAGGCCTCCGCGCGACTAGGCCCACTGCTGTGAACCTCTTCTGGGGAATAGAAAGGGTAATGGCGGTGGCCGCCCGCTCCAAGGACCTCGAGGGGGCCCGCGAGGCTGTGGTCAAGGAGGTAGCCCTGATGGCCGACGAGGACGTGGCAGCCTGCAGGAGGCTTGGCAAGTTCGGGGCGGACCTCATCGAGGACGGCGACACGGTCATCACGCAGTGCAACGCGGGTGCGCTCGCTACCGTGGGCTACGGGACCGCCCTCGGTGTGGTCCGGGCCGCTAGCGAGCAGGGCAAGTGCGTCAAGGTGATCGTCCCCGAGACCAGGCCCGCCCTCCAGGGCTCGAGGCTCACCGCATTCGAGCTCTCCGTGGACGGGTTCAGCTGCACGATAATCTCCGACACTGCCGTCGGGTCCATGATGCAGTCCGGGAAGGTCGACCTGGCGATCGTGGGCGCCGACAGGGTCACCAAGGACGGATATGTCTTCAACAAGATAGGGACCTATCAGGTCGCGGTCCTTGCGAAGCGGCACGAAATCCCGTTCTACCCAGCGGCGCCCACGTCCAGCTTCGACCTGAGTCGGACGCACGACCAGGTCACGATAGAGGAGCGCCCGGCGGAAGAGGTGGTGAAGATACGGGGGAGGCGGATCGCCCCCAAGGGTGTCCCCGTCGCGAACCCTGCCTTCGACATGACTCCCCCCGAGCTGGTCACGGCGATAGTCTCTGACCAGGGCTTGATCAAGAGCCCAGTCCAGGACAACATCAGCGCAGTAATTCGTTAATAGCCACAACCCCTGGCCTCCGTTCGGGCCCGTCGTCTAGCACGGATAGGACACGAGGCTTCGAACCTCGGTGTCGCGGGTTCAAATCCTGCCGGGCCCGCCAAAATACCTCGAATCGGACTGTATACTCTAATAGAAGGTTCAAACGCACTCTTTCGGGCTGAATACACGTAATTACAAACGATTCGGACGCCTCTGAAGGTCGAGATTTCGAACCCCTTCCGGCCCACAGGCCTTGGTTCGTATCTCAAGTTCGGATATTACAAACGTGGAGAAGAAAGCGGGCGGAAGACAGAATGTGTGCACAGACATCGAGGAATTAGCCTCGAAAGAGGCTGTCGGGCGTTGGGCATCCTTAATTATTGAATACACGCTGGAATCCGCATGACAGAATTCGTGCTAGTGCCGGGGGCCTGGCTGGGAGCATGGGCCTGGAAGAGGGTGGTCCCGCTCCTTGAGAAAGAAGGTCACGCTGCGAATGCGGTCACCCTAACTGGGATGGGCGAAAGGGTCCACCTGGCTTCTAAGGACGTCGGCATGGAGACAGCGATACAGGACGTGCTGAACGTGATCAAATACAACGACATAGATGACTTCGTGCTCGTAGGGCACAGCTTCGCTGGTAAGGTCGCTGCAGCTGTAGCGGACCGGGCATCTGAGAAGGTGAAACTGCTTCTCTACTTGGACGCGTTCCGCCCTGAGAAGGTGAGAACCCCGCAGGGGGGCTTCGACCCCACCAAAGAATTCGGGCCCCTTCCGCAGGGGAGCTACGGGCTCCCCCTCACGGAACAGGTTGTAAGGAACCTCGGAAAGGACGTGATGGGGGCGGACCGTGAATGGTTGCTTTCCAAGGCAACTCCCTGGCCCGTGAAGCTCGCAGCGGACCCGATCACTCTGTCGGCGAAACTCGACTCTGTGAAGAGCGCTTACATCTTTTGCACCCTCTCCGGCGATCCTGTCGACGAGATTGTGGCGGGAAAGTGGGGAAAGCTCGAGGGGCCGCACAAACTCATTGAATCCGGGCACTGGCCGATGATCACGAAACCCGAAGAGCTGGCTAAGGACATGCTTGCCCTGACCTAGACCAGGCACATGCTCGGCTCTGAATGATAGACACTTTCTCCACATTCGGGACGGTGGGCGAAAGCGATGAAAACGCGCAGCCTTGAATTTCGAGCAACAGTCCAGCACCGAAAACGCTCCGAGCCCTGCCGGGCCCGCCAAAATACCTCAAATTAGCCTTGAAGGGGCATTCTTTTCTTGACAGAAGGGGAAAAATCAAGGTATTCTGGCACAAGATGTTAGGATAGGACTGCGCTTCCAATCCGGGGCAACCGGTTCTATTGCCAAGAGATCAAAGGGAAAGACACGCGTTCGGCTTTGGACCTATTGGTCATGACGGTCGAAGCCAAGACGACTAGGAACACGGACCCTCGTCTCGGCCTCGGCCCGAATATCATGGCTGCCGGAATCTTCTTGCAGGAGCCAGTACCAGAACCGCCGCCAGCACTGCGATCAAGACCACCGGGACGGCTAGCGCGGGAAACTCGGGAGTAGTAGAAGTTGTAGTTACGGCCGCGCCGCCGTACTCCAGAACCCTGCTATTTGCATAGTCCGCGACCCAAAGGTTTTGGCCCGAGTCGAACGCGAGGCCTTCGGGTGCACTCAGTCCCGTCTGAGTGGTGACAGCAACGTTGCCTGTGAAGCCGGACTGGCCCAAGACGAGGGCGGCGGCCTCGTGCGTCGAGAATGGAGCCGAATATTCCAAGACTCTGTTGTTGTCCCCGTCGGCTACCCAGAGGTTGCCCGCGGAGTCGAACGCCAGGGCGTTGGGATCAAAAAGGTTCGTCGAATTCGCGGCGCAAGTCGAGGTGAACGCGCACTCCCTTGTTGTGAAGCTCGTCTGGCCTATCACGAGGCTCGCGGCTTCGTGGGTCGAGAGCGGCGCCGTGTACTCCAGGACGCGGCTTTGTCTAAAGTCCACGGCCCAGAGGTTGCCGCTGGAGTCGAAGGTGAGGGCCTTGACGCCGTTCAGATTGGTCGCAGTGGTCGCGCCCGTGTTGGAGCCCGCGAAGCCAGCCTGGCCGATGACGAGGCTAGCGGCTTCATGGGTGGTGAACGGGGCCTTGAACTCCACGATTCTGTCATTACCTTGGTCCGCGACCCAGAGGTTGCCGGAGGAGTCGAAGGCGAGGCCGGTAGCATAACTCAGGTTCGTCGAATTGGTCGTGGAGTAGTCGCTGGACGTGAAGCTTGCCTGACCAATCACGAGGGTTGCGGCCTCGCCAGTGGAGAGAGGCGCCTTGTATTCCAGGACTCTGCTGTTTAGCATGTCGACAACCCAAAGGTTGCCGCCAGAGTCGAAAGCGAGGCCAGAAGGAGAACTCAGCCCAGTGGAAGTCGTCGCGGTATCGCTGCTCGTCAAGCTCGATTGGCCTATTACTACTGAGGCGGCCTCATGCGTTGAGAACGGGGCCTTATACTCCAGAACTCTGTTGTTATTCTGGTCCGCGACCCAGAGGTTGCCGCTAGAGTCGAAGGCGATTGCATTTGGAAGATTCTCTTCAGTCGCGGTCGCCGCGCCGATGTTTGATATGAAGCCGGACTGTCCTAGAACGAGGCTCGCCGCCTGGCCGTTGGAAACCGCGAAGGCATGAGGCGCGAAGGCGAGAAGTAGGACGAACAGTAAACCCAGAAGAGTCATCTTTGAAGGCTTTGGACCCAGCAATTATGCGGAAACCGAACTTCTCATATTTTCACCCGAGTATTATGTCTATCTAGAATGCTTCTATGAGCCTGTAACCCACGGGTGTTTTAGCTCGATGGTTTGCAGTAGGCCCCAGTGGGCTCACAGATTCGGCAATGGGGCGGGCTGAACATACAGGTAAGATGTGAATCCAAGGATCACTTGGCCAGTCTGCGCGTCATATCCTTCGCATCTTCAGTCGTGACACCAAGGCAGCGTTCGCAACAGCCAGTGCGAAGTACCAAGGAGTCCGATGTGATGCTTCAACTTAGTAGGCTTGGCCGCCGAATGAACCAGTTCTAGGCTAGACTCCTGAATTCACGGTCAAGTGGGTCTGGTCTTCCTCAGGGACCACTAAGGCTTCGGGACTGTCGGGGACTTCGCCCTGACAATCAAAAGAACCGGTAACGCAAGCGCAAGAACGAAGACCAATCCAACTGGGAACTCCGGGACTCCTGTCGAGGGAGTGATTTGGAACGTGTTGGTGTATGCAAGGCTCGTGAATACGGGGGGCCCGCCATTAGGGTCTTGTGTGGCAAAGTCCCAGCAAACGACCACGCTATATGTGCCCGCCTGAGACGTGTCGCCGGCGGATCCAGGTTCATTAGGATTCCCAAATCCTATGGTATAGGGCGACCCGCCGGTGCACCCGGTCACCAGGTCGTTGAAACCAGTGGTTCCGACACAATTCGCACCATCAGGATACACGCCGCCGCAAAGGGTGGAACTCATCCCCGTCCAAGTCCCTGCGTTGCTCCCGGAGCAATCGAAAGTGCTTACTCCGCCTGTAGAGGTGACAGCTAGGCTCGAAGATGCCCCGCCAAAGGGAATTATGCACTGGTATGTGCCTGGGCTTGAAGCCGTGAACCCGACGAGGTCGCAGGCGGATGACCCGCTTATGCAGCCAAACATATGGCCGGACGGCGTCAGCACGGCGACGAAAAATGGTGTGTTGTAATATCCGCTGGGGGTTGGCAAGGTTGCACTCGCAGAGATCTGTACCGAAATCGTTGTGTTAGAAGGAGCCGGAGATGGGGACGCCGAGGCGCCGCCCGTGTTCGCGAGCGCTATTGGCACAAGCGGTCCCAAAGCAAGCAGAAGTGCCCCAACGATGCATGAAACCTCTACGCTCCTCGTTCTGAAGCGCAAGACCTTTCTCAAGGTTTTAGCCTCGCGCCGAGATATTAATCGCTGTGGTTGCTGAATTCATCCGTGTGAACTTGAAATTCATTCCTTTGGATGAATTCACGACTCCTAGGTCGTTAGCGGGAATCAGACCTCCGTTTGCAGCCGGGGACCTTACGTCGACCACGGATGTCGTGTTCAGGACGATTTCTCCCGAAACAAACTCTCCCGTGCCAGGTTGGCTGTAGCCCTTGTAGACCGTCGTCCTTGCCAAGAGTCCTGACTCGCCCGCGGCAACGAGCGCGACTCCGAGGACCAGGACAACGAGTCCCGCGACCACGAGCTTGGTCCTCATGACGCCAACCACGCTGTCCGTCTATAGTGATTTCTTTTTCCTGGTACAAAGTTTGAACAGGTTAACTGGCGACGAAAAGTTCAGAGAACGACAACCTGAGGGGTTTCTCGCATTTGAGAGTCGTCGAAAGTCGTTTTATCCAGGTGGCTCCTTGCCACCGGTGATGTGCACGGCGTGAGGGCGTCCCAAGTGTCTGCGGTCGTTTGCGTAGCGGCGATCCTCACGATTACCCTCTATTCTGCATTTACAATAGACGGCGTTATCACGTCGAACGCGCCACCAAGTGTCGCGTTCACCCTCGGGACTGCCTTCCGAGACGTGACCTACTGCAACTCGCAGACGATGGACATCTACGTCCCAAGCGTGGCAGCCGCGCTTCCTCATCCTCTCGCGATCTACGTCCACGGGGGCGGCCTGACTTCGGGCGACAAGGCGGACATCAACCCCGTCTTCCTCGACGCTCTTGCCTCGGCTGGATACGCCGTCGCGAGCGTGAACTATCGACTCGCACCCCAGTACAAGTTCCCTACCCAAATTCAAGACTTGGAGTGCGCAATCAGGTACCTCCGCGCTACCGCACAGACCTACGGCGTTAGCGCGAGCGAGGTCTTCGCGTTCGGTACTAGCTCCGGAGGAGAGCTCGTCGCCCTGGCCGCCCTGACAGGTGCGCAGTCCGAATTCGCCGTTGGACCATATTCGAACGAGTCGAGTAGCTTGACGGCAGCGGTGGACATGTTCGGCCCTGCCAACCTGACCAGTTATGCCTCTTACTCAGATACTCTGAGGGTCTTCGGCAACAACCAGAGCGACATGGTACTCGCGAGCCCAACGCACTTTGTTAGGGCGAACTCCCCGCCCATCATGATCATTCAGGGTATCAACGACACGAATGTGCCCGAGTCGCAGTCACTTCAGCTCTACAACGAGCTTAGCGCGGCCGGGGACCAAACTCAGCTCATCCTGGTCCAGAACATGGGGCACATGTTCGTGCAGGTGGGTCCAGAGCCAATCTCCCCGAGCCTTGGGCAGATTTCACAAGACATGGTAGCCTTCTTCGGAAAGTACGGAGCGGGTGGCTGAATGGGAGCAATCTCATCGGCGAATTCGCCTCTTGATACGAAGATTGCGTCAAGGGGTGCAGGCATGGTAGTCGCGGGCTATTCTATGGTGGCCGCCGGTCTAGTAGCCTTCCTCACCATCAATGGGGCATCTAACACTCCGGCGCTTGCCACGACCGGCACTGCCGGCTTGATAGCAATCGGGCTCTTGCTCCCCGCGGCAGGAATGCTTCAGATGAGAAGGGGTCTCGGTCGAGTCAGGAGCACCGCAAGATACGGCTTCGCCATGCAGGCGTTCGGATTGTTCGGCCTCTTGATCGGGGTTGTCCTCATTCAGGTCGCGCCTACCCTCTCAGGCTACCTCGCGGGTGCCCTCTTCGTCGTAGCGTCGGGCGTGATGGCAGCCGCAGGGGCCGTACTCGTGCAGGGGCGAAACATCAAGCACATCTCATCGGGTGCAAGATACTCAGCCTGCTTGATTCTCGGAACGGTGATGATATTCTCCGGCGTGGGAGTGATCATGGGATCCAACATAGCTTTTGAGTACTTGATTTCCTCGGTGGAAAATACGATCTACGTTGATGTTGGCGCGACAATCTCTGCCTGTGGGTGCGTCCTCGCAGCGTACTCGTTCTTCGTTCTCAACAATCGGCGCTGATCGTGGGTTGAGCGCAAGAGTTCGTAGACATGTCTGAAGATCACAGGGAGGACAAAGAAGCGTCTTATCGCTCAAAGGCGCTCGACAGGCTCGTTGGACTCACCGATGACGTCTTCGCCTTCGCAATCACCTTGCTCGTTCTCGAGCTCGTCACCCCCGCCGTTACGGGTCCCGTCACCAACTCCTCTGTGGCTTCGGCACTCGCTCAGGAATACCAGCCGTTCGTCGACTTCATCGTAAGCTTCTGGGTCGTTGCTCTTCACTGGATCGCCCATCATCGCATCTTCAGGTACATCAGGAGCTTTGATAATGGGCTTCTCTCCCTGAACCTTCTATACCTGTTCTTCATCGTAATCATCCCTTTTGCGACCCGAGTGCTGGATAGCTACGAAACGACACAGGTCGCAATACTGGTCTTCGCCGTCCCGCAAATCGGCGCAAGCCTGATGAACTCGATAGTCTGGCGGTATGCATCCAACAACCGCCGCCTAGTGGACGAGCATGTCTCTCAGCGGACGATCAGATGGTTCTGGCTGCGGGGTGTTTTCAGCGCCACCGCGTTCGCGCTATCTGTGCTGCTCGCATTCATCACTCCGTATCTAACCTTGGCATCTTGGTTTACGATACCTCCGGTCCTTCAGTACCTGGACAGACGATATGGCGGGCAAAAGGGGGGTTAGAAGAGCGAGAATACGACGATGCCTGCAAGACCGGATGTCATCGACTGGACTTGCCGACGTCAGTCTTCCGAAATGCATCCTCGACGACAAAAGGCCAAGCGAGCTGACCTCTCATTTCGGTTGCTGAGTCATTTGCCTGCGGTTCCTCAGGAACCAGAGGCCGCCAATCCAGAGCCCTAGGAGAATCAGGAGAGAACCCCAGAAGGCCTGCCATGGGAGTGCAGGAAAGAAGATCCCCAAACCGGCCACAATCAAAATGGTGGCAATTACGAGTCCCCCTATTCCTGATCGTGGGCGCCCGTACCATTCTGCTCTTCTCTGAGCCCTCATCTGACGCCTTTGCTCTCTCCAGTCTAAGGGCTGCGAACTTTGACCAGGGGCAGTCGAAGCTGAGACCGACGCACCGCATTTTGGGCAATATGAGGAGTCAGCCTGTAGCGATGCTCCGCACTTTCGGCAGAACGCGGTTGTCTGCGACGACATGAGATGAGAAAAGGTCTGAATACTACTTAAACATCCATCACGATTCTCAGTCGCGAGAACGCGGGCAGTCTTTGTCTGGATGGTAATACCAGTGCTCGGGGCCAGGTTGCGGACGATTGAAGGATCGTCGCAATCTGCGAGCTGTTTCTTCGGAATCCATTTTGGGAACCCGTTCAGGTGCGGACCCTGCCGGGCCCGCCAACCTTTCACGCTCAACTAGTTTGCGAAGAGTCGGATTCCCGCTTGGGCCCGCTTAAATTATTGAGCGAATCCTGCGAAACGCGGTCTCGCGAATATGAACTGTGCGGTCGCAGGGATTTGAACCCTGAGGGCTCGAGCCCAAGGAGTGGGGCGCCTCGCGTCTATTTTTTTGTTCCGTCGCCAGTCCCTACTTTGGGATAACAACCTTGGCTTCTATAGCCTTCCAACCGGGGAGTTTCCTGTACTTGTCGTACCAGGGCTGACTCAAAATCATCAGGAGGGCAGAGTCCTCCTCGGTTACAGCTCTCTCAAACCACTCGAAACCCTTGTCCGTTTCCCCGAGCGCGAGTAGCACCTCGCCGATCTCGGATGGCCGAACGTAGTCCTCGAGTTTCCCTTTCATGACCTCGTCGAGAATCTTCCTCGCCCTGACCTTGTCCCCGGTCTCAGCGCATATCCAGGCGAGATTGAGTTTCAGAAAGGTCGAATCCTCCAGACTGGACGCCTTTTCGGCGTCTTGAACCGCTAAACCTGGCTGATCCATTGCCAGATGAACGAAGGACTTCCAAAACCTGATGGTCGCCGACTCCGGGTACTCCTCGGCGAGCCTCTGGAATCGCTGCATGGCCTTCTCATACTCACCACGATTGGCCCACACGACTCCCATCCCCATGTCGACGAGGCGCGAGTTTGGATCTATCTCGAGTGCCTTCTTCTGATACATGAGAGCGTCGTCGGGTCTCCTGAAGTACATCGCGCTGAGGGCCAGCCAGTGGTATGCCTGTGCGTAGTTGGGCCTGAGTTCCACCGACCGATTGAGCTCTCTGAGACCGTCAGCGAACTCCCAGGAGTGCTCTATCATCGTGTTTCCAAGGGAGGCATGCGCCTCGGCCAGGCTGTCATCGAGCTCGACCGCCTTCGCGGCAGACTCTCGTGCCTTGGGCTGGGCGATTGCCGGGGTCATCCAGGCGTAGTTGGTCGCTATGATGTAACAATCCGCCAGCCCGGAATATGATGGAGCGGAGCGTGGGTCTAGTTTGATGGACTCCTCGAAATACTTCATCGCCTTGAATGTGGCATCCTTCGTCCTTTCGTTCCAGTAGTATCGTCCTTTGAGGTAGAGGGTGTACGCCTGCGCATTGACCGTCTTCTTGCTTTCTATCACCGACCTTTCCTTGTCGAGGAGCTTCACTCTCAGCGCCTCCGCGACAGTCGTCGAGATATCGCTCTGAATCGCAAGCACATCCTTCAAGTCCCTGTCGTAGCTCTCTGCCCACACGTGCTCACTCGTCTCCGAGTCGATGAGTTGCACCGTGACCCTCGCTCTATCACCGACTTTCCTCACGCTCCCCTCGAGCACGCTCCCCACGTTGAGCTCTCTGGCGACATCGCTGATCTTCTTCTGCCCGCCCTTGTAACCCATCACCGACGTGCGAGCTATGACCTTGAGCCCACTGATCCTTGACATCGTGGCGATGACCTCCTCTGTCATCCCATCTGCAAAGTACTCATCGGCCGAGTCGCGGCTAATGTTCGCGAATGGGAGGACGGCTATGCGCTTCTTGTCATAGGCTCCTCCCGGAGCTTCTTGTTGGGAAGCCCAAGGCATAACGACGCGGAAGACCTCGGTCGTTTCATCCACGTTCTTCAGCTTCGATTCGCCCAGACTGGAAAGCTGCAGCTCTAGCTTGTTGTGGACCTGGTCGTACACCTGACGCGTCAGGGAGATGCCGCCGGGCTCGGCGAGTGGCTCTATTCTCGACGCGATGTTTACGGCATCCCCGGAGATGTCTCCCTGAGACTCCACGACGTCGCCGAGATGGATGCCGACCCGAAGCACTAACTTGCGTTCCTCCGACTGGGCGAGGTTGAACTCTCGGGCGGCCCTCTGGATATCGTACGCGCACCTCACTGCGTCTAGTGCGCTCGAGAACTCTACCAGAAAGGCATCACCCATGGTCTTCACCTCTCTCCCGTTGTGCCTTGCGAGGATTGACCTGACCAGTTTCCTCTGGTCCTCCAGAAGAGACAGCGAAAGGGGCTCGTTTTTTTGGGCGAGGGCGGTATAGCCGACCATGTCCGTGAACATGACGGCCGCCAGTCTCCTCTGACCCTGTGGCATGTGCTGTTTACAACACTGGCCTAGCGCCGATAAATCCGTTTTGGAGGCATCTCCGGAAGGCCTGACTTTCCCTCCTCCTGAAAGAGAGATGAAGGTGCGGGCAGGGATTTGAACAAAGTCGAGGTTGCTGTGCCTTCGTCGGATTCGCTTAATTACTTAATCGCATCCTGCCGGGCCGCCACTGTTCGAGTCCAAACCCTTCGTTGTTCTTCGAACTCTCTCTGCTGGGTTGGAAGCTCAAGCTGACCGAAATGAGCTGGCTATGACCTAGACTTGATGGACACGCTTCAGCCTCGTTTACACCGTTCACACTGCCTATTCTTTATGAATGACACTCGAAAGACGTGAATCTAATGGAGGAAGATTCAGCATCCCGCGATTTGTCGGAAGCTGACAGGATAGTAGCGGCTATGCTGGACGCACGTCCCAAAGTGTGCATCGTTGGCCTGGGTGGGGCCGGTAGCAACATTGTTTCTTGGTTAAAGGAGAAGGGCGTGGCTGGAGGCAAACTCATTGCCGCAAACACCGACGCAGTCCACTTGAGTGTGACAAGAGCCGACAGAAGGATTCTCATCGGTGAGAAGCTCACTCACGGTCAAGGTGCCGGTGGCTATCCTGATGTGGGTGAGAAGGCGGCCTACGAGAGTCTTCAGGAGCTGAGAAAGGCGGTTGCTGGGTCGAGCATACTTCTCCTTTGTGCGGGTTTGGGAGGAGGGACCGGTACTGGCGCCATAAGCGTGCTCGCGAAGGCGCTCCCAGGTGAAGGCATCCTAAAGATCGGCGTCGTCACGCTTCCCTTCTCTTTTGAGGGATACAGGTACAAGAAAGCCAGGAAGGGTCTCGAGAAGCTCAGGGAGTATTGCGACACGGTGATCGCGATTGATAATAACAGGCTCTCCAAAGTCGCAGGTGATTTACCCCTCGAGCAGGCGCTGGGAGTAGCAAGCGACCTGGTCGGCCTATTCGTGAAGGGCATCACCGAGACCATGACCACAGCATCTCTCATCAACATCAGCTACTCTGACCTGAAGGAGATAATGGAGCGGAGAGGGCTGGCCGCCATAGGTGTAAGCGAATCTTCTGGTAAGGGAAGAGTCGAGAAAGCGGCTAGGAAGGCAATAGACAGCAGGCTCCTGGACTTGCGCGATGCGTCGAAGTCGTATGGAGTGCTAGTGCTCGTAACAGGGGGAGGCGACGTGACGCTTGAGGAGGTCACCGCCGCGGGCGAGGAGATAACGAAAGCTCTCCGACCAGGAGTGAAGATCGTCTGGGGCGCAAGGGTCGAAGAGAACATGCACGGAAGGGTCAGGGTGATGGTGGTGTTGACCGGGGTCAAGGGTGTGTTCCCACGCTACCGGCGGCCGCGTTTCTAGCCTTTCCCAGATCCTGAGCCGACATCCTCGTCTCATCCGGCGTTGAAAATTTCGAGCCAGCCTATCGACGAAGCTTGCTGGGCGTTGAGAGAACCGATTCCATGGCCGAACTCGTAGCCATTTTGGTGCTGCGACTTGAGGACTTGTCCGCCGGCGTGGAGCCGGGGGAATCCACTTGAGAACCCGTTCAGGGGCGGGCCTGGCAGGGCCCGCCAGACGCCCCAAATCAATTGTCATTCTCGACTAGGTCGTTCCTTTCCTGACAATGATGTCATCCCCGCTCTGTATCCAAACCAGTGTTTCCTCTCCGTGAGGCGTGAATTTCAGTTTCAAGGCTTCCCTAATGTGTTTGGGGACGGCTGTCTTTCCCCCTCTGCTTAGAATTGTCTTTCTAAAACTCGACCGTAAGGTTCCTTTCTTGACAACGACGTCACCCCCCTCTTGTGTCCACAGTAGCTTTTGCCGCTTTTGAGGGGTGTATCTCAGCTTTAACAGCTCCATAGCCCTATTCGGAACAATCGTCCTCCCGCCGCTAAGCTCGGTTATTCCGAGGACTAGCTCGTCTGTCAAGACCATCCCTTTAGCAAGTCATAGCTACTTAACCGCGCATGCCTGCGTCGGCACAAGACGCACGTCGTCGACGTGCAAAAGAAAGTCCTAGTCAAAGCCACCCGAAGGTCATCGCACCAATCATCCTTCCCCGCTGCCGAAGCAGATTTCCATGCGAAGAGCCCTCACGTAAACACAGCCCGGGTTCAAATGCTGCCGCGCCCGACAAGACTCCTCGGCGCCCTTCGGTGCGCCAACCGCTCTGCCCGACCTCGACCGGGCGGCCCCTATTCTGGCCTGTCGATTTAGACCCATAACGGCTTTATCTCGCAGCCCTTTGCGTCGGCTAGAAAGAAGCCTTGTCCCAGGGTGAGCGAAGACTCGCGGCGATAATGTTCACGGACATGGTGGGATACACGGCTCTCGGCCAGAGCGACGAACCGCTGTCCCTCGCGCTCGCAGCCGAAACCAAGAAGTTGCTCAGGCCAATCTTCATCAGACACAACGGGAGAGAGGTAAAGACGATGGGGGACGGGTTCCTTGTTGAGTTCCCGAGCGCACTGAACGCGGTGAGGTGCGCATACGACGTCCAAAGGGCGACCAGAGAATTCAACATCTCCTTGGCAAGCGAAAAGAGAGTGCGCCTGAGGGTTGGGGTTCACCTCGGAGACGTAGTGGAGTCCCAAGGCGACATCTCCGGCGATGCCGTGAACGTGGCATCCAGAATCGAACCCCTCGCAGAGGACGGAGGCGTCTGCCTCACTCGGCAAGTGTATGACCACGTCCACAACAAGTTCGAGCTTCCATTGGCAAGCCTCGGGACCAAGTCTCTGAAGAACGTGAGTACGCCGTTGGAAGTGTACAAGATGGTGATGCCATGGAGTGAGGAAAAGGCGAAACCGTCGACGCAACGGGACATGCGAAGAATCGCTGTCTTGCCCTTCGCCAACATCTCCCCGGACTCGAAGGACGAATACTTCGCAGACGGGATGACAGAAGAGCTCATCTCGACCATCTCGAACATGAGCGAGCTCAGCGTCATCTCAAGAACTTCGGTGATGGGCTACAAGGGGACGAGCAAGAAGATCAGGGAGATCGGGCAGGAGCTGGAGGTGGGGTCCGTGCTGGAAGGGAGCGTGAGGAAGGCCGGGAACAAGATGCGGATTTCGGTGCAACTGATCAACGTGGGAAACGACAAGCACCTCTGGGCGCAGAGCTACGACAGGGAGCTGGACGACGTCTTCGCGGTCCAGAGCGACATCGCGAAGCGGGTGGCGGAGGCCCTCAGGATACGGATCCTGCCCGGCGAAGAGGAGCGGATCCAGAAGAGGCCGACAAAGGACATCGAGGCCTACGCCCTCTATCTGAAGGGAAGGTACCAATGGAACAAGCGCTCCGAGCAGGGGTTGAGGAGCGCGATAGACTTCTTTCAGAAGGCGATTGGAATAGACCCTCGTTACGCGCTTGCCTACTCCGGGATAGCGGATTCGTACGCGGTTCTTGCCGCCAACGGTCACATCCCAAAGACGGAGGGGCTCCCGAAAGCCAAGAAATACGCCGTCGATGCTCTTGAAATCGATGACGGTTTGGCCGAGGCGCACGTCTCTTTCGCCATGGCGCTTGAGGCAAACGACTGGGACTGGGCAGGGTCGGAGAGGGAGTTCAGGAAGGCGATTGAAATCAACCCAAGCTACGCGACTGCTCATCACTGGTACGCGCTGCTTCTTCAGCTCCTCGGGAGGTTCGACGAGGCTCTCAAGGAGGTGCACCGGGCGCAGGAGTTGGACCCCCTCTCCATGGCGATCAACACCGCGGTAATATGGGTCTACAACACCGCGGGACAGTACGACAAGGCGATCGAATGCGCGAGAAGGTGGCTGGAGATCGAGCCGAATTCTGGCTTTGCGCACCTGCACCTCGCTAGCATCTATTCGAGGAAGAACATGTTCGCAGAGGCGATCCGGGAGGCCCGCGCCGCCGCGGCCGACCCCAACGTTCCCCGCTCTGTTTACGAGGAGGACCTGGAGTATTACTATGCTCGGTCCGGTGACATGCGGGAAGCGCAGAAGATGTTCAACGAGACCCTTGAGCGCTCGAAGACGAGCTATGTTTCACCCGCGTTCTTCGTACTGCATTACCTCGCCATCGGAGACGAGACACGAATGTTCGAGTATCTTCAGAAGGCCTTCGAAGAGCGCAACATGGGACTCGGGCTCTTGAGGTTCGATCCGGACTTTGCGAAGTACTGGCGGGACCCTAGGTTCCTCGACCTAATCAGGAAGATGAAGCTGGAAAGTCGGCCCTCGGGCAAAGAAACTGCTCACCGAGACTGAACTCGCTCTTGTGCGCCGGGTGACGTCCTCTGCGCACTCAAGGCAGGGGCCCTGCAGGACTTGGCTCCGTCATGGATCCTGCTTAGGGCGGAGCTTGGTAGCGAGCTCTGCCCTTAGCTCACCGCTTTCTTCACGAGCGCGGCGATCCTTGCCTCTTCGGCTGCGGTCAACCCCTTTAGCGCGAAGGCGATCGGCCATATGGCCCCCTCGTCGAGGTTCGCCTTGTCGCTGAAGCCCAACGTCGCGTACCTCGTCTTGAACTTCCGCGCATCTTGGAAGTGGCAGACGACCTTGTCCTCCTTGGCGTACGCGGGCATCCCGTACCAGAGTCTCGGCGAGAGGGCGGGCGCGCTGGCCTTGATGATGGCATGGACCCGTTTGGCCATGGCGCGATCCGGCTCCGGCATCGCGGCGATCTTCGCGAGCACGGCGCTTTCCCCGTCCGCCTTGTCCGCCTTCATCTCTTGGACGCGCTCCTTCATCGCGGCACGTTCCTCGTCCGTGAATCCCGTGGACTTGCTGCTGGCCGCGGTGGTGCCCTTGGCGGACATCTGCGTGCCCTTCCGTGCAGGTTTCATGGAATTCTATTGGCCTTCAGAGCTTAATTACCTTTCACGAGCTCATTCCTTGCGTTTCAACCAGCTTCGTTCGCAAGCACAGAATCCAGTGGCATCATGCCGAAGCAAACGTTAAGCAGGCGGAGATGACTCTTCCATGGCTGGAATGAAGCTGGAGACCGAACGTCTGGAATTGCGTTCTGCGACTCCGGCCGATGCGCCCCATCTCCGAGCCCTGTACTCAAGCCCCGAGGTCCTCCGTTACCTTCCTCCTCGGCCTCAGATGTCCCTTGAGCAAGCTACGCAAGCAATCAGGCGCAGAATGAAGATGGAGGCGGAGCTCGGCTACGCTCCATTCATCATCGTGATGAAGGGTAGTGACGAGTTCATAGGAAGCGGCGGTGTAGTGCCAGTGAAAGATACACCCGATGTCGAGATCGCGTACCACTTCTTGCCCTCCGCATGGGGCAAAGGATACGCGACGGAGGCCGCTGCGGCTATCCTTGCGTTTGGTTTTGAAAGCGCAAGTCTGAAGGAAATCATTGGTTTAGCATATCCGGACAACGTCGCTTCTTGGAGAGTCCTGGAGAAAGTTGGGATGCGATTCGTAGGAACCGCAACCTACTATGGCATAGAGGGTCTCAAGAAGTACCTTGCCAATCGCGGAACTTGGGTTCCACCGAAACGGAATCTCTGAAGGAAAATTTCGGGCTCACGTTTGCGCTCTCTTGGCGCGGCTCCTCGACCAAGAGCCTCGTCGGAATCCGCTTTGAGAACCCGTTCGGCAGCGGGTCCTGCCGGGCCCGCCAATTCCCCGAGATCCGCCGCTTTTGGCATGTTCTCCCGGCCCGCAGGACAGGCCGGCGTCCGAATTCTTGGGTCAGGTAGCTCGGACAGGCCCCGATGCGTTCTCACCGATGAAAATCGTATCCGCACATTATATACGGAGTGGGCCGTTTACTCGGCTTGCCATGAAGAACCCTAGCATTCCTGGGATGGTGGCAGTCGCCTTTCTGCTGGTGGGAATGCCAGTGGTTGCGACCGCCTCGTCAGCCGCAAGTCCTCCCGCACAATCCTTCACCGCGTCTCTCTCTGCCGTCCCAGGGGTCAGCACTTCGGCCACGGGAGAAGCGACGTTTCAGCTGAGCCCGGATGGTCAGAGCATAAACTACACGCTGACCGTCTTGAACATCAAGAACGTCTTCATGGCCCACATACATCTTTCTCCGAACGCGGACATCTTGCTTTGGCTGTACCCGAATCCTAACGCCTTGCTGAGCGGAAGAGGGGGAGCCTGCTCAGCTGCCATGTCTGGCGGACCCGTCTCGTCATGTCCCGCATTGATTTCCGGAACGTTTAGCGGAATTCTGGCACAAGGGACGATCACCGCCGCTGACCTCAACGGGTCCTCCACCTGCCCCGGATGCTCCGGTCTGTCTCCGCGCACGATTCCTGCCTTGATAGCAGAAATGCAGTCAGGCCAGACCTATGTGCTGGCGCATACCGAGAGGAATACGGCTGGAGAAGTTCGAGGGACAATCACTGCCGTGGGTTCCCATGCCCTCACCATTACCCCGGCGGCTAGCGCCGTTGGTGGCCCCAACACGTTTGGCATCTCGGCAGCGGAATTCTACGCGGTCGCGGGACTCGCGGTCGCGGGACTCGCGGTCGTCTTCATGATAGCCGCGGGTTTCTTCGTCGCAAGGGCCAGAAGCCCTAGCTCCTGACTTTAGAGCCTAGGCCGGTGCCGGCTGGCGATTGGGCTCCGGAGTGGCCTACCACATGCAAAAATAGCCGAGTCTGAAAGAAAGTTCGTGGCGCTGATAGTTGAGGCGAGGACGGCAAGCCTGACCTCCTCCGCGCGCGAGCTCATCAAGGAATATTCCGCTTCGCTAGGAATAGACCTTAGCTTCGAGAACTTCGAGCGGGAGATGGCGGAGTTCCCCGCGCACTACACAAGGCCTGACGGTCGAGTTCTAGTCGCGCTCGAGGGAGGCCAGGCTGTCGGCGTGGTCGGTCTGAGAAGGCTTTCGAGCAAGGTCTGCGAGCTGAAGAGGATGTACGTCCGACCTGAGTTCAGAGGAAGGGGGATTGGCAGGCTGTTGGCCGTGAGAGCGACAAAGGAGGCCCGGGACGCCGGTTACGTCCGCATGCGCCTCGACACGCTATCCAGATTGAAAGAGGCGGTTTCGCTCTATCAGTCCTTGGGGTTCAAGGAGATCGCCCCCTACAGGGCAAACCCCAACAAGGGAGTCGTCTTCATGGAGCTCAATCTGAGAGAGGCGTGACCTCTCTTTCGGCTCCCTGGCTAAGCGCTTTCTTGATCTCCTCGCCCCGCTGAGGGCCGAAGCGCAGCCTCCCGCCTTGCTCGTCTTCGAGGAGCCGCCAGCAGCGTCTTCTCGTCCGCGGTTACCGCGTCGCAGACTCCTGAGGTTAGATTATTCACGCAAAAACCGTGAACGCTTCATTCACTTTCCGAAGATTTATACCGACAACCGCTTTCAAGCGCTTGTTGACGGCGTCTTTGAGATATCCGATGTCCATCCTCTGTCTGTCCGTCATTTCGCTCTTGGTCCTTTCCTCGCAGCCGGCGGTGCTGGGTTCCTCGTCTTCACCCGCTGTGCGCACCGCGGCGCTTCCTCTGTCCGGCTCTCACTCTATCAGCGGACTGGCCTTGGCCACCCAATCAAGGGGGATGAAGCCAGTGAAGATCGTCAACGTCAAGGCAACTGCGGGCGGCTATGGCCAAAACGACACCAAACCGCAAGTCGCGGGAGGAATCGACGGTTGGATTGTGCCCACCGGCACCTGCGACCCATCCAACGCGGCTGGTCAGGAGACGTACCTGATTGCGTGGTATGACGCCTACACCCCAGAACCCGTCTACGCAGGCGTCCTGCTTTACTGTCCCCAGGCCTACTCCGGCGCGCCATACCTCTACCTGGCCGACCTGGCGAAGGGGGTATTCACCTACTACACAGGAATCAACGCGGGCGACGAGGTCACCGCGCTCGTTGGAGCCTACAACAGCACGACGTTCGTGTTCCACATGGTCGACTATACCAATTCGGCTAGCGTTGAGGACTACTGGAACACCGGTTCCCAGGTTCCGCTCAGCGACTTCAACGGGATCGTCGACACAGCCTCCGGCTGCTCGACCTCCACAGGCATCTGCCCGCAGGTCAACTTCGGCACCGCTCACGACGGGTCAGCCTTCTTCAAGGCTCCCAAGGTCGCCTGCGCAACCAACCCAGGCGGAACGACCCCCGCCTTCCCCTGCGCAGGATACGGCACCACGCTCAGCTCAAGCACCTACTATTACCCAATAGGCAATATTGCCAAGCACCCAAGCGTGACCATCCTGAAGTATACCATGACGGAGGGCGACACGAGTCTGAGCAAGACCTTCACGGTTACCGGTCCGCTCACGTACGGCGACCGCGCCAGCCACACCTACACGTTCAAACTCCCCTAGGCAAGTCTCGCCCCTCCGGCGGGGCAGGAGCCGAACAAGCGTTTAATGGGCGGGAGTATGTCGGGTCTACCATGGTGGTGAAGACGAAGGGCGAGGTGGCAGCCAAGCCCGTGGAGGCCGCGGTGAAGACGGAGATAGAGTGGCTGATAGACCGAAACGACGGCGCGCCGAACTTCGAGCTCAGGAAGTTCAGGATCAGGCCCGGCGGGAGCATACCAAAGCACTACCACCCAGACATAGAGCACGAGCAGTATGTGCTCGCGGGAGACTACCAGGTCGGGCTGGGCGACCGCGTCTACCGGGTGAAGGCGGGCGATTCACTTTACATCCCAGCGGGAACCGTCCATTGGTACGTGAACGCAGGGAAGGCGGACGCGGAGTTCCTCTGCGTCGTGCCGAAGAAAGAGAACTATGAAGCCATCTACCTGGATGCACCCGTCGCCCCCAAGCACAAGGCCAGGTAGGCATCTTGCCCGAATCTCGGTGTCGCCGTCTCACCCTATAGCCTTAAAATCGGCCATAGCGGGGTGCGAGCAGGTTGTCCCAGGAGAGGGCGGCGATCTCGCGTATCCAGGCGATAATCGCCATCGTTGTCATCGTGGTCGCCGTCGGAGCGGGGGCCTACTTCCTGAGCCAAGGGCAATCCAATTCCGGCCCGATAGACCTCTCCATCGTGGAGAGCGACCCCGTCAACCAGGTGGACGCGTTCAATCCCCAAAACATCACTCTCACCCACGGCACCGTCGTGACCTTCGCGATTCAGAATGGCGACGATGAGGCGCGCACGTTCCAGATCGCCGCCTTCAACGTGAACCAAACCATCGCTTCTGGCGCCACGAACCGGATAACCTTCACCGTGGGAGTGCCGGGTGTGTACACCATGTACCTCCCCCCGGAGCCGCCGCTGGGGCCATTCCATGCAAGCCCAGCCGTGACGGGATACGTCATAGTGAGCTAACGCGTAGAAGCTCCCGGGCCTTACATGGGTCTCGGGGGGATATTGAAGACTCTTCGGTCATGCTTTTAGGGAGAGGGGCGCCCACTGAATTCGTATGAAACCCAAGTCGAAGAGGCCGAGGGGCGGAGAGAAGGTCGCCCAGAAGACCCCGAATGGCGCGGCTCCCACGCTGGGCTTCTCGGCGGTAAAGAACATCGTTGTGGCCTTCCAGGAGAATCACACCTTCGACAACTACTTCGGGACGTTCCCAGGAGCGAACGGGACCGCAGGGGCGGGCTCGATCTGCCTGCCTCAGAAGAAGGGGTCTCCCACCCCCTGCGTCTCGCCCTTCCATTCCCCCACGCCGACGCCCGTCGACATGACCCACACGTGGGCCTCGGCGCACGCGGACTACGACGGGGGGAAGATGGACGGGTTCGTCTATTCAGAGGGGAACCAGGCCGCCATGTGCTATTTCGACCAGACGGACATCCCGAGGTACTGGAAGGCGGCCCAACAGTACGTCCTCTGCGAGGGCTACTTCACTTCCGTCATGAGCGAGAGCCTCCCCAACCATCTCTCCCTGGTGGCGGGCACGTGCGGAGGGATAATAGACGACAACGTCCCCAAGACCATCACCTTCCCGCCGATATTCCAGCAGCTTGACCAGAAGGGCATCTCCTGGAAGGTCTACAGCGCTACGACCTCCTGGATGAAGAACTTCGCGTACGTCCAGAGCTCGCCCACCGCGAAGGCGAACTTCCTCCCCTCGTCCCAGTTCGCCAAAGACGTCAAGAACAATGCCCTCAGCCAGGTCTCCTGGGTGATCGGGGCGCCGGGAGGGGACGAGCACCCTTCGGGGAGCGTCAGCCTCGGGCAGGACTCCGTCGCGAACGACATCGTGAACAACGTCGGGGGGAGCGCCTACTGGGATACGGCCGCCATCTTCGTCACCTGGGACTGCTTCGGGGGATTCTACGACCACGTCGCCCCGCCGCAGGTGGACCAGTACGGCTACGGCTTCCGGGTCCCCTGCCTGGTGATCTCGCCCTTCGCGAAGCAGGGGTATCTCGACAGCGCGACCAACGACCACACATCGATACTGAAGTTCGTGGAGGACCGCTTCGGCCTCTCTCCCCTTAGCACCAGGGACGCCGCCGCGAACAACATGGCCGAAGCGTTCGACTTTTCTCAGCAGGCGCGAGCCTTCGTGCCCATCTGAAGTGCTATCACCGTTGCGACGTTAAATAGCGCAAGTCCGATCTGGACGACCGGGTGCTCTCGCCATCAGCTTCCTCCTCGACCCGCCCGCCCTGCTGATCATCGGGTTTCTGGCAGGCAAGAGCTACTACCTCCTCACCGCCTTCGGGGACAGGCTCTTCAAGCGCGGCGCCGCGAAGAGGGACCTCGTGCTTTTAGGCGCGCTCGTCGTCGCCGTCTTCTGGGCTTACAGCGCCCTCCTCTATCTCAACGTGATATACTTCCCCTGGCCGCTGCCGCACTGGTACGGCGGCACCGACTGGATGCTGAACTCCGGGCTCCCCCTCGGGCTCGCCCGAAGCGCGACCACCGACGTCTCCGCCGTGGTGGTCTTCGCCAGCTACCCAGTCTGGTTCTACCTGGGAACGGAGCTGGGCCTGGCGGGGCACAGGCTGGCGGCGGCCCAGAGGCTGAAGGAGAGGGACAGGATAATCGGCGAGCTCGTCTCGACGACCTTCCCGGAGGGGGGAGCCATACCTCCCGGCGCCGGTCAGGTGGGCACAGCCGCTGTGGTCGGGTCACTCCTGACGAAGATACCACCCCTCTACGAAGACGCCCTCACGCTCCTTCTCTTCGTCTTCGACAGCCGGTTCTTCGTGCTGGCCTTCGCCGGAAAGTGGAAGAGGTTCGTGGACCTGAAGGGCGGCACCGGGCCGGGCTCCGAGAAGCAGAAGTACATGAGGGCCTGGCAGTCCAACCCCTACCTGTCCGGGGTGGCGGAGGTCCTCCGGATCGCCGTCTCTTACGGCTACTACACGAGGCCGCAGGTGTACAAGCTGATCGACTACAGCGGGCCTATGACCCCTGACCTTCCTCCCTGGTACGACCAGGGGCCGGTGGGAGCCAAGCCATGATAATCCGCGGAGCCGACGTGAGCCGCTCGGTCACCGAGACCGCCGACGTCTGCGTGGTCGGCTCCGGCGCTGCAGGGGCGATACTCGCCTGTGAGCTGGCCGAGCGTGGCCACAGGGTCGTCCTTCTCGAGAAGGGAGGCTACCATCCCAAGGAGGACTTCAACCAGAAGGAGGAGGACATGATCCCGATGCTCTACAAGAGCTCCGGCCTTCAGTTCACCATCCCGACGGGCATCGCAGTCGCCCAGGGGAGCTGCGTGGGGGGGTCCACGGTGGTAAACGACGCGGTGTGCTTCAGGGCCCCGGACGTAGTTCTCGGCTGGTGGGCCGACCTGCACAAGGTGGAGGACATCGGCCCCGACGCCCTCAAGAGGCACTATGAGAAGGTCGAGGAGAGGATCTCGGTCAGCGAGGTGCAACCCTACGAGCTCAACAAGAACAACCTCGTCCTCAAGCGGGGCGCCGAGAAGCTCGGCTGGGCCTCGGCTCCCAACCTGCGGAATTGCAAGACCTGCAGGCAGTGCGGGCTCTGCCAGATCGGCTGCTCCTACGGGACGAAACAGAGCATGCTGGAGACGTACATCCCGGACGCCTTGGCGATCCAAGGCGACCCAGTCACGCTCTACGCCGACGCTGAGGCGGACTCCGTCGTCAGGTCGGGGAGTCGCGTCACGGGGGTCAAGGCTACCATCGCCGGAAGGGAAGGAAGAAAGTACGGCTTGAGCGTGGAAGCCAAGCTGGTGATAGTCTCGGCGGGGACCGTCGCCTCTTCGGCCCTCCTGCTACAGAGCGGCCTTAACGTCAACGGGCAGGTGGGAGAGGGGGTGGCCATCCACCCGTCTCCGGCGATGGTCGGCGACTTCCA
>Ga0209517_10002593_pt1 | contig 25233 bp, 34 predicted proteins | sample PeaSoiMetSII2010_FD_187695 | JGI IMG/M metagenome (GOLD analysis project Ga0209517, IMG submission 187695) | Peat soil microbial communities from Weissenstadt, Germany - SII-2010 (SPAdes) (version 2) | ecosystem: Environmental > Terrestrial > Soil > Wetlands > Peat | place: Germany... | reverse complement strand
CCCCTCGCCGGAGGCCCCTCCACTGGTGGCTCGCGATGGATTCGAACCATCCACGACGGCTTTATGAGAGCCGCGTTCTTCCTACTGAACTAGCGAGCCTTGTCTTCCCTCGAAGATTGGCTGGCCGGGCAGGATTCGAACCTGCGCATGGCGTGAGTAACAGTCACGTGCCTTTCCAGCTTGGCTACCGGCCAAAAACACGAAGGCCCCGATTTTTGGTCGGGGCCTTCGAGAATGTCTGAATTTAGAAAACGAAAATGATCAGACCAATCCCGAGGGCCGAGCGCGATTGACGCGCCGTCTCATCATGGATTTGGTCCGTATCGTCATTTTCGTAGCTGAGTATAGCACGATTTTCGGCGGCAATCCACACTATGTTGACCACTACTCTGGGGCGATTCTCTGCGCCCAGCAACTCACAATAGAAATACATGTGCAACCCGTTTTCATCAACGGAAGGAGCGAACCGTGTTTGAAGAACTAATGCCGCTACTTACGCAGCGCGTGTTGGTCGTGACCTTGTCCCGAGTGAGCGACGAACAGATTTGCGTCAACGTCATCCCGAAGCCACTGAAATCTGATCGGCAGGATGATGGCGCCGCGCTCACCACACCGCTGAGCGTCACCGGTACTCTTAAAGAGCTTGACGAACAATTACCGCGACAATTGGCGGAATTCGTGGAGGCTCACCTGGGGCTGTTTTCAACCTTGAAGAGTGCGAAAGAACACATGGAGGCTGCCGCCAAAGCTGCTCGGGACGCAGCCAAGAAATCAACGAACTCGAAATCCCACAGCGGATCCAGCCGAAGCGCAGACGATTCGCAATCCAGTGCCGAGCCAAACCAGGCAACGGCTACCGAAGCAAGTACCGGGAGCCTGTTCGAGCTTGAGCTAGGAAATGGCAAGTGAAGGATACGTGATCTTCTTCGATGGCGAGTATGCAAGCCGTTCTGGCGTCAAGCCGCGCGCGAGAAACCATTACGCAGCACGCAGGCAATCAAGAAGTGCTGAATGTTTGCGGAACAGGCAAGGCACGACCATCACCTTCTGGAAACCGGGCAAGGGCAACAACCTTTCCGCGCTACGGTGGCGAAGATCGAAGCGCGGGTGAAAGGAGAAGGGCGTGAAAAAGAAACGTGATAAGAACCGATGGGTGATGCACGTTCCTGTATTGAGTGCGTCGCACGTCAAGCAAGAAACGCTCAATAACTTAGGCTCTGAGTTTCAGGTTCTTAACATGAAGGAAAGCGCATTCGTCTGGATAGGCTCTGACGCGTATGCCAACGCCAACACGCCGGAAGAACTGAAACCCATAATCAGTTGGATGAATAACACGTACCCGAAGGAATGGTGGGTGCGCATTGACCGCGACGGCGACATTATCCCAGGATTACCGGCCTTTAAGTGGTAGTTGTGACATTGCCAGGCTGCCCCAAGCCCGTGATGGCTGTAACTACATTCGTGAAATTACACCGGTTGTCAATTGCTCGTGGCCTAGCCGCTTCGGAGTGCGGCAATTAGGGCAGTCATTCTCTGGGCCTCTCTGCTATACAGAGAGTGCAGAATAACATCATAGAAAAGGAGTCGTCATGGAAGTACACGTTCTCGAACGAAAATTTCTCTACAACGGGGTCAAGCTGCCTGACACTGCGCCAACAATGCCTCCTGAACAGGTCAGAGACACGTACACGCATCTTTATCCAGAAATCGCTACTGCTGCTATCGAGGGGCCTGAAACGGTCGCTGGCAAACTGGTTTACAAGTTTGTTCGCGCCATCGGAGCCAAAGGTTGATAACGGGAGACTTCCATGACTCGGAGGAATCTAGCCGCCGCAGCCTGTCGAACCATCACTGAAGACACGAAACGGGTCCTCAGAGCGCTGGAAGAGGCTACCCATGGCCGCGTCAATACGAGCGATCCGATCATGGAGCAACTAAGACAATGTCCAGAAGCATTCAAAGTCGGAGAAATTCTCTGCAAGGCGTTCGACTCGCTCAAGTACGCTCAGGACGGAAGCGAATTCGGAGACCGATACTTACCGCCCAGCGGAGCGGTCATTCCGCCGCTCGTGTGATCGGGCTGCCGCTGGATGTTACGCTCCCCAAGCTCAAGGGAATTCGCGGGTGGTACTGCACGAGATGGGATGAAGGGCCGGCTGCGGTTTTGGGAATGAGTACGCTGCGGTTAGGAATTTGCCGGCCCGACGACTGGTCGGGTAGCGCGGTGGACTTTGTCGAACGCGGTTTCAGGAGGTTTTGCTCGCGGAATCGTGCTGTTGACGCGAAGAGGGTCTGGGTTGGCGACCTGCGAATCACGGATAGTCTTTTCGAGTTGACCGAGCAGGAGCGAAATCAGGTTGAAGCGGGGCGGGAAGAAATGACCGATCATTTGTATCTGGTCGGCGATTACGAGGCAGCCGCCTCCATCCCAATTGGTGCGACGCTCGCACGCCTGGAAGCCGAGAACCACCTTCTTCCAGCCGCCTTTTATCAGGTCCTCACCACCAATCTCTACAAATGGATGCGCGTATATGACTACCTCGACGCCCAAGAGCACGCCGAGATGTGGATGGAGGATCTGAGCGACGAAGAATTGGAAGCGTCGGTCTATCGCAAAGTGGACTTGGAAACTCCAGCTTGTATCAAGAGACACGCTAAGACGCTCAAGTACGAGAGAGCCCGAAACTTACTGCGGGAAATCCGGCCGCACACAAGCGTGACGCGCGAACTCATCCGGCACCTGCTTGAAATGGATGCCCATGGCCAGGGGCACGCGCACGCTTGGCCCGGCCAATTGAGTGAGAAGGACGTACCAGGCATCGACGAATGGCTCATGGATGCGGAGAATTCCCGGCCCGGATGTCTGATCACCTGGTACGAGAATGATGCGATCAACGCCTGCTTTGACGAAGAGGCGCAACACATGGGTGAGAACGGTCCTTGCCAGCCGAATGTGACACTCCCCATTCATCTGGACAGGCCGGTGAAAGAACTAGATGAAGAAGTGCGGCGGGTCTTCGATCACGCCAGCGCGATGCTTCGCTCGTTAGCCGCCGCTGCCAAGATCGTCGAACTCGTTAGGGACCTCTACGATGAATATCTCCGTGAACATCGGATCGAGTCAGGACTTCCGGTTGAGCCGGGCGCTGCTGGTGTACGGGAAGAGCAGCTATAACGGCTACCCGTATCGCCACCCCTTCGCAACTCTCCATGAAGTGGTCCATGACGGCGACGCCGCACGGTTGACGGAAGGCCAGTTGATGACGCCGCGGATGCTGATCGACCTTATGGCCGGTTTGGGAAGGTCGGTTCCAGCCGAGATCTTGCCGGCGCGCGTACTGGTGCGCACAGCAGAGACGATCGTGTGGTGGAGTCCGGCCTCCGAGCGAACCATGTTCTTCAGTGACCGTGGCAACGAGCATGTCTTGAAGAACATGAATGGCAAGCTCTATCCACACCCGCCCTTGCTGTTCAAAGTGTGCGGATCTCATTTGTGGATTCGCGCTCTTGCGAAAGACGAGCGGCCCAAGGCGAAGACCAGGATGTACATGGCTCCGTACTGGAACTGTTACGACAACGGCGTGTGTTGCACCGGGAGCATGAAGATTCCGCAGGAGAAGTCGGTTGCTGCCATTGACTTGTGGGAGGAGTCGTTCTTCCAAAGCGAATTCACGCACGCCTCCGGCGTTCGCAAACACGTCCGTTTTCGCCTCGGCTTCCTGGCGATGTGGCAATCCCTAGCGGGACAAAAAGCATTTCCAGCGAAGTACCTGGTGAAGCTGCCGCAGACGCTCGCGGATTTCGTGAGGAACGATGACCACAGCTATCGAAACGACAATCGCCACGACGACTGAACACCAGATTCCCGGTGCACTGCTGCAGAAGAAGGTTCAGGTCACGGTAGTCGGCTGCGGTGGCACGGGAAGCGCTATTGCCGCCGGATTGCCGTATCTGCACCAGGCCATGGTTGCTTTAGGGCATCCACATGGGCTGGACGTGACCTTGGTCGACGGCGACCGAATTTCCCGCACCAACTGCGTCCGCCAACCTTTCAGTGAGAGTGAGATCGGACTGCACAAGGCGACAGTGCTCGCCACCCGGATCAATCTGTTTTGGGGCCTTGGGTGGAAAGGAGTGCCGCAGTTCGTCGACGATAGTTGGGGACACGAGACCGACATTCTGATCGGCTGCGTGGATTCTCGCGCCGCCCGGAACGCAATGACCCGCACTCAAACCTACTGGAATTGCCACTATTGGCTGGATCTGGGCAACAACGCCGATAACGGCCAATTCGTGCTCGGCCAGCCTGAAAACCAGAGAAACAAAGCCCGAGATATGCGCTTGCCGACGGCTCCCGACCTCTTCCCAGAACTCATCAACGCGAAGCTCGACAAGAAGGACAGGCTTCCGCCGTGCAGCGCGTTAGAAGCGTTAGAGCGGCAGGAGCCTTTTGTGAACCAGACACTCGCGTACCAAGCTCTGGCGATGCTTGCGCGCCTATTCCGATACGGGCGGCTGTCGTACCACGGCGGGTTTGTGAATCTGCGTACAGGCCGCACAACTTCGCTCCCTGTCGACCCGGTTGTCTGGGGACGAATGATAGTGGCGCAACTTCATCGCCCAAGCTCGAAAGCGACAGGGAAAAAAGTGGTCACGCAATGAGTCTCAGTTTTCGGCGAGCGAACCTCCGCCGCTATCGCTCCACGATTGCGCCCCGCTCATTGATGGTTACCCGCCGGATCGCACGCAACGGTACGCCTAGATGATAGCGAGTGTGTCTGCGCTCGCCCTTTCGAACCAAAGCGCCTTTGGCTGTGAGGTCGACCAGATCGCGCGTCGCCGTTGCCGGCGACGCCGCAGTGATCGTGCTGTAGTTGCCAGCGCTAAGCCCACCCTTGAATCCCTCCGGGCCTTCCCGAAACATGCGCAGCAGCGCCTTCTCTTGCCTGTCGTTGAGTTGGCCCCTCAGCCGGTCAAACAGTTTCGCTTTGTCGATTAAGAACTCGACTTGTGCAATGGTCCGTCGCTGAGCCTCGATGGCTACACCGGCAAACCACACCAGCCAGGCAGTGACTTCGTTGTGCTTGTTGGCCGCTTCGAGCGCATCGTAATAGCTCTTGCGCCTGGCAAGAATGGTCGTCGCCAAGGCGGTTAGCGTCGGTTGTCCTAAGGTCTGGGCTAGGCATTTCTCGGCGATCGCCCGGCCAATTCGCCCATTTCCATCCTCGAACGGATGGATAGTCTCGAAGTAAAGATGCGCTATCCCCGCTCTTATCAGCGCAGGCAGAGGCTCTTCGCCGCCGGGTGCTGTTCGGTCAAACCAATCGACAAATCGTGCCATCTCTGGCGCGACCTGCGATGACGGCGGCGCCTCGAAATGTACTTTGGGCTCATAGACAGCCCCTGACACCACCTGCATGGGTTCGCCACTGCTTCGATACCGCCCGACATCCCTTAGATCCCGCCTTCCACTGACTAGCATCCGGTGCCACCGAAACAGAGTTTCATCGGAGAGAGGTGCCGCAAATGAACGGTAGAGGTCCACCATCATCTCCGCGATCCCTTGTTCAGCCGGCCGCACGCGCCGACTATCGGTCGACAGTCCAAGTTCCTTGCGTAGGGAGGATTGGACGCTCGTACGGTCCAAAGTCTCGCCCTCAATCTCCGAGGTCGTCACCGCCTCGGTACTCATCGCCTCAATCGTGAGTTGATCACGTTCGTCGGTCTCAAGATGTTTGACCGTTCCCACCAGCACACCGCCCCCGACGAGGAACTCGTGTTCCGCCGTTGCGAGTCGACCCCGGTCCCAAGAGAAGTTGGGCCAGTCCGGTTCTTGCCAATTCCATTCCATGAGCGATAGCGATCCCCTATATCGCTCATATTATCATACTTGTTGAGCGATAGTCGCATTTCGTATCACTCCCTTGACGGGGAGGGTTCCACTAAGACGCAGATTACAGGGTGCCCAGCAACATTGAAGATCCGACCTACGGTTTCGCATGTAAAGTTATAAATTGACATCATAAGGCATGAAGTATATCTTTAACTTGTCAGTAACCAAGAAAATGTAAATCCGTAAACTGTCGCAACCTGGGGTCGGCGATGCGCAACGAATTCCGCAACCTACGCGTGAAGCAATTGGACCGCACGCTGGAGGTATTCCGCGCCGCAAGGAAGATTCCACGCCCGCCGAGAGGTTGGCTTCGTGCGGTCCGCGAGGCGGTGGGTATTCCTGCCAGCGAAGTTGCACGCTCTCTAAAGACAAGCCGCCAACTTCCGGTACAGTTTGAAAAAGCCGAGGCTGAGGATCGCATTACCTTGAAGAGTCTCAGAACCGCCGCTGACGCGCTCGGGTGCGAATTGGTCTATGCCCTTGTGCCAAAGACGGGTACCCTGCAGGACTTGGTGGAGCAACGCGCGCGCACTCAGGCCAGGAAGCACGTCCTGGGAGTCGAACACTCCATGGCACTCGAAGATCAAGCCGTGGGCCGCGTCGATGAAGCAGTGGAAGCGGAAACCAAGCGACTACTCAGAAAGCGTGGCCTACGGTGAGTCCCTTCACCAAGGGAGAGGGGAACACGCCTCTGTCCGCCGATGAACGGGCCGATCTCCTTCCCAATTTGGCGAACCAGGAAGAACTGAATGAGTGGGAACGACAGAACATTCTCGAAGCGTATGCGTGGGCACTCGCGCCAAACAATCTTCGCCGGCGTGATCCCCTTGTCGAGTCGTACCTAAGAGATCTCCATCGGCGTATGTTCGACCAGACTTGGAGATGGGCTGGAGCCTATCGAACCACCGAGAAAAATATCGGTGTCCCTCACCCCGAAATTCGCGAGAGACTCGCCGCTTTGCTTGGCGATGCGCGCTATTGGCTGGAACACGAAACCTATCCTCCCGATGAACTCGCCGTCCGTTTTCATCACCGCATAGTCTCCATCCACCCTTTTGCGAACGGCAATGGTCGTCATGCGCGCCTGATGGCGGACGTGCTGGCCCAGAGACAAGAGCGGCCGATTTTTACTTGGGGCGGCGCAGATCTGGTGCACGCCGGGGACTTTCGTCAACGTTACATTGACGCGCTACGTGCGGCTGACGCGAACGATATCCGCAGCCTTCTGGCGTTCGCGCGCTCTTGAGAGCCTCACGGGACCATGACCTGCGCACTTACTCCCATCCAGAACCCGCCCATCAACGCAGCTTTGTCAATCGGAGAGCCAGCCCCTCAGACGCTGACGCCCATAGATCTCGTGACGCGGCAGCGGATGAGTTGCATCGACGGAATTACCAAAGCACAAAAGAAACGAAAGCGAGGTTAAAACATGAGCCAAAGTTTTCGGCCGGTGAAAGAGATTTGGAATATGCACTCCTCCTGCTTCGTTGAACCCGAGGAGTTGATCCCGCTGCTCCACGACCTTGCCGCCAGAGTGGGCACGGCCAGCGACGAACACGAATACGGAGACAACAAGGCAGTCTGGCTCGAAGACGGCAACAAGGTTCTGGACTACATGGATGCGGACGAGTGCTTCAATGCCGCCAGTTTGAAGGACAGCATGGAAGAGCGAGGGGTAGTCATCGACAAGAATGACCTGACCGCTCTGATCGACAATATGCGGAGCCTGTAAAAGCAGTGGCGGAATTCCATCGGGGAACACGGAGAACTGGTGTTCTACATCGATGCTTGTTGAACCCAGCAGACGTGACATTCCACTGGTAGGCCTGTCTGGATATCAAGCGCAGTCAGCGCATCGGGAATTTCATCACATGTAATAGTTTGAACTCGACCCCACGGACAGCGCCGCGAGTCGTCAGTTGTCGGACACCGTGCAGCATTCCGGGCCGGAGTTCCCTATTTCTGGATTGCCGACAAACCGTGAGTTATGTAGGAATGGCAGCTACCAATGGCTTCTTGTCTTGATGCGCTTGGCCCATTCGTCATCGCCCACAAGCCGAAGGAAGTTGTGCAGCACGATCGCCTTGGTTTCTTCGGCAGACCATCCCCGTAATTCAGAAAGCTTATGCACGACTGGAGTGATGATCGAGGGCATTCCGAGGCCCCCAGTCAGCCAACGATACCCACCGGGATTATCGGTTTCCGTCAACAGCAAAGACGATGGGACTGATTTGGCGATCTCCTGGATAGTAGCGCTGAAGAGAACCTCCACGCCAACAGTGGAATACACACCTTTTTCGGCCAAGGTGTGAAGTTGCTGGATCGGTCCCGAGTACCAGTGGACAATTGCCCGGTGTGCTGTGATTACCGTCACAGCAAGCTATCCGCCAGGTCACCTGAAAAAACTTGGGTGCCGGAGACCCCGTCAGATACTGCCTTCACGCCAAGAGGCACGTGGACGTACAGTCGGACATGTAGAAGTGACCTTCTTCCTTGGCGGCGGGGCACCCTGCTATTGTCCTTGTCCCTGGTCGTAGCAATGGTTTATGGCTTGCACGCAAGATACGATGCGCGCACTCGCCAAGCTGCGTGCTACCGCGCCAACCTCGAGAAGTTTCTCGACGCCTCCAAAGCTCGTGTTCAGGTAACCGCGTACGTTCTGACGGAGGACTTCGGTCCTGATCCGATGTTCTCAAACAATTCCCCTGCACGCAGCGCCTATGCGGTGCCCAAACACACACTCCCTTCCGGCAACATCTTGAACGTAGCGCTCTCGCCCGTGGCGGAACAAAAGCTGCACGCCCATTTGAACGATACGATCGTTCTGATCTCGAGGAATCGTGCTCACACGCATCTTGCAACCTTCGTAGATCGGACGGCACAGACCGAGACTCGTCCAGTGGTTGATATTCTTTTTGCAGATGCGCACGAGGCACGGATTTGGGGACGGCGATCATTTTATGCGGTTGATATTTCGCGGCCTGATTCGCCGTTTCAGCAGTGATCACCGAGAAGATCGATTGTGGGGCTTCCTGACGCGATTTTATTTTTGCGAATTTCGCGGGTAGGAGTTTTTCAACAGCCACGCGATTTAACATCAACTAACGAGTGTGATATCCGAGTTGCCGAGACCGATCCGGAAATTGCGGCACTGGAGCTCGAAATGACTCCGGGCTGGAATCGCACCCGCACGCTGGGCAATTGCATCTCTTCAAAGCTCACCTTCGCCTCAAGACCGGCCCTGCTGCCTCCATGCTGCGATGACTTCCTTCTCCTTTCGGGCTGAGAGAAGAGTAGAGCGCGTCATCTCGCCCGCAGAGAAGTCGCTTAAGCAGTCGGAGGCTGTCTCGTCGAACGCACGCGTCACCCATTCCGAACGGAATGCCTTCTCACTGCTCTGTGCCTCTCGGAAATTCGCAAAGGTCTGAGCGAGCGGGCGCAAATTATACTTCTCTCCGCACTCTATCCATGCTCATTCCTCTGGTCGCACTTCTCGTCAGCCTGCGTTCGCTCGTCCGCTCCCGTCTCGACCTGCAACTCGAAAATCTGGCGCTGCGCCACCAAGTCAACGTTCCCCGCCGTTCGGCGAGGAAACGCCCGAAGTTAACCTCTGGGGATCGCCTCTTCTGGGTCAGTCTGTCCCGCTTCTGGCACGACTGGCGCTCAGCGTTGGTCATCGTCAAGCCCGAAACGGTCGTGGCCTGGCGTCGCAAGCGTTAGGGACAATGGTGGGAGCGCACCTTGGAACGTGATGTGAGTCACCGTCAGCTCTTCACAATCCCGGCATAATCCGCTAACGCTGCAGGTCGACCGCAAGGGCCCGGTGCGCACTGTAGCCATAGAGGGCTGACCGAGTATCGCCGATGGCAATACTATATCGTCTTTTTCCCTTTCTCAATTGGTTCAAGGGCTACGATAGGGTCGCGTTGCGCGCCGACCTCATCTCCGGCGTCACCGTGGCGTTGGTGCTCGTGCCGCAGTCGATGGCCTATGCGCAGCTTGCCGGGCTCCCCCCCTACTACGGCCTGTATGCCGGCTTCCTGCCGCCAATCATAGCCGCGTTATTCGGCTCCAGCCGCCAGCTTGCCACCGGGCCGGTGGCGCTCGTGTCGCTCCTGACCGCTACGGCGCTCGAACCGCTGGCCACCGCCGGCAGCAATCAGTTCATGGCCTACGCAGTGCTGCTCGCACTGCTGGTCGGCGCCGTACAGCTCCTTCTCGGGCTGCTGCGGCTCGGGATGGTGGTGAACTTCCTGTCCCATCCCGTCGTCAACGGCTTCACTAACGCCGGCGCGCTGATTATCGCGACCTCGCAGTTAGCGACGCTGTTCGGCGTCGCCGGATACAAGGCGCCCCATCAGTACGTAACCGTGTACCTTGTGGTCCGCGCCGCGCTGAGCGAGACGCACTGGCCGACTCTCGGGATGGCGGCGCTGGCCTTAACGGTGATGCTTGGGACTAAGCACTTTTGGCCGCGAGTCCCGAACGTGCTGGTGGCCGCAGTGTTGACGACGCTGCTCGCTTGGGCCGTCGGCTTCGAACGCACAGCGACCGTTCCACAGGAGGCGATGGAATCTCCGCGCGTGTTGGCAGCGATAGCCGCCTACAACGACGCGTTAGCGCTGAGGGACTCGCTCGATCGTACAAAGTCGGAAAGTCAGGCCGCGCACAGCGAGCCGGCGACGGGCAGCAGCGCGGTGTGCCAGCGCTGCCACGAGCCGCGGGAGGTGGCTCGTTTGGTGACGTCACTGGGTGCGGCGCAGCCGCCGGTAAGACCCGGGTCCGTGCTCGCATTGCACAACATGTCCGGACTGCTCACTGAGCGCCTCACGGAAGCGCGCGCGGCCATCGATACGCGGCGCGCGGACCTGCAGTCGTTCCGCTTCCTCCGTGGCAGCGATGGGAAATTCCACCTGCCCGATGCGGTCCCGTCCGGCATCGCGACCGAACACGGGACGTGGCGGCTGCAGGTAGGCAACGGCCCGGTCATGCCTGCCCGAATCCGGCTGCAGGGCGGCGGCGCCGTCGTCGGGCAGGTGCCGCGGGGCGTGCCTGCCTTGCGCCTACCCCATGTCGACGTTCGCGCACTTCTCCGCTTGATGCCGACGGCGCTCATCATCTCTCTGCTCGGCTTCATGGAGGCGATCTCAATCGCCAAGGTCATGGCCGCCCGCACCAGACAGAAGCTTGACGTTAACCAGGAACTGGTCGGGCAGGGACTGGCGAACCTGGTTGGATCAATGGGGCTCAGTTACCCAGTGTCGGGCTCGTTCTCGCGCTCGGCGGTCGCCTTCGAGGCGGGTGCCAAGACAGGCCTCGGCAACGTCGTATCGGGGTTGGTGGTGCTGGCGGTGCTCCTTTTCCTTGCCCGCTGGCTCTACTATTTGCCGCAGGCAGTGTTGGCAGCGATCATCGTGCTGGCGGTGCTCAAGCTGCTGAACTTCCGCAGCTTTGCGGAAGCCTGGCGCACCAACCGCGTCGACGGCGTGGTGAGTGTGGCAACCTTCGTGGTCACCCTGGTGCTCGCGCCCGAGCTTGAGTGGGGGATCGCGACGGGCGTGGGCCTGTCGCTGGGAGCGTACCTCTACCGAACCATGCGACCGAAGGTTTTGGAGCTGGCGCCCCACCCCGACGGCGCGCTACGTGATGCCCGCCGCTACGAGCTGCGCACCTGCCGCCACCTCGCCGTGGTCAGCTTCGAGGGGCCGCTGAACTTCGCGAGCGTCGCGTACCTCGAGGATGAAATCCTGGCCCGCGTTGCCGACAAGCCGGGCCTGCGGCACGTGCTCATCGCCGGCAACAGCATCAGCGAAATCGACGCGTCGGGTGAGGAGACCCTGCACCACATCGTCGACAATCTCCGCGGCAGCAGCTGCGAGGTGTCTTTCTCCGGTCTGCCCGATTCCGTTGTCGACGTGCTGCGCAGGTCGCGCCTCTACCAGCACGTCGGGGCGTCCCACTTCTTCGCGACCCGTGCCATAGCGGTGAGCGAGCTCTACACCGACGCGCACGCGGGAAGCAACGAGCCCGATTGCCCCTTCCAGCAAGCCATGCCGCCGGTGGTGGAGTTATCCCTGCACCGTGACGGTTCACTGCGCGCGGCCGACCGTCACGGTCTCGCCTGCTGCCGCCATATCGCCGCGTTCCGATTCGATGCTCCCTTGAGCTTCGCCAACGCCGCTTTCCTGGAGCAGGAGATCCGCGCCCGCGTCGCCGACCGCCCCGCTTTGCGTCACATACTCCTCGTCATCCACGGGGTCAGCGGCATCGACGAGGTGGCGGCGCAGAAACTGGGGGAGCTGGTGCGAAAGCTGCGTGCCGACGTGTTCGCGGTGTCCTTCAGCGGCGCGAAGGACGAGGTGCGGACGGTCTTCGAGCGTACCAAGGTCACCGGCATGGTAGGCGAGGAAAACATGTACCCGACCCAGGCCGCCGCGATCGCCGGCATCTACGCCCGCGCGCACACCGGCTCGTCGGAGGAGCAGTGCCCGCTAGAACCGCTGGCGCCGCGTCTGACCGAACTATCGCTGCACCCTGACGGGACCCTCCACGATGCCCGTCACCAGCAGCTCCGTGCCTGCCGGGCCATCGGTGTGCTGCGCTTCGACGGTCCACTGCCGCTCGGCAGCCGCCGCGGCATTCAGTCTGAGTTCATCCGCTGGGCTAAAGGCCGGCCGAGCGTGCGCAGCGTGATTTTCGTCGCCAGCACTCTGTACCGGCTGGAGAGCGGCGAAGCCGATAACCTGGTATCGCTAATCGCTGCCGTGCGCGATGCCGGCTACCGCGTCGTTATCGCGAGCGTTACCGACGAGGCGTTGGAGACTCTCGGCCGCAGCGGCCTCGCCGACATTATCGGCCTAGAGTCCATCGTGGCCTCGGAGTACCTCGCGATCACCAGCCTGCACGCCGCAGCCCACGAGGGGCTCGACGAGCCCGACTGTCCCTTCCGCAACTTGGCCCCGCAGGTCGTCGAACTGGCGCTGCATGCCGATGGCTCGCTGCGCGACGCCCATCGGCACAAGCTGGCGCTCTGCCCGCGGATCGTAGCGGTCCGTTTCGACGGCCCGCTCAACTTCGCTACGATCCGCTCCTTCGAGGAGCAGCTCAACGGCTGTCTCACGCGCCGCCCGGAGGCGCGCTACGTACTGCTCGCTGGTCACACCATCGACCGCCTCGACCCCGAGGCTGCGGAGGAACTGCTCGCGCTCGCCGAGCGTCTGGGCGAGCGCCAGGTGCAGGTAGCGGTCAGCGGTCTCCGCGATGAGGTGTCCGACATGCTGCAGCGGGCCGCCGGTGCTGGTCGGGCCAAGGCATGGTTCTTCCCGACGCAGGCTCGGGCGCTGGAGGCCCTGTACGAGGAGGCCCACAGCGAGACCAGGGAGGAGACCTGCCCGCTGCGCACGGTGGTAGCGGCGCCTTAGAACAGAACCAGAGTTAGAGCAGAACCAGAATTGGTATATGCCGTTTGAAAGGGCGCGGCTTCGGTCGCGCCGAATGAATGCCGAGAACTAAGGGCCTTTAGGCTCGTGAGTTAAGGGCCCTCAGTGGCTAAAGCCGGATTTTTGAGCGGCCCAATGCGGCACGACTGAAGGCGTGCCCTTTCAAATCTTCTGGCCATACCAATTGTGGCTTCGTCCTTAGCCGTTCGCCCCTCAGGGCTTCGGTGCTTCCTGCGTCTGCTGCCGGCGGACGCGCTCCGCAGCCCGCGCCGCGTGGCGTGCGCGCGCATCACGGATCTTCTCGATCAGTGTAGGAATGTCCATTGGTTTCTCAAGGATGTCCGCGGCACCGAGGCGGGTAGCGTCCATGGCCGTCTTGATCGTCGCCTGGCCTGTGAGGAGCATGACCTGGAGGTCCGGGGTGCCTGCCAGAAGCGCCTTGAGCGCGGCGATGCCGTCCATGCCCGGCATGGCGAGATCGAGTACCACGGCGTCGAACTTTGTGGCCTGCGACTTGTTTACGCCGTCCACGCCGGAATAGGCGACATCGACCTCCAGGCCGCGGGCGCGCAAGCGCTCGGCGAGGATCTCAACAAACTCTACTTCATCGTCAATCAGGAGTACTCGGTCAGTCGACATCAGCAACCTCCAGTAGCACCGCCGCGGCCCACCGTGTCCGAATCGGGCGAGGTGGCGTCGCGTCGGCCATACGGGATTAGAAATACCAGGCGGCCGCCGTCCTCGGGGGTCTCGCGTACCTCGCCCCCGGCAGCCTGCACTAGCGCAGTAAGCTCGGCGAGCCGTCCGACGGCAGCCTCGTTGCACAGGAGGGGATCACCGCTTTCGAGTTTTACCTCTGCACCGAGGGGATCCGGTGTGAGACTCGCCGTGATGCGGCGACCCTGCGCGACCCCCTCAAGGAGCAACTCGATGCCCTCATGGATCGCCTGCTGGAGCCGAAAGGGATTGTAGTCCACCAACGGGACACCGCCTTGGGGTAGGACGACCTGCAGCTCGGTCTGCCGCAGGCGCGCTTGGCGCGCGGCCAGGAAGACTGCCCTTTCCACGATCTCGCGGGCATCGTACGTCCCCTCCGGTTCGTCCAAGGAGTGAGCGAAGCGGCTGAGGACCCGAAGGATCGCATGGCAGCGCGCGATCTGTATCTGCATGCGGCGTGCAAGACTACCGAGCTTCTCCACCGCGCCGACCTGCCCCTCGAGGGCGCGCGGGAGGGTGTCCTCATGCAGGCCGCAAAGCTCGTGCGCGATATTGAGGGCGTTGACCAACTCGTGGCACTGTCCGGCCAGGACGCGACCGAAGTAGCGTAACTCCCGCTCTCGCATGCGATTCTCGTTGAGAGTGTCGGCCGCCACGCTCACTCCCGGCCAGTCGCGCGGTGGAGGATCGCGATAAGATCCTCCAGGTCGACCGGTTTCTGAAGGTAGTCAAAGGCCCCCAGGCGAAGGCCCGTCTCGGCGGCCTCCTTGGCACCGTGGCCGGAGAGGAGGATCACCTCCAGGTCGGGATGCGACTGCTTGATGCGCTTGATCACGTCGAAGCCCCCCAAACCCGGCATGCGGACGTCGAGCACAACCACATCGAAGGGCTGCTCCTCGATGCGGGTCAGTGCCTCCTCGCCGCTCATCGCGCCAGTCGCGTCGATGCCCCGGAGGTCGAGTCGCTCAACCACTGTCGAGACCAACTCCTCCTCGTCGTCGACGAACAGCACTCGTAGCGCCGCCATAGTCTACCCTCTTCGGACCGGCAGCAGCACCGTGAAGCAGGTTCCCTTGCCGGCCTCGCTCTGTACTCTGATTTCGCCGCCGAGCTTCTGGACGATGCCGTAGGTGATCGACAGACCGAGGCCCGTCCCCGAACCCTCCTTGGTCGTGAAGAAAGGCTCGAAGATGCGGTCCAGGTTCTCCTTGGGAATGCCGATGCCGTCATCGGCGATGCACACGGCTACCCGCCGTTCTCCGGCCATGCGCACACGAATGTCGATGTGGCCACCGTCCCTCACCGCGGCCTCGGCGTTGTTGAGAATGTTCAGGAACACTTGCTGGAGCTGGCCTCGGTCGCTCTCGACGTTGGGTACCCCCGGCTCGGCCTCGACCGTGATGGTGACGTTGCGGGACTCGGCCTCCTTTCCAAGGAAGCTGACGACCTCCTTCAGCAACTCCTCCACCGCGATGGTCTCGCTCGCGACGTCCATGTACTTCGCGAAGCCCAGCAGCCGATGCGTGACCTTCCGGCAGCGCGCGACCGATCCTACGATGGACTCGGCGATGCCGAGCACCTTGTCGCGTCGAGGGAACTCGCCTTCGAGCTTGACGATGTCCTGCAGCAGTCCGGCCTTCTCGTTGATGATGGTCAGCGGGTTGTTGATCTCGTGGGCTACGCCGGCGGCGAGGCGGCCGATGGTGGCGAGCTTGTTGGCGTACTCCACCTTGTGCATCAGCTCGGCGCGCTTCAGGTTGTGGGCCCTCAAACTGGCCACCAACTGGCCGCTTCCCCAGAAGATAACACCGAGAATGAAGGCGATGCTCACCATGAGGAACACGAGCAGCCGTGGGAGGGAGAGGCCCGCGCTTTGACCCCGAACGTGGGACCCGATGTAGACGAGGACGAACGGGGAGTCGGCAACCTGGACACAACCGATGACAACACGCAGGTGTTGCTCGTCCTCCTGCTCGAGCACGTGGACCTCGCCGGTCGCGTGCGGGATGGGGATGCGGACGGTGTTCAGCACCGCCCCGTAGCGCCGCGAGGGCGACTGCAGTACGCCGTCCCTGTTCACCAGGAAGACGTCGTCATCCGGAGTGAGCCCGGCAGTCACGATCTGCTCGGCGAGCACCTCAGCGTTGACGGTAGCACGCAGGATGTAGTACTCGCCGCTCTCGCGCTCGTGCTTGGTGGCGATAGCGAAGTGGGGCGAGTGACGATAGCCAAGGAAGGCGTCGCTGACGAAGACGCCGCGCCGGCTCACACGGTAGAACCAGTCCTGGTCGTGGTAGTCCCGCCCCTTGAGGTCGTAGGGGCCCGTGTAGCAGAGCTGCTTCCCGCCAGCATCGATGAGACCCAGGTCGGCGAACGAGCCCAGCGCGAAGGTGTCGTTCGTGTGCTTCATGAGGCGCGAGAGTGTCTTTTCGTCGCACAGTTCCGTGAACGAACGGTCCTGGACGATGAAGCTCAGCGCCGAGCGTCTCTCCGTGAGGAAGAACTCCAACGCTCGCTTATTGTTGGTCACCTGGCGTGACACGGCCTCGAGGGTCCCGGTGCGGAGCGAGCGCTCGTACTGGTCGTAGTAGAGGAAGGAAATGATCAGGAGCGGCACGATAGAGACTGCCGCCGTCGCGAGCACCACGGTGCGCCGGAGCCGTGCCGCGCCGGGTCCCGCGAGGTATGGGCGGGCCGCCTCGACCTCGGTAGGGTCGAGCGGATCTATCCATGGAGAGGCTGGCCTCATGATTCTCGTTCCGTTTGCAGGGGAACCCCCAGTTCCGCCGCTGCGCGCGCCATTACGCGGCGCAACTCCCACGGCTCGAATGGCTTGGCAATGAAATCAAAAGCCCCTTTCTCCGTGGCGCTCCTGGCCGTCGCCATATTCGCCCAGCCAGTGACCATAATAACTTTGGTGCGCAAACTGCGTTCCCGGACGCAATCGAGTACCTGAATGCCGTCGATTCCCCCCATCACGATATCTGTTATGACGATGTCGAATTCTTTCTCGCGGATCCTGAGGCAAGCGTTGCTGGGGTCGTCAAATGCCTCAACCTCGCATCCGATCTTTTCCAACATCGGTTTCAGACGTTTGCCGACAAGGGGCTCGTCATCCAAAACCAACACCTGCAGTTTTCTCATAGAAGTTCCTTTGACACGCCTCAAGGCGCATCCGGTTCGCCTTCAGAGCGATCCATCTTTAAGCAGCTCGGTCACAATGCCGTAGGCACCGGATATTCTCGCACCACAAACCAGTCAGGGCCCTGACACCGCCAATGTAGAAGTCGCCATTACGAGTTGAGCGATGCGCTTGATCTCGTGACTGCAACCTCCGCCTGTTACCGTGTAATCGTGGCAACCAAGGACGCTACTCCCACCGAAAGCTTGTCTTAAACTCGTAAGCATACGTTGTATTCTGAAAATCGCGCGCTACCAGTGATTGAGGTCACACAGGCGTGTGTCGCCTTGCGGCGGCCTGCGCCTCTTAACCCAGTCATTAACTACCCACTCCGTGACTTCGGGAACACCCTAAGATCGAGGCCGAACCGGAGAAGCCATTCCGGGTCCATGTAGTCGATGACGGTGTTAGCGATCTGTTTCGCATCTTCGAGCGTTTTCGGAGTGCGCCACGGTCCAAGGCCACTCATCACTTGCTTCACCATGGCGCCAAAATCGACCTGCGTGAGTGACTTCCGCCATTCTTTGCCTCAAACGGGGCGGTCGGTTGGGACCCTGTTTCGATTTTCGGACGATGGGTGATCGGCATTCCACTATTCCACTACTCATCTTCGGCCTTGGTTGCAGCGCCGGCTTCTGGTTTCTTAGCAAACGATTGCATGGCTAGACCAGCGGTCCCTAGCTTGTAGTTGGCGATAAATCCCCATAGCGCTCATTGACGATGCGAATGACTGTTCTTCGCCCACTTCGCCGTTAGCAAAGGCAAAGCCTCATAAGCTAACATCTTCTTGTTCTCCTTCCTTCGAAAAGGAGCACACGAGCGCCTCCGTGCGGGCTGCAATGGAGGAAACTCGTGGAACTATTTCGAAAGAAAGATTCTCGATTTTACTGGTATGACTTCAAGGTTCGCGGCAAACGGTACCGCGGGTCTACCAAAGAGACCAACAAAAAGAGGGCCGGAAGGATTGCCGCTTTGCGGTTCTCACAAGCAATTGAAGGTACGGCTCTGCTGGACCGGAAGGCTCCCAGCCTGCAGGAGCTCTCGACCCGGTTCAGAAGCTGGGTCGAATCAACAGGTCTGGCGAGCAAGACAAGAAAATACTACGCAAATGGCTGGCGACTGTTGTCCAGCACACCCATCGTCGGCATGCGTCTTGACCACATAACCAAGGACCATGTGGAGGTCCTCCGTTTCGGTGGTTCAGCAGCGAACGTAAACTGTGCATTACGAACGTTGCGCCGGATGCTCCACAAGGGAGAAGAGTGGAATCTCCTCATCAAGGTTCCAAAATTCAAGCTGTGGCCGGAGCATGGACGCAAACTAAGGCTGGATGATAATGCTGAAGAGAAGTTACTGACCGCTGCCAAATCCTGCAATTGGAAACCTGAGATGTTCGGATGTTCGAGCTGTTTCGGGATGTCATCATTCTCGCAAGGGACACGGGAATGAGGAACGGGAGAGAGCTTTATCGTATCCGTACGGAAAACCTGGATTGGAACAATCGAATCATCTTCGTACCAGACAGCAAGACTGTCGATGGGAGAAGAATGATCCCGATGAGCGATCGCGCATACGAAGTGCTCCGGGCCCGCGCCGCAGGTAAGGCGGAAGGATGGCTGTTTCCTTCCGCTCGTTCACGGTGTGGTCATTTGATGGACCTGGGAAAGCAATTCCGAATCGCACGCCGGAAGGCTCAACTCCCTGAGGATCTCGTCTTGTATTGCGCACGACACGATTACGGGACGAGGGTCCTAAGCAATACCGGCAATCTGGCGGCGGTGATGACGACAATGGGGCATAAAGATGTCAGAGCTGCCATGCAGTATCAGCATCCAGACCTTGAGATTGTCCGAGCCGCCCTGAATCGAACAAATGGATCGTCCGCGCAAACGACCGCATAGGCAAGTCCGCGGCACGTTCTAGGACACAGGCGAAAACGATAATTCGGCAGGTGGTTGAAAACATGATCAGAACAGAGGAAATCAGGCTGCCGATAGACTAACGGCCGATCAGTCGTACCAGCAGATAACACTCGCATAAAACCTGATCCTTATTAGTGTGCTGTGTGCCAGCCGTGGGCCGGATTCCAGGTTCAGGCATTCGCAAGGCGGTCTAGAGAGGTCCTGGTTAAGTACATCAGTACAACGGGCAATGACTCTCCGGATTCGTCTGATAAGCTTATCTCGGCGGGCGACGGGCAAGTTATCCCGCAAAGAAGTATGCGCACACTTCGCAATGTAACACCAACAGCAGAACAGCTGGCGATCCTGTCGCGTGTTCGCCCAGGAGTGGAGTTGATTCGTGGGGCTGCTGGAAGTGGCAAGACCACCACTGCCTTGTTGAAGCTCAAGTCGCTGATCGGTTTTTTTGCTAGTCGACGCAAGCGTGAAAACGACACATCCCCAATCAGAGTCTTGGTTCTTACGTATAACCGAACCTTGCGCGGCTATATCGAGGCTTTAACACAACAGCAAGCCTCCACATTTGAGGGCGTGAATTTGGAGGTCGAGACCTTTGGACACTGGGCGAAGCGGGCTCTTGCAGATCCATCCATCCTCGATGACAAAGTCAGAGAAAACAAGATACTGACATTGGGGAGCCATTTGCAGCTTCCCTCCGATTTCTTGCTCGCCGAGACAGAGTACGTCCTCGGGCGTTTTCTTCCCGCAGATTTGGGCAACTACGTCTCGGCTCGACGAGATGGTCGAGGTGCGAGTCCTCGTATGGACAAAACGCAGCGTCAAGCTCTGCTGGACGACGTTATTACGCCGTATGAGGTATGGAAGCTGGGGCGCAACAGAGTCGATTGGAACGATCTTGCGGTTCAACTGGCAGCTCAATCAAAAGCCGGACCGTACGATGTGATCATCGCGGACGAAAGCCAAGATTTCTCCGCAAATCAAGTCAGGGCGCTGATTAAGCAGCTGTCTCCGGTGCACTGCATGACATTCGTTCTCGATTCAGTGCAGCGAATATATGCTCGTGGCCGGAGCAAACGTAATCGACGTGACCGGGACTGCGACTAATTGCATCGTCCGGGCTACATCGAAAATCACCTTCGCGCTTAAAGGCGAGGGTATGCCGCCCAACGGCACGTAGCGAGTGTCGAGAAAGAACGGCAGCGTACCCCATTCATCTCGAATCATCTGAAGCAGGGCAGTCGCATGTGCGCCGAGAGTTTTCGCTGCCTTTGGTTTCGATGCACTGCCATCCTTAGGTTTCCGAGGCGGTGCTGGCGGCCACATCTCGAACAATGGCGTGATAGTTCCTCTTGCGGCGACGGACAAGTGGTTCAGTGCCCACAACTCCCCGCGCTTGGCTTTGGCTATAAACACGTGATGCTTCCGCGAAAACACAAGACCGGGATGCGGTACAGCCTCAAGCGCACGGGCGGCTCGAACGCTCGAACGGCTTTTTGAGTGAGCTTTTTAGGACGGGCAGCCTTGCTGGCGCGTGGCATAACTGTCTTCCTCCTCTACTCTAGTGTCTCAACCCCTTGTCCTTTGACTTCCACAAGGCTAAGTTCCCGGTTGGCTGTATGAAGCTCTTTTTATCAACGTCTGAATAGGCTGTCCGGGTTGATAGCGGAATGCCGTCATACCCAACGTGCCGGAGTAACTGTGTAGCCCCGCATAATTGAATAGCTCCGAGACTGCAACTACGCCACGTGAAGGGTCGTAAACCACATCCTTGTGGTCTCTATCCCAGACGACCGCATGGTCCGGTTTGGCACCATCAGCAAACGCCAAAACGATACGCGCCCGCTGCGAACTATCAACCGCCTCCTTGAACTTCTCCTCGCTCTCAATGATCCAATCCATTGCTTCTGCGCTCATCACAGTGTCGAGTACAAGTTGTGCGGATGGCCACCAGCCTGCTGCATTTAGGAAAGCAATTTCCCGAGCAAGGTAAGCTACCGCTTCCGACTCCGTCGAAGGTGGGGGAGCCAACTTTTCCCACGCTTCACGATACGAAACGTTAGCGATCATTGCTGCCGTCGCAATTCCGCAGTCGTGAAGCCCTTGTTGACGCACCAGCTTTATTTCGTCAGGCATCGTATTCATATGTGGTCTTGCCGCTCAAGTGCATGCACCCTTAAGCACCGAGGGAGCTTGCGCGACTCTTCGACCCTTCGACCTACTCCAGACCTTCTGCCGCTAAATCGGCGATTAGCTCGTCGAGATGATGCTTGCACAACGGGATTCTCCCCTTGCCACCAACCGCAATCACCTTCACCGCATGAAGCGACTGACCCTCTTCCGAATGCTCAACGCACAGATCGGTTGCGTTTGGCTCCACAAGTCTTGCCATTGCATCACCTCCACGACGAAAGGATACACGGTGCCGCGAAGAAAATAAGGCGCGGTGATGCGGCTCTGACGAACGGCATCATCGTCCGTCCTGTGACCACGCAAAACAGTCTCGCGCTGAGCAGCGATTGGGGTGACCTAACGAGCACCATCGTCCTGCCGCCGTGCATCGGCGCATCGAGTACAACCAGCAGCTTGCATGGTGGGGTGAACTGAGCTGCTATCCGAGGGCCCTTAATCTCCGACGAGGCGCTGCAGCCCTAGTGTAGACCGCTCGTATGCAGGCTGACATTCCAACAGTGTTCGTCCGCAGGCCCACAGCAAAAAAACCGGCGGCTAGCATTCACAAAGTGTGCCATCGGTGTGCAACGCCCTGACCACCGCACGAAAACAAATTGCGTCGGAACCAGAGCGCACTGACAGTCATCTTCCGAGCTACCATCTCCATTTTCGTATTCTCCGCCAGAATCGCCGTTCTAAATTAGCGTCCCGCACTCTGATAGCTTGCTCCTCAGGTGCTTCTTGCGGGGGCTGTTCTCCGCCACACATCTGCCACTCTCGCCCTAACGGTTGGAGTCGCGCCGAAAGTAGTGTCCGAGCAACTTGGACATGCGAGCGCCGCGTTCACCCTGGACACGTACTCCCACGTGCTGCCGCACATGCAGGAAGAAGCCGCTGCAAAGATGGAAGCGGCCCTCACGAACGGCCTTTCGCTGTAGCCAGATCCCCCTCAAACCCTGCCGCGAAAGTGGAAGCTGCATTACTAACGTAGATTTCTTCTGTGACAACCGAACATTCGATGCAGAGGTTTTAGATGCGGCTTCGTCCTCAGAATAATGAAGAGTGCGTCGTCGAACATGGAGCGCTTCAACAGAAGAGGTCGTGCTGCTAAACTGAGTCAGTTGTTCCCGTTATTGAAAACGGTTGGCAAGAAAGAAAGATCCCGCCGCCACGGATCTTGGGCGGAAAGGCGGGAGGGCGACGTATAAGAAGTACGGTTCGGGTCACTACAGCAAGCTTTCCAAGAAGCGAAAGAACCGGCGAGGTGGCCGTCCTCCCAAGTCCAAGTAAACCGGCACAAAAGCTCATTGACAAACACCGAGCGCTCGCTGTTTAATCCATTCGATTGTCGATTACACAATTTGGCCGGTTAAATTCCCGTTAGCAGTTCTGCAAGTGAGATTCCGAGGGTCCGGGCAATTTTGTGAAGGACGGACAATGACACGTCGGATTTTCCAAGTTCGACTCGGCTCATATAGGAACGGTTCACGCCGCTTCGATCGGCAAGTTCTTCCTGCGACCACCCACGGTCCGTTCGTAGGTTTCGTACTCGTTTCCCTATCTTAAGGAGCAGTTGTGTCACGTGCGAGATTTGAAAGCAAGCTCATGCAAGCGTCCACCGCCTATAGAATGACCGTCTATAGACATCAGATCGTTAGGCTCGATCGAACTGGTAGTCAGTTGCTGGTAGGTAAGACTGAGTCCGCACGCCGGGTAGACTTTGTAAGTTGTTGAAAGGACATAGTTTATGTGTGTCGCGATGTGTCCCAAATCGCGGGCCGGTGAAGTGTTGCCAAAATTGGTACCCGGAACCGGTAATCCGATTCGTCGGCAGGGACGTGCTCTGACTGGAAGCCACCCGCTCAACCACGAATCCAGTGTCGGGGTCTCATGAATTCCTCCATCATAATCCGCTTGCCTGGGTTTGCTGTCCCCGCTGAAGACAGCCAAGCGCCCCAGACCCCGGCTGCACCCCTGGTTGTAGATTTCGCAGTCTCCGACGAAGCCTTGATGGCGCAGATCTGCGAAGGGAGCAGGGAAGCGCTGGCGATCCTGTTCCGTCGCTACGCCCGCCTGGTGCGGACTGTAGCAATGCGCATTCTGCGCGATGACTCCGAAGCTGACGACTTGCTGCAGGACGTATTTCTCTTTGTCCACCGCAACTGTTCCATCTTTGATTCGTCCCGGGCTGCGGTGCGCTCCTGGATCGTGCAGATGACCTATCACCGCGCCATCGACCGCAGACGCTACCTCAATTCGCGCCACTTCTACACGCGGCTAAACCTGGATGGCGTCGCGGACTTGCTGGACCCACGTTCGCAGGGCAGGGAAGACGACGCAGGGTTCGGTTCATTGGTCGGAAATACGACCATCCAAGGACTTCTCGACACCCTCACCGAGGACCAGCGTAATACTCTGAACCTGCACTTCTTCGAGGGCCTCACGTTTAACGAAATTGCCGCGAAGCTGGATCAATCCTTGGGAAACATCCGCAATCATTACTATCGAGGCTTGGACAAGCTGCGGAAGCAGATGTTCCCCGGAAAATTGCCGGGCCGTAACGGATGTGGTAGAAAGTGACTCTCAAGCTAGGAGCGGGGGCGTTGTCGCGATCACCTCATGACGAGTTCCTTGAGCTCTGTGCCATCTCAACTTCGGGTGAGCTGACCGGTGAAGAGCACAAGCGGCTGCAGGAGCATCTGGCTGTTTGTCCCTCTTGCAGGGAAGCCATGAAGCAGTATGAGGCTGTCGTAAGCAAGGCTATTCCTGCCTTGGCACCGGAACCAGAGAGTCTCGAATCCGATCCGTCATGGTCGCCAGAGCAGGCAGAAGCGGCCTTCTTCCAAAGATTGACGCTGGAGGAAGAGGTGGCCACGGATCGAGGGGGGGCGGAGGGGGGGCCTGCCTCGAAACCTATTGGCAAGGTCCCCCTGTCAGCCAGCCAAGCGACGTGGCGCAACGTGTCGACGCTCTACGCTGCCGGCATTCTGCTCATCATCGCTCTGGGTGTTTCCGCCTATCAGGTTGGCATACACCGTGGCGTAAAGACTGCTGCGGTCACGCCTGCAACCAGCCAGAAAAATCCAGCAGCCTTGGAACAGCAAGTTAGTGATGCCGGGCATGAGCGGGAAGTGTTGCGCGCTCAACTGACGCAACGAGACCAGGTAATCGCTGACCTCCGGCGCCAGATGGAACATCAATCGGCCGAGGTGGGCCGAATGAAGCTCGCACAGAATCAACTGGAGACCGATCTCCAGTCTAGGCAGGCAGGCAGGCAGGCAGGCAGGCAGGCAGGCAGGCAGGCAGGCAGGCAGGATCTCCTTCAAGAGCGATCTGACTTGAGCCAAAAGCTAGAAGCTGCGGAAGCCAAAACTCAAGGACTGCAGAGTACGCTGGATTCGCTCGAACGGCAGTCTTCCCAGGACAAACAGCGCGTGACCGCGCTCGAAGCGAAGGTGAGCGATCTAACTGGCCTGTTACGTGATCGTGAAAACACGCTCGACCAGCAGCAAGAGCTACTCGCCCACGACCGTGACATCCGGGACCTGATGGGCGCCCGAGATCTCTATGTTGCTGAAGTGTACGACGTCGAGCGCAACGGAGAAACCAAGAAGCCGTATGGCCGCGTGTTCTACACGAAAGGGAAGTCGCTGATCTTTTACGCCTACGATCTGGACCAGCAGGCCGGAGCGAAGAATGCCAGCACTTTCCAGGCCTGGGGCCGGCGTGGGCCTGACTGGCAACAGGCGCTCAACTTGGGCATTTTCTATGTAGACAACTCTTCAAAGAAGCGGTGGGTGCTGAGGTTCGACGATCCCAAGGCGTTGGCCCAGATTGATGCGGTTTTTGTAGTGCACCCCAGTAGAACTGGACACGGAAGTTAGTTAGGCTTGGGGCCTCCGCCAGGACGCG
>Ga0209517_10002590_pt1 | contig 25246 bp, 26 predicted proteins | sample PeaSoiMetSII2010_FD_187695 | JGI IMG/M metagenome (GOLD analysis project Ga0209517, IMG submission 187695) | Peat soil microbial communities from Weissenstadt, Germany - SII-2010 (SPAdes) (version 2) | ecosystem: Environmental > Terrestrial > Soil > Wetlands > Peat | place: Germany... | reverse complement strand
CAAAAAACCCCATGCCCCGCATCTACAACCTGGGCGGTCGCCCCGCCCTAGCCGCCGTTACTTAACCAGAAAGGGGGTGACAGAGTCTCGTTGCAGTTAATACGACATTTTCTCGTTGCAACAACAGTACGAAAGATTTTGGGTTATTCGGCGACGCGGCTTCGCCGCCCTTCAAAATCCGCTCTGCGCTATGATTTCTCCGCAGTCGTGTACTTCCCGAAAACATTTATGAAATGCTTCGATTACATGGCCGTACAAGCATCCAGGAACAGCCCAGGCTGAGTTGGTCGGTTACAGAACACTGACATATAACGACGAGAATGCTAAATTCGCTGATAATAGAAGAAGTAGTGCGCTTCTGAATGGGACGATAGTGTCTGAGGCCGTTCGGCTGCGAATTGAAAAAAATGGCTTCTCGCCGACTGCTTCTGCTTCGCTTTAATCGGCTACGCACCATAGCGCGATCCCAGTTGCGCTCTTGTGTCACCTGCGTGCTATTGCTGGCGGGCGCGGTACCTTTGCTCGCCAATCCCTTAATCCCTCCTGTGCACGCACGATCAACGCCCCCTCAGTACGTCACACGGGTTTGGCACACGGAACAGGGTCTGCCGCAAAACTCGGTGAATGCAATGCTGCAGGACCACCGCGGCTATATCTGGATAGGCACGTTCGGGGGGCTCGCGCGCTTCGATGGCGAGCGCTTCACGGTTTTCGATTCGGCGAATACGCCAGGTTTCGGCAGCGATCAGATCGTCTCGCTGTACGAAAGCCGCTCCGGAGCGTTGTGGATCGGCACCGTAGATAACGGTCTCATCCGGCTGCAGGATAGTGTTGCCACCACCTACACTGAACGCGACGGCTTGCCAAACAGGTGGGTGACCTCGATTCGCGGCGATGCCGAAGGGAAGGTCTGGATCAACACTGCAGCGGGGGGCGTAGCCTATTTTGCCGACAAAAAGCTGGAACCCTATCCCACTCACCGCGGAAAAGCGGTGCGAGAATTCTTTCTGCAGGCGCGGGACGGAACCATGTGGTTCCGATGCGGGCAAGATGTTGTGCGTTTCGCGGCCGATGGCTCCATTGCGACACTGCATTCCGCCAAGCCCAGCGTTTTTCTCGTACACGAAGCTCGTGACGGAAGCGTTTGGATTGCACTTCGTGACCAGTATCGTCTAGTGCGCTATTACCAGGGCGTGTTCTCAGATGTGCCATTACCGCCGCTTGGGCGACGCCGCGAGTCGACGTACGAGCTTCTGGTGTATTCCTTTCTCATGACGGAGGACGCAGATGGGGAATTGCTGCTGCTCACGCCGGCCGGACTCGTTCGGATTGTGGACGGTAGGGTCAGTTCTCCCGAAGAACTACCGTTACCAGCGAATGGCGGCGAATTGGTCAAGGTACGCAGCCTGTTCGTGGGTCGCGAACGTAATCTATGGGTTGGAACGATTGCAATGGGGCTAATTCGTCTACGGCGAGCGCCTTTGACAGCCTACGGAAAAGACGAAGGTCTCTCGGACTCAAACTTCAGTAGCGTGTTTCAGGATCGGGAAGGCCGCATCTGGCTGGGCGGAGATCTACTCTACTGGTTCGATGGGCACCGGTTTCGCCGGTTCCCACGCATGTCGGATATTCTCGGCATTGCCCAGACACGCGATGGCGACCTATGGTTCGGCGGGTACGGCGGCCTGTATCGCCTTCGATCGGGTGTGCTGAGCCATTTCAATGTTAACGCACCTGCCGTGAAAATCATTTTTCAGGACCGGGAGGGCATGCTCTGGATTGGTGCGCTGACCGAGGACCGTCCCGGCGGCCTGTACCGCTTTCGTGAGGGAAAGTTGGAACAAGTCCCCGGCATCTCCGACGTGCGCGCAATCGCCGAGGATCGAGACGGTGGCCTATGGCTGGGCGGTCTCGATGGGCTCAGGTGCATGCGCGGCAGCAAAATTGTGACGTACGACCAGAAGCAAGGATTGTCAAGTAACTCCGTATATGACATCCACCAGGATTCGACCGGAACTCTCTGGGTGGCGACGTACGGCGGGGGATTGAACCGTTTCCGGGACGGCCGGTTTAAGGCGATCACGACCCAAGACGGTCTGCCCGATAACTTGCTGCTAGGCCTGTTGGAGGACGGCGAGGGCAATCTCTGGTTCAGCTCCAATCAGAGTGTATTTCGCCTCAGTCTGAAGGAGCTAAATGACTTTGCCGATGGGAAAATCTCCTTCCTTTCACCCGTATCGTACGGGGCCGCGGAAGGCATGAGAAGCACCGAATCCAATGGTGGGAGCCCGGGAGGCTGGATAACTAGCGATGGGCGGATATGGTTCCCCACCCTGCGCGGCGTGGTGGCTATTGACCCAACTGCGGGCAATCGCCTTCCTCCGCCAGTGGTGCTGGAGGAGGCATGGGCCAACAAGTTGGCGCTGGCTCGGAACGGGCGCACTTCCGTACCGCCCGGCAGCAACACATTCGATTTTCGCTTTACAGCCCTGGGCTTCTCCGCTCCGGAAAAACTGCATTTCAAGTACCGGCTCGAACCCTTTGATAAGGACTGGGTGGACGCCCGCACGCACCGTACTGCGCACTACACGAACATGGATCCCGGAGAGTACTCGTTCCACGTGCTTGCGGCAAATAACTTCGGCGTTTGGAGCGATCAGGAGGCCAGCGTGCGTTTTGTGCTGCAGCCGCACTTTTACCAGACGAATTGGTTTCGAGCCCTGTGCGCGGTGGGTATGCTGATGCTGCTGTGGGGCACCTACCAGTTTCGTGTCCGCCAACTGGCGCACCAGTTCAACATGACGATTGAGGCGCGCGTAGCCGAGCGCACGCGGATTGCTCGGGACCTGCACGACACGCTGCTACAGAGTTTTCAGGCGCTCTTGCTACGTTTTCAGGCTGTGATTTACATGCTACCGGAACGTCCGGCTGATGCCCGTACAACCCTTGAAGATGCTGTCGAGCAGGCGTCTCAAGCGATCACTGAGGGGCGGGATGCAGTGGGGGGGCTGCGCACATCCACCATCGAGAAAGACGATCTGGCGGTTGCCATAAGGACGATCGGAGAAGAACTTGCAGCAGCTGAAAACAACCAGACGGCCATTCCATTTCAGGTGTTGGTCGAAGGCACGCCGCGAAATCTGCATCCAATCCTGCGGGACGAAGTTTATCGGCTTGCGGCAGAGGCGCTGCGTAATGTATTCCGACACGCGGCAGCGCGACACGTAGAGGTTGAAATCCGCTACCACGAAAAGTATTTTCGTCTCCGCGTTCGGGATGATGGAAAGGGGATTCAGCCCGAGGTTCTTCGCGGAGACGGGCGTAAGGGGCACTATGGCTTGCGCGGCATGAGGGAACGAGCCAAGCTTGTGGGCGGCGAATTAACCATCTGGAGCGAGGTGGATAGCGGTACGGAGATCGAGCTAATCATTCCTGCATCCCGAGCATACGTGAAGCCGAGTCGACCTTTCTGGTACTTTGGGAAGGGCTCCAGGGCAGATACCGATGTGAAGGAAACACGCGAGTGAGTAGTGGGTCAGTTCAGATTCGGATTCTTGCAGTTGACGATCATGCCTTGGTAAGGCAGGGCATAGCCGTACTCGTTGGCACTCAACCGGATATGACTATGGTCGCCGAAGCGTCGAATGGTCGTGAGGCTATCCAGCAATTCCGTACGCACCATCCGGACGTCACGCTCATGGACCTACAAATGCCGGAGATGAACGGCCTCGATGCGATCATCGCGATTCGAGGAGAATTTCCTAATGCGAAAATCGTCGTGCTGACGACCTACAAAGGCGATGTACAGATTCTTCGCGCACTCAAAGCAGGAGCACAAGGTTACCTGCTAAAAAATACGTTTCATAAGGAGCTCGTAGAAACGATCCGAGCGGTTCATGCTGGAAGAAGGGCGCTTTCTCCCGAAGCCTCGTATGAGATTGCGGAGCACTCGACTGATGAAGGGCTAACCCCTGCCGAAATCAGTGTGCTACGGTTGATTGCCGCCGGAAATGCCAATAAGCAGATCGCTGATCAGCTCTCAATCACCGAGGAAACGGTCAAGAGCCGAGTCAAAAACATCTTATCCAAGTTGGGCGCCAACGACCGAACCCACGCTGCCATGATCGGAGTGAAACGCGGCATAATTGACATGTAGGCGCGCTCCTGCTCGTTTACTTCAGCACAACCCTAGCTAGCCCGGAGCCAGGTAGTAGGAGCTGACAGTCACGTAAGCGCCGCAGTCTGCCTAGAATCGGGCACTGCCCTCGAAAGGTCACGGCGGGCGGGACAATCCTGTTGCTAAGTCTTTTGTCATGAACATTTCGAAAATGCTCCTCGTTTGCCCTTGGCGTGCACAGGGTAGGAGTGCGCAGAGAGCACCGCTAGCTCTGCGCCGGCCCGGAAGAGGCATGCATGTCCGTTGTTTCCGTACTCTTTAGAATCGCCGGAGGAATACTTGCGGGGATCATCCTATTGGGAATTATCCTCGCCTCGCAAGACAAAGCAAGCGCATCCGGCACTACGTCGAAGTTCAACATCCAAGTGCAAACCGCCTGCGAAGCCGAGCTGCTTGGTCAATTGGGAGCGCGCGAAGTCTTCTCGGGCAAGGCTTACGACGCGTCAACCGAGATCGCGCTGGCGTATGGTCGGGCAATTCCGCACATTTATATCTTTCCCGCAAGTATGAACATGGCCTATATCGCTGGCAGCACTGCTGTAGACGGGCGAGGCAAGATCTTGATCGGGCAGCAGGCGATATATCTGTTCGATAACATTGCACTCAAAGGTTTTTTAGGACACGAGATGGCGCACCTGGTAAGCGACAGAGCGGCGGAGGGATGCAACGATTACATCCTTCGCGATCCGCAGATGGAAGCCGATGCCGATGCATTAGCGGCGCGAACCCTTGGAAAGCGACCCGTCGAGGCATTCTTGCAGCGGGTACTGGCACTCACAGACGGCCAGAACTGGGACGCAAAACGCCGGCTCGAAGTGCTGCAATGATTTCAGTTAATGAAGGCGCAATGGCGCGCACCACAAGCACGGCGCAGCTCCTTTTGCGGCAGGTCATATGAATAACAAGGATGATCAAAACAGAAGAAGGATAAGCTGCAGAACCTTTGAACGAGCGTTAGACCTAGCGGTATAGGAACGAGAGAATTGCGAATTACTTTGAATGAAGGAGAGTCATCATGAATTTCAAGGCGTGGGGCTTGTTCGTTGTTACGGGATGTTTGACATTGTCTGTCTGGGCCGATTCTCTGGCACTGAAAAACGGCAGCATGATTAACGGCAAGTTCGTGGGTGGAACCGAGAACGAGATCAGCTTCCAGGTCGGTTCATCAGTCCAAAAATATAATCTCGCCGACCTCAGTTCGATCAAGTTCGATTCTGGTGCAGCGGCGCTCGCCACACGGCCGGCAAGCTCCATTCCTGATGCGTCGGGTGCGGCTGGTTGGGCAAGCGCATACGTGACCATCCCCGCAGGAACGCAAATCTCTATCCGCACCATCGATAGCATCGATTCCGCTAAGAACCGCGTGGGAGATCGTTTCCAGGCCTCGCTGGAAGAGCCATTGGTCGTCGGTGGCAACGCGGTCGTCGCAAAAGGGGCAGATGTCTATGGACGGCTGGCAGAGTCCAAGACATCAGGGACATTTGCCGGAAAGTCGGAACTTCAGCTTGAGCTAACCGGGATGGTGGTGAATGGGAAAACCGTGCCTGTCGTGACTGGAGAATATGAACTCACCGGCAAATCACGCACCTCGAGTACAGTCAAGAGAACGGTTGGCGGCGCAGCGGTAGGGTCGATCATTGGCGCGCTTGCCGGCGGTGGCAAAGGCGCGGCTATCGGTGCTGGTGTGGGCGGTGGAGTTGGCGCAGGATCTGAGGTCATCACGAAAGGCGACCAGGTAAAGATTCCGAGTGAGACGCTGCTGGATTTCACACTGAAACAAGAAGTATCAATCCCCACGCAGCGGAACTGAGTTGCTTTAATCGTGGTGAGCAATCGCTTTTTAGCCAGATTGTGCGGTTCGCCTATGCCAACTTTAGGGCCGGCAAGGTGCGATTTTCTCTCACCGCTTTAGGGAAGCTCCTAGCTAGGCACAGCTTCGCTGATCCTAGTGCTCACAATCGTCATGACGGGAAATCAATACGCTTTCGATCAGATTCAAAACGTTCCTTGCATTCAGCAAGGCAGCTCATTTCGAGGTCTCCCGGGTTCGCTTACCAAGCGCTCGTTATCACTAAAAATCCTCCACTCCCGTCTCGATTGACAATGTGACTGCCTCAGAGTTCGTCAAGCTGTAGAATGCATCGTCCTCGATCTCGGCCTGATCTAAAATCTAAGAAGCTATGAGGTTCTGCGATGAATTTACCCTTGATCAGACTTTCGGTTTTCAATTCCAAAGAGCTCGCGCGGGCAGCTACCACTGCCACACATAGAGCGACAATCGCTCCGCAAGTCTGCTTCGCTTTCATTACGAGTTCTCTTGTGTATTCGTTGTGTTACGTTGCCTTCGACTATTTGCCGGCTTGAGGCGGATAATTCTTGAACAGCTTGGTCATTGCCTTTTGCAGATTCTTGTAATTCTTATCCGGGTCTTTCTTGAGATCGAGGGTCTTGCTAACATCTCCCCGCCAGATCAGCTGCTTTTTTGCGGGGTCAAAGAGGTCAACCAACAATATTCCGACGGGAATGGTCGAAGTCTGGCCGGTTACTGTGCCGTTATCCCATCCGCCCCACTCGCCCCATCCGCCCGGACCGCCGCGCGTACCCCAGGCCGATAAGTTAATACCTTTTTCCAGGTCGATTACAGCCTGATAGCCGACATAAAGGTCTGCGTCCTTCTCGACCTTGGTGAGACCTTTCTGCGCAAGCTGTTCGTCGATCGATCGCTTAATATCCCGGTCAATCAACTGATCCCGCACGCGGCCTGGGAGGTCGACCCATTGGTAGGTCTTGTAGGACGCAAAATTTGTGCCTCGGTCATAGTTGTAGTGGACATCCTGACCGTAGGCACCAGCGACTATGAACAGAAATCCTGCAAGTACGTTTGTAAATTTCACTTTCGTTTCCTTGTTGCCGGTTCTACTTTTACGTTGTCTCTGGCATTGGACACGGCCTTACACCCCAAATTTCGGTTGCGTATTCAGCGATAGTGCGGTCGCTTGAAAACTTTCCCGATCCCGCCACATTCAAAATGGCCTTGCGCGCCCACTCGTTGGGATCGGCATACAAGGCGCACAGCCGCTCGTCTGTCTCGAGATACGACTTCAGGTCTGCCAGGTGCATGTAGTGGTCTCCGTCTGTCAGCAACATGTTGCGCAAAGGTTCGAAGACGCCCGGCTCATAGCGGCTGAAATAGTCCGAGAAAATCAAGTCCAGGGCTTGGCGAGTCTGGGGCTCGTGTTCGTAGTGCCAGTGCGGGTTGTACCACCCGCGACTGCCCATCACTTGCTCCGCTGTTAGACCGAACAGGAAGAAGTTCTCTTCGCCCGCCTCTGCGGCCATCTCAATGGTCGCGCCATCGCGCGTGCCGATCGTCAAGGCGCCGTTCATCATGAACTTCATGTTGCTTGTGCCGCTAGCCTCATATCCGGCGGTGGAAATCTGGTTGGAGACGTCACTGGCAGGGATCAGATGCTCCGCAAGCGAAACGCAGTACTCGGGCAGAAATATCACTTTCAGCCGTCCACGTACTGCGGGGTCGCTGTCGATTATTGCAGCCAGGTTGTTAATGAATTTGATAATCACTTTCGCGAGCCAATATGCAGGCGCAGCCTTGCCTGCGAAAAGGAACGTCCGTGGGTGCATGTCGAGCCCGGGGTCTTGCCGCAGCCGGTTGTAGAGCACTACGATCCGGAGTGCATTCAGGAACTGACGCTTGTACTCGTGGATGCGTTTGACCTGGCAGTCGAAGATAGACTCCGGATCAAGGATCTGCCCTGTCGACCAGCGAAGCCAATCGCAGAACTGTCGCTTGGCATCTCGCTTGACCTTGCGGAAGTCATCGCGGAAGCCACTATCCTCGGTGAATCCTCTAAGCTTGCTTAGTTCGCTTAAATCACCGGTCCAGCCGTCCCCAATGGCATCAGCGATGAGTCTAGAAAACCCAGGATTGCATAATTGCAACCAGCGCCGGGGTGTCACTCCGTTGGTCTTGTTGTTGAAACGTTCAGGAAAGATCTCTGCGAGGTCTTTCAGTGTCGTCTGGCGCAACAGGTTCGAGTGAATCTCTGCCACTCCGTTGGTGCTGTGGGAGCCTACGACCGCCAGATTGGCCATGCGAACCTTCTGGTCGGGGCCATCCTCGACAATGCTCACGCGCTCAATCCGATTTGTATCGCCTGGGAACCGCCCGCGAACATCGCCCAGAAAGCGGCGATTGATCTCGTAGATGATCTCGAGGTGCCTAGGCAACATCTCCTCAAACCACCTGACGGGCCACTTTTCGAGGGCTTCGGGCAACAACGTGTGATTGGTGTACGCCAGCGTCTTCTGCGTAATACGCCAAGCCTCGTCCCATCCGAGTTGCACCTGGTCCACCAGAATTCGCATGAGTTCTGGAACCGACAGAGCCGGGTGCGTGTCATTCATCTGAATTGCCACTTTGTCGGCAAATAAGCTCCAATCCGAGTTGGAGCGTTGAAAGCGGCGCACCGCATCTGCCAGTGAGCAGGCAACCAGGAAGTACTCCTGCATCAGGCGCAGCGCCTGTCCCATCACTCTGGAATCGTCGGGATAAAGGACGCGGGTCAGGGTTTCGGCCGAGAGGGTCTGAGTGAACGCTTCTACGAAATCGCCGTGCGAGAACTCTTCAAAGTTGAAGTAGTCAGGCGCAGCTGCGGCCCAGAGGCGCAGCGTGTTGATCGTGGAACCGCCATATCCGATTACGGGGCGGTCAAATGGGATACCAATTAGAGTCGACGGACGGCCAGGCACGGGGCGTAGGCTGCCACCGCTGAGCTCGAATGAGCAGCCTAGGCTGACTTCCACCTTCTCGTTCGGGCGGGCGACCTCCCAGGGGTCGGGAGAGCGGAGCCAGTTGTCTGGCATTTCCCGCTGCCATCCTTTCTGGATGGATTGTTTGAATATGCCGTATTCATATCGGAGTCCGTACCCGATGGCCGGTAGCTGCAGCGTCGCGGCGGATTCAATGAAGCATGCGGCCAAACGTCCAAGACCACCGTTGCCCAGGCCAGCATCGGGCTCCTGCTCCAAGATCTCGAGCAGGTTGAGTTTCTTGTCCTCGATGAACTGGTCTGTGAGCGGAGCGAGCAGAAGATTCGTAACATTATTCGCCAGCGAGCGGCCAATGAGGAATTCCATCGAGAGATAGTAGAGCCGCTTGGGATTCCGTTCCTGGTAAGTCTTCTCTGTTAAAAGCCACCGCTGAGATAGAACGTCTCGCACCGACCGCGCAAGGGCCTCGAACCGATCACGCGCAGTTGCGGCCGCAAGGTCGACGCCACTGTCGAACAGCAAGTGCCGTTCATACAATGCTTCGTCCGTTCCGGAGAAGTGCACGGGACCACAGCCGTACTTGGCGACTAGTTTCTCAGTATCGAGCACTGCTTGCCGCTTTGCAGCGGCCTTAGTAATCATGATCGACTCCTGTCAGATCTGCGAGAATGAGCCGGCTGGCCCACATCTCACCGGGACAATTTATGTGATTCACAGGTTGTAATTCGCACGCGTTGCCATCCTCATAGTGCCGCAGTCCATAGCCATTGCTGACGCTCGCTCACTTCAACCCTTGTCGTAAGGCCACTTCCAACCGCTAATCTCAGAACTGTCGATCCCGTGCTCGTAAGCATGGCGTCGGCATGCGATCTGGCAATCGCGGAATTCTTCTTTGGCGTGCGCGCCGATCCGCTGCAATTTTGGGATGCGGTCAATCGCGTCGATTGCGAGACTGAACCGGTCCGTCTGGTTGTTGATCGCCAGTTCCATTGGTGTATTGATGTTTCCCTTCTCTTTGTAACCGCGTACATGCAGATTGGGGTGGTTTGTGCGGCGGTAGGCGAGACGGTGAATCAGCCAGGGATAGCCATGGAAGTTAAAGATGACCGGCTTGTCGGTCGTAAAGAGAGAATCGAAATCTCCATCCGTCAGGCCATGTGGATGTTCGTTGCGAGGTTGCAGCTTGAACAAGTCAACCACGTTAATGAATCGGATTTTCAAGTCAGGAAATCGTTCCCGGAGCAGTGCCGTCGCGGCCAATGCTTCCTGGGTGGGGATATCGCCGGCTGCAGCAAAGACAACATCGGGTTCCTGGCCTTCATCATTACTGGCCCACTTCCAGATGCCGATGCCCTTTGTGCAGTGGGTAATGGCTGCATCAATATCCAGGTACTGCAGATGCCGCTGTTTGTCCGAGACAATGACGTTAATGTAGTTTTCCGAGCGCAGGCAATGATCTGCTACCGACAACAGACAATTGGCATCCGGCGGGAGGTAGATGCGGGTTACTGCGGCACTCTTGTTGAGCACTACATCCAGAAACCCAGGATCCTGGTGCGTAAAGCCATTGTGATCCTGACGCCACACGGTTGAGGTAATGAGAAGGTTCAGCGATGCTATCTTGCGGCGCCAAGATAAATAATTGCAGATCGACAACCATTTGGCATGCTGATTGAACATCGAGTCGATCACGTGCACAAACGCTTCATAAGACGATAGAAAGCCGTTGCGACCCGTAAGCAAGTAGCCCTCGAGCATGCCTTCCATCGTGTGCTCGCTCAACATTTCGACAACGCGTCCGTCCGAAGCTAGTTCTGTTCCATCACGATCCTCGGGGAAACTTTCAGCGATCCAGAATTTCTTCGAGACCTCATAAATCGCGTCGAGCTTGTTGGACGTGTTCTCGTCTGGCGCGAACACTCGAAAGCTGTCCATATTCCACTTCATGACATCGCGCAGAAAACGTCCCAGTGGCGGGACGTTCTCTACTTCGGTATTTCCTGGGAGGTCGATCTTGACGGCATAATCGCGGAACTCGGGCAACCGCAGTTTTTTCCTGAGCTCTGCATTCGCGTGCGGACTGGCGCTCATGCGGCGCTGCCCTTTCGGCGCAAATGCGGCAATCTCCGGTCGCACCCTCCCGCATTCGTCGAAGAACTCTTCCGGCTTGAACGATCGCAGCCAGGTCTCGAGTAGGCGCAGGTGTTCTGGGTTAGTCTTCACGTCGGTCAGGGGCACTTGATGCGAACGCCAGAATGCTTCAATGTGATGCCCGTCTATCAGGGCCGGTGCGCTCCATCCCTTTGGTGAGCGTAATACAACCATCGGCCAGCGCGGCCGCGTAGCAACGCCCGTCTTCCGGCATTCTTCCTGGTGGGTCTTAATTTCGGCAATGCAACGCTCAAGCGTCGCTGCCATTGCCTGATGCATGCTGTCGTGATCGGATCCCTCCACGAAGTAGGGATTCCAGCCATACCCGCGCAACAAGTCTTCCAGTTCTTCGTGAGTGATCCGTGCAAGCAGAGTCGGATTGTTGATCTTGTATCCGTTGAGGTGAAGTATGGGTAACACAGCCCCATCCCGGATTGGATTCAGAAACTTGCTGATGTGCCATGAGGTGGCCAGTGGGCCGGTCTCGGCTTCGCCGTCACCCACGACCGCCGCCACGATCAGCTCGGGATTGTCAAACGCGGCTCCGCAAGCGTGCGAGAGCACATATCCCAGTTCACCTCCTTCATGAATCGAACCCGGCGTTTCTGGAGTACAGTGGCTGCCAATACCGCCGGGGAATGAAAACTGCTTGAAGAACTCTCGCAGGCCTCTCTCATCCTGGCTTTTCTCCGGATAGATTTCACTGTACGTGCCTTCCAGATATATAGGCGCTAAAACTCCCGGCGCTCCATGTCCTGGGCCTGCGAGAAAAATCATCTCAAGGTCGTCCCTCTTTATGAGACGACTCAGATGGGTATAGAGGAAGGCGAGCCCAGGGCTTGAGCCCCAATGGCCGAGCAGTCGGCTCTTGATATGTTCTGGTTTTAGGGGTTCCCTTAAGAGAGGATTCGTCTGAAGGTAGATCATTCCTAGAGCAAGGTATTTGCACGCGCGCCAATAAGCATCGATCCTGCTCAGTTCATCTGGGCTGAGCGGTGCACCCGCAACGGTTGATCGTGCAATCCCTTCGGCGCTCAGTGGTCTGGCTAGTTCTTCAGTTTCTGTTAGCGGGGTCATTTTTCCTTCCTTAATCGTCTTCGTGCTTTTCTGACACTTTGGGGTTCAGCAAGCGTCCGCGTTCGTCGTGGTTCAACACTCATCCAAAAAATTGATTGCACGCTTCTCTCAGTTGACAGTTTGAAAGCTCCAGCATTGCTCGCGGCCTCTACGTTGCAACTCGCGTTGAATCTGTTCAATTTCCCTAGCATCGCTGGCACTGATAGCGACTTCTCCGGCGAGGATGATGTACAGCATGTCAATGAGCGTGTCCGTCGCGATGTTCATCAGTTCTCCGAGCATGGCCTACCCCCGGGAGCAATGTGTAGTCGTACTTCGTATTCGCAATCCGGCTGCCAGAAGACGCAAGTTGTAAGTGGATGAAAATACCTGTCGAACAATTGGATTGGAAGCTCCCGTCACACACATCGAATGACCTGCCAAGGGCACTGACCGAGTTTGGGCAGCAAGCCGGAGTTAGTCCCATCCGCTGGCGTGTACTTGGAGTGGTCATAAATCAATGTGCGATAGCTTTATTACGGCTTTTCGGCAGGCGTTTGCTGAACCTGAATGGTGGGGATCCGATCTGCCTTCGTCGTATCAACCGAAACGATTCCAATATTCCCGTTCGAATCGCTCGCTCGAATGGTTACCGTGGACTCTTCTCCCGAAGGTTCGGGAACGATCTTGCCGTCGACCAGTACGGACAAGCGGGGACCTGAGCCGGGATCGCCCGGATTGATCTGTTCGACTTTTTGTTCGGTTGCTCGCTCGCCAGTGGAACTCGAGCTCTCGGTACTGGTTTTGCGCTCAACGAGGTGCAGGCTACCGTCCCGCGTGGTACCCGGGACATCGATGGAATAGGTCTCCACGACGCTGCGCTTTTCTCGGGAAGTGCTCTCGGTCTCCTGGCTCACCACACGAGAGATTTGACCTAGCTTACCCTCCGCATCGGGCCGGGATACTCTCTCCTCGATGCTGCGGTCTTTGGCTTCTTGCTTCGTAATATTTTGGCGTATCTCGCTCAGTTGCCAGCTTCCGTTCGCGTCCGGAAGCCATATGGTTTTTTCAGTTTCCACCGTATCGTTCGCGGCTCGCTTGCGGAGCTCGTGCGTCTTGAAAGCTGGAGCCAAACCGCCGTTGGCGCTTGGGAGCATCACCGTCGTGTTTGCTTCTTCGAGATCCTTCCCGATCTTTTTCGTCTCGACGATTTCGCGTTGTACTGGTTGAAGCCGTCTATTGACATCGGGGTTGTAGGTCACGCGCACTATATTCGAGTCATCGCCGGGCAGGATGTGTTTCTCCTCTTCCGTCACCTGCACGAGGGTTTTCCTCCCATCTGCATCCCGGGCGAACGTGCGCATCGTGGTTCTTACGGTGGAAGCATCGACGGTTAGGACTTCCCTTTCTATGTCCTGATAGGGTTCGAGATGTCCATCGGTCCCGCGGATCTCGACCGATCGCTTGTCCATCGTCCGGTTGCCATTCTGGCTATGACTTTCGATGATGCGCACGGGAACGCGTTGAGGACCTAAATCGTCGCTCTTCAAGTCCGTCGTGGCTGTCCACGACTTGGTCGGCTCCGCCGCTGTTCGAGAATCCGGTGTCTGCGCAAATACGCTCGGACACAAACAATATGCGGCGACCACGACGAGTACACAGCCGAAAGCAACAACACTGGAAGCACGACAACCGTCGGCGGCTGGAACAGCAAGCGATGCAGATCGTGCAGAAGTATTCGAGGTCGGCATTCTATCGGTCAACCACCCATCGCATTTGGGCCCGGCGATTTCCTTTTGTGTCGTCGACCAGGACCCAGTTCATATGCCGAGGATTAGATTCGGCCTCATACTCCTCGTGAACTGGAGGGGAGATGTCAGAGCAGCCGCCCTGCACAAGTGAGGCGCGCCGGCGTGCCAACTGGCTTGGTCTGGACATCGCCATCAAACACAACAACCCCATGCCCTTCCAGAAAAGGGACCTCACTCGTCGGCATAATCCCACGGTTAATCCCGCGGCGCCTGTAATGCCGAGCAGCCGAGTCAGAATCATGTTTCCGGCCTCATAGGTCCCGAAGTTTCCTGGATTCAATGCACCAACGACATTGACTAACTTGGTGAAGGCTTCGAGTACGAAGGCCCCAAGAAGTCCCATCCTGGCGCCCATGAAGTGCAACAGAATATAGACTTCCAATACCGCCATGACATGACATGCCAAGTTGAGAATCAGGCTTGCCCAAAAGGCCTTGGGCGCTTCGCGGTGGAAACTGAAAAGATTGCTCTCGGCGGACTCGATGACTGACTGCTTGCCCTCCAGCCAATTCTTAAACCACGGCAAACGCCCTATCGCGCGTGCAGTATCGGACAACACTGGCCAACGCCTTTGAAAGGCCACTGCGGTCACTACAAGCCACACCGCCAAGGCGCTTGCAAACAGGAGCGCGTACAGTCGCCAGGTGTCAGAAAGCGGTAACAGGAAGAGGGCGGTAAGAATTCCCGTTACACTGACCAACGCTGAGGTCACAATGTAGAGACCACGATCAAGAGTTACCGACGAAATGCTATTGGCGACCGGCAGCGTGGAACCCAACAAATACACTCGCGTAGTCTCGCCGAGTACTTGACCAGGAAGACCGAAGCTTCCTATGGTCTCTGACACCAGCCGAAGGCCGAACGTACGGGCGAACGAAACATCGCGGAGGTCGCACAGAAATGTGAACCGCCACGCCAACGTCTTTGTGAGATGAGCGATCCCTCCCAAAGCGATAACCAGACCCAGCCCCCACCCAACGGTCTTTACCTGATCGACCACTCTGGAAGGTCCGGCTCCACGTATCAGAGAGAACAGCAAAGCGACACCCAGGAGTACGGGAGCAAACCGGAATATCTGCTGTCGCCAGCGAACATTAGCCATTGATGACCCTTCCGCGCTCTCACCAGCTCTTTTCAATAGCCTGCGAGCCCTCGGAACTAGCGCTTACCTCTGCTGGTGAATTTGCCCAAGATGAACTCCTGGGCCAGACTGCCGGCGACATGCAGACCCATGTCAATCCCAAAAGTCTGGAATACGTGCCCCGCAGTACGATCTGAACTTGGGTAGTAAGCGGAAGAAATTGAATATCCAATTAAACTGCCGCCCCACTGAGAGTAATTCGGCTGCCAGGCCCCGTTATCTCCCTTACAGACAAATGGAGCCAACATGGCATGAAGAGCCCGAGACTTCTTCGTACCGCTGCCCTGATAGAAATAGCGAGGATCCTGGTGCAGGAGCGATGGCAAAATAGCGTTGCTGATCAAGCTTCCGGTAACGGCATCGGCGAAGCCAGCCCCCAACCGCTTGCCATATCCTTCCGCACCTTGCCTCCATTCATCGGGGTTGTTACGGGCCTGTTGAACTCCCGCCCACGCAGCCGTGCGGGCGAAGAAAAACGGATTGGTGAGGCCTTTGTATGCAAGGTGGAACTTCATGTTCGTAGTAAGTGGCTCAGGGTGAGGGTCGTAAGTCACATACATATTCGGTATGAAACTTAAAACGCGCTGCTGTTCTTCAGCTTTGAGCTGTTGGGTAGCAACTTCCTTCGACGAATAACTCACGGTAACTGCCCGCTGCACTGCCAGAATGCGGAGTTTGACGTCGGTTAGCATTTTGTCTTGCCCGGGTTCGACTGTAACGGACGAGTTCCAGTCTGCAAATCCTTCAGCAGTGACAGTGACCTGATAGGCGATTTCCGCCGGGGCCTGGTCGAAAACAAAGGCTCCATCGTCCTTTGTTGCAACTGTGAGACGATCGCCGCTCGGCCCTTGAAGGACCACGGTGGCACCGGGAATCGGATCTTCGCTCGTATCGACCACAGTACCGAGGATCCTTCCTGTTTTTGTACTTGGCGCTTCAGCAGATTGGGCGGACACGGGTACTGCAACGATCACTCCGACCAGGGCGATCAGCACCAACATGTGTGTTAGCTTCAGGAGAAGTTCCAAAGGCCTGTTAGGCGAGGTGTGTGTATTGTTCTGCATCGTAGACGCTCCTAGCTTGCGGACAGGGTGAAGTTGATTGTGATCCGGGAGTCAACTTCAACCGGTTCTCCGTCTATCACGTATGGCTTGTAACGCCATTGCTTCACCGCATCGATAGCGGCTTGCGCGAGTATTGGCAAACCGCTCTCGACTCGCACATCCTTTACGCTGCCATCCGTGCCGATCACGGCCATCAACACTACTGCTCCTTCAATCCGCGCCCGACCAGCCTCCGGCGGATACTGCGGCGTAACGTCGTGGATCAGGTTGGCCTCGACTACCCGGGAGGCGACACGGATTCTCTTAACCGGCGCCGGGTCGGGCATTTTCGCCGGGGGAGGCGTGCTGCGCGTGCTACTCAGAACTTCGCTAAGCACTCCACCGGGAATTCCGCCGACCACTCCGCCAGGAACTCCGCCGACCACTCCGGCGCTTGTCCCGACCGGCGGTGGGGGCGCTTCTTGGGTCTTATGCACTGTGGGAATGGCGATGCTTGTCGGGGTGAATGTGGACGCGGGCTGGGGAGCTTGAAGCTTCGTGGCATTGCCGCCCGCGGCCTGCGGCTGTAGATACAACATCGTCAGCGTTTCCCTCTTGGGGAGTGGTTCCGTGCGAAACAGGGGAATCACAATTAGCGCCAGGAGGAGGACTGAAATGAAGGCCAACGATCCAATTGCCGCCCAGGGATTTGCCGGTCGCGATTCGACTAGATAAAAAATGTCACCGACTTCTTTTCCTTGCAGGTTGGAACGAACGCGAAGCTGCTTTTCCTCTTGGGCCGGCAATGCTGCGATCCGCGGATCAATTCGCAACCCAGGACGCAGAAGGGTCGGGTATGCAATCCGATAAACCAATTCCGAAGGATGATCACAAGTTGCCATAGCGTATTTGATAAAGGCATTTTGTGGGCCAAGTGGAACTCTTTGTAGGGAAGGGGGATGGACGATTAAAAGCGCATCTCGTGTGCCCAGATAAGGGCATCTGCCTAGAAAAGGTCATCAGCAGAAGCAGGTTTGGGCACAGACTGATACGCAAATTCGTTGTGTCGTGTGTCGAACTCGAAACATCAAAGGTCGACAACTGTGGTCAGATCCCGTGCACCCTCGATCGGTGCGCTACGCTGCTCTCATCTGTGTTCAGGAAAAAGGAACGGACATCGGCGCATTCTTTGTGGGTTCTGTTCCCGGGATCGTTGCAGGACCCCCATCTAAGCCGACGAACGTAAGATTGCACGAACGCCCGGCAGGTGCTTTCTGCGAGCGGGACTGCTGTAGTAATCAGTAGGGGCGCCGAGCCACAAATGAAGCGTCGATGTGCTTTATAGAAGCCATCACCGCGATGGCGCACACCCTCGCTCGACTTGTCTATCGCATGCTCAAGTTCGGTCACCACTACGCTGCTAGTCCATCGCCTAGAAACTACGGTTGACCACTGCGCGAACGGCCAGGTCAAAGCACCGTCAGTGCAAGAAGTGACTTGCGAATGGCAAGCCGAGTGCCAGCAGCACCGCCAGGTACAGCGCTCCCATGCTGGCACCCAGTCGCCAAAAATCTTTAGTCGGGATGTAGCCGCTGCTATACCAGATTGGCGCAGGCCCACTGGCGTAGGGAGTAAGGACGCCCATCAAACCCAGCGAGTAAACCAGAACAAGGGTGATGGCCCTGGCAGGAACGCCCGGCACCGACAGGACGGCCAGCAGGAAAACGGGCAGCAGCGCGGTCGTCTGCGCGGTGATGCTGGCAAACAGATAGTGGATGACGAAGAAGACTGTGACGAACGCGATCAACATGGGAACCAGTGGAATGCGGGTCATGTAAGTGGCTGCCCGGGAGCCGAACCAGGCCAGGAAGCCAACATTGCCGAGCCCTTCCGCCATCGCAACTAACGTGGCAAACCAGACCAGGACGCTCCAGGCCTGTTTATTAGCAAGGATGTCATTCCAAGTGACCACCCTGGCGAGCAGCATCACGGAGATTACAGCCAGAGCTACGGTGACCGGGCTTATCCAGTGGCTGCCGCCAATCCAGCCAACCAGCGCTGCCACGGCCAGCAAACCCATGGTCACTTCAGGCCGAGTGATCCGTCCCATGCTGATGAGCTCGCCTCCCGCCCAGCGTGCAACCTCGTCGCCACGCTTGATCTCGGGCGCATAAAGGAAATAGGCAAGCAACGGTGTCGCCGCGAACAACAGGATCCCGACCGGCAGAAAGCCCAGCGCCCACAGGCCCCACGAGATATCCACGTGCGCGACCTTGCGCGCAATTTCCACGGCCAGCAGGTTGGGCGCAAGCGCGGTCAAAAACATGGAACTGGTGACGCAGGTGGTGGCAAAGCCGGTCCACATCAGGTATCCGCCGATTTTTCGCGGGCTATTGTTGGGAAACGAACCATAGAGCGGTGGGATGTTCTTTACGATGGGATACACTGTGCCGCCGCTGCGCGCGGTATTGGACGGCATCACGGGAGCAAGAAAGAGATCGGAGAGCGCGATGGCGTAACCGAGACCAAGGGTGCGGCGGCCCAGTGCCCTGACCAGCAGCAACGCAATGCGCCGGCCAAGACCGGTGGCTTCATATCCCAGCGCGAACATGTTGGCGGCAAAAATGAGCCATACCGCATCATTGGAGAATCCTGAGAGAGCCCATTTGGTGGCGTCGGCCGGCGTTTTTCCAACCAGCTGCAGTGCGGAGGCAACTGTAATGCCGATAAAACCGATGGCTGCGCCGGGCAGCGGTTCCGTAATGAGGGCGGCAATGACGGCGGCGAATAATGCGAAGTAATGCCACGCTGTCGCGTTGAGGCCGGAAGGCGCCGGTGTCAAAAGAAGTATGAGTCCCAGGGCCAGCGGCCCAATCCATTTTCGGAGCTGTTTGGAAGCGGGGGGCGAAGTGCTAACTGTCGCGATTGGTTTCGGTGGCGCAACGGGTGGCGAGGACATGGGTTTGCCTTTAAAACTTTTCGGCTACTGTAGCTGCTAGTGCTTCGCTGTGGGGCGAGGCTAGTGTTGCGCCTCCAGCCTGTGTGATCTGGTAATCGCGATATTCAATGCTTAGAACCGCTGTGCCGAAAACGCGCACCTTCGTTTCGCTCTCGTTGGATTCCGGCAACCAGAAGTCACCGATTTTCTGGTAGCGACGTTTGAAGTCAGTTTTGACAGTCCACCAGGAAGGGTTGACAGCCGGCTCGCCCTCGACTCGAGTGATCGCGAAGTCTTTTGCATTCACCCAAATGTGACCTCGAAACAGAAACTTGTTCTTGCTTCGCGGCTGCGCATCGAGCACGTAGAATTCGTCCGTATCGGTCTTCTCGTAATCAGACACTTGAAATGTATAGTTCTCGGGCGTGATGGCGGACCGCTGCTGATTCTCATCCCGCATCGACTCCTGTTCCGCCTCAAGGAGCTTCTTGAACACACGGTCCCGCACCGTGCCGGAGCCGCTCTCTGACACGATCGTGAACTCTTTTTTGTTCGGTGCCTGGTAGTCAGTTCGTACGACCATGTCGGCCTTCTTATGCGACAGACAGTGGCACTCCAGGTGATAGCTGCGAACGCTCGAGTAGCTTTCGAGTGCCTTGGCACGCACTTCGTTCATCTGAACGACACGTCCCATCACCTCATTAGCGCTCAGAGGTGCAGATACAATTGCCTGCTGTGCAACTGCCGGGACGCCGATAATCAACAAAGCGAATGCGCGCACAAACCAGCGCCCATCAGATTTCCTCGCGTGGTAAAGCGGAGTCATTGTATGAGTCTCCTTGTGATTTCCGACAATCCAAACCTGCTCGTGTTTGTCGATGCGGGTTCTTGAGCATCGCTCCCGAACCGAGGTGGCGCACCCTGCAACTGGGTTAGCGTGAACTCTTCCTTACCGCTTTTTGGTCCTGGCACTGAGGGGTCGAAGAGATAAATCGTGCTCGCCAAAACCGGTCCGACACGGATTTCACTGTGGGGCATCCCAGAAGTTCCCAAAGCATCGAAAAATCTCTGCGTCTCAAAGAAACGGCGCGAAGGCTCAAGCACGATCAGATCTCCGTCTCGCGGTTCATAATGCGTGTCGTAAAGCGGCACAATCTGAAGGTCCGCGCGCCCGCAGGCCTGCAGGTAATAGGCCATGCTCATCGGTCTTGCGGTTGCTACCGTCGCCGCAGCGGGCGCGAACGGACACACCTTTTGCGCTACCTCGCGCGTGTCAAACTCGGACACCTCATCCGGTGCAAAGTAGCGTGTAATGTTCTGTTTCTCTCCGCCAATTGAGTTCAGGTAGAACGAATAGTAGGGCGCCCAAGACTGCAATTCAAGGAGCGGCCATCCAAGCAAAATGACAGCGGCAAGACCCACAAGGGCATGGGACAGGACTTTTCCTTTCGCGGCCTTCAGTGTTTGTTGAACCGCATATCCGCCTGCCAGATAGAGGAAGGGCAGGAGCGGAAGTGAATATCGGATCCACTTGGCTCCGCTGACAGACAGCCCGACTAATTGAACCACCCCCAACGATAGAAAAAAGCACGACGCGAGTGTCCGGCGATCTCGCAAAAGCAGGGCGGAGCCAACAATGACGGCCATGAGAATAGGAATCGGTGTCTTTACCAGCACCAGCCAGAGATAGTAGAACCACGGCACTCCAGCAAGCAGACGGGAGGGGAAGTTCATATACAGCCTGCCGTCGAAATCGTAGCCACTGTGCCTGATCCCACCGTGATGGAGCCAGTGCACGATGGCATTGAAGTTGGCCGGGGAGAGAATGACCGGGTTCACCACAACAAGGGTAAGAAACATCACGAAGAAGAACCGTCTGTAGCTGAATTGAGACGGCTTGCGACTCAGCCCCATTCTTCCGGCAAGAAGCCATGCAAGTGCATTCAAGCCAAGAAGGTGAATAATGTATTGCGAGGCAAGACCCAGGCCAAAGCTGATTGCGCTCAGGTCGTACCATCGCCGTGCAGTCCGACCCGCGTCTGCCTGTTGAGCGCGACAGTAGAAGTAACAAGCCAGCAGTGTGAAAAACGTGAGCGGCGTTTCCTCCTTCGTAAGCCGATTCAACGCCACTGGCAAGGGCGCAACTGCCCAGAAAAAACTCGCCGCAAAAGACCCGGCAACACCCATCATTCGACGGCAAAACAAATAGAGGATTGCCGTCGTGGCTGCACCGAATAGCACATTGGGAAAACGAAGCCAGCCCTCGGGCTTCAATGAAGGCCAGCGATGCGTCGCGGCCATTCGATCCCAGCGTTGACCTCCAGTCAGGCTGGCCCAAGCGAGCATCTTCGGCAGCATCGGGTGCTCGCTATTGACGCCGACAAAGTGTCCGTGTCGATACTCTTGTATGGCCGCCCATTTCGCCACCTCATCCTCGGACAGGCTGTTAAAGTCGACCCGGTAGAGGCGAACTGAGAATGCCAGGACCGTCAGTAGGAGTACAATCACGGCTTCCCGATGCCGGCCAACCCAACGATATTGAACCTCACTCAGAACCCACCTCCGACGTACGGGGAACCCTCAGGTTGTCATGCAATTCACGTACCTCAGACACCGCGTAAGGTCTACGTGCAGATGGATTGAAGTACTGCCACACGTTCAACTCTCCAAGTAGTCCGAGCGCCACCAGTTGGAGCCCGACCAAGATCAGGACTGCCGCAAAGACCAGCAGCAATCCGTGTTGCTGCACGACATCGATGCCGGTAAGAATTTTCCATATCAGTAGCCAGACTGCGACGGCGGATCCAAGACCCATGTTGATCACGCCGAGTCGGCCAAAGAAGTGAAGTGGGCGCGACATGTAACGCAGAAGGAATCGAATGGTCATGAGATCGAAAAATACCCGGAAGGTACGAGAAATGTTGTAGTGCGACTCGCCGTGCTTCCGATGGTTGTTTTGAATGGGTATTTCACAGATCGAAGCTCCGTAGGCCGAAGCTATTGCCGGGATGAATCGGTGCATCTCGCCATAGAGCGGCAATTGCCGAAGCAGGTCGCCCCGGTACGCCTTGAAGGTTGTCCCAAAATCGTGGATGTTGACTCCGCTGAGCTTGGCCATCAGCCAATTGGCACAGCGGGAAGGGATCTTCCGTAGCAACAAATTGTCGATGCGGTGGCTGCGCCACCCACTCACGATGTCGTAGCCCTCTTCGATCTTCCCCAGGAACACCGGGATTTCTGCGGGGTCATGCTGAAGGTCGCCATCCATGGCGATCACATATTCGCCAGTGCTGTGCGCGAACCCAGCAGCGAGCGCTGCGGTCTGGCCGAAGTTTCGACGCAGCCGAACGGCGACTACATGAGGGTCGATTTCGGCGAGTTCCTTCAGCAACTTGTAAGTAAGATCCCTGCTGCCATCATCGACAAAGACGAACTGGTAAGTGCGACCAAGTTCCTCCATGACGCCTTGCAGGCGGCTATACAGTTCGATGACATTCGGTTCCTCGTTATGAAAAGGAACAACGATGGAAATCGTGGGGGCTGTCTTGATATCAGGCATGCTGTGCCGTCCTTCTGAAGGGGCTATCGATCGCATTGAGCCATTCCCGGTCCTGCTCGTTCAGCAACAATTCGGACTTGTGGCCCAGTTCGTTGAGTAGCGCGCATAGCCAGTTTGCAAACTCCCAATCTTGGTCGCAGACATCTAACACATTTTGTCCATCGCGCTGGATCGCGGGGACGCCATTGACTACTTTTGTGGCGTACATATTGACTCCTTAGTTCCTACTTGACCCTCTCATGCCGCGGTAGCTCTGCCGGAATTGCTCTTTCGAAGCAGTTCAGCCATCGATGCATCGCAGCCCTGTTAAGGCATTTCGCTCGCCAAACACGTAGCGCGGCAACCGACTGAATTGTGGAGCCTGGATGTATATCCGGCCCGAGATTGGTGCCCGCATTGTGGCAGTGCCCTCGATAGGTCACGACAGTCGGCGGGCAGCATGCGGGATGGCAAGAAGAACCAAGAGCTTAGGAATACGCTCGAAGTGGCTGGTGACCTGCAATATCACGGTCGAATTGAGTTCCACGCTAAAGGAGTTGGGCTTGTTCGCTGATCTCACACATGAAGCGGGAAGCGACCCGTTAACCGCTCGCGACGGTTCATGCGGGCAAAGCCAGCACGGCAAAGGAGCGCTTATGGCGACCCTCATAGCCATGCTCGATTTCCTCTTTGGATGTCACCACGCTCACCTCAGCCGTGTGTTCACACTGCAGGGTGAGACGTACCAAGTGTGTTGTGACTGCGGTGCGAAGTATGCGTACTCGCTGGAAACCATGTCGATCGAGCGCCGCCTGCCACTGACTAATGCATTGACTAGGTTTCGAATTGCGTGAGATGGAAAAAAGCATGAACCAAGGTACGTGCACAGCCCGATAGACGCATCCGAGGGCGACGAGTAATGGATTCCAGTGCAAATTCGAGTGCAGTTCGAGTTCACGGAGAGGTAATCGTACTTCATTGTTGGGCATGCGGAACTGCCCACTGCGTGAACCAAGAGTTATGCGTTCCTGGGGAACTATCCCCTATGGTATGCAGCAACAGCAATTGCGGGATGAGTATGTTCCTGGTGAATGAGCTGGTTTTCGACGACAAGCCAGAAAACAAATGCCAAAAAGCGAGCTAAATGCACGAGTCACGTATTCGAGGTTGTGGAAATGAAAAGAAACAAGTCAAACTCGAAGTTTTGGCCAGTGCTAACCACCGTCAACATCGTGACGCTAGTGTACCCGATCAACCTTTTGCTTCGCGCGAACAGCGTCGATGAAAACCTTTTCGCGGCGTTTGCGCTCATCGGTCTTGTGTTTCTTCTGATGGTGGTTGATGCGGTCAGCATCCTTGTAGCGGAGGAAGTCGGCATTACCAGACGCTAAGACGGGTGCCTAAAGAATCTGTCGGGAAGAGCGAGTTCATTGAGATGTTGGAGAACGTCGGACATCGCGACCCGTTGTATTTATTTGCTTGCCATTTAGAGTGGCACCACAAACGGAACTTGGCCGCCTACCAGGAGCTCCTTGCGGCGCTGGACGATGTCGACTGCGACATTCGCGCGGTTGCAGAGGCGCTGCTCCATCGAAGTTTACCACGGCGTGAGCCAGCCGAAACGACTGTCGAAGCGTGGTGAAGTAGCGGGCCGAGCTCCTGGCATGGAAGAACGATTGGCAAGCGAGATGCAGTTTTAAAGGATAGGTGCACAATGGCAACTCCAGTATTGAGCGTGCACTCCGCCGTCGCCGAATATGGCGTTTTCTGGCAGCTATGGCCGCAATTTGAACAGACACCTGGCGAGCGCCGTCTGGTCGGCTTTGAAGTGGAGTTGATAGGTTCGCACACGTCCGATCTCAACCATGTCGATCCCGCATGCCCGATGTGCCGCCATGTGAGGTCGGTATTGCTCGCGATCGCGGACCTCATTCCTGGCGAGCTCACCCTCAGCCGAAATTCCCTCACGTGCAATATCGACTCTCACTCAAACTCGATTGTCTGTTTGCCTGCTTTAGGCAATCGCTCGGCGGTGTGGGTAAGTATCTACGTTTTCTTGAACCGGACAAACGGCCAGTCGTTTGAGACGGATCCGTTGAACGAAGTCAAAACTTTCCTAAATAGGTGGGGCATTCACCAGCGGTAACGGTCGCCTTTCCGCAGTGGCCAGGACTGCATCGACTTGTCCTTTGAATAGGCAGGTTCTACCCCGGGGTCCTCTGCCCGCATGCGGACAATGACCGCATCGAGGCAAGTCGGCTGAATTGATTCGTGCAACCGGGCAATTCCCATCAATCAGATAGCCGGCTGCAGCATTGGCATACAACTTGCGTTGCTAATGTGACAGGGAGAGCAGGACAAGGCGTTCCGAGGACAAGCAATGTTTCGCGCAGAAATTCTGTGGATGGCGAATGGTCCGACCCTGAAGATGGAGGGCAGGCTCGTCGGTGAATGGGCCGAGCAGGCCAGGTTCCTAGTGGCCTGTCGCAGAGTAACCATTACTAGACTGTTAGCATCGAAGCTGTCATGGCTACTGGCAGCGAAATCTTACTCACCAAGCAACAGCAGTCCGATCTAAGTAGTATCGCCCAGTCCCGTGC
>Ga0209517_10002587_pt1 | contig 25254 bp, 12 predicted proteins | sample PeaSoiMetSII2010_FD_187695 | JGI IMG/M metagenome (GOLD analysis project Ga0209517, IMG submission 187695) | Peat soil microbial communities from Weissenstadt, Germany - SII-2010 (SPAdes) (version 2) | ecosystem: Environmental > Terrestrial > Soil > Wetlands > Peat | place: Germany... | reverse complement strand
GGGCGCCCGGACCAACAGGCGCCGCCCGCCTTTCTCTTGGTTTGGTTGGGCGGCCCGGTGTCAAAACCGGGCCGCCGTTCTGCATTTATCTGTCCTGCTCGTCATGGACTCAAAAGGTTCAATGACCGCCCTGGCATAACCGCCGGCATCAGTCGGCGAGCCTTTCGGCGGGACTGGCGATTTCTAGCCGACCCAACGGCGCGCGGTTTAAAAGGACCCGCCAGGCGCCTCGCCTTCCTTCCTTCCTCTTCCGTTGACCTTTCGCAGTCTCGCGAACATAATTACCTGCAAACTGAAACCCAACAACGTGGGGGGAAAAGAAATGAAAGTTACTTATTACGGACACGCTTGCTTTGCTGCGCAGGTCGGGGGCAGGACGCTTCTGTTCGACCCCTTCATTTCCGGGAACGAACTGGCTAAATCCATCGACGTCAAGAAAGTCCCGGCGGACTACATCCTCCTTTCGCATGGGCACTTTGACCACGTGGCTGACGTGGCGGAAATCGCCCGCCGGACGGGAGCGACCATCGTCTCGAATTACGAAGTGACGACGTGGTTTGGCAAACAGGGCCTTCCGAAAACCCATCCGTTGAACCACGGCGGCGGCCACCGGTTCGAATTTGGCCGGGTCAAGTTCGTCAATGCCATCCATTCCAGCAGTTTGCCCGACGGGACCTACGGCGGGAACCCGGGCGGGTTTGTGGTGGAGAGCATTGAGGGCAACTTCTATTATTCGGGCGACACAGCCTTGACGATGGACATGAAATTAATTGGGGAGGCAACCGTATTGAAATTCGCCGCGTTGTGCGTGGGCGACAACTTCACCATGGGGATTGAGGACGCGGTGCGGGCGGCGGAGTTCGTGCGGTGCCAGGAGGTTCTCGGGCTCCATTACAACACCTTTCCACCAATCCAGATCGATTGCGAAGCCGCCATGCAGAGGTTTCAGGCGGCGGACCGGAATTTGCACCTACTGTTGCCGGGCGAGACGCATCACTTCTAGCCGAGGTCAGCCCGAGGCTTGCGTGAAAGTCAGCTTTCAGGACGTTGAGGCCGCTGCCAAGCGGCTCCGTGGCCACGTGCTGTCAACGCCCTGTCCCCACTCCATCCCGCTGTCAGAAGCCACTGGGGTGAAGGTGTTTTGCAAGCTCGAGTACCTGCAACGCACGGGGAGTTTCAAGGAGCGAGGCGCGCGCAACGCGCTCTTGTTGCTTGAGCCTGAGCGGCGCAAGCGAGGCGTCATTGCCGCCTCGGCAGGAAACCACGCGCTGGGCGTGGCTTATCACGCGCAGTTGCTCGGCATTCCCGCCACGGTGATCATGCCGACATTTGCTCCGCTCACTAAAGTGGTCAACTGCCGCCGACTCGGGGCAAAAGTGTTGTTGGAGGGAGCGAACATCGCCGAAGCACGCGCACGTGCCGAGGAGTTGGTTAGCGCGGAAGGGTTGACTTACCTTAACGGATATGACGATCCGGCGATCATCGCCGGGCAAGGGACGATTGGCTTGGAAATCGCCGCGCAGGTACCGGACTTGGAGGCGGTCATTGTTCCCATCGGTGGAGCCGGGCTGGTGGCGGGAGCGGCGCTGGCGTTGAAAACGCTCAAGCCGGAAGTAAAGGTTATCGGGGTTGAGCCAGAGCGGGCAGCCAGCTTCACCGCCGCGCTTGCGGCAGGCGAACCGGTGACTTGCGAGATGAAACCCACGTTGGCCGACGGCCTGAGCGTGCCCCAGGTAGGAGAGAATGCCTTTGCCATCGCGCGGCGCCTGGTGGACCGCACCGTCCTGGTTGGAGAGCGCGATTTGGCGCTGGCGATCCTGAGGTTGATGGAACTCGAGAAGGCGGTGGTCGAAGGAGCCGGAGCCGCGCCCTTGGCCGCTTGCCTGGCGGGCCGCGTGCCGGAGCTGAGCGGCAAGAAGGTCGTCCTGCCCCTGTGCGGGGGCAACATCGACCTGACCGCGCTGGGCCGGGTCATCGAGCGGGGACTCGCGTCGGACGGGCGGCTCTGCCGGTTTACCGCCACCATCGTCCGGGCGGGCTGGCCCGCTTCGCCGGCTTGCTCGCCCAGGAAGGCGCCAGTGTGATTGACATTGCCCACGACCGCGCCTTTTCCGGTGAGGACATTAATACTGTGCGGGTGCATTGCGTGGTGGAGACACGCGACGCGGAGCACATCGCCTCTTTGCGCCGACGGCTTGCCGACGAAGGTTTTCCGGTGAGTTGAGGCCGTTGCGAGTCGCTCGCACGAGTCACCACAAAAGCACACCCAGCAGGAATCCCGACCACCGCGGCTAATTACTGATCACTGTAAATCCTGCCATGTATTTACGGTTCCCACTACTAAGCCGGAGGCGGGTTGTCGTCTTGCTCGCCGGGGTTGTCCCAAACCGTTCGTCCTTCGGTCCGCGTCCCGCTGCCGCCTCTGGCTTTGATCAGCAGGTAAAAGACACAGAGAGCGGCCACCAGAATCATCAAAGCTGGGATGAGCCAAACGTGCAGCATATTTGCGAGACTATACCACAACTGCAGGCGAAAGAAAATAAAGCGTTGCATGTTGCGGGGTTTTTTAATTGCGTCTTAGGGAGTTCCGCCCATCGCGGAGCGGAGTTTACCAGACGAAATTGGCCGCATGAAAGATGGGAAGGTCTGGCAAAGGGTTGGGTTTGGTTTAATTAGTCTGACGTTCAGTGCTGTGGCCGGGGGGCCCCCGCCGCCACCGAGGACACAGCCGACGGATGTGTTGACGTATCACAACGACAATGCCCGAACTGGGCAGACCCTCAATGAGCAAATCCTTAGTCCCGCAAACGTCAATGTGAATCATTTTGGCAAGTTATGGGTATGGAACACGGACGGCGAAGTCGATGCGCAGCCGCTCTATGCGGCCGGAGTGACCATCCCAGGACATGGCATGCATAATCTCCTGTTCATCGCGACCGAGAATGACACCGTGTATGCCTTCGATGCGGACAGCACGAAGGTGTTTTGGCAAGTCTCCTTGCTCGGCAGCGGCGAGGGGCCGTCGGATAGCCGCGGATGCAGCCAGGTTACGCCGCAAATCGGCATCACTTCCACGCCTGTAATCGATCGGCAACTTGGCCCCAATGGCACGCTCTTCGCCGTCGCCCTGAGCAAGGACAGTTCAGGCAATTATCATCAGCGCCTGCATGCTCTGGATTTGGCCACCGGCGCGGAAGCCGCCTCTTCGCCCGCCACCATCGCCGCCACCTATCCAGGAACCGGCGACAACAGCAGCGGTGGTTACGTGATCTTCGACCCAGCTCAGTACAAGGAGCGTTGCGGTCTGTTGTTGCTCAACGGGGTCGTTTATACGGCCTGGGCTTCTCATTGTGATGACCGCCCTTACACCGCTTGGGTGATGGGCTATGACGAAAGTTCACTGGGCCAGGTCGCCGTGTTGAACCTCACGCCCAACGGCGTGCAAGGCGGCATTTGGATGGCGAATGGGGGTCTGGCTGCCGATTCTGAAGCCAACATCTATCTCCTGGATGGCAATGGCACCTTTGACACCGTGCTTAACTCCCAAGGCATGCCCAGCAGCCAGGATTTTGGGAATGCATTCGTGAAAATCTCTACCGCCGATGGAACGCTCGCCCCGGTGGATTATTTCGCAACTTACAATACCGTGTCCGAGATCAATGGCGACACCGACCTGGGCTCAGGGGGAACGGTCGTGCTGCCCGACATGATCGATGCGCAGGGCAATACGCGCAGGCTGGCAGTCGGGGCCGGCAAGGATGCCAATATCTATCTGGTGGACCGCGACAATATGGGCGGATTCAATCCTAACGGCAATTCCGCCATTTACCAGGAAGTCAGCGGCGCTTTAGCCAACGTGGTGGCCTCTACGCCGGCTTACTTCGACGGCACGCTCTATTATGCTGCCTGGGGAGACCATCTCAAGGCGTTCCCATTTCAGAGCGCGCGTTTGGGCAGTGTCTCTTCGCAGAGCATCGGCACTTATTCCTATGCGGGCGCGACTCCTGGTGTTTCAGCCAATGGTACCTCCAACGGCATCGTCTGGGCTGTGGACAACAATTCGCCGGCGGGTCTGTATGCCTACGCGGCTACGAACCTGGCCATCCAGCTCTACTCCAGCACCCAGGCCGCTGGCGGCCGCGATAATTTCGGCTCGGGCGCCAAGTTCATTACCCCGACGATTGCCAGCGCGCGCGTGTATGTGGGGACCGCCTCGGGTGTCGGCGTGTTCGGCCTGCTGGACACGTCCACCCTAACTTCTCTGGAAGCGTGGCGGGACACCTATTTCGGTAATCCCTCAAATGTCGGGGCCGGCGCCAATAATGCCAACCCTTCCGGGGATGGTCTTGCGAACTTGGTTAAATACGCCCTCGGCCTCAATCCCATGGTGCCTGCCAGCCCAAACCAACTCCCAGTCGGCAGCGTCCAGCAAAGCGGTGGCCAGAACCACCTCATGCTCACCATCCCCCGCGCCGCTCAAGCCACGAACGTTACCTACATCGTCGAAGTCTCAAGCGATCTACAGAATTGGTCCTCCGGTCCGCCCTACACGGTCACGCTGACCAACACGCCGACCCTGCTCGTCGTGCGCGACAACACGCCCGTACCCACGGCGGCGGAACGCTTTATGCGCCTCCAGATTACAAATCCCTAGTCCTAGTTGCCCCCGATCCCCGAAACACCGGGGACCAGCGAGAGGGTAAAGGCGCTGGAGCGCCATTGAACGTGCAGGCCTTTTCTGTTACCAGTCTCTAGTAGAGGTGGCCTGGGGACGCTGCTCGACTGCTGTGCTCAGTCCTGAGCCCGAATAGCTCGTGCTGAAGCGGAAGAAGATTACGGGCTCGGTGCCAAGCGGGACAGTCATGCTCACTGCGCCATTCGTGCCCACGATCGGCCCGCCATAAGGCAGCCAATGAACCATGTCCGTCGAATAGTAGGTTTGATAGCTAACTCCGTTAATTCCATACCAGCCCAGAATCATGCCGGAGCCTGTGCTTTGCGCACTCAACGTCATCACCACTGGGCTGGCCATCACGAAATTCTGATTGGTGAAGCTGACCGCCACATTGGTGTAACTGCGCGAGGGCGGGATGAATAGGGCCTCGCCTTTGCTCGGCGTGATCGTGCCGCTGAAGCTGGGCAGCACTTCAATCACATACTGGCCATTCGTATCGGTCAGGGCTGGCTCGGGATCGCCACTCACGTGCAGCGTCACATAGGGCACCGGCTGGCCGTTGGTGTCGATAACTTGGCCCGAGATGAGGGGCGGCAGCATGATAAAGCTGCCGACATATTCCGGCAAGAGCGGCAGGCCATAAATGTCCTTGATGGGCGGCCCGGCCTGAAGATCGTAGTAACCGACCGTATTCTGGGCCGGAAAGTTGATCTCTAATTGGTAGAGACCCAGGCTGGAAACGGAGGTACCACCGCCCGGCAGTTCGCCATTAGGCGTATCGACGACAAGGTTGGCGCCTGTGAGCAGGCTGAAATCCATCGGCGAACCAAACGTGAGCACGACGTTGCTGACGGCGTAATAGACGACGTCGGAGGGTGACTGGAAGGTGACCTCGGGGGCAGGAATGTTGGTCAGCACCACTGTCCCTTTCTGTCCGGGAAGCGCGCCGCCGCCGGCCAGGGCCAGAATCTGGCCCGTGAAGTTGTTTGCGCGCGAGTTGATGGCGATGCGCCCGCCGCCGCCCCCTCCACCCTGGCCGGGGAAGCCCGCGCCGCCGTTGGCGTGGATGTTGCCTTGGCCGTCCAGTTCGCGCGTCGTGATCCAGATGCTGCCACCGGCGCCGCCGCCTGCACCAGGAAAGAAAGCGGAGTTGCCATTGGCAGCGAGCGTGCCATTTAGAGTGAAGTTGCTTGCCACCATTAAGCGGATGGCCCCAGCTCCTTGGCAGAGATCCGGGTACACAGGATGCAGACCGCCGCTGCTACCCCAATTCGTGGGTTGAGTGGCCGAGCCGTACGGAGTACCGCCCGGCACGCCCGAAGCGCTGTTACCACCAGCACCACCGTATCCACCACCACTGCCGCTGCCAGTGGACATCTGACCCGCGCCCGGTCCGGCGTTAGTGCCATTATAGCCTTCGTTGTCCACCGAGATGGAAGCGTTGGAAGCAACCACCGCGTTGCCGAGCACGAGCATGCTGATGGTATAGGGCGGGTTGAAGTTGGTGGGGTTATCCAGGCCGCCGAAGATCGTTGCCCCCGAATTAACCGCTAAACCGTCAAGCACGAGTGGATTAATAGTCGGGTATAGGGCAGCCGCACCCGAAACAGTCAGGTCAAAGGCCTCGCTGGTGGACAGCGGCGTGGCCGCGCCGCTCGAGCCGCCGTTGTCCACGATGACTTGAGCTGGCGGGTTCCCGTTGGCCCGGGAGTAGATCGTGCCAGCGCCTCCGTAATTGGCCCCTGAGCCGCCTCGGGCGGAGAGAGTGCCACTAAACTGGTTCGAGTTGTAGTCAAGGACAATGCGGCCGCCGCCTCCGCCACCTCCGAAGTCCGCGTCGCCGTCGCCGCCGTTAGCGGCGATCGTCCCATTGCCCGCGAGGGTGCCAACGTTGAGCCAAAGACTGCCCCCGCTGCCGCCCCCGTAACCTTGGGCCAACGCGGCGCCGCCATTGGCGGAGATGACGCCATCTACGAGCAAGGTATTGTTCACGATGAGTTCAAGCGCGCCACCCCCAGGGCCGCCATTGGTCTGCGGCGCGAAGCCGCCGCCTCCTCCACTGCCCTGCGGAGGTTGAAGCTGTGCGGACGAAAAATTGATTGAACCATAAGCGGGGCCCCCCGGCGCCCCGAAGATGCTGTTGCCCCCATTGCCGCCATAACCGGCGCCGCTGCCCGTGAAGACTTGAAGCGAAGGATTGAGAACGGATCTCCCTCCGCCCGGGCCCGCCCCGCCGAGGAAACCCCGCCGATCCATGTTCAAGGTGCCGGATGCCAGGATAGTGCTGTTGTTGGTGACCGTGAGGAGCAACCCCACGCCATTCGATGAGGTCAAAGACGCGTTCGGGCCCACCAACAAATCGCCCACTGTCCCACCAGTCACACTGGCCTCTGCGCCGTCGCTAACCGTGAGCGCCGAGAGCCTCACCAGGCCTAAGGGCGTGTTGGTTCCGAACGGGCCGCCGTTATCGACGACCAGTTGGCTGAATTGTCTGGGACCAGGGCCAGTCAGAATATAAACGGTTCCGGCGCCGCCGTAATGCGCGCCAGCGCCGCCTTGGGCCACCATCTGGCCGAGAAAGAGATTCGTGTGACAGGTTACATAAATGCGGCCGCCCCCGCCCCCGCCACCCAGGCCCGCATCGCCGGCGCCACCGTTGGCAGACACGACGCCCGCGCCGGAAAGCCTCCCCACCTCCAATTCGATGCCTCCACCGGAGCCGCCGCCATTCCCGCCACCAAACCCGCTCGTCCCATTGGCGCTAATTATCCCGTCCAATTCGAGTGTGCCCAAGATGTTTAACAGCAACCCTCCGCCCCCTATCCCAACCAAACTACTACTGCCGCTGTAACCGCCGCCACTGCCACCTTCGATCTCCAGGAAGGAGCCGTAAGCTGGCCCGCCTAAAGCTCCGTTGGTCGCTCCCGCTCCGCCGCAACCACCGTAGCCGCCTCCGCCAGCCATGCCGTTCAGGTTGCGGCCGAACCCTGGTCCGTCGTTTCCCGAGAAACCCGCGCCATCAAGCCGGATTCCCCCGCCCTTCTGGATGGTCGCGTCCCGGTTGATGGAAAGGCCCGCCTCTTGAATCGCATTCGAATACACCAGCCAACTGTTCGAACCAATCACCAAGCTTAGCAGACCATATTCAAAACCCGGAGTGACCATGGCCCCGCCAGTGACCGTCAGGTTGACGCTGCCAACCTCATTGAGAGGAGTGATATTGGGCGCGGTCGAACCTCCGTTGTCCACCACCAGTTGGGGCGAACCAGGGATCATCTTGTTCTGCATATAAATCGTGCCGGCGCCGCCAGCGTGAACGCCAGACCCGCCGTACGCCGAGATGGTTCCTGCAAACTGATTGCTCGTATAATAAATGGCGATACGTCCGCCGCCGCCCCCACCACCCGAATTAGGCAGGGCTGCCCCACCGTTTGCTGAAAGCGTACCCGAACCAGAGAAATTGCTCACGGTTAGCCATAACCCACCGCCTGAGCCGCCGCCGCCCGACCCGGTCGGTGAGGCGCCGTTAGCGCTGATGCGGCCGTCCAATTGGAGCGTTCCACTGGCATTGAGCTCCAGGGCGCCCCCGCCCGGCGCGCCGCTGGTCGAGCCCCCGCCGCTGCCTGCCATGCTAGGCTGGTTGAAAGAACCGTACGACATGCCGCCCGAAGCTTGGGGCACTGCCCCAGCGCCGCCGGTCCCACCGTATCCCCCACCGCCACCCCCACCGGTTTGGAAGAAACCCACTCCAGGCCCCTGAATGTTTCCCAATCCATCGAGGACGATCGCCCCGCCCGCTTGGATCGTAGCGTTCGTGATGGTGAGGCTGGCAACATAACCCGAGTTCGAATAAAGCAGCATGCTGTTCGCGCCCAGCAGGAAATTGTTGATTGGGCCTAGCTGCGGTGGCACCGAGGGGATCGCCAATGCGCCACCGCTAACCGTCAAGTTGTAATGTGTTGGAGTGGTGATGTAGAATAAAGGCGTCGCTGCTCCGGTATGCCCGCCGTTGTCGATGACTAATTGACCCAGTCCATTGTTATTAGGACCCAGATAGATCGCGCCTGCGCCTCCGTAATTGGCCCCCGCACCACCTTTGGCAGAAATGGCGCCGGTAAACAAGTTCGTGGCAAAATACACGGCAACCACGCCACCGCCACCACCTCCCCCAGCCGGCAGACTGCCAGCACCACCGTTGGCGGAAAGGGCGCCACTACCGAGCCATTGACCGAGCTTAAGCACGAGGCTCCCGCCAGCACCGCCCCCTCCCTCCTGGATTCCGGCCGTTCCATTCGCGCTGATGACACCGTCCAGTTCGAGTGTTCCAGCAACGCTCAATTGGAGCGCTCCACCCCCAGCGCCACCGGAAAGGACATTCTGGAAGGTAACACCGTTCCCGCCGCCGCTGCCGGGAACAAACTCTGGATTGCTGAAGTTCCCGAGGCCCCCGTAAATGAGGTTTGCCGCGCCCCCGTAAGCCAAGTTGGTCGCGCCGGCGCCCCCGTTGCCAGCGTTTCCGCCGCCACCGCCAACACTGGATTCAGAGCGGCCCGCGGCAGACCCTCCCTGAGGGCCCCACCCGAGACCGTCGAGCAATATGCCGCCGCCACTCTGGATGGTTGCGTTGGTCCTTACGCTGAGCATCCCCACCGTTTGAAGACCCGAGTTGGAGTACGAAAGCCAGCTATTCGAACCAATGAAAAAGTTATTGACCGGTCCAAACTGCCCCAGCGAGCTATTCACTAGCCCAATCGCACCACCACCGAGGGCAACACTAAACGCCGAGCTAGGGTTGGTCAGCGGCGTTGTGGCTCCCATCTTTCCACCGTTGTCCACGATCAGTTGTCCAGCGCCCTGCGTCCTGGAGATGAGATAGATTGTTCCCGCCCCACCGGCATTGGCTCCCGCGCCGCCGGTGGCCGAAAAGCTGCCCGTAAAAACATTGGTTGAAGAAGAAATGGCAATGCGCCCGCCCCCCCCACCGCCGCCGAGCGGCGCATCGCCGTAGCCGCCGTTAGCGGATAGCAGCCCGCTCCCGACCAGCTCGCCCACCATCAACCAGAGGCTTCCGCCGGCTCCGCCGCCACCTCCCGCCTGGACTGCGCCGAGTCCCTTGGCGCTAATCACCCCTTCCACCTCAAGGGTGCCATTGACATTCAAGCGCAGTGCCCCGCCGCCCACTCCGCCCAACGCACTACCGGTGCCGATGCCGCCGCCGCCGCCCATCGTCGTCGGTTCCGAGACACTGCCATTCGCAGCGCCGCCGTATGCTAGATTGGTCGCTCCCGCACCCCCATTGCCCCCGTTGCCACCGCCCCCACCCACACTCAACGACGAACGTCCTGCGCCGGAACCAGTTCCCGCTGCGTAGCCGGCGCCGTCGAGGATGATACCCGCGCCGCTGGCGATGAGCCCATTGCCGAGCAGCGTCAGGCTGGCTGCTGCTGGGGTTGGATTGGAAAAGTACAGCCAACTATTGGGGGCGATCCAGAGGTTGTTGAGCCTGCCACCGACCGCTGGCGACGAGTTGAGGACGCCCGACGCTGAGCCACTGAGCGTTAGACTGAGCGTTAGATCGGTCGAATTTGGCAGATTGCCGAGGGGCGTGCTCGGCCCGCTGGCACCCGCGTTATCCACAATCACTTCCCCTGTCACGCCCTCCACAGGCGCGAAATAAACCGTTCCAGCACCACCGTTGGCTTCACCCGAACCACCATGCGCGGAAATTGTGCCCGTGAACAGGTTGGACCGGCCGTAAAAAATGCCTATCCTGCCGCCCCCGCCTCCCCCACCGAGTTCAAGGTCACCTGCACCCCCATTGGCGGAGATGACGCCGCTGCCGCTTAGAGTGCCGGCCGTCAACAAGATTCCGCCGCCCGCGCCGCCACCGGAACCGGGGTTGGGCCCGGCGCCGCCGTTAGCCGAAACGCTCCCTTGCACGTTGAGGAGCGCGCCCACGGTTAACTCCAGAAGGCCACCACCGGGGCCGCCAGCCGGTGTGCCGCCGCCGCCGCTGCCAGGCTGCCCAGGCAACAAATCGCCGTACGCGGTGCCCCCGTAAATGCCGCCCAAACCCGCTCCGCCTAGGCCACCATAGCCGCCTCCGCCATTGAGACCATAAGTTCCCCCAGACCCACGTCCTGACCCCGGCCCAGCGTTGCCTGGGAATCCCAAACCATCGAAACTAATGCCGCCGCCGGGCTGAATGTCGGCATTGAGCCGAACACTAACCGCCACCGCTCCTGAATAGTTAGTCGAGCTAATGAGCCAGCTATTGGAGGCGATCTCCAGGTCGTAAAAACGCGCCCCAACTTGGGGCACTACTGCCAAAATGGCCCCGCCACTCACCGTCATGTCAAAGACGGCGGCCGAGGTGTCGCTCCAAGTAGTGTGAGCCCCGGCGTTGCCGCCATTGTCAACAACCACCTGGCCCGGGGTGCTAATTGTCGGCATTGTGAGGACCGTGCCCGCGCCACCGTAACTTGCGCCGGAACCGCCCTGCGCCGCCAAGGCGCCTGTAAACTGGTTGGTCATAAAATAGATGGCGACGCGCCCCCCCCGCCGCCGCCTCCGAAGTAGGGGTCTCCTGCCCCGCCGTTAGCAGAAATGAGCCCCGCGCCGAAGAAGGTTTGGGCGGCCAGGTGAATACCCCCGCCCGAGCCCCCGCCTGAAAACGTGTTCGTGCCGTCAGCGCCGTTGGCGGTAATCGACCCATCGACGCGCAGCAAGCCGCTCACTGCGACGATAATCGAGCCGCCCCCAGCGCCGCCGGAGACAAAACCGCCGAAGGGATTTGAGCCCCCTCCTCCCCCGCTGCCGAGGCTGGACGAATTCGAAACCGTGCCGTTGCAGACTCCCCCGGGCGCCCCGCTTGAACTGCTGCCACCCGAACCGCCGTAGCCTCCGCCACTTCCGGCATAGTAAGGGAATGGAGAGGTGGTATAGGCGAGCTTACCCTCGCCCGGCCCGTTACCTGCACCATATCCATTGCCGTTGGCATTTATGGCGCCGCCGGTCTCAATCTGAAAGTTGTTGGTGACGGTCAGGTTCATACCGGAGCTGACGGTTTGGACCGCCTGATAGCTCACCAAAACTGTTGACCCGTCAGAGATTGTCGATCCCGTTAGATACACGAGGAGCGTCGAGTTATTGCTCGCCGCCAATGCATAATCTGTCCCCAACGCGTAGATGTTGCTGCCCGTCAGGTCGGTTACAACAACGGTGTTGGTTAGGACGTTCGTCTGAGAAAGCACCGCCGGGTTGGTGCTGCTCACCAGTTGCTGTTCATTCGTGATCTGAACCAGATTCGTCAGAACCCCATTAAACGCTGGTGAATGCGTCAGCACGCCTCCACTGAGGAGATGAACATCGGCAAAAAGGTGGCTCCCATCGATCGTGACCGTGCAATTGCTCACGACGATGGGCTGCCCATCATAATTGCTGTTATAGAAGCTGATGAGCGTATCGTTGGTGAAGGTGACCGCGTGGACCGAGAGGCCTTGGAGGCAAAAGGCAGCCAGGGTAACAGTCCCGCGCTGGAGGCGAAGAGAAGTTTTCATAGTTGCGTGATCGATTGAGTCGTTTGTAACACTCAAGCGCGGATTTGAAACTGTGCGTTTAGTGGCACACCCTGTGCGTTTCGAGGCACAGCCAAATCGCCTTCTGTGGAAAGCTTTGCTCCTCGCCTCAGTCCGGTTCATCTGCCACAACCAAGGGGCGGCGGGAGATGAGCGAGTCCGCAATGTAAACGCAGATGGCAAGCCAGCACAGCGCGAAGCTCACCAGTTTGGGACGATCAAGGGGCTCGTGGAAGAGACAGGTGGCAACCAGGAATTGCAGGGTAGGACCGACGTATTGCAGAAAGCCAACGGTTGAGAGCGGCAAACGGCGCAGGGCCGCGCCGAACATGAGCAATGGGATGGAGGTAACCAGACCCGAAAGCGAGAGGAGAGCCCAGGTCGCCGCGGTCGGTCGGTGAGCTGGAAGTGCCACTAGGAGTGTTAACGACACCGGCAGGAGGAGCGCGGTTTCAATCATTAAGGCGTGTAAGGAATTGGCATCCACTTTCTTGCGCACCAGGCCATAAAGTCCAAAGGTCAAAGCAAGTGCGACACCCAGCCAGGGAAACCCATCCGCTCCCCAAGCCAAGTTGAGGACCGCGGCTGCGGCAATGCTCACGGCCAGCCATTGCCAGGCCCGCAGTCGCTCGCGCAGAAAGATGACTCCGAGCGCAATCGAGAGCAGCGGGTTGATGAAATATCCCAGGCTCGCTTGCAGCACCTGCCGGCGCGCCACCGCGAGGATAAATAGGAACCAATTGAGCGCGATGAGTACCGCGCCTGCTGACAGGAGCAGGACACTGCGCCGGCTGCGAAACGCCGGCCCTATCGCGGGCCAATCGCCGCGAATCGAGACCACAACCCCCAAGAAAAGGGCAGACCAAAGCATCCGGTGACAAAGCACGACCAAGGGAGAAACGGAATCGACGGCGCGAAAATAGAGCGGGAAGAACCCCCAGGCGACGTAGGCACTCAGCCCGTAGAGCAGGCCAACCCGCGAGTTTCGCGGGGAGGCTGTTTCACACGCCTCTGGCGACGTGAGCGGAGATTTGAGCGCTTCCGACACGGAGCATAGGCTAACACAAGCCAGGCCGCTCGCAACGTGGAGCCCGGGCAATAACGAATGACGAATGACTAAGCCCGGAATAAATCCGAATGCCAGGCGGTGTCGGTTATTGGTAGTTGCCCATGAGGACGAATGGAGCCCAATAGTAAGGGTGGGCGTATGGAGCCCGTGGATCGCTCTGGTAGGTGCCGGTCTGTGCGCGTGGGGGCACTGCCACAGTAACTCCGCGGGGGTTAGTCGTGTCTCCCGGATGCCCGTCCGTGACAACGGGCGGCTCCAAAAAGGCCAACTGCGCCTGCTGCAAGGCTTCGGCTTTCCGCGCCCCGCTTGCTCCTTCGTGGAGGAGGTAAAAGTTCTTCATGAACCTGCTTGTGCTAATATCGAGCACCGGCCAAAGAGTCGCCAAAACCGCCTTGGCTCCCTGGTTGTGCGCTAAAGTCGCAAACCCTTCGATCTCCCCCCCGCTGCCGGGTCGAACCTCCCCGATGGCGGTCTCGCAGGCTGACAAAGTCAATAGGTCTAGATGATCGAAACGAAGGTCTTCCAGAAGAACATTGTCGAGCGTCAGTTTCGAACCGTCACCCAACAGCAAAAACGAGTTCGAGGCCTGCCCGGGCAGGAAGACGAAATGGCTCGCGATATGAAGGACTGGATTTGGCTCGCTCAGATCATGCTGAAGTTCCTGCTTATTAAATTGTTCATCCAGACGTATGAACCCGGGAAGGATACCCGTGGGAGGATCTCCGGCCTTTACGATCCCCATTAGTTCTTCCTTCACATACGGTAACGGACCCAACTCCGGGGTTTTGCCCGTCGAGCCTAACGCTGCGACGCTCCATCGGTTTGTGGGCGTGGCCGTCAGCATCAACTCGCTCGCCTCACTGAAGAGGATTAGTCGATGATTCTGGATCATATATTCGCTGCCATCATGGAGCGCGGAAAAGGGGATGTAGCGCAAGGCGCCATCAGGGGCGATGAGCAGATTCGTGGCGTGGGCTTGACGCAGATCCTCGGCCAGGGGAGCCATGACCGCCTGGTATAACTCTTGGGCGGCGGGTCTCGGATCTACTCTCGCGTCACGCAACGCTTCCAATACGCTCTCAATGCAATGGTTGAGGGCCTTTTCCGTAATGTTATTGGACCTGGCGAGTTGGATATTTGGTGTCGTGAGGATGACATACAGACGGTTGGACGTTACGACGTAATAGAGAAGGGCATTACCAGCCCCAAGTTGCTTTAGTAGTCCTTCAAAACGGCTGACACTGAGGCTCCTGGGTGGAACACCAGGTTCTGTCGGCACTAGCGTAGCCACCTGTTTCATTGTGTCCACGAACATCCCGCGTTGCGCACTTAGCATCTTCCGGAGTTCTTCCAAATGGCCCTTCTCCTCCTTTGTGGGATTTCTCTTTTCCTCGAGCAACGCCTTTTCATCCGCCAAAGCAACCACTCGACCTCGAATCGCATCGCAGGCCTGCGTCCAGCCAGTCTCGGTGGAATTCATGCCTGCCGTGGTGCTGGCCGCAGCGGAGCCTTCGTGACCACGGATGAACTCGAAGTACTCCTCTTCCTTCAGCATCGCCAGGACTTGTTCGGCTTCGGGCAAGCGACCCTGGTCGATCAACAACGCCGCCAAGCCGCGATAATAGTCCGCGTGAATGTTCAAAAAGGAGTTCTGCAACTCCCGACTCAGTTTGAGATTCTCTTGGCGCATCCGTTGCAGGCGATTCACCGCTTGCTTGCCAAAGAAGATGGCTTGATCGTTGCGGCCTTCTTTGGCCAACAAAGTCCGGATGCTTAACTGGACACGGTTGAGCAACGAAAGAGACCGATTCTCTTCAGCAATAGCCAGCGCGCTCCAGAGGCCAGCCTCGGCTTGCTTGAATTCTCCATTCGCCGTGTAACACTCGCCTAGGTCGTTGAGAACAGCCGCCGTATTGGGATGGTCCAGGCCCAAAGCCTTCTCGTCGATGCTTAAGGCTCTGCTTAGGCGTGCTTGGGCTTCTTTGCGGCGCCCCATTTCCTCATAAAGGCAACCTAAATTGTCCAGCACCAGGGCTGTGCTCGGGTCACTGGATCCGGCAGTTTTCTCACGAATGGTGAGTGCGCGCAGGTAGAGTCGCTCGGCATTGGTATAATCGCCTCTGAGCGCAAATAGCCCCCCAAAGTTGTCCAGCACGCCCGCGAGCTTGGGCGCCGCGCTGGCCCCGGCGCTTTCAAACCTCTCTTGGGAGCTTCGGTACAGTGCTTCCGCGTTGGTAAAGTCTCCTAACATGGTGTGGAGCACCGCCAAATTTCCCAGCGTCTCCGCCGTATCAGCCGAGTTTCCCACCAACCGCCGAGTTTTAAGGGCTTCTTCCAGGAAGGGCTGAGCCTTTGCGTAATCGCCCATGATGAGGTACAGCCCTCCCGCGGCGTTGAAAGCATCGGCGACCCGTGAATCGTTTTGAGCAAAGAGCTTTTTGCTAAGCTCAAGGGCGCGCTGCCGAAGTGGTTCTGCCTTGGCGTAGTCGCCCAAGCCCTCCCAGACCGTGGCCAGGTTGCTCAAGGCTCCCACCGTCTCGGCATCTGCCCCTCCGGGCTGTGTCTCAAGAATCTCGAGCGCCTCCTTAGCCGGGCCCAAAGCTTCCGCAAACTTGTTTTGGGCGTTGAAACGCACCACTTTTTCTTCCAACCGAAGTGCTCTAGAAACCTGCACCGGATCTTGGCCCCCCGCTGACGCATAGCACTGCACAACGGGCGCGCCTAGCCCAAGGCTAAGAATGAAAACCCAGCCCCCTAACCTCCCTGGCTTTGGGCAGAGCTGTTTCATACAACCTCGATCATTTCTGCTTGGCAGTCTTCCGGCTCAAGCGTCCCTTTCCAGCCGCTCCCACCCTCGCCTGCAAGTGAGCTTTTTCCTTGCCATGTGCGTTTGTGCCGGAGATACTTTAAAAGATGGTGAGCCGAACGTCGCGAAGACACAAGCACTATTTCCCGATCTTTTGGCTGACCTCAGCTTGCTTGACGCTAAATGGGTTCCCAGGCGGCGCTGCAACCCTCCCAGGTCCTCCACTGGGTGTGCTGGTGGAAAAGAGCGGTCAGGTTTTCTATGCGCCGGCCGGGCAACCGGAGACGGCTGTCGGAACCAATCAGCCTTTGGGCTACGGAGACACCCTCCGCACGGGAGCATTGAGCCGGGCAACCGTGCAATTTGGCAGTTTAACGGGGTGGAGGATGAGGGAGTTTACCACCCTACAACTCTTGGCTCCGCCCTCGCCGGACCGGCCGCCCATCTTGAACCTACTGACTGGCTCAGTTTACTTCTTCAGCGTGGAAGGTCCAAGGGAGCTGCAAATTCAGACACCGCTGGGCACTTGCATTATCAAAGGGACCTCGTTCGAGGTCAGCGTGAACCGATCCCGCGCCCTGGCGGTCGTGTACGACGGAACGGTGCAGCTCACCAACGCAATTTCCAGTACGAATTTGCAAGCCCATGAAGAGGGCCTTATGGAGAGCGGAGGGGCGCCGCAAAAAGCACCGTTGCGCGCCGATAGCATTGTTCAATGGTGGCTTTATTATCCCGGAGTGCTGGACACGGAGGAGCTGACCTTTACGGCGGCGCAAAGGCTCGCATTGAGCCCTTCCTTGGAGGCCTACCGGTCGGGAGACCTCCAGCGGGCCTTGGAGGCTTACGGCGCGGCAACCGTGCCGCCTTCGCCCGCTGAGCAGATCTATCACGCACAGCTCTTGCTCGCCGCAGGCGAAGCTGGACGAGCCAAAGAGCTTTTGGGCCTGGCAGAGCCCTCGATTCCAGAGGCCAGGGCTTTGCGGCTCCTGCTCGCCGTCGTCGAAGGCACGACCGTTTCCCCTTCTGCCCCCGCGACAGCCTCTGAACATTTGGCGATGTCGTATTATTATCAGTCCAGGTTCGCTCTGGCCCGAGCGCTCGATTCAGCCCGCGCGGCGGTTGAGCTGTCTCCGCGCTTTGGCTATGGCTGGGAACGAGTAGCTGAACTCGAGTTCAGCTTCGGCCGCACGGCCCCCGCTGGCAAAGCCTTGGAGCGTGCCCTGGCGCTGTCCCCCCGAAATGCACAGGCCCATGCGCTTAGAGGTTTCATTCTGAGCGCACAAAACCGCATTGGGGCGGCGATCCAGGAGTTTGACTGGGCCATTGATTTGGACGGCAATCTGGCCAATGCCTGGCTGGGGCGAGGCTTGTGCTACATCCGACGCGGAAATGCTCGTCTGGGCCGGTTGAATTTGGAGACGGCGGCGCTGCTGGAGGCCAATCGCGCCCTGCTTCACAGTTACCTAGGCAAGGCCTTGGCGGACGCGGGCGACGAGCTCCGGGCCAGCAAGGAACTAAGACTGGCCCGCAAGCTGGACCCGAACGACCCCACCAGTTGGCTTTACTCGGCGCTGCTTAAACAACAAGGGAACCAGATCAACGAAGCCATCGCCGACCTCGAGAACTCCGAAGAGCTCAACACCAACCGCAGCCTGTTCCGCTCGCGCCTGCTGCTTGATGAAGACCAAGCGGTGCGTAGCGTAAATCTGGCCTCGATTTACCGCGATGCCGGCATGACCGACGTGAGCGTGCGCGAAGCAGCCAAGGCGGTCACCTATGATTACGCCAACGATTCGGCGCACCTGTTCCTGTCGGATGCTTACAACGATTTGCGCGACCCGACTCGGTTCAACCTGCGCTATGAGACGGTATGGTTCAACGAATTGCTGCTGGCCAACCTGCTCTCACCAGTTGGCGGCGGGCGGCTCTCTCAAAACGTGTCCCAGCAAGAATACTCTCCCCTTTTCCGAGCCGACGGTCTGGGGGGTGCCAACTCCACTGTGCTGCGCTCCGATGGAATGATTACCGAGCTGGCCTCCCAATTCGGCACCTACGGACGCACGAGCTACGCCTTCGACCTGGACTACCAGCATAATGACGGAATCCGTCCCAACAACGATCTGGCCAGCATCGAATGGTACACCACGCTCAAACAACAGGTCGCCGACGATGACACGGTATTGGCCCTGATCAAATACGAGAATTACCATTCGGGCGACAATTTTCAATACTACGATCCCAGGCAGGCCCGCCCCTACTACCGGTTCGACGAATACCAGGACCCGATTGTAGTGGGTGCCTGGCACCATGAATGGGGTCCCGGAATGCATACGTTGTTGCTCGGCGGACGACTCATCACCGAGCAGCATTTTAGCGACCGGGCGGTGCCTGGTCCCATTTTCGCGCAGGACACGTCTGGGGCTGTAACCAACGTGTTATATTCCGGCTCGGAAAATATTGCTTACGACAACGAAATCGAAATCTACACCGCCGAGCTGAACCAAATCTGTGAATGGAATCGCGTCACCATTTCGGCTGGTGGCCGTTATCAGGGCGGCTCGATCCGAGCGCAAACGCAACTGACCGGCGTGTCACCGCTTCCCCCTCCGGAAAGCTTAAGCGACACTTTTGAGCGCTTTACAGCGTGCGGATACCTGACCCTGGAACCGGTCGATCGGCTGTGGCTCACTGGCGGGCTGGCGTACGACACCGAAACCTATCCGTACGACTTCCGCCAACCCCCCCTGGCCACGGGTGAAGCAAACCGCTCACAAGTAGGTCCAAAAGCGGCGCTTGTGTGGAGCCCGGTCGCCGAGGCGACGGTGCGCGGAGATTTCACCCGCTCCCTCGGAGGGGTTAGCCTGGACGAAAGCTATCGGCTGGAACCCACGCAATTGGCTGGCTTTCCCCAGGCTTTCCGCAGCCTCATCCCGGAGTCTCTCGTCGGCTCGGTGGATGCGCCGGAATTCCAAACCTTCGGGTTGGCATTGGATTTGAAATTCCCTACGCGAACTTACGCCGGAGTGGAGGCCCAGCGCTTGGAAACCAATCTGCGCCGGGGAATCGGTGTGTTTTCGTATGTGCCCGGCGTAAGACCCTTAGCGCCGAACTCAACTCCCGAAGATCTCGACTACGGCGAGAACTTGCTGGCCGTGAGCCTGGGCCAGTTGGTCGGCGACATGGTTGCCGTGGGCGCCAGTTATAAACTCGATCAGGTAAGGTTTCGTGATGTCTATCCGCAAGTGCCCGCCACTGTCCTGCCCCGAGACGTCATGCAGGCCGATTTGCACCAGGCCACCGCCTACATCGTGCTCAATCACCCGTCAGGTTTCTTTGCGCGCGCCGAGACGCAATGGTACAACCAGCACAATTCAGGCTATTCTCCGGCCCTCCCTGGCGACAATTTCTTCCAGGAAAGTGTCTATGCGGGGTACCGTTTTGCCCGCCGCCGCGTGCAGATTCTTCTTGGCATCCTGGACGTGGCCAACCAGGACTACCACCTCAACCCGCTTAGCACCTATGCCGAGCTTCCCCGCAAACGCACGTTCGAAGCACGCGTGGACTTCCAGTTTTAGAAAAGTCAAAGAAGAAAAAACAGGCTTGCGCTTTCATCCCCGCTGCGGTAGTTTGCCGGAAATCACCGCGCGCCTCGTTCGGCAGCGAGTGTACTTTTGTGCTTCGGATGGAGCGGCCGAGAAGGTGCCGCTCGCGCAGAGGGCGGGTACATGGTGCAAAAGTTCAGGGAAAAACAAAAAATGAATGAGCAGAGTAAACTCGAAAGGAACTGAAACCGGCTTTAAAGCGGCACTCGTAATCCTCGTTTGGCTCAGTGCCGGTTCCGAACCTGCTATTTGTCAGGCCGCGTACGAGCAAGTTAGATCCTTCGGCTTTTTAGATCGAGTCACAGGGATTTCTGCGACCGCGAACTTGCTCGAAGGAAGCGACAACGCTTTGTATGGAACCACCTACTACGGCGGCGCTTGGGGCCGCGGCGCAGTATTCAGGGTGAACAAAGATGGAAGCGGTTTCACGAACCTCTATTCCTTTACCGGCGTGAACGGGGACGGCTCAAATCCCAAGGCGGCTTTAGTGCAAGGGAGCGACGGGATGCTTTACGGGACCACCTATGCCGGCGGCAGCGGTTTGTATTTCGGCACGGTATTCCGGGTCAGCACCAATGGAGGTGCTTACCAAGTCCTAAAAAGTTTTACGGGTGCCGGCGGCGACGGGGCCTATCCGTTGGCTGGACTGACGCAAGGAAGCGATGGCGCGCTCTACGGCACGACGTACTACGGCGGCAGCAGCAACAAAGGCTCCGTGTTCAAGCTGAACGTTGATGGAAGTGCGTACACGGTCCTGCATTCCTTTTCCGGACTCGGTGCGGACGGGGCGTATCCGCAGGCGGCTCTCGTGCAGGGCAGCGATGGGGCCCTTTACGGAACCACCGGTGCCGGAGGGACCACCTATGTCGGAACGGTGTTTAAGCTGGCTGTGAACGGGAGCAGTTTTGTAACTCTCCATTCTTTCACTGGTACGGATGGCGATGGCGCGGAGCCCAAGGCCGAACTCCTGGAGGGGGCTGGTGGTGCACTCTACGGAACTACGTTTTCTGGGGGGCTAGGAGGGGGCGGGACCGTGTTTCAATTAAACGCCGACGGCAGCGGATATGCCGGCCTATATTCCTTCGGTACCAACAATATCGGTAATCCCCTCACTAATGGATTGTCTCCTGCTGCGCGCTTAGTCCAAGACACTACTGGAGTACTCTACGGAACAACCTCTTCATCTGAAGAGGGGGCGAACGGAACTCTGTTTTCGTTGCATACAGACGGCAGCGGCTACCTTGCACTGCTTTGGTTCGAGGACGGCGGAACAAGTGGATTCCCTGAATATCTCTCTATCGGCAAGAGTGACGGCGTGCTCTATGGGACTCTGGCTGTTTCTGGCTCTCAGTTTGACAACGCCGCGGACGGAGCAATTTTCTCCATGAACACCGACGGTTCCGATTACAAAACGGTTCATTCGTTCACAGGCACGGATAGTGACGGGAACACGCCCATCGCTGGGTTGATTCAAGCAACCAACGGAGCACTTTATGGCGTGGCCTCGAATGGTGGGGGCAACCGTTTGGGCACCGTGTTCACACTTAATGCAGATGGGAGTGGCTACACAAACCTTTACTCTTTCGGCGGGACCCCCGATGGGGCCAGTCCAGTCGCGGGTCTATTGCAAGCCGGTGACGGCCTTCTCTACGGGACGACCCTGGCGGGCGGAACCCAAAACCTTGGCACAGTGTTTAGGCTGAACGCAAGCGGTGGAGACTACACCGTGCTCTACTCGTTCACAGGATTGAATCGTGATGGGGCGAATCCCGTGGCCGGCCTAATCCAAGGCAAGGATGGCTTCCTTTACGGGACGGCCTCGTCCAACCTCAGTGGAGCTTTTGGCGCCGTGTACCGGCTGAGCACCGATGGCACAGGCTACACCAACCTTCATGTTTTCACGGGCGCGATCAATGATGGAGCAACTCCTCTAGGAGCCTTGCTACAAGTGCTTGACGGCGCCCTATACGGGACTGCGTGGGCAGGGGGAAATCAGAATCTTGGAACCGTTTTTAGGCTCAACTCGGACGGAACCGGATACACGAACCTGTATTCGTTTGCGGGACCTAATGGCGACGGAGCTAATCCTGCGGCCGGCTTGGTCCAAGCCAGGGATGGAACCCTCTACGGCACCACGTTTTCAGGAGGCACCAATTCGAGCGGAACGGTTTTTAAATTGAGCACCAATGGAGCGAACTACCAGGTGTTGAGAGACTTTACGGGCGCCGGTGGCGACGGGGCTCACCCACAAGCCCCGCTCGTGCTCGGGACCGACGGTGATTTGTATGGAACAACCTATCAGGGAGGGGATTTCGGATTGGGAACTATTTTCAAGCTCGGCACCAACGGCATCGGCTATTCAAGCTTGCATGCCTTTACCCTGCAAATGACGACCGATGGCGACGGCGCGAACCCAACTGCTCCTCTGTTGCAGGCTCGCGACGGCACATTCTTCGGCACGACATCCCAAGGCGGGAACGTGAGTAATCCCAGGACCACCCCCGCCCCGCCCAACCAATATGGAACGGTGTTCCACTTGATCACGAGCCCCGCTGATCCAATTCACCTGAGCGTCCCAGCCTTGACCCTCACCACCAACTTGGATGCTTCCGTTTCTTTCAGCGCCACCATAGCGGTCAGCAACCAGGGCGTTGCCGCGTCTCAACCCCTGCGTCTGCGGTTGGTGGCCAAGGCAGGCTACAGTTATTGCGCTTTACTGAACAGCCCGGTCATTGGCTCGACGCCAGCGGACCAAGTCGTGGGCGTTTACCCTCTTGCCAGCCCTGCCAATCTTGCGCCGGGAACAACCACGAACATTTCGATCGTCGGAGCCTGCCCTGCACCCATAAGCATCGATCCGCTGGCTTTAGGTTTCGGCTGGGGGATTTTTGCCGTACTTGAAGAACAAGCCGGCACCAACTGGTTCTTTAAGGAATCTGACCTGTTATTTGAGGGGGAATGGCCGAGAGTTGGAGGTTTTGTGGGGCCAGGTGGTGGTGTCGTCAAATTCGATCCCGTGCTTGCCGGGAACCCGGCTGCCCTGACGTCGCTGACTATCCACGGCCCTCCGACTGTCGCAGCGGGTAGCATGGCCAACTTCTTCTGTACCGCTCAGATTAACAACGGCGCTCCTCAGATCCTCGGCAATGCGGTCTGGGCTGCCTTTCCCCTCACGAATATCGCCGACGGCGTCTTCCAACCCGGCTATCCGCCGAGCGATACAGTCGTAACCGTCACCTGCTCTTTTACCTTCGGCGCCTACTTCTATAGCACCCAGACCACGGTCAGAGTGCTGTACGTCTCAACCAACGTCCCGTCCGGCCCTTTGACCGTTAACATCGACCCGAGTGGCGCCGGGCGCACTGACCTGCAAAGCGGGGTGATTCTGAACTTGAACTCAAATTACACCATTAATGCCTTCTCAAACCCAGGTTATGTATTCTCGAATTGGACCGAAGCCGGAGCCTCCGTTCTTGGTACCGCTCCAGCGCTGACATTCACCATGCAAAGCGGTCTGACCCTCCAGGCCAATTTCACGCCAATTATCAACCCCCTCAAGGGCAGCTATTATGGTTTGTTCTACGGCACAAATAATGTCACGCAGCAAAGTTCAGGCTCTTTCACAGCCACGACAACGGCTAAGGGCGGCTACTCAGCCCGCATTCAGATCGGCGCCAGCGTTTACTCCTTCCAGGGAACCTTCGACTCCGGCGGGCACAGCACCAATATCGTGCGCCGCCCGAAACAGGACGCCTTGCAGGTTGAAATGTTGAATCTTTCGGGCGCCGGGCAAATCATTGGCAGCATTAGTTCCAGTTCCGGTAGTTGGACCACGCCGTTTGTGGCCAATCTCAGCACGAACTCCGCCAATTACAAAGGCGCTTACACATTGATCATTGGCAACACAGAGTCGGCGGAGGCCCTTTCCTTGGGCTACGGCTGGGGCACCGTAGCCGTCGATACTTCCGGACGGATAAGATTCTCTGGCTCGCTCGCGGATGGAACCATCATCTCTCAAGCCGCGAGTATCTCCGCAAATGGGGAATGGCCACTTTATTTGCCGCTGTACGGTGGGCAAGGCTCCATCTTCGGATGGATTCTCTTCAACAATCAGGCCCAACTCAACGGAGCTCTGACTTGGATCAAGCCGGCGCAGTCTAGATCTAAATATTATCCTGGAGGTTTTATCAACGGCTTCCAGTTAATTGGCTCAGCCTACAGTCCCCCCGGCGCTGGCCACGGCGCCCTGGCCTGGACCAATGGACAGGCGAGTTTCTCGGGCGGAAACCTGAGCCAGCCCTTTACCAATTTGGTGACGCTGGGCGCTAACGGCAAGATAAGCAACAACAGCAGCAATAAAATGACGCTCACGTTAGTCCCATCGACCGGTGCGTTCAGAGGTAATGTAGTGCCACCCGGTACGAACAAGACCGTTGCTGTTCAGGGCGTGCTCCTGCAAAACGCAGGTAACGGTTATGGTTACTTTCTGGGCGCCAACCAGAGCGGACAAGTGTTCTTGGGGCCGTGATAGCAATACGCAACGCCTGGCGATCTTGGCGCTTTCACCCGCCTAGGAGCCGGGGGCCGCCGCTCTTCGTCTTCATGTTTGTCAAGGTGTTTATTGAATGCATCTTGTCCTGGCTTATCCTGGCTTTTCCTGATGAAAACACCGCGTGGGGCCAAGGCCGGCCCCCACCGCTCGTTACCCACACCGGTGGTCCACACTCGTCGAGAATGGATAAGAGGTCTGGCCAGCACGAGTCATCACTTCGCACGCAAGGCTGCGGCAGACCATTCGGTTAGGGTACCTGCAAGGGCCGTCCGGCAGCTAAGACCCCATGGCAGAAGAACCCGCGCGGCCCGACTTTGGAGAAACGAGGATTAATATGCGAAACTTGAAAAGTGCAATATTGGTTGGAAGCGTCGGTGCTCTGGTCGCCACCACCGGCTTGGTAACGGGGTGCGCCTCCTGGCACCACTCTGGTGACGAGCGAACCGCAACTCAAAAAGTTAACGACTACGCTACGGCTCGGCGCGTAAAAAAGGATTTGGATAACGCCCCAGTCTATAAATTCCCGGATGTGGGCGTGACCGCGTACAACGGACAGGTGCAGTTGTACGGCTTTGTGGATACTGATGACCAGAAGCGTCAGGCTGAGAACATCGCCCGCCATACGGTGGGCGTCACCCAAGTGGTGGACGATATCACTCTTAAACCTGGAACGCCGACTCCCACGGGTCGGGCCTATAACCCTAATAATCCGCCGTACAATCAGAATCAGCCGAACAATCCGCCCCGGTAACGGGACGGACGCCGGCACGGGGACCGGCCGTTGGGAAGGGCAAGAGTTAATCGCAGAAGACCAAAGCGCTGGAAGTGTGCCGCCACCCCAGCGCTGGGCGCATGACGAAATTCCTCGGAAGGTGATTTTTCGCTCATTTTGGTTGTGGTATATAGATGTACATCTATATTAGATGCATGAACGCACCTATTACACCTCAGTCCCTGATCGAACAAATCCTCC
>Ga0209517_10002586_pt1 | contig 25259 bp, 24 predicted proteins | sample PeaSoiMetSII2010_FD_187695 | JGI IMG/M metagenome (GOLD analysis project Ga0209517, IMG submission 187695) | Peat soil microbial communities from Weissenstadt, Germany - SII-2010 (SPAdes) (version 2) | ecosystem: Environmental > Terrestrial > Soil > Wetlands > Peat | place: Germany... | reverse complement strand
TCAATTCCAACAACGTCTCTTCGCCCTGTCCGCGCACCGCGTAGTCCACGTACCGCGCGTTCAGCGTCGCGTCCGTGTAAATCGACGGAAAGTAGCCGCCCCAGACAATCGGCAGCGTCGGATGCAACTGGCGAATCGCCCTGCAGACCGGAATCGCTGCCGCCATCTGCGGCCCCGGCATCACGCTCACGCCCAACAATTCCACATTCCGCGTCCGCACCATCTCCAGGATGATCTCCGCCGGGTTGTCCTCGACATTCCCATCTACAATCTCGTACTCTTCGCGCCCTTCCAATACCGCCGCCAGCGCCATCACCGACAACGGAAATCGCCGGTTGCGCGGCTTTGTCGCTCGCGGATTCAGCAGGATAATCATCGCGTCTTCACCTGGGCGCTATACAAAATAAATTGCGATGGCTCGCGCCTCTTCCTCCATTTTGCTATCCACGGCCTGCAAGCCCAGCCAATCCCGTACCAGATGCGGTGCGCCGTCCACTCCAGATCGTGCCTCGCCTCCAATGCAATCAATCGCTCTGGCGTCAGGTATTCCTCGCTTTCCAGCCCGTCCGCTCGAAAACCATATCGCTTTTCGAACAATTCCTGCCGTTCCCCCCGCATCTGCTGGCCCCAAATCTCCCTCGAATAGCTCGGCGAATCCGCGATCACAATCGTTCCGCCACGCCGCAAACACCGTAGGGCTTCGCCCAGCGTCCGGTCATAGTTTTCCGAGTAATGAAACGAAGCGTTGAAGATCGCGCAATCAAACTGCTCCGTCGCGAACGGCAGATTGTCCAACTCCGCTTGGAAACGCGGGAACGCTTCCGGCAACACGCTCTCATAATGCGCGGCCGCTCCCAGCCCGTCATATTTGTTGTTCAGCAAGTCAACCGCAACCGGTCGATGCCCCAATCGCGCCAGCCGATGCGACATCCAACCGTTCCCCGCGCCAAGGTCCAATATCGCCAGCGGCAAATCCTTCTTCTGCCGCAACTCCGGCAAGATCTTCCGCTCGATGTACCGGAACGTCTTCCCGCGAATCCCCCACTGCCACGAATTGCGTCCCGTGAGATCGCGATACGGCAATGCCAGATAAAACTCGGCCAGTTCGCTCCCTCGCCCTTCTTCCCTCCGTATGTGTTCATACTCTTTCACAAATCGCGCATAATGCCTCCGGCGCCTCGCTGGCAGCGCCAGCCAAATCCCATTCTCTGGCGCCAATGGGGCCATGCAACGCCCGCAGAAGAATCGTTCCTTGCTCTTCGCCAGAGAACTGTAACTGGCATGCCCCAGGCTTTCTTGGCAGATCGGGCAGCGCAATTCCATCGAAGACACGCTCTCCAGCCTTCGCGCAGCCGTTTCCCTCGCCTTCGGTAGTTCCTTGAACGACAGCGTCGCGCTCATGGATTGCATCGCGTAAACTCCAGCAAAACGTGGTCGCCAACATTCCGCAAAACGGGCCACTCCGTAAAAACGCCATCCCATCCCTCAAATGCTCTCAGCATTCGTTTATGCCCCCGCGCCCACTTCTCTGCATACGATGGCGGCACGAATAATCCCACTGCCCTCCTCCGCTCCAGTGCAAACCAGGGCGCAAACGCGCGCTGTACCTCGTGCACCGTGTGATACCAAATCTCAATACGCACACCACCCACTCTCGCCGTCGATTTCCCACTCAACCGACGGAATGCTTTCTTTCCTTCCCCTCGCACCAGATACCACGCCACTTCCCACGCACACACGCGGCTCCATAAACACACCACCACGTGCCCTCCCGGCCGCACCAGCGAAGCCAGCGCCCCCGCAATCGGCCTAAGGTCGTGCACGCAGTTCAACCCCGAAAAATTGGAATACGCTCCATCAAACGATTCCTCCTGCGGCAGACTTGCCAACTCCTCACTCGCAAGTCGCAAAAAAATAATCTCGCCGGCGCCTTCCTTCCGCTTCCTGCGCGCTTTCGCCATTTCAATCATCGCCGAGGATGCATCGCACGCCACAATCCGCCTTCCCCGCTCCGCAAGAAATCTCGCGTCCTCGCCCGTCCCGCAATTTAATTCCAAAACTCGCTCCCCTGGAGCGAAAGCCTCCAGCAGCCTCTCCCACACCTGCGTGCGCTGCGCTTGCCCAATGGCGGAATAGGTAAACAGCTCATCATAGGAACCGGCGACGCGATCAAACGCCTCCCCCGCCGCCGAATAATTTATGCTCGCCGCTTCGTTCACGCGGACACCTCACAGCTTTTCGCATAAAGCGATTCTCGCAGCGCGCTCACCTGCTCCTGCAACTCGTCTTCTCGCGCATCGCGCAAACCGCTTCGCCTCAACCGCGCCAGTTGCACCTCCTGCTGCAGAAGCCGGTCCGCGTTCGCATAAAATTCCGACGTCCTCCGTCCCCGCAATCCCAGCTCACGGTCCGACGAAATCCCCCACGGCTTCAATTGCACCAGCGACTCCACCACGCGCTCGTAATACGTCGTCCCTTTGATCGGATACGACACGGTCGTCAAAAACACGTCCGGATCGCTGCGCTTAACATGCTCGATCGTCGCTTCGATATCCTCTATCTGTTCCCCTTCGTACCCCCACATCAAAAACATTCCTGTCTGAATCCCGCGCGTTTTGCAAAGCTCCACTGCGGTTTGCACCTGCTCCACGGTGACTCCTCGTTCCATCGCGTCCAGAATTCTTTGTGACCCGCTCTCCGATCCGATCCACAGTCGAAAACATCCCAGCTCCGCCAGCAAATCCGCCGATTCTTCATTCAATCGATCCGCGCGCGATATGCACTCGAACGGTACGCGCAAGCCCCTCCGTCGCATCTCCGCAGCGTATTTCCTCAGCCATCCGTGATGAATCGTGAAAACGTCATCCGCAATCCACGCCATGTCCGGCTGATACTGCGAAAGCAGCCATTCCACTTCATCCACAACTCGCAGCGGATTCCGCCGCCGGTGCGTCATGCCAAATACCTGGTGGCTGCACCACCGGCAGCGGTACGGGCATCCTCGTGCCGTGATGAACGAGAGTGAACTCTTTCCATGCGCGTCGCGCCATGTTTGCAGGTAGCGCCCGATGTCAATGCTCTCCCGCGCCGGCCAGGGTTGTGCGTCAATATCCGCGATTTGTGCGCGCTCCCCTGTCCGCCGCACCCGCCCGCCTTCTACTCGATAAGCAATCCCCTTCACATCCTGCAGCGCCGCAAGCGATCCCGTCTTCATAGCCGGCAAAAGCTCTTCCATCGTCTCTTCGCCCTCACCCATTACCACCACGTCTGCGCCTGCCTCCAGATACTCTTCGACGTACGCCCCCGGCTCTGGCCCGCCCACCACCGTCTTCCAACCCGCCGCCCGCGCCACGCTCAAAATCTCGATCACTTTTTTTCGCGTCATCAGGTTCGCATAAATCCCGAGGATCGATGGGCGCTCAGCCTGCAAATGGTGAACGAGATCGGGTGTGGTCAAGAACGTTGTGTCGAAAACCTCCACGTCAAATCCTTTCTCCCGCAGGTGCGAACAAATGTAAAGAATCCCCAGTGGCACGTAGGGCTTGCGAATCTGCAGCTCCTTCGCGTCCTCCGCCATGAAATAGCCATGTGTGAGGAGCAGGTCAATCATTCGCCCCTCCGCATGCTTCCCTTTCCGTCCGCAGCAACACGAACGGCGCGTCTCCCACTTCCCGGAATCCACGCTTTGTCTGGATCTCCGGCAATTCCGTCGCATCTGCGTTCCGGCAGATCGGCTCCAGCTCTTCCACATTTCTCCACAATTCCGGATGCACCCCCGCGTTCGCACTATCCTTCCAACTCTCCACTTCCCGATGCAACGCGTCGCGCACCGCTCGATACAGCCGGTCTGTATACGCCCCCTTGAACATCACGCACAAATCTTCGCTGTCCGACCAGTTCTTTTTCGCTCCCAATTGCCGCTTCACTCGCTCGTAAAATCGCGTGTTCGGAAGCGGGTAAGAGAACGACACGCCCACATCGTCCGGTCGTGTCTCCCGCACCAGCGCAATCGTTTTCTGTATGTCCTCCCACAGCTCACCGGGATACCCAAGTTGCAGAAAGTAGCACGCGCGGATCCCCTCGCTCTTTAAGTGTTCCCGCGCGGCGATCACCTCTTCCACGCGCAATCCTTTTTCCATCGCGTCCAGAACTTTTTGCGAGCCAGACTCCACGCCCATCCACACTTCTGCGCACCCCGCCCGCCGCAGCGCCGCCGCGATCTCCTTCGTCAAAAGGTCTGCGCGCGCCTGAATCTTGAACGGCACCGCGCTTTGCAGTTCCTCCACACAGGTCGCAAACTTTGTCACCCAGTGCCGATTCAGCCCAAAAATATCGTCCGCAAACCACAAATGCTCCGCGCCATACGTTTCCTTTAATAGCCGCATCTCCTCCGCCACTTCCTGGGGCGGGCGCAGTTGATATGCATCTCCAAAGATCGGCTTCGCGCACCAGTTGCACCGGAATGGGCATCCCCGACTTGCAATCAGGTTCATCGAAAACTTTCGGTCCAAGCTCTTCCAGGCTTTGCGATAAATCCCCACGTCAATCAAGTCGCGCGCCGGAAGCGGCAGCCTCGCACCTCCAAGTGCCGCTTTTCCCGGACTCGCTTCCACCGTCTCTCCCGTTACTCCGCGCTTCAGCCACTTCAACCCCGCAATATCTCTCGCATCTCCGCCGCCCTCCATTGCTCTCACCACCTGCAGCAGCGTGTACTCCGCTTCGCCCTCTAGCACGTAATCGCAGCCATGCCGCAAATACTCCCCTGCGTGATCCGTCGCGTCCGAGCCATGCACCACAACTTGCGCGCCCCATTCCCGCGCCGTCTCCGTCATCTGCCAGGCCACTTCCCGCATCCGCGTCAGGCACATCTTCGTCAAAAAATTGAAATCATCCTCGTAAATGGCGACGATCCGCGGGCGATGCTCTCTCAACGCTTCTCGAAATCCCGACACCGGCTCCTGCAGCATGCTGTCAAACACCGCCACCGTTTTGCCGCTCGCCCGCAATAATCCTGCGGCATACAGCGTCCCCAGTGGCGGATACGGCTCGATCTTCCGCGCTTGCTTCCGGTCATATGGCAAGTGGTAGGAATGCGTCAGCAAAACTTCAGTCATACTTCGCTTCTCCGCGTCGCAACCTCGTCAACGGAAAATCCATCAACATGCCGCCTCGCTCGTCAGCGTTTCCAGCCGTTTCGCGTCCACGGCGGGCTTCGACGCCTCCGTCCGGCTCTTTAATTTTTCGTTAATCCACAATTCCGCGGGGAACCCGTAAACGTCGTGATCCAGCCGCCACCGCGCCGGCAGCGAAATTGCCTTCTGTATCAGTCGCGTCGATCGCTTCCGCCGGTCCGCGGCAATTGGCACTCGGTCAAACGCAATCCGCAAATATTCCCGCATCACCTGCAGCCGTTTGTGCTCCGCTCCGCTCAGCCATGGCAGCACCGTGTAGCGCGGGAAAAACTCCGCCCAGCCTTCAAACGAAGACGGCACGCTAATTCCCAACTCCTCCGCCTGCTCCATAATCGGAGACCCCGGATACGGCGTGAAAATGTTCGTCCAGAATTCTGCGCCCGGGAATCGCCGGCAAACATCCATCATGAAATCGATGGTTTCTCGCCGCTCCTTCGTGCCTTCACCCGGATACGCAAAAATAATGTTGAACGAGGGCCGAATCCCCGCTTCCAGACAGCGCGCCGCGCTCTCATAGATCGATTCAAAGTCCTGGAAGGTCTTGTTCATCAACTTCAATATTTTTTCGGAGCCCGAATCCACGCCCTGGCAAACCTGATGCAGCCCCCCGCGCCGCAGCAGCCGCAAATCCTCCGCGCTCAATCGCGCCGTCAAATTCGTTGTCGCCTGAATGCTCCATTTAAAATCCGCGCCCGCTTTCACGAGCCCTTCCCCAATCGCTCGCGCACGGTCAAGGTCCACCAGGAAGTTGTCGTCCACCACCCACACCATCTCCAACCCGTACCGCCTCGTCAGGTCAACCGTCTCCTCCACAAATTGTTCCGGTGGCAGCGCATTCCATTTCCGCCCGTACACTCCCGCATTCGTGCAGTACGAACAGTTGAACGGGCACGCCAGGCTGGAGATGTACATCGCCCAGCGTCGCCCGCAACTCCGCTCGTACGCATCGAAATCGGCAAGGTGATAGGCCTTTGGCGGCAACTCCACAATCGGCCTCAGCGGCCGCTCTGTCGTGAACATCAATTTCCCGTTTTTCTTGAACCCGATCCCCGGGATCAAGTCAATCGGTGCGTGCGCTTCCAGGTGTTGCACAAGTTCCAGCAGCGTCTCTTCGCCCTGCCCACGCACCACGATGTCAATGTACGGGGCCTCCAGCGTCTGTTTCGGCAACAGCGATGGGTGCCAGCCTCCCAGGATGATCGGGAAATCCGCTTTCCATGCTTTCACCGCTTTCGCAATTTCCACCGTTTCGCGAATCATCGGGCCCGTCACCAGCGATATCGCCAGGCACACCGCGTCCTTCACCTCTTCTAGCACGCGCCGTTTGTATTCCGGTGTGATTGTGGAATCGATCAGCTTTATCGAATACCCGCTCCGCAACAGCGGCGTCGCCACCGCAAGTATTCCCAACGGCGCCGTGGCTTCCGAACTCGCAAACGATGGAAAGAAAAATACTACTTTTTTAGACATCGCCCTCGTCTCTTCAACTCGCATGAAACGTTACGCCGGGCGGCCGCGCTCGTTTGTCACGGCCTTGTCACTTGCCTGTCATTTCTTCTTCCACCGCGATTTCACTGCTAGTTTTCGCGTTACAGTAATCCACATTGTGACGCTCACTCTCGCTTTCAATCCCATCACGCTTCCCTTGCGCGCGGAGTTTCCTCTCGCCGGCGCGCGCTGCCTGCTCTCCACAAATTCCCGCGAACTGTTTCGCCTCGCCCTGCCTTGGCAATCTCTCCGCAGCGCCACTCACGCTCGCTCGTTCCTCATGCAGATTATCGAAGACACTTCTTCCTTCTCGATTCCGCATGCTCTTTCTCATTTTCGCGGGCTTCGCCATCTGGTCTTTGCCGTGATGGAACCGGGAGGCTTCTTAAGTTTCGATTTGCTCCGCCGTCGCGTCATGGGCATTCTTTCCCCGGCGGCTGCCACCGATCCTGGCTTCTGGAATTCCCGCTTGCTTCCAATCTCTATCGGCGTCCTCGGCACAACGCTTGGGCTCGCTCCGCTACATTGCGCTTGTTTGGATCGCCACGGCGCCGGTCTTCTCGTCGCGGGCAATTCCGGAGCTGGAAAATCCACTCTTACCGCAGCGCTGGCCGAACGCGGCTTTGCCGTCGTCTCGGACGACTGGACCTACGCTTCCACATTCCACGGCACCCTCGTCGCTCACGGCCTCTTTGCTCCCGTCAAACTGCTTCCCGATGCCGTTCGCTTCTTTCCTGTTTTATGCGATTCAACGATTTGCAAATCACTGAACGGAGAGTTCGCCTACGAAGTCGACCCCTCTAAACTCTTCCACTCTCAATGGAAGGCTTCCTCCGTTCCCAAGTGGCTTTTATTCTTGGAGCGTACTTCCATGCCCGGCTGCCGTTTCATTCCCTGCCCGCCGTCCCAGGTCCCGCGATTCTTCGAACAAAATGCGGAAAAGCTTCCCGCGGAATTGCCAGAGGCCGCCCGCACCCGCTCCGCCATCATTCAGCGGCTTTCTTCCTGCAAATCCTGGATTCTCCGCACCGGCGACGATCCCATCCGCACCGCCGCCGCTATCGATGCTTTCCTCCTGGAGGTGTGACGTGCCCGCGCTCGATTTCGTCCGCTACGAAGATCCTCTCGACATCCTGCTGCGCTTTACTCCCACGCCGCTCCGTGCGCGTTTTCGCATTCCCGCCGCCACACTACTTGTCGAGACCAACGATTTCTCCTTGCTCCCGGCTCTTCCTCTAGAAACCCCCTCCCGCCATATCCCTCCTGCCAGCCTCAATTGGAAATTGGTCCGCGACCCAGATGCGCGCGGCCTTCTGCAGAATCCCGTGGTCCAGTTGACCCCGCAGCTCACCGTCGTCGCAATGGGCGTCGCCTGCCTCTTGGCTGTGGACCATGAACGCCACGAATTGCTCTGTTTCCTTGGCCCCGACGTCGACCCGCGCACTTTCCAGGAATTTCTCGTTCCACTTTTGTGCCGCTTGTCCTCGCAGTCCCTGGAAAATCCTCCCTCGGAATCGGTTCCTGGCTTCAATGAGGACGTCGCCGATGCATAACGGCACTGCAAAACGCGCCATTCTTCAGGCCCTGCAACGCGTGCCTGATTTTTCCCAACTCGCCTCTCTACCTTCGGCGCAAAGCCGCCCCGGCCGCCAACTCCTCCAATGGCTGGACCAAAGCGGCCTCGCCCTCGCCTTTTTCCAAAGCGTTCAGTCTTGTGGCGCACCTCCTCACCAAATCGCCATTCCCCTCTCCCCCGAATGCCACGAAGCCCTCCGTCAACGCGCGCACCGCAACTCCGCCCGGTTCCACGACATGCTCCACGAGTTTCACCGCCTAAACGAAGTCTTCCGCGCGCGCAACATCCTCGCCATCACCCTGAAGGGCTTTTCCCTCTCCCCCGATTTCTGCGAGAACCCGCTCTTCCGCCATCAAACTGATCTCGATTTTCTCGTCGTTCCCGCCGCCGTCCAGTCCGCCGCCGAAGCTCTTTACTCTCTCGGCTACTCCACTCCTCGGCTTTCCGACTCACAGGAATCCTGCTTCACCACTCCCCCCACCCACATCCCTTCGCATCATGACGATCTCTACACCCTCCAGCACCACCGTCAGGTGGACCTCCACGTCTCTCTCGCCGAATCCTCTCCCTGGATGAATCTTGATCTCCCCACCGACTGCCCCCGCCACGCCATTCCCTTAACCGTCCACAGTGTGCATTTCTTCGCCCTCTCCCTCCCCGATCGCTTTCTTACCCAGGTCCTCCACGCCTTTCGCCACTCCTCCCGCGCCTGGCTCCGTCTCTCCTGGTTGCTGGAAATCGCCCGTTGCGTCGAGCTGCATCGTGAAAACGAACCGCTCTGGCAACGCGTCGTCGAACGCGCTGGCAATAGCCTTCTCACCCGGCGTGCCTTCGCCTTCATCCTTTTTCTCTCGAATCGTCTTTTTCATTCCCGCATTCCAACCAGTCTCCTTTCCTGGATCGCGGACGCCATCACACCCTCTCTCAACGCCTGGCTCGATCATTTCTCCGTGGACTGGGCCCTCTCCGACTGGCCCGGCAATCTCAGCAATATTCTTCTGGCGCGCGATTTCATCCCAGACGCCACTCTACGCACGCGCTACCTGGCCAGCAGGATTTTGCCGACCAGGGCGCGACTGTCCATTGCTTCATCTCCCAACAAGCAGAAGACAAAATCCCCCGCGTGGCATTTCCACCACTGGCAGTACTTGCTTCACCGTTCCCGCGTTCATTGCAAAGACCTGTTCCGTCTGCCCCTGTACCAACTCCGCTGGCAGCGTGCCCTGTCCCTTTCTCATCCCGGCTTTAGCGATTTGGATTCTTGAATTGTCGATGCGTCATGGAGGAGTATCATGAACAGAGCAATCAGCCCTTTAGCCGGAAATGTCCCCGACATCTCCGCCAGGGATTTCCGCCAAGGAGATATATTCACGATGCCGGTTGACACCGTGCTCGTCGTTGAAGACAGCCGCCCCATGCAGCGCACTTTGCAGCGCTTATTTGAGGCGGACTCCCTCCAGGTCCAGATTGCCTCCGACGGCCCCACTGGTCTGCAACTCTTCCGCAAGCAGCTTCCTTGTGCCGTCATCCTCGATCTCAAACTTCCCGGCATCTCCGGCAAGGATCTCTGCCGAGAATTCAAAGCCCTGGCGGCGTCCGTCCCCATCGTCGTCCTCAGCGCAAATTCCGAAGTTGAAGACAAAGTGCTCCTGCTGGAGCTCGGCGCCGACGACTACGTCACCAAACCTTTCAGCCCCAAGGAACTGCTCGCACGCGTCCGCCGCGCCATGCGCCGCAAGGGTGTTGCCCCCGCGCTCGTTTCCCCCGTCCCCGGCAAGCCGGTCAATCACGTCGTGCTTACCTTCGGCGATGCCCGCATTGATTTCACCAGCATGGAAGCCACCCGCGCGGGCAAGCCCGTCACCCTCACCACGCAGGAATTCAAGCTCCTGAAATATCTCGCCGCTTCCGCGGACCGTGTCGTTTCTCGCGAGGAGTTGCTCAACGAGGTCTGGGGCTATCAGAACTACCCTTCCACGCGCACGGTGGACAATCACGTCCTCCGTCTTCGTCAAAAGCTCGAGCCTGATCCCGCCGCTCCTCGTTTCCTCTTGACCATGCATGGTGCCGGCTACAAATTCACTCCCGGAGGTTCCGCCCCCGGTTCAGACTCTTGAATTCTTCCGCCGGCGCCCCATGACCACGCTTCGCCTTCGCTCCCAGCTCTTCATCGCTGCCCTGGTGATCATCCTCGGCTTGACGGGCTCCCTTCTCTTCTTCATCCGCCGTTCCATCAACACGGAAATCCAGAAGTCCGTGCGCAACGGCACCGATCAATCCGTCCGGGCCTTTGAAAGCGTTCGCCGCCAGCGCGAAGTCCAGCTCTCACGCACCGCCGCCATGCTCGCCGATCTCCCCACCATGAAAGCCTTGATGTCCACCGAACATTCCCTCACCATCCAGGACGCTTCCGAAACCTTCTGGAAACTCGCCGGAAGCGACCTCTTCGTCCTTGCCAAACCAAGCGGCGAAGTCGTGGCCTTGCACATGATGTCCCCCGGCTGGTCCTCCTCCAGCGCCCAGCTCCACCTCCAGCATTCCATGGACATGGGTGAAGACGCTTCCTGGTGGTACGACGATGGCCGTCTCTACTGGGTCTTCCTCGACCCCATCACTTCCGGCGCCGGTTCTACCCTCCAGCAATTGGGTCTGCTCGCTGTCGGCTATCAGGTGGACTCCGCTGTCGCTCAACAGCTCGCGATCGCTGCCGGCAATCAGATTGCCCTCACCACCTCAGCCACCCTCATTGCCTCCACCCTCCCCCAGAGCGACGAAACCGAACTCCAGCGCCGCCTCCGCTCCGCACAGCTGCCCGCCGATGGCTCCTCCGGTGAAATTGCCTTGCAGACCGATCGCTACGTCTTTTCTTCCGTGCTCCTCTACGGCTCTTCTCCCTCGCCCGTGCGTTGCTTCGTCATGATGCCCTTGCAGCCCGTCAACACTTTCATCAAGCGCCTGAATTACTCCATTTATGCTGTCGGTGGCCTAGCCGTTCTTTTTGGCGTGCTGCTCTTCGGATTCGTCGCCCGCACCATCACTCTTCCTCTCGATAATCTTGTCGCCGGCGTTAAGGCCCTCGCCTCTGGCGATTTCACCTATTCCATCACCCCGCGCGGCAGCACGGAATTGGTCGAACTCAGTACCTCCTTCGCCGCCATGCGTAGCCAGTTGCTCGCCCTCCAGCAGCAGCGCATCGAAACGGAGCGTGTCGCCGCCCTCGCTCGCGCCGCCAGTTCCATCTCTCACGACCTCCGCCACTATCTCGCTGCCGTGGTGGCCAACGCCGAATTCCTCTATGAAGCCGACGAACTCCACCTGAAAAAGGACGAGATCTACGAGGAGATCAAGACCGCTGCCAACCAGATGACCGACTTGATCGATTCTCTCCGCGAACTCTCCTATCAACGCGTCGCCATTTCGCCCACTCGCACCCACATCGATCAGGTCATTCGCCGTTCCATCGAAGCCATCCACTCCAAGCCCGAATTTCGCGATGCCCGCATCTCCCTTTCCACTTCCGGCAATCTCGAAGGCATGTTCGATTCCCGCAAACTCGAGCGTGTTTTCTTCAATCTCATCCTGAATGCCTGTGAAGCGATGGTCGGGCTCGAAGGCCCCATTCTGGTGGACGCCCACAACACTGGAACGACCTTCGAAATTCGCGTCCAGGACTCCGGGCACGGTATTCCTCAGGGCATCCGCAGCACTCTCTTTGATCCATTTGTCAGCTTTGGCAAGCCCAACGGCACTGGTCTCGGCCTGGCCATCGTCAGCAAAATCGTTCACGATCACTCCGGCAGCGTCTCTGTCGAGACCACCTCCGAATCCGGCACCACCGTCCTGGTCTCTCTCCCCTTGGCCCCGCAATCCGCCCCAGATCACGCCAAGTCCTCCATCCTCTGACCCGTGCCACACGCACTCCCCTTTGGAGTTCTGTTCGCCCACGACACATTAGTGACATCCTTTTGACACCCCGTAGATTGACCATCTCTCCCTCTCCACGTAAGGTCGTACGATCCGCTGAGGAGTTCCCCCTGCCACTCTTCTCCGCGGCCACTTTACCTATGACCGCTCTTTCAGACATCCACGCCACCCGCGCCACCAGGCTCTTTCTGGTTATCGAAAACCGCATGTTGCGCGAAGCCATGGCCGCGATCTTTCACAAACAATCCGAATTTTCCGTCACCGGCGCGATCCCCTACGGTCCCAATGCTCAAGAACAAGCCGCCGCATCCCATTGCGACATTCTTCTAGCCGACCGCGCCTCTGCCGCCGCCTTTCCAGACAATTTCCTTCGCGAACTCCTTCGCTTAACCGAAGGCCGCAAGGCTATTCTCTTTGGTATGGAAGATGACCCGGAAATCTTCCTGCAAGCCGTCCGCTCGGGTGTCAGCGGCTATCTATTAGGGGATGCCAGCGCCGACGAAATGATCGGCACCGTGCGTCGCGTGGCTGCAGGTGAAGCGGTCTGCCCTCCCCGCCTCTGCAACCACCTCTTTCAATTCGTCTCGCGCGCCCCGCGCGAAGGTTCCTTGATCCTCAACCAGCGCCTCTGCGCGCAACTCGGCCTGACCGCCCGCCAGCAACAACTCCTCGCCCTGCTAGCTCAGGGTTTCACCAACAAGGAAATCGCCGCGAACCTGCGCCTGTCCGAATTCACCGTCAAGAATCACGTTCACCGCATCATGCGCCAGCTCAACGCACAAAGCCGCTACGCCGCCGTCCAAACTGTCTGCGCTCACAATCCTTCACCACCTCTCTAATCTTTTTCTTTTGTAGCGGGCCCCTTGCGAGACGGGCGCCGTTTTTCAATCCTTGCATCCACTCACGTATCTGTCATCCTGAGGCACGCGTAGTTTGCGCGCCGAATGACCTCAACTGTTCCCCGCGCCAACCGTGCGCGATACGCTCCGCCACCCCTCAAGGCCGTCCATACCCAGTCGCGGGCGGCGGCGTGTAATCCTGTCCGTACTTATTTTTATGCGCCGCCGTGAAACTCGGATTCTCTGGCACACCAATCGTCCCCAAATCCGTTCCGCCAGACGCATTGCTCACCCGGCGCGTCAGCCCCTTCAAATCCTCTGGCAAACTCCGCTCATACCACACATGCAATTCGTATTTCCCCTCTGGCACATCCGGAATCGAAATATTCCCCGCGCCATCGGAAATCCCAAAGTAATTCGTATCCACCGCCACCACCACCGCGCTCATCTCCGGATGAATGTTGCAAAACAGGAAGCTGACTCCAAGACGGTCGAAGCGCGCCGAATTCGTCGCTCCTGCTTCGTACAACCCCAGATCGAAGCGCTTTCCGTCGAACAGAGAAAACACGTTGTGAAAGAATGGATCGTGATTTGGAAAATCCACCACTGCGCCCACTGGGACCACCAACACATGCGGCTGAAAACTTTTGTTGTGCTGCAACAGTTGCCACTTCTTCTTTGCCGCCTCCGGCGTCGACCCTGCCGCCCCGGGCACCAGCGGCTTCAACCACACCACAACATTCGATGCATCGATCTTCCCATTGCCGGTCTTCTCCCGCTTCGGCCCCGCCTTGTTTTGAATCACCACCCGCATCGTCACGGCATTCTGTTGGCCGCTGGCCGGAATCGCCGCGCAGGTCAACGCAATCCATGCTCCGGCGATCTTCGCCAGCCTTCCACCATTGGCGGCCATCCCCACTAGAATTTGTACCCCACGCTCAAGTTAAACACATTGGCCGAATTCGCGCCGCTATCCAGTGCGAACGTCTTCAGCCGCCGGTATTCCAGCGAGAACACGATATCCGAACGCGGCTGGTAAATGAAGTTCACCAGACCGCTCTGGTTCTTTGAGAGCGGCACCGGGTAATAATTCGTATTCCCTCCGTTCGCCCGCATTTCCCCCGCGTACGGATTGTCCTGCCCGAATGCTCCGTTGAACTGCAACTTGGCCGTCGCCTTATACTTTAATTGCGCCCAGCCTCCTATTGCATCCAGCCCGTAAACTTCCGTTGCTGGATCGAACAGCGGCCCGCTCCAAAGCCCGCTCTGTCCAATCCCTCCTCCCAATCCTCCGATCGATCGCCCGCGAAAAAACTCCCCAGAAAATTCCAGCCATTTTCCCAGCGGCACGCTCGCATCAAGTGTCCCCGCCCAACTATCCACGCCTCGGCCGTACCCCCACTCCTGCCGCGCGTAATAGCCACCGGCGCCCAACGTCAGTTTCTCCTCGTTGATATTCCGCGTCCACGCCACTCTCGCGGCGTATGCCGGCTGCCCCGAAGACTCGCCCCAACTCGGGTAGCGATTATTCCCGGGCTCCGGCGTATCTCCTGAAAGCGAGTCCAGTATTCCGCCTTGTAGTAAAACAGACGAAGACTCGCTCACCGTGAACTTGTGCTGCACGCGCAATTGCGGCGTCCAGCTCCACAAGTTTCCGGAATATGCCAGCGCGGGCATCGCCACCGTCGCAATCGATGTTGGGCTCAGCGGCGCGAAGAACAGCGTGTCTTGCCCCGCCACCACCGACGTGTTCTCCCAATCAAACCGTATCGTCCCCGTCCGCAGCCGCATGATTCCGAAGTCCACGCCATTTGGCGTCGCCGGAAATCCCCCGGCAAAATCAAACTGAACGTCCGCGCTCGTCCGTGCGCCGCCAATCGTTGGTCCAAACGCCTCAATTCCGATCTGCGATTGCCGCAGCGTTCCTCCAAAGGATCCGCTCGAGGAAAGTCCTGCAGGTTGCACCGCCAGTTGCGGAAAATCCACGTTGTCCACTGTTCCCCGATTCTCAAACATATTGAAGAGAACCATCCCTGAAAGGCGTACACGGTACTTCGACCCGCTCTCCACCTTCGTCTGGCTCTGCTCCGCTATTTTGGATTCCGCGAGTTGTTGGCTCTCTTCCAGTGTGCTGATGCGCTGTTCCGTCGTTCCCGTCGTCACGCTCGTTCCCGGAAGCGTTTGCCCCGCCTGCACGGGATTCCCTGGGACCGCCATCGCGGCCAATTGCGATTTAGTCGCCGTAAGTTCCTTCCGCAAATCCGCGGACTCTTCCTTTGCTGTTGTCTGTTGCGTCTTCAAGTCCTGCACCTGCGCGCGCAGTTCCTGGATTTCCGCCTGCATCTGCTGAAGCACTTTCCTGGTGCTTTCCAGTTCTAGTTTCTGCGCCTGTTCCCCCTCTTGCCCTCGCGCCGATTGCGGCTGCGCCAGCAGCGCCCCCAAAAGCGCTCCTATCCCCAATAATCCCCTCACCCGCAGTGTGCCTCGCATAACTGCCTCCTCACTGGTAGCTTTCTGGCCCCTGATCCGTTGCCAAAAAAAGCTCTCGCTCCGGCGATCAGACAGGTCTGCGCGATCTAGGCACACGCTTCTGAAGCCACCACACGGCTAAGTTCACCTCCTCACCGCCAGCTTCTTGCGGCACCGCTATACGCTTCTCGGAGGTGCCCTACATGCTAATCTCTCCCCGCCCTATCCAGAAGCAGTCTTTTCTCCATCCTTTGGCAAAGTCACCGCTGACTGTGCTCTTGGGTTTTCCCAGTAGGGGCGCGGCACGCTGCGCCCCTCGTCCGCAACTCCAATCCGTCCTGCAGTCTTGGGTTGCGCGTCAACGCCACCATTTCCAGCCGCGCAACGCCACGTGTTTAGTGCAACAGGTTTAATGTGTTCGTCGCATCATCCACAAACACCACCCCATATTCCGGATCGAAAATCACGCCAAACAGCGCCCCTGCGCCCGGCGGCGTTCCGCTGCTATCAATCAATTCGCTCGCAATCTGCGCGCCCCAGGGAGTGATTTCCGTGATGTATCCGTCATCCCCGTTGACCACAAGAATGTGCCCATTCGGTGCCACCGTCAGCCCCAATGGATCATTCAGTCTTCCGCCGCTGCTGAGCACCTTCCACGGCCCGGTCGCTATCGTTCGGCTCAGCGGCTCCGTGATCACATCCACGCGATTGTTCAGGCTGTCCGCCACATAAAGCACCGGCTCTCCAATTCCGGAATCGCAATCATCTGCCCCCTCGCGGCATCCCGGCGCAAGTCCCAGCCCCGTCGGGCCAATGACCAGCGCCGCTGGATCGGTGCGCTCAGAAAATCCTGCGCCAACGACGGTAAGTGATTCCAGGAACGGCATTGTGCTATCGGAAACTCCCAGGTTCACGCGCACCACCGTTCCTTGATTCACCACGCTGCCTCCCGCCGCCACCGTTCCGTTCAACACATTCGTCACAAACAGCACCGCCTGATGATCCCCATCGAGCGACGCCATATCCCATGGCCCATTGATCAGCGACCCTTGAATCGTCTCCACCGGCACCCCCCAACTGTTCAGCACGATCAGGCACCCTGCCTGCGCTGTTGCCGATGTGCCATCCGACGTCGGCAAACTCCCCACAATCACCCACCCCGTTCGCAACACCGCCAGCGCCGTTGTCAGTCCCACTCCTCCCGGGCACGTTCCCGGCAATGACGTCGCCGTGATTTGCGCAAACAAGGTCAGCGCCCCGCCCGGCGACACGTCCACAATCGTTGTCCCCGTCCCTTGCAGGTTCGAACTTGCATTGAAGTTGCTCACCAGATAGTGCCCTTCTTTCAGGTTACCGACGCTGCGCGGTACCCGCACCAGCCCGTAGGGATTGACGTCCCCGATCGTGGGCACGGTCGAGGAGATGGTGTCGATGGTCTTCCGGTTCTTTAGTATGGATTCATTATCAGTGGCTCGCAGTGGCTGCCAGGCAATTGCCAGAACAGCTGCTGTTCCAAACAGGGTGCGTATCAGACTGGGAAAACGTACTTTCATTATTCTCTCCTTCACTTTCGCTGAATTGCCAGACTCGCCGGGTTCCACAGCTTGCGCCATTCTGCAAACTGCTTCCTCGCCAATCGGGCTTTTTGCTCTTGCATGGTAATCCCTCCTCTTTCGCAAAATTCTCGCTCACGCCTGTTTTTGCAATCTGTTGACAATTCCGAGACGCTCCTCAGACTCCCGCCCCGCTTTCCCTCTCCGCTCTGGGGTTTCGCCCCTCTGTTGTAGCGCGGGGCGATTCCGCGAGCTCTGCGGTTTTTCTCCCGGGTTTTCATTTCTTGGAGTTCGGCGGCTACTTCATTCTTAGCTTCGAAGGACCGTCGCTTTGGCGCGCAAAACCCCACCACCAAAATCAAAAATATGACTCCAAGTTGACCCTCAGATGACAATCCGTGCCCGCCTCACAATTATCGTAAGGAGCCATCGCACAAACGGAATCCCGGCAGGCGCGGCGTCAGTCGTGCCAAGGAGCACCGGTGCCAAGCTCAACTCTCTCCGAACGGCCGAAAGCGCCGGCACACCCCGCCGCCACTTCACCCTCAAATCCTCTTTCCTCACCGCTAACGCCGTTCCCAAAACCGTTCGCATTCCTCCGCTTCCCAACTTTCTGTTTAACCATCGCCACCGGCTCCTTCCTCTTCTTCAACCTCTTTCTCTTTCCCAACCTCCCCATCTGGACTGGCGGCGACCAGGCCATTTTTCTCGAAGACGCCAAGCGCATGCTCCACGGTGAGGCTCTCTACCGTGATTTCTTTCAAATGACGTTTCCCGCCACCCAGCTCTATTTCCTCTCTCTCTTCAAGCTCTTCGGACCCCGCACATGGATTCCCAACCTCACCCTCGCCTTTCTCGGCCTTGCGCTAACCGTCCTCCTCTACCGCCTTTCCGAAGGGATTCTTCCACACCGATTCGCCGCTCTTCCTTCATTACTTTGGCTCACTCTCATTTTCCACGAGAAATTCGACGCCACACATCACTGGTTCAGCATCCTGTGCGTCCTTTCAGCCTTGCTCCTCTTGATAGATAACCAATCTCCGCGCCGTATCTTTGCCGCCGGAACCCTTTGCGGGCTGGCCGCCTGCTTCTCGCAAAGCCACGGATTTGCTGCGCTCCTCGCCTTTGCCCTCTTTTTCTATCTTCAGAAAAACGCCGTTCCGGTTTCCTCCTCATCACTTACGAATAAATTAGCCTCGCTCCTCGCAGGCTTTTCCGTGCCACTCGTGCTGATCGTGGGCCCCTTCGTCCAGCAAGCCGGTTGGTCTCGATTCGCCTATTGCACCTTCACTTTTCTTTTCAAGTACTATCACGCCTTCCAGGTAGGCAATGACTGGCGCGGCTATATGATCGAACTCGTCCCCTTGGCGCGTTCCCCGCAAGTCTGGAAGTTCGGCGCTTTCCTGCTCATCCACGCCATCGTTCCGCTTGTTTATATTTTGATTCTTCTTCGCTATGCTCGCGGAGCGTTTCGTAACGATCCCGTTCTTCGTTCCCGCCTCCTTCTCTTGTCCCTTCTCGGCCTTTTCCTTTTCCTTAGCGTGGCGGCTACCCCAACCTGGAGCAGGCTCTATTACGTATCCTTCCCGGCCATCGTCCTCTTCGTGTGGTGGTTGAATGCAGCAGGTAAGCCTGGCAGGCGTGCCCTGACTGCTCTTTACGCGGCCACACTCCTTCTCCTCTTCGGCCTTCCCATCGCCACGCAACTTCGCTCTCGCAGTGTTCTGGACTTGCCCGGCGGCCGTACGGCTTTTCTAAATACGGAGCACTTCGCGCGTTACCGCTGGGTCGCCGAGCACACCCATCCCCGCGACTATTTCTTTGGCGGCTTTTACCCGGATTTTTACTTCTTGCTGGGCCTCAACAATCCTGCCAGCCTACCGTTCGTTACTCCCGACGACTATACCCGCCCCCAGGATGTCGCCGATGCCATTTCGGGGCTCGAAATTCACCACGTCCAACTCGTCGTCTGGCAGTCAGCCCTCGACCTGCCCTCCATCCCAGCCACCGATCACCTTGCTCCCCTTCGCGCCTATCTTCACCTGCACTTCCGCTTGCTGCAGCGTTTCTCCGATTACGAAGCCTGGGTTCGCATCGACTAAAGACAGGGGAGGTTCAATCAGTCAATCAGAATCCTATGTATTCAGTTATCAGTTGTAGGTCCAGAGCGAAGAGAAACGGAAGACTCATACCTCAATCACCAGGGTGGAAAACGATGACAATATGTCATCCAAGGTGTTGAATTTGTTCGAGTGTGGTGGCTACGTTGTGTGTTTTGAAATTGAGAAAACTGCCGACTTGGTTCCGAATCCCCGTTCTGGACTTGGGTGATTAGCTTTAGTGAAGACTAAACATTTATGACTGAGAACTTCTCTCACTTCTTCCTGTCCTGCCACTCTTCGTTCCACGCCATCTGAATCGCTTCCAGCTTACTCTCATTGGATTTCTGCGGATCGCCGTTAAACCCCGGCAACTCCGTGATCCATTTGTGCATGTCGGTGAAACGCACAGTCAGTGGATCGACCTCGGGATATTTATCCGTCAAGCCGATGGCAATGTCGTCGAGGTTGTCCCAATCAAACGAATGAGGCATGAAATGCTCTCCTTAGTGATCAAAGGCGCCCCCATCAGAAGGCGGCCGTTACAAAACCAGGCAGGCTCTTACTTCAGCCTCATCCACTGCGCTTCAACTCGCGGACTTCTCTTTTTTCATTCGACTGAAGACTGAAAACTTACCACTGAAAACTACTTCAGTGGTCCAATTCCTTAGCGTAGTTCTTATTCCAATCGGGAATCTCCACCACAATGTCCGTGGTGCCATCGGGGACGGTTTGGCAACCCAGGCGCGACTTTGGCGTGATGCCCGGAGCTTCGTCGAGCTCATCGAGTTCCGCATCCGTGGCTTCGTTGCAGGATTCCAGCCCTTCCTTCACCATTACGTGGCAAGTGGAGCAGGCGCACACTCCTCCGCAGGCATGGTCCAGACCCATCTTGAATCCCTCGGAAATGTCCAGGATGCTTCCGGGCAGGCCATTGTGGCCGTAAGGAAACTTTTCCGGGTCCACCTCAACGGTTTTGCCGCTTGGCAGAAAGGTGACCTTAAACTTCTTCGTGGCCTTCTTATATTTCACTTCCTCGATGTACGGATTGCTGCCGCCCATATTGCTAAACCTCCGCCAACTTCTTGCCTTCAAGCGCTGTCTGCACCGCAGTATTCATCAGCAGTTCAGCCAAATGCTCGGTGGCACGATTCAATTCATCGATCTGTCGCCGGATCAGCTTGTAGTCGCTGCTCTTCACCGCTTCTTGCAGCGCCGCAACACTGGCATCCAACGCATATCGCTCCGCCTCGGGCAGTTGCGCTGCCTGCGGGTTCGCCAAAGCCTTCGTTGTGGCGGTGAGGATGGATTCCGCTTCAGTGCGCGCTTCGATCACCTGGCGCTCGGCAAAATCCTGCTCGGCGTACTCGATAGATTCCTCGAGCATGCGTTCGATGTCCGTATCATCCAGGCCGTAGCTGGGCTGCACCTCAATGGTCTGCTGCGTCCCGGTGCGCAGATCCTTCGCTGCCACCTGAAGAATTCCATTGGCGTCGATCAAGAATTTCACCTCAATGCGCGGAAGACCTGCGGGGGCCGGAGGAACGCGCAGGGTAAAACGCGCCAGTGAACGGCAGTCCTTCGCCAATTCCCGTTCACCCTGCAGAACGTGAATATCGATTCCGGTCTGATTGTCCACCCCTGTGGTGTAGAGTTCCTGCGCGCTCGCGGGAATCGTGGAGTTGCGCGGAATGACCTTGGCCACGGCGCCGCCATACGTCTCGATGCCCAGTGAAAGCGGTGTGACGTCCAGAAGCAGCATGTTCTTCACGCCTTGATCCAGGATGTTGGCCTGGACTGCAGCGCCCAGCGCAACCACTTCATCTGGATTCAATTCTGTGTGTGGTTTGCGGTCGAAAAATTCCTGTACCGTACGGCGAATCATGGGCGTGCGTGTTGTGCCACCAACCAAAACTACCTCTTCCAGCTCGCTCGGTTTCAGGTGTGCATCGGCCAGCGCAAGCTTCACCGGCACCATGGTGCGGTCAACGACCGGGCGAATCAGCGCCTCCAGTGCGCCCCGCGTGAATTCACGCACAAACACAGTGCCATTAGGCAGCGGGAATCGCAGCGTGGCCGTAGTGGTTTCCGAAAGCTGGTGCTTGATGTCAATCAGCGCCTTGCGGAGTTCCTGCGCCAATTCACCGTGCGGTGAAAAATCGATCTGGTCATTCTGAAGAATCTGTTCGTGGACAAAGGCCTGCAACAGGTTATCAATGTCGTCGCCGCCAAGGTGCGTATCGCCATTGGTGGACAGCACTTGATAGATGTCGCCTTCGCCCGTGGAAATCAGTTTCAGCACGGAAATATCGAAGGTGCCGCCGCCCAGGTCGTACACCGCAACTTTGCCCCGCTGCTCTTCATGCAGGCCATACGCCAGCGCCGCAGCCGTTGGCTCGTTGACCAGGCGCAGGACTTCCAGCCCGGCAAGTTTTCCGGCATCCTTGGTGGCCTGTCGTTGCGCATCATTGAAATAGGCGGGCACGGTGATCACCGCGCGATCCACAGTTTCGCCAAAGTAAGATTCCGCCCAATTTTTCAATTCGCGCAATATGAATGAGGAAATTTCCGGCGGCGTGAACACCCGATCGCCAAGCTGCACACGGATCACGTTCTTGCTTGCGGGATCGATGCGGAAGGGAAAGAGTTTCAGCTCACTCTGCACGTCGGAAGGCCCGCGTCCCATCAGCCGTTTCACGGAATAGATCGAGCGTTCCGGCTGCGTCAGCAAACGCCGGCGCGCGGGTTCCCCAACGATGATGCTGCCGTCTGGATCAAGACTCACGATGGAAGGGCACAGCGTGCCGCCAGACGGTCCCGGGATACACTTCGGCTCTCCGGTCTGCGCATCCACGTACGCCACCAGGCTGTTCGTTGTTCCCAGATCGATGCCGACGATCTTCCCCATGGCTGAGATATCAGTTATCCGTGATCAGTTCTAACTTAGAACCAGGGCCACGCGTCTGCGTTACAACAGTTCTTTCTGAACATTCACCACCAGATTGCGAATGTACGACCGGCGGTTCAGAAGTTCGTTCAGCTGCGCCATAATCTTCTTTCGAGCAGGTTCCTCGGCGTTCGCGTCGATAGCCGCGTCCCATTCATGCGCCTTGGATTGCAGCAGGCCATCCACTTCGCTCAACTTTCCTTCAAAATTCTTTTCGGCATCTTCCAGCCGGTGCCTCAAAGAAGCAGTGTCGCTTCCTTCAGCCTTGGCTTCGCGCAGTTCATCCAGCGACTCATTCAGCTCGAATACCTCCTCCAGTAATTCTGGAGGTGCCTGTTGCTTGTTCTCCCCGTTTTTCCGCGTGCCTTCAATCGCCAGCAGATATTCCACCCGCGCGATGGGGTCGCGCAACGTGCGATAGGCGTCATTCAACTCGGAACTGCGCTGCAGCGAGATTTCGCGCTCCTGCTCCGTCGCTCCGACAAAGTTATCCGGGTGCAGCTTCCAGCTGAGTTGCAGGAACTTTTGTTCCAACGCGCCCATTTCGATCCACAGTTTGCGTGGCAACTCGAACATCGCGAAGTAGTCGCTGCCCTGCGGGAGTTGCAGCAATTTCCCGCATCCCGGGCAGAAATGCGTGCCGATGGTGCGCTCGTGGCAGTTCCAGCAAACGAGCGGGGGATTCGTGATATGGAGTGGCGTGGCCATATTATTTTTCTCGTCCTGCACTGCACACATAAAAAAAGTGGCTGGCGTTTGCGGTGGCCAACCACTGGTCAGACCGAGTCAGAAACCGCCCGGGCACGAACTGGAATCCGTGCTACCGCTATGCCGTAAACGAACTGCCGCAGCCGCAACTCCGCGCCGCGTTGGGATTCTGAAAAACGAATCCTTGCCGCATGAGCGTCTCCTCATATTCCAGGGTAGTGCCGTTCAAATACAGCAGGCTCTTCGGGTCCACAAAAATTCGCGCACCAAATTCCTCAAAGACCTTGTCGCGATCCCTTGCTTGCGTGTCCAGCCGCATGGCATAAGACAGCCCGGAACAGCCGCCGCCCTGAATACCCACGCGCAGCCCACCCGCTTCCGGAGACACGCCTTCTTTTGCCAGCAGCGCGAGGATTTTCTTCGCGGCATGCTCGGTCATGTGAATCACCGGCCCGATTTTCGGAGCAGCTTCTGTCTTAACTTCCGTCGCCATAATCCCAACCCTGAACGTTCACAGTAACAAAACCTTGGACAGCATCCTCCGACGGCCAACCCTCACCGCCGGAAGACGCCACTAACACCGAGCCGAAGATCAATGCGATGACTTCTCGTGCTCGGGAACTTCAACTCCGTGCTTCTTCTTCCAGTTTCCGATGGCGGCCTTGATGGCATCCTCGGCGAGCACGGAGCAGTGAATCTTGACCGGCGGCAGGGAGAGTTCGCGGACAATGTCCGTATTCTTGATGGAGAGCGCCTCTTCCACCGTCTTGCCCTTCACCCATTCCGTGGCGAGCGAGGAACTGGCGATGGCCGACCCGCAGCCGAAGGTCTTGAACTTGGCTTCTTCAATGACCTGCGTCTCCGGATTGATACGCATCTGCAGCTTCATCACGTCGCCGCACTCCGGCGCACCCACCAGGCCGGTCCCCACGTTGGGATCTTCCTTGGGCAGACTGCCGACGTTGCGCGGGTTATTGTAATGATCGACTACTTTTTCGCTGTATGCCATGGGCCCCTTGCTCCTTCCGCCTTTTCGTTTTTGAACTTCAGCCCTTCGTCACGGTGACGAGCGAGCCAAACCCTGCACTCTTGATCGCCTTTTCCGTCAAGGCGATGTTGGTCAGAAACGCCGAACGGCCCGCGGTAAGCTCCCGCAGGGCGTCGCGGATGTAATCCGCTGTGAGCCCCAGCACATGCAGGAATTGCCGCACATCCTGGAGGTGGTAAAACGCACGCTCTGCAGCGGGCGCGGGTTCATCCCCGTCCTGATACGCCTGAAACGTCACGCGAAACGGCGCCGAAGTTCCGGCGATGGAGCGGTGAATCCTGAGTGTTCCTTCACTTGCAATTGCACTTGCCATTTTGTTTTCCTTCTATCTTTCCGTAAATTACGCGGTCTGCCACTTGACCTTGGAGATGTCGATCCCCTCTTTGGCCATTTCATAAAGCGGCGAAAGTTCGCGCAGCTTGGTCACAACCTGCACCATTTTGTCGATCACGTAGTCGACTTCTTCCTCGGTATTAAAGCGCCCCAGACCGAAGCGGATCGACGTATGAGCCAGGTCCTCGCCCACGCCTAAGGCTTTGAGTACGTAACTGGGTTCCAGGGTTGCCGAGGTGCACGCGGAACCACTGGAAACCGCCACATCGTTGATCCCCATTAAGAGCGACTCCCCTTCGACATAGGCGAAGCTCATATTGAGGTTGTTCGGGAGGCGATGCTCCATCGAGCCATTGATGAAAGTTTCGTCGAGCTTGGCTTCCAGCCCGGCCTTCAACCGCTCGCGCAACGCCAACATCTTCTTGGTCTCTTCCGGCATTTCCTGTTGACAAATCTCGCAGGCTTTGCCGAGGCCGACGATGCCCGTCACGTTGAGTGTGCCCGAGCGCATTCCGCGTTCGTGCCCCCCGCCATCGATAATAGCCGCGAGTTGCACGCGAGGATTGCGCCGGCGAACGTACAGCGCGCCAACGCCCTTGGGCCCATAAATCTTGTGCCCGCTGATCGCCAGCAGGTCAATGTTGTCTTTCTGGACGTCCACGGGAATCTTGCCAACGGCTTGCACGCCATCCACCGCCAGGAATATGCCGTGCTCTTTGGCGATCTTGCCAATTTCCGCAATCGGGTTGACCACGCCAATTTCGTTATTGGCGTACATAATGCTGATAAGAATGGTGCTCGGCCTAATGGCCTTGCGCACATCCTCGGGATCCACTCGGCCGTCCCTTTGCACCGGCAGATAGGTGACCTCAAACCCATGCTTCTCCAGGTTCTTACAGGTGTCCAGCACGGCCTTGTGCTCGATCGCCTGGGTGATGATGTGATTGCCCTTTTCGCGGTACATTTCCGCAACGCCCTTGAGCATCAGGTTGTCGGATTCCGTTGCGCCGCTTGTGAAGATAATTTCTTTTGGCGTCGCATTAATCAGGGAAGCAATCTGTTGCCGCGCGGTTTCCACCGCTT